>ERZ795052.370-NODE-370-length-68529-cov-8.443482_pt1 | contig 68529 bp, 80 predicted proteins | sample MGYA00375136_ERZ795052 | MGnify/ENA primary metagenome ERZ795052 (study PRJEB30181, sample SAMN05720156) | activated sludge metagenome | isolation source: Anaerobic digester | place: Japan | collected 2015-05-26 ...
GGGCACCATCTCTTAATGTAGTATCATAAATTTCTATTTTCTTTTGCTTTTCCATAAGATACATTCTACTTTCAACCAGCCAAAAAGTCAAAGAGTCACATCGATACCTCAATATAACCCATAAAAATCTTCTATTGTTGGAGAATGTGTTATAATATTTTTATAAATTTAAGGATTTATCCAGTGTTTAGCGTAAGAGAAATAAAGGTTTTCGATTCCAGTGGGGGATATATGAAAAAAGAAACTGAAATAAAATGGGCGCGAATAAAAGAATTGCTTTCTGAAAAAAATCTCGAAGGAATTATCATTAATAAAATTTCAAATTTCGCATGGTTTACAGGGGGCGGGAATAATTTCGTTGCATTAAACACAGAAAACGGTGTATGTTCCCTACTGTTGACAAAAAACAAGATTTATCTTCTTACAGATAATATTGAAGCAGGCAGAATAAAGCAGGAAGAAATTGCTGATATCCCTGTTGATGATATTATATGGCCGTGGTATAAAGACAATAACCTGTATGACAATGTTAGAAAGATTATTCGAGGAAATGTTGCTTCTGACAAGCCAGATGGACAATTTGAAACAGTTGATATTGAAAAGATTCATTTCCCACTGATAGATATTGAAATTGAAAGGTTTAAAAATCTCGGTAGAAAAACAACAAAAATTATCTCAGGGATTTGTAATGAGATAAACCCTGGCATAACAGAGGTTGAAGTTGCAGGAAAATTGAGTAGTTCATTATGGGCAAATGGATGTATTCCTGTTGTAATTCTTATCGCATCTGACGAAAGAATTACAAATTACAGACATCCAATTCCAACAAGCAAAAAAATAGATAAATATGCAATGATTGTCGTATGTGCCTATGAAAAAGGACTGATACTTTCAATGACAAGAATTGTGAGTTTTATAAAACCTTCAGACGAAATTATAAGAAAACATCTTGCTGTATGTAATGTTGATGCAGCATTTATAGCAAATACAAAACCAGGCAACACTGTGGGAGATGTTTTTAATAAGGGCATTAAAACATATGAGGAAACTGGTTTCGCTGATGAATGGAAAAAACATCATCAGGGAGGTCCCTGTGGGTATAAAACAAGGTACTACAGAGCAACAGAAAAAAATAATGAGATAATCACACCCAACCAGGCATTTGCATGGAACCCTTCTATAACTGGAACTAAATCAGAAGATACAATTATCACAACCGAAAATGCCCCGCTAATAATAAGTGAGGATCCCAAATGGCCAAAACAAAATATAAGATACGAAGGTATATCAATAGCAAGACCCGATATACTTGTGCGATAGTACTTATATTAATTTCCATTATCTTTGTATTTAACAATACACCTGCAGGATACCCCCAACCTGTTGCAGGAAATATTTATACCCTCACGATAGATGGAACAATTAATCCTGTTGTTTACTATAAAATAAAACGTTCTCTTTCAGTGGTTAAAAACCAACATGGACAATGTTTGATACTTGTTATAGATACTCCAGGAGGATTGCTTACTTCAACAAGAAAAATCATTCAGGAAATTCTTAATTCTGATGTTCCTGTTATATGCTATGTTGCGCCAAAGGGTGCGCAATGTGCTTCTGCAGGAACTTTTATTGCACTTGCCTGTCATATTGTTGCAATGGCACCAGCAACAAATATTGGTGCAGCCCATCCTGTAAGTATCGGAAAAGAAATGGATAAAACCATGGAAGAAAAAGTCATAAATGACACAGTCAGTTTTATAAAAAGCATATGCAGACATACAGGGAAAAATGAGAAATGGGCTGAAAAAGCAGTTCGTGAGAGTGTTTCTATCTCTTCTGAGGAAGCAGTGAAAATCAATGTTGCGGACATCATTGCGAATGATATAGAGGATTTGCTGAAAAAAATTGACGGTAAAAAAATTAAATTGTCATCAGGCAAAGAAGTGCAACTTGATACAAGAAATATATCCTCGCTGGACATAAAAGAAAGCATGGGTGAAAAAATACTTAAAACGATTGGAGATCCTACAGTTGCATATCTGCTGATGACTATTGGAATTCTTGGTATTATCATAGAATTTTCACATCCTGGGTTTGCGGTACCAGGGGTTGTAGGAACCATCTGTCTGATACTTTCTTTTTATGCTTTTCAAACGTTTACCCAGAGCATTGCCGGCATTCTTTTAATTGTAACAGGAATAATTCTTCTTTTAATGGAGATAGCAGCACCTGGCTTTGGCATTTTTGCAATAGGTGGCTTTATCTCTATGGGGCTTGGAACCTGGATGTTTTTTCGATCTCCATCAAGTGAATTCCAAGCAGTTCCCACAACATTCTTTATCATTTATGCCATACTTGTTATACTGATAACAGGTCTTCTGTTACTTATAAGGTATACCCGTAAAAGAAAAGTAACAACCGGGAAAGAAGGCATTGTGGGTGAAATTGGAAGAGCAATCACAGATATAAAAAATGAAGGGACTGTATATGTCCATGGTGAATACTGGAAGGCAATAAGTCCTTCGAAGGAAATAAGTCAAGGCATGAAAATACAGGTAAAGGATATTAATGGAATGATTTTAATTGTTGAACCCGTGGAGGAGCAAAAACAAAATGAAACCTAAAAATCCATATTCTGAGGAAAGCTGGCGGATATTCAGGATTATGTCAGAATTTGTCGATGGATTCGAACTTCTTGAAAATATTGATAAGGCAGTAACAGTTTGGGGATCAGCCAGAGTTTCCCGTGAAAACAGGTGGTATAAAGAAGCCGTAAAACTCGGTGGATTGCTTAAAAAAAATGGGTATGCTGTGATCACTGGCGGCGGACCAGGAATTATGGAGGCGGCTAACAAAGGCGCGTTTCTTGAGAAAGGCATATCAATCGGGTTGAATATAGAATTGCCAAAGGAACAAAAACCAAATAAGTATATTACACATCTTCTTTCATTCAGGTATTTTTTTGTAAGAAAGGTTATGTTTGTCAAATATGCAAAGGGATTTGTTATTTTTCCTGGAGGATTTGGAACACTCGACGAATTTACAGAAGCAATTACTCTTGTTCAAACACGAAGGGCAGACAGGTTTCCTATTGTTCTTGTTGGCAAACAACATTGGGAACCACTGATAAAATGGATGAAGGATTATCTTGTCAGATGTGGATATATTTCAAAAAACGATATGAAGATATTCAGTACTGCAGAAACAGCAGAAGAGGTAATCGAAAAAATTAAACAGTTTTATAAAAGGAGTTAATACATTCTTGAACTTCTTTTATCAGAGAATTAACTGTTTTTGTATCTTTACCTTCAACAAAAATTCTTACTATTGGTTCAGTGCCTGATGGTCTTATTCCAAGCCAGGCATCTTCAAAATCAATTCTTATTCCATCAAGATGTTTTATTCTACCATCAGTAAATTTCTCTTTAAGTTTCTTATAAAGGCCAGAAATTTTTTCAGAAGGAAACTTTATCTTCTTTTTCACAAAATAATACTGTGGAAATTTTTTTATAATCTCAGAAAGATTTAAACCTGTTTTCGCAAGCATCTCAAGAGCCAATGCCATACCTATAAAACTATCCCTGCCATAATGAAAATCTGGGAAAATCACACCTCCATTTCCTTCTCCACCAGCAGAGGCCCCTACCTCTTTCATTTTCTCAACAACACAAACTTCTCCAACCATTGTACGGAATATTTCGACCCCTGCATCACGACATATATCATCCACAAGTTTGGTTGTCGCAATATTTACAACAACAGGGCCTTTCTTTCTTTGAAGTATCCAGTTTATCAGAACTGAAAAACCAAGATCTTCACTTACACACATCCCATTATCTGCAACAAGTAAGAGACGATCGCAATCAGGATCCTGACCAAATCCAATATCAGCGTTTTCCTTTTTAACAATTTCTCCAAGATGTCTGAGATGAGATGGAACAGGCTCTGGAGGATGCGAAAAAATACCCGGTAAAGTACTGTTAATCATAACAACATCACAACCAAGCATTTCAAGAAATTTTTTTGAGTAAATGGCGCCTACTCCCTCCACAGGGTCAACAACAACCTTAATTCTTTTCTTCCTTATAGAAGACACATCAATAAAGTTGAATAATGAAGAAAAAAACCTATCCATAAGATGCGCATCAAAAAAATATACCCCTGGTTTTTTACTTTTTTTCTTTTCAATATTTTTATAAGTATTAAAGAAGGATTCAAATTGCTTCAGGTTTAGAAATGTTCCGCAGGAATTAATTAGTTTTATTCCATTATATTCAACGGGATTATGGCTTGCAGTAATAATAGATCCATAAAATCCACCTGTTTTTTCTGCAAACCATGTAAGCGCAGGAGTTGCAGCAATACCAAAATCTGAAACATTTTTTCCTGCCCACAGCAATCCTGATATAAATGCTGCTTTTAATGGTTCTCCACTCAACCTTGTATCTCTTGCAACAGCAATATTCTGCCCTTTGGCCCATAGTCCAAAGGCCTTACCAAACATAAGGGCATCCTCTTCTTTTAAATCCTTCCCGTAAATTCCCCTGATTCCAGAAACACTAACAATTAACTGTTCCATCTCTATATTATATTTGTATTCATCAGATATTTTTTTATTCCATCTTTCTTCAATTGATCAAGGGTAATAGATTGCTCTATGGAAAAAAACCCAACCCTTGTCCTTATCAAAGCCTCCTGAACAGCGCCATAACCAAGTTTTCTTCCTATATCTCTACATAGTGCACGGATATATGTTCCCCTTGAACAAACAACCTTAAACACTACCCTTGGAATCTCAACCTTTTTTACATCTATCTCATAAATAAACACCTTCCTTGCTTCAGGTATTACCGGACGACCCTGCCTGTGGAGTTTATACAACCTTACGCCCTGCCTTGTCAACGCTGAAACAGAAGGCGGAACCTGTTGAATCTCGCCGATAAAAGAATGAATTGTTTTATTAATCAAATCTATATCGAGTGTTGTATCATCTATCTTTTTCGTTTCGATAATCTTACCCTGTATATCGTCTGTATCTGTTGTTGTACCGAGAAGCATGGTAGCAAGATATTCTTTCTCCATTGCAAGAAACTTACCTGCCTTTTTTGTCGCTGAACCAATACAGATAACAAGAACTCCTGAAGCCAAAGGATCAAGTGTTCCTGTATGACCAATCTTTCCTTTAAAATTAGAAATTCTTTTGATGTGTCTTATGACATCATATGATGTCATACCCGATGGCTTATTTACATTTAAGAAACCATTCAATTCGTTGATATCAATCATCTAAATCCTTGTCCTCCTGTTGCCTACTCCTTAAATACCTGAGAAATCTTAAAACTGCCTGTTCAATAGATATGCCCTGAAATGAAAATCCAGCAGCATTATTATGTCCGCCACCACCAAACCTTTCGGCTATTCTCCTTACATTTATACCTTTTCTGCTCCTCAGACTAAACTTTATTTCTCTTTTTTTTTCCTTGACAATAAATATAATATCAGCGTCCTTAATTGTCCGTAGCATATCAACGACTATTTCTGTATCCTGTTCAAGTGCCCTTGTCCTTCTGTATATATCCCCGGTCAATACGGTCCATGCTGTTCGAATTTTATCATCATACTGGAGATTACTCAGCGCATAACCAAGCAAGCGCAAACAGGAAACAGAATTATTATGATAAATATTATCTGCTATTGTTTCTGGATCTATACCGGTTTGAAGAAGTTTCTCTGAAACATCAAAGGTTCTCATATCAAAATGATGTCTGAAGGACCCTGTATCAGTAAGAATCGCTACATAAAGGCACTCTGCGACTTTCTCATTGAGACATCCAAGTTTTTTTGCTATAAGGAAACATATTTCTCCAACAGACGAACGATCACAACTGACCAGATTAATATCTCCAAAAAGGGTATTGCCTTCATGATGATCAATATTTATAATCACCCGAGCATCTGAAATATCCTCAAAAGGTCTGCCTACCCTTTCTTTACTACTACAGTCAAAAACTATAGCAACATCAGGTTTAAATCTTAAACGCCTGTATATCTCAGGGTTTACTATTTTTGAAAAATAAGGAAGAAAATTAAATACTGGTCGCGCAGAAAATTCATTAACAATAACTACATTTTTCCCAAGGTTAATCAACATATCAAAAAAAGCCAGTTCACAACTCAATCCATCTCCATCAGGCAGTTGATGTGTTGTCAAAATAAAATTATTGTATTTCTCTATCTCGGAACAAATTTTATCAATCAGTTTTCTTTCATGATTTGAAGTATACATAACCACCTATCATTTCTCCTATTTTCGTTCTTAAATCATTAAATCCAGAACCAGTCCTTGCTGAAATAAAAATACCGTCGGGGTAAGTTCTTTTAAGAATATTCAACTCTGTTTCATCTATAAGATCTATCTTGTTAAATACATTAATCCTCGGTTTACCCTGAATCTCCATCATTTCGAGAACATTGTTAATTGTTGTAATCTGTCTTTCTAAATTCAGCCCAACTACATCAATGAGACAAATAAGTGCATCTGCAAACCTTATTTCTTCGAGGGTTGCCCTGAAAGCAGCAATAAGATGATGTGGAAGAGAAGAAAGAAGTCCAACAGTATCTGACATCAAACAAAATCTACCCTCGCCAAGATATACCAGACGCGTGAGAGGATCAAGTGTAGAAAACAATCTATTATCAACGGTTGCATCCTGCTTGTGAATAAGTGCATTTAAAAGCGTACTCTTACCAACATTGGTATAGCCGAGAAGTACAGCGACTGGAAGATTTTTGCGACGCCTCGTTGCACGAATAATCTCCCTGTGCTTTTCAATTTCCTTTATCTTCTGATTCAAAAATCTTATCCTTTCCCTGGCTCTTCTCCTATACACCTCTAATTTCTGTTCGCCAGGTCCTCTTGTTCCAATTGTACCGCCCAATCGTGAAAGTTGCCCAGAATATCCTGCAAGCCGTGGCAAAAGATATGTTGTTTGTGCAAGTTCAACCTGAAGTTTTCCTTCAAGAGTATGCGCATGTTTTCCAAAAATTAAAAGTATAAGGACCGTCCTATCAATCACAACAAGATTCAAGAGTTCCTCGAGATTTCGTTGTTGAACAGGTGTAAGTTCTTTTTCAAAAATTATAAGTTCACATTTATACATATTGATAATCTGACGAATCTCGTTAATTTTGCCTTTACCAATATAGGTTGCCGGGTGAATAGGATCTGGATGCCTGATAAAAATAGAATGAACAACATGAATGTTAACAGTCGCTGCCAGGGATTTTAATTCCTCGAGATTTTCTGAACCTGCTGCATTGCTTGTTTTCTCGTTGAATACTATTATTAGTGCCTTTTTCCCTGAAATATTATCACCTGTAAAAACATTAGGATGTTGCATCAGTGGTTTGAATCCCAATAATTTTGATGACGCTTATATAATCGCGATGTCCAATTTTGCGATGATAACCAGTTTTTTTCTTCTTCTTAAAAACATGAATTTTTTCTCCTTTTTTTTCATCGACAACCTCAACAAGTACAGAATAGTTTTTAAGGGATGCCTTGTCGACAATAAGTACCCCGTCCTTTTCAATCGCAGAGATATCCTGAATTGAAAATTGTTCTCCTTTTTTATGATTAACCCTAAATATCTCAATAATATCACCATCCTGAACATGAAACTGCCTTCCAGATATTCCAATTATTGCTTTCATTATTGCTCCCTGGTTAAAAGTTTAAGATTCTTTTCAATCTTTTCAATCTCATATTTAAGTTCATCTCGGAGTTTTTTTGTTTTTTCTATAACATCTTCGGGTGCATGTGTCAAAAATTTATCGCTTGAGAGTTTATTTTCGACCCCCTCAAAAATTTTCATAATCTTGTCTCTTTCACCTATTAATTTTTTCTTTTCTGCTTCAAAATCAATAACTCCCTCTGTTTTCATAGAAAACCAGCCATTGCCCCATATTTTTACAATCTCGCCATCAGGTATATTCTGTATTGAATTTTTTTCTTTACTATTGAATTTTACCTTTGCAAGAAACTCAACAATCTTCCTGTATTCATCGTTTGAAAGCAGTAAAATTCCGTAATAATCAACATCTACATTTTGATTTACAGGTATCCTAAAACCAGTTTTTACGTCTCTGATTTCTATCACAATATTTTTAATCTCTTCCATATTCTCCAGTGTTTCCTCAAAATTAAAACCATATGGTCGAGGCCAGGAACTCTTTGTAATAAAGTCTGCATCAACATCTACAAATCTTTGTAAATGATGCCATAACTCTTCTGTAATAAAAGGAACAAATGGATGTAAAAGTTTCAGTACCTTTTCCATAACATAAAACAGAGATGGAATAACACATGAAACAAGGTACTGGTCTTTTTCAGAATACATCTTTGACATTTCAATATACCAGTCACAATATTGATGCCAGAAAAATTCATAGATACAATCAGATGCCTCATTAAACTTAAAATTTTCGAGACACTCACAAATATGTCGAATATTCTGGTCAAGAAGCGTAAGAATCCATTTTTCTTGTAAATGCAGCCCTTTTGCATTCTCGATTACCGACGCAAAAGAAATTTTATTAACCTGGTTTTTTTCTGCGAGTATCTCAAGATACCTGAAAGAGTTCCAGATTTTATTTAAAAAGTTTCTTCCTTTATAATAAAACTTATCCGGCAGAAATACATCCTGACCAAACGAGGTTAATGAAATCAAACCAAACCTTAGAGAATCAGCACCTGATTCATCTATAATTTCAACTGGATCAATTGCATTACCGAGCGATTTACTCATTTTTCTTCCGGTTTCATCCCGCACAGTTCCGTTTATGTAAACAGAACTGAAAGGTTTTTCTCCCATGAATTCAAAACCAGCCATAACCATTCTTGCTACCCAGAAAAAAAGAATTTCCTGGGCAGTAACAAGGGTATCAGTTGGATAAAAAATTTCAAGATCCTTTGTTTTTTCTGGCCAACCAAAAACCGCAAATGGCCATAGCCACGATGAAAACCATGTATCAAGGACATCAGGATCCTGAACAATCTTATCACAACCACAGCAAGGGCATACCACGGGTATTTCAATGCTGACGATAGGCGGACATTTTTCATTTGCACAGTACCACACTGGAATTCTATGCCCCCACCATATCTGCCGACTGATACACCAATCTTGAATATTATCCAGCCATTGAAGATATACCTTTGTCCATCTTTCAGGATAAAATTTAAGATCCCCATCGACAACCACCTTTATGGCTGGAATGGAAAGGTCTTTCATTTTCACAAACCATTGCCGTGAGATATAAGGCTCTATTACAGTATCACACCGATAACAATGTCCAACTCTGTGTGTATAAGGTTCAATCTTCTCTACAAGATTCTTCTCCTGCAATTGCTGAAGTATTTTTTCTCTGCAGGAAAATCTATCGAGCCCCGCAAAATCAACGGCATTTTCATTCATCTTACCAGTTGTATCCATCACAGTAATAAATTGAAGATTATGTCTTCTGGCGATATTATAGTCCTGAGGATCATGCGATGGAGTTACCTTTACAGCACCTGTTCCAAATTCTCTCTCAACATTCTCGTCAGCAATAATCGGTATTAACCTGTCAACAAACGGTAGATTAACCATTTTCCCGATTAATCCTTTATATCTGGTATCCTCAGGATGAACAGCAACAGCAGTGTCACCGAGCATTGTTTCGGGTCTTGTTGTTGCCACAACAACAAAACCATTTCCTTCTACAGGATATCTAAGATAATAAAGATAGCCATCTTCTTCTCTATATTCAACCTCTTCATCTGATAAAGCCGTGGTACACCTTGGACACCAGTTAATAATTCTTGTTCCTCTATAAATAAAACCTTTTTCATACAAACTAACAAAAACTGTTTGAACCGCTCGAGAGAAATTCTCATCCATTGTAAATCGTAGCCGACTCCAATCACAGGATGCTCCAAGTCGTTTCAATTGTTCAATAATTCTATTGCCATATTTTTCCCGCCATGACCATACTTCTTTTAAGAATTTTTCTCTTCCGAGAGATTCCCTCGACAGACCTTTTTTCATCAATTCTTTTTCTACAACATTCTGGGTAGCAATCCCAGCATGATCTGTACCAGGAACCCACAACGCATTAAATCCCTGCATTCTTTTCCAACGTATAAGAATATCCTGTATTGTATTATTTAATGCGTGTCCAATATGAAGATAACCTGTTATATTTGGGGGAGGAATCACAATCACATAGGGTTCCCCATCATATCTATCTACACGAAAACATCCTGACTCTTCCCATTTTTGGTACCAATATTGTTCTATTTCTTTAGGGTGGTATCTATCTTTTTCCATCTAATATCCTTATCTTTCAAGTGAATAAAAACTGATTTCTTCCCGTATAATAATAACATCTCCTGTTTCTTCAAAAATGTCTCTTATTGATGTAAAAACATCCTCTGCTTTTTTTGCATCTGAATTAACATATGCAACACCCATAACACTCCTCTGCCATTTATCATGAAAATCAAGTTCAGCGATTGAAACATTAAAACGGTTTCTTGATTTTACAAGAATTGACTGCAATATACTTCTTTTTTCTTTAAGGTTTTGCGCGTATGGTATATGTAATTCAACCCTCCATACCCCAACAACCATCTTTTCCTCCACAGGTGTTCATAAATGATTCTATAAGAGGGCAATATAGTTAATTATTATAGCCTATTTTTCCTTATTTTCCCTTCAGAATAACCCTTAAAACCTCTTCAACAACCTTCTTTAATGGAATACCTTCTCTGATAGCAACCGCCTTGCAATCTTCATATTCTGGCATAATATTTACTGGCTCTTTTGATGAAAGATATGCAATCTTTACATTTATATCTCCATATTTTGTCTTTATTTTTCTTATTCTTCTTTCAAGAATAATTCTTTCTTCTTCCCTATATCTGATGCCAAGTGTTGTGGTTTCCTTAAAAATAATCTCTGAAATTCTCTGTTTCTGCTCAGGCCGACACATAATTCTTATTGAGAATATCGGCCTTGATTTTTTTGTGATTCCTGTAAAAAAACTCACCTCGAGAGCACCTACCTTATACAAAACCTCCATCAAATGGTCAAAAACCAGAGGATTCATATCATCTACAGATGTTTCAAGAACCCCTATTCTTTCAAAATTGCTACCTATATTTTTGCCATATGAAAATTGCACGACATCTGGCAAATCTGTCAGTAAAGTGCCAGTTCCATATGAATAGTTTTCAAATAAAAATGGTGGTGTATCCTGATATGATTCAACAAGTGTTTTGATAATCGAGATGCCCGTTGGCGTTGTTGATTCAAAATCAAAATTGCGCATGATAACCGGAATACCCGAAGCAATCTTTAATGTTGCAGGTGCAGCACAGGAAATTCCAACAGGAGAAGCAAAAATCCTCTTTATGCCAAGAAAATCAAGGGCAATTATCGAAAAAGCAACCTCAACAAGGGCATCTGTCTGGCCGACAGAATGAAAATGCAATTTTTCTATTGGTTCTTCATGAACCTTGCTTTCAGCGTGCGCGAGGGTTTCAAAAACAGCCAGAATTCTTTCTTTAATAGATAAGGGCAGTCTGCTTTTGTTAAAAATTGAAACAATCTCTTTATAAGATCTCTCATTTTCTTTTTCATTTACATTTACAATAAACTGATTTGCCTTTATTCCATGGGAATGTCCAGAGGATCTTAAAACCTGTCTTATTTCAATGCTATATCCATAAGGAAAATCAATACCATTGAGAATTTTCTTGATTTCATTACCCCCAACGCACCCAGCAAGCGCACCGGCTATCATATCTCCTGCACAACCGTTTCTAACATCGAAATATCCAATCATAGCGGATTACTTTTCTTCTTGATAAATCTGAGCAATCGCATTTTTTACAAAATCAATCTTTACCTCACCCACCTTAAGAGATACAATCTTGCCTTTAATCTCATCCACAGTTGCAATCATACCCCCAACAGTGATAACGCGATCACCCTTCTTAAGGTTATCAAGCATCTCTCTTCTACGTTTTTCCTTTCTTTGTTGTGGCAAAATCAGAAGAAAGTAAAAGATAAAGAAGATAAGCAGAAGAGGTAGAATTGCCTGAAACAACGAAGCACCCTGTGCATTATTTGGCATATTACTCCTTTTGTTGGTATTTATTCAAAAAATCTTTCTTAAATTCCTGGAATTTCCCCTGCTTGATACTACTACGAATTTTCTTCATCAACTCAGACATAAAGTAAAGATTGTGATAAGAGTTCAAACGCATCCCGAGCATTTCGTGCGCATTAAACAAATGCCTGAGATATGCCCTGCTATATGTTTTGCAAACAAAACAATTACATTCAGGATCAAGCGGACCATTTTCATCTTTGCATGCTGCGGCTTTTATATTAAATTTCCCATTCCACCCGAGTGTGGTTCCATTTCTCGCAATTCTCGTTGGCATCGCACAATCAAAAAAATCAATTCCCATTTCGCATGCCTCAACAACCTGGTCAGGCATACCCATACCCATAAGATAACGAACCTTATTTTCTGGTATACTTTTAGAAACAAGATCAATAATCTCCAGTGTTTTGCTCCATGGCTCGCCTATGCTTAAACCACCAATACCATAACCAGGGAATTCGATTTCTTCAAGACGTTCAATACACTGTTGTCTTAAAGAAATATCTGTTCCTCCCTGAATTATACCCCATAATTGTTGATTTTCAGTTGAATGCGCAGATTTACATTTCTTTGCCCAATCAACTGTCCGTTGAACACTTATTTTTAATTCCTGTAAATTATCCCAGATTTTTGGACAATAATCAAGACACATCATTACATCAGCTCCTATTTTTTCTTCTATTTCAATCATTTTTTCAGGAGTAAAATAATGTTGTGCGCCAGTTTCAGGGACCCTTAAAGAAATACCTTCCTCGTTTTCTTGAGAACCGGGTAAACTAAACATTTGAAATCCACCACTATCCGTTAATGCAAGTCCATTCCATTTCATAAAGTTATGGATGCCCCCTGAATCTATGATAATTTTAGTTCCTGGTTTTATGTAAAGATGGTATGCATTTAGTATGATTGCCTTAAGTCCCATGGAAAAAACCTCTTCGGATGTAAGAAGTTTTACACTCGCAGAGGTTGCAACAGGCATAAAACAGGGTGTTTCAACTATTCCATGCAATGATACAAATGAACATACCCTCGCTCGATTATCTTTTTTATTGACAATAAAGGAAAACATAATGCTTTAAATTTTAACACAGAACGCCTGTTTGTGTAAATGCATTCAACAAAACACCAATAAAATCCATTCCAGATTTCCCTTACAAAGAAAGGAATTAAAAAATGCGAATTGTAAAATGAAGCACGCAAAATTAAAAGCTCGAAGATGGTTAAAATTTTGCCTTTTGCATTTTGAATTGGTAATAAATGTATTCCTTACCAAAAAACCTTTTTCCTTGCCACTATACAAGAAGAAAAAAGTATACACATCTCCTTCTAAATAATCAGCATTGCATCACCATAAGAATAAAATCTATACCCAGTATCAACTGCAATAGTATAAGCCTTTTGAATCAATTCAGTACCACCAAATGCACATACCATTGAAAGATGTGTTGAACGAGGCAAATGAAAATTTGTTATCATCTTATTTATATACCTAAACTCGTATCCAGGTTCAATAAATAAGTCAGTATACCGTTTACAAGCACAAATTTTATTGTTTGCTTTTTCTACACTTTCAATCGCCCTTACAGTACTTGTTCCTACAGCGCAAATTTTTTTCCCTGTCCTAATTGCATCATTCAAAACACTGGCTGATTCTTCGGATATTTCAAAAAATTCAGGCAGAATGAGTTTTTTTTCGTCAAAACCTCTATATATACGCAATGAAGCATAACCAATATGAAGGGTTATAAACGTAATAACAACTCCTTTATTTTCTAATTCTTTAAGGATATTTTTTGTAAAATGTAATCCAGCAGTGGGCGCAGCAACTGAACCATATTTTTCTGCGTATACTGTCTGATAATCTGTTATATCTTTTTCATCATCGTCTCTCTTTATATAAGGTGGAATTGGAACCCTGCCTATACTGAAGACCTTCTCATCATCATCTGTATCAAACTGCAAAATCCAGGAACCAACATCATTTTTTTTAAGAACTGTACCCGAGATTTCATCAAATAATATCTGCATCCCTTCTTTAATTTTTCCTCGTATAAGAACCTCCCATATGCTGGGTTGTATTTTCTTTAATAAAAGAATCTCGATCTTTCCACCTGTTTCTTTTTTTCCGTAAAGCCTTGCTGGAATTACCCTTGTATTGTTTAAAACAAGCACATCTGAATTAGAAAAAAAATTTACGATGTTTTTGAATATCGAATGTTCAATTTTTCCTGTCTGACGATTGACTATCATCAATTTTGCTTCTTCCCTTTGTTCAAGAGGTCTTTGAGCAATTCTATCCTGCGGAAGTTCATATTCAAAGATTTTATTATTCATGGCTTATAAAAAAGCAAGATTTTAGGGTGGGCATAAATCATATCATGAAGGGTCCAGTCACAATCAAAATATAGTTGACCAAAATGAGGTTCATTCTCAAAGATTTTTTTAAGCACAAATCCTTTTTTTTGGCAAAAATCTATCTTGTTTTGCATTTCCTTAACTCTACTACCATAGGTAAGAAAATATTGAAGTTCTCCTATAATTAGAAAACTCCCGGAAGGTGCTGTCTCAAGATCTTTTTCTGACACTACTGCGTATCTTAATGGATTCACCGGGGGAACCTCGAATATCCATGGATCCTTTGTAAACACAAGTTTTTTATCCTGTGGAATCTCGTTGCTTATATACTCTGCTGCAAGAATCCTTACATCCTTACAGGCCATTACCTTTGAATAAGCAACTGACTTAATTAAAACAGCCACAAGAATTAAGATACACAATGAAGAAGCAAAAATTTTTGCTCTTTTATTTTCTATCTGGAAAAAATCATTAAAAACAGAGCCTGCGCTTAAACATAAAAAAGGAAGTACCAATAAATAATATCGTGCGTACTTAAATCCTCCTGCAGTAAAAAGCGGCACAAGACAAAGAATAAGCCCTGTCAGGATTATTCTATCTTCTAATAATCTTCTTCTTGCGAGAAAATATATAGACAGGATAAACAAAAACACAAGCAACCATGAACCAACCCAGAATGCAGCGAAAAAATTAATGAAACAGTTTATATACTGATATAAGCCAGAAGCACCAACACCTCTTGATCCTGTCTGATATAGAATATCTCTTTTAAACTCATTAAATGCAATTATGCAGTATGGAGTTGTTATTAAAAATCCCACAAGAAACAAAACAAACAATATCAGCATATTTTTGATAAACCTACCAGGAGATTTTTCATAGGTTCTATAATAGACAAAGGGTAATAGGAATATAAGTATTCCTGCAGGATATTTTGTTCCAGTTGCAATTCCGAGTGTAAAGGCAGAAAATGCAATGTAAAAAAATTTTCTTCTTTTTACAAACATTACAATAAAAAAAAGGGAAACTATAATCCAGAAAACCATTGGAATATCAACAGTCATATAATGGCTGTTTATTGAATATAATGGACAGAACCCAAGGCACGCAGTTGCAAAAGCAGCGCCATATCTTCCGCATAATACCAGTGCGACCTTATAAAATAAAATTAAACCACAAATAGCCATCAACAGCGTAATATATCTTCCTGCAAGATACATTTTTGCCATTTCATTAGGATGCTTGAAGTAATAAGAAATATCTGGTTCTATCTTTATAAATCCTGGTATTGAAAGAACCTTTAATGTAACTGCAACAAGATATATCTGAGAAGAAGGATACTCGAAAAAATGAGGATTAAAATCAAACCTTTCAGGAGACATTGTGCTTATACTTTTCAGGATATTTTGTTCATCAGGATGAAAAGAACGGATCGCATTAAAAACAGACCTTGGCAATTTCTCTGGTAGATTTTCTTTGGAAATTTCCCAGCTGTGTTTGACATATTCTTGGGAAATATTGGCATCTTGAATATAAAAACTCTTTGTTTCTTCTGAAGGTAGTCCCCACTTTATACCTGTTGTATATAACAAAGATGCAAAGATAAAAATGCCAATAATTATAAACAAATAGGGCTTGTTCATTAGTTTTGGAACCTGATTTGTATAAGTTCAACAAAACACTTAAAAGAATCTCTTAAAAACCTTACTGTCGTGGTTGGATCATTTGCCCATATTACACCAATTTCTTTTATCCTGTATCCTGATTTTACTGCCCTATAAATAATCTCAACATCAAAAACAAATCCTTTATGCTTAAGTTCAGCAAATAGTTTCTTTGCAATAGATCCTCTGAATAATTTGAATCCACATTGAGTATCAGAAAAAGGAAGATGTAGGATTGTACGCACAAGCATTTGAAAAACCTTTCCTGATAATCTTCTCGGAAATGGTTGCTTTCTGGTAATCTGTGAATCCATTACTCTTCTTGAGCCAATTACTATGTCATATCCATTGGCAAGATAGGGCATAAATTTCTCTATCTCAGAGATTGGCGTTGATAAATCAGCATCAGAAAAAAGGATAAACTCTCCCTTTGCAACAAGTACCCCCTGAGAAATGGCTTCTCCCTTTCCCTTATTTTCTTTATAAGAAACAAGTTTGACAGAATTCAGTTTTTTGGCAATCGATTTAACTTTTGACGAGGTTTCATCACAACTTCCATCATCCACAACAACAATCTCAAAGATAATATTCTGCTTCTCAAAATATTCATTGATATTGTATAGGGTTGCCTCAATCGTGTTTTCCTCGTTATAAGCCGGAATTACTACACTAAGGTTTACAGTATCTTTGTCCATGATTTTATCAATACATATATGTAAAGTTTCATGTATGGAAATGTCCTTGTTATCCTGAATTTTGATTTCCCTTTTTTTCTTCCAACCCAGAATGTTGGCACATCACAAATCCTGTATCCGTATAAACAGAACTTCATTGCAGCTTCCATTGAAATAGCAAACCCATTTTCCTTTAAGCGAATATCTTGAAGGATACTTCGCCTGTATGCCTTAAAAGCATTTGAAATATCCCTGGTCGGAAACCTTGCGAGATAATATAAAGAAAGACAGACAAACCTTGAAAAAAATCCCTGTAGTTTAGGCCCACCTATCTTTCCTGCACCTTTCATATATCGACATCCACATATAAGGTCATATCCTGATTTTGCTTTTTCAATCATCAGAGGTATTGTTTCTGGATCATCACATCCATCTGCCATTACAGGAAGAACAAATTCTCCACTGGCATTTTCAAACCCTGTTTTCAATGCATTTGCAAATCCTGCAGGTTTTTGATTATAAACCAGCTTTACCTCTTTATGTATACTGCATAATTTTTTTACAATTAATGAAGTATCATCAGTAGAATGGTCATCAACAACAATAATCTCAACAAGATTTATACCCGTATATGGCAGAATATTTTCAATTGTTGAAGCAATAAGTTCTTGTTCATTTCTCGCTGGAATAACAATACTCAAAAAGGGTTGATCTTTCATACTAATTTTTTCTTCTTAAGTTCTTCCATTACAGAGATAAATCTATCTTCAGCAATCACAGAATCAGACCATTTTAATAGATTTAACATCCCCCTTTCAAATGAAAAAGTAGGTTTAAAACCAAGAACCTTCTCTATTTTTCTCGTATCTGCATAGCAATGTCTTACATCTCCCTTTCTAAATCTATAAGTCACAAGGGGGTGTATTTTTTTTCCTGAAAGATTAATAAGATTTTTTGCGACATCAAGGATGCTGACAGGTTTTCCTGTTCCAACATTAAAATACTGTTGGTTTGCCTTTTCATTTTCAAGGGCAAGGATATTTGCCCTTATAACATCATCAACCCATATAAAATCCCTTGTCTGAAGACCATCTTCAAATATAACAGGTGGCTTATTATTTTTTATCCTGCTAATAAAAATTGCCGCAACGCCTGTATAAGGATTGCTCAATGATTGACGTGGGCCGTAAACATTAAAAAACCTCAGAGAAACAACTGGAATCCCATAGAGTTTCCCGATAAGTAAACACATTTCTTCTTGTTCTTTTTTTGTAATTGCGTAGATAGAATTAGAATCAAGTAAAGATCCTTCGTCTGTTGGTATTGAATCTGCAATATCCCCGCAGGAAGGACATTTTATTTCCCAGTACTCTTTTTCTTTTACTCCTGTGCCTTCAGGAATGTTTCTCAATGCAGGCTTGAAAATCCCGCACTTTTTACATCTTGCTTTGCCCTCGCCGTAACTACTCATTGAAGCAGCAACAATCAATTTCTTAATGTGATGACGACTATTAACAAGAATATCAAGAAGATTTGCAGTACCACAAATATTTACATCAACATATTTTGAAATCTGATACTGAGACTGCCCTACCCCAACTGCAGATGCAAAATGAAATATAAAATCAGCATTGCATACTACTTCCTTTAGTTTTGAATAATCCCTTACATCTCCTTTAACAAAATCAACATTCCTGTTAAGATATTCTGGAATATTTCCCTCAGGATGAACCTGTTGATCAAGATTATCAAATACAACAACACCATAGCCATTTTCAAGAAGCGCATCACAGAGATGACTCCCAATAAATCCGGCTCCACCAGTGATAAGAACCTTTTTCATTTTTTAACCTTAATGTAATAATCCAATGTCTTTTTTAGCCCTTCTTCAAGTTTTATAGTTGGAAACCAACCAAGAATTTTTTTTGCCAGTGTAATGTCGGGTTTTCTCTGTTTCGGATCATCAGGAAGACCATCGAGAAACTTAATAGAAATATCAGCCCCAGAAAGTTTTTTCATTTTTTCAGCAAGTTCAATAATTGTAAATTCTTCGGGATTTCCAAGATTTACAGGTAGATGATAATCTGTTTCTATCAAAAGCAAAAAAGCAGAAATCAAATCATCCACATAACAAAAACTTCTTGTTTGTTTCCCATCGCCATATATTGTAAGTGGCTTGCTTGAAAGAATCTGTGAAATAAAATTTGGAATAACCCTGCCATCATTCAGACGCATCCGCGGCCCATATGTATTAAAAATCCTCGGAAGGTATGTTTTTAATCCATATTGTCTATGATAAGCCATAACAAGCGCTTCTCCGTATCTTTTCCCTTCATCATAGACTGATCTTGGACCAACAGGGTTTACATTTCCCCAGTAGGTTTCTTTTTGAGGATGTACAAGGGGATCTCCATAAACCTCTGATGTTGATGTAAAAAGAAATCGAGCTCCTGCTTTTTTCGCAAGAGATAAACATCTATCTGTCCCGATTGAATTAACCCTGAGAGTTTCAAGTGGAAATTTCATATAGTCAGGAGGAGATGCTGGACTTGCAAGATGAAAGATTATATCTGGTTTTATAGAAATATTCTCAATATTAAATGAAATGATATCTTCCTGTATAAACTTAAACCTAATATTTCCCGAAAGATGTTTTACATTCTCAAAAGAACCTGTTATCAGATTATCAATGCAATATACATAATCTCCGTTTTTCAATAATCTTTCACACAGATGACTGCCAAGAAACCCTGCACCACCTGTAACAATAGCATTCATACCTTTCTCCCGATTCCTGAATAGATAAATCCAAGTTTTTTTAAATGCTTCACATCAAGAAAATTTCTACAATCAATAATAAATGGGCTTTTCATCAATTTCTTTATTCTCTCAAAATTCAGTTCAGCAAACTGGGACCATTCCGTTAACAACATTAATAAATCACATGAATCAACTGCATCATAAGGATTGTTATAAACATCAACATCAGGTACCTCTATAACAAGATTTTTAAGAGCCATCGGATCATAACATCTAACCTTTGCTCCCCTTGATATAAGTTTTTTTATTATCTCAACCGCCGGACTTTCTCTTAAGTCGTCTGTATCTGGCTTAAACGCTGCTCCGAAAGCGCAAATTTTTTTGCCTGCAAGTCTTCCACCAAGAAGAGAAACAGCTTTTTTTATTGCTATTTCTCTCTGTTGTTTATTTATTTTTTCTACCTCTCTTAAAAGATTAAAAGAAATGCCAAGTTTTTTTGCAAGATAAATAAAAGCCCTGACATCTTTTGGAAAGCATGATCCACCATAACCGATACCTGCATTAAGAAATGCCCTTCCAATTCTTTTGTCGTAACCCATTCCATCTGCCACATTATCAACATCTGCGTCACATCTCTCACATATTCGTGCAATAATATTAATATAGGAGATTTTCAAGGCAAGAAAAGAATTTGAGGCATGTTTTATTAATTCTGCACTTTTTATGTCAGTAAATAGCATAGGTGCATCTAATGGTTTATAAATCTCCTCAAATATTTTCTTTGCCCTCTGGTTTTCCACGCCAACAACAATCCTGTCGGGCTTCATAAAATCATTTACTGCACTTCCCTCTCTTAAAAATTCCGGATTTGCCGCCACATCAAAATCAAGGCCAACTGGCAGCATAATTTGCAGTGTTTTTTTAACCCATTCTCCTGTAAAAACAGGAACTGTGCTTTTCTCTACAATAATCTTGTAAATGCCAGATGGGTTCTTCAAACAGGTAAGAGCATCTGCTATCTCTGCTGTAACCTTCTCAATTGCCGATAAATCAGCCCTACCACAATCTGTTGAAGGAGTTCCGACTGCAATGAAAATAATTTCTGATTCGAGGGTTAACCTTTTGATAGAAGAGGTAAAAACAAGTTTTCCTTTCTCTGTTTCGCTTCGAACAAGATCATCAAGATTCGGTTCATAGAAAGGAATCTTATTTTTTTTCAGACACCTTATTTTCGATATATCATTATCAGCACATAAAACATAATGGCCCATATTTGCAAAACACGCTGCTGTAACAAGGCCAACATGCCCAGCACCGATTATACCAATTTTTCTCATTTCTTCCCCTGGGAAAAAAATCCTGGATTTTCTCTTACCCAGTTTATCAAATATTCAACACCCTTAAAACCAGAAATCTCTGGTTCCCAGCCAGTTGCCTTTTTAATAGAAGCATTATCACTTATAAAAACCTTTTGATCTCCAGGTCTCCATCTATCAAAACTGTATTTTATCTTTTCCCCGGTTATCCTCTCTATAATTTCTATGATTTCAAGAAGGGAAAAAGAGTTTTGTTTCCCCCCACCAATATTAAAAATACTACCCGAACACACCTCTGCCTTTTCAAAAAGTGTTTTATACGCCCTGATAAGATCATAAACGCAAAGAATATCTCTTACCTGTTTGCCATCTCCATAGATGGTAATTCCCCTACCTGAAAGGGCACAGATTACAAAATGTGCAATCCAGCCCTGGTCAACATTTCCATGCTGAAATGGTCCATATATACATGACTGCCTGAGGACAACTGTTTTCATATTATAAATTCGCGAATAATCTCTTGTATATTGATCTCCTGAACCTTTTGAACATCCATATGGAGAATGAAAATCCAGTTGCTGTTCTTCACTGATACCGTTTTCTTTATCTATAAATGCATATCTGGTCTTAAGTTTTCTTATCCTTAAATTAGAAAGATCACCATAAACCTTGTTCGTTGAGGCATATAAAAAGAATGCATCCCTGGCCTTTTTTCGACATGCCTCAAGAAGGTATAATGTTCCTGAGGCATTTGTTTCAAAGTCATTGATTGGGTCATCAACAGAACTTGTAACAGCAACCTGTGCAGCAAGATGAAAAACGCAATCAGCGCCAGAAACAACCTGTTTCAGAAGATTAAAATCTCTTATATCTCCCTGAATAAACTGAAAATTCTTAAATCCCTGACCAAGAAGGAATCTAATATTACTCTTGACACCCTTCCTCGAAAGATTGTCATAAACAACAATAACATTATCAGGATTTCCTAAAAGATCCAGTGCAAGATTCGTCCCGATAAAACCAGCACCGCCCGTAATAATTATTTTTCTCATTTCATTATTTTATCATTACTGCTAAAAAAAATCAGGCGAAACCTGCTGGTAAGGAATTAAAACCAGATAATATGAAATTCTTAAGTTAATAAGTTCATATTTTCTTCTGGCAAACTGCAACCATTGAATTCCTTCCGCAGAATATCTTCAAAAATGCCTGTAAAAAAAACAATAACATATAAACAGGGCTCTTTTTAAGAAAAAAACCAGGGATATCATCAAGGGTAAATATACAAACAACATTAAACCCATTCATAAAACAGAATTTTTGAAGTGATGTCTCTTCAAAATGAAATATTTGTGCGGGTATATGAAGAAGAACCCTTGATTTCCTCGTAAACTTAAAAAGACGCGCAATATAAAAAAGTCGGGAGGGATGTTTTGGCGTTTTGATTATAACAAGTCCATCATCCCTTATAACCCTTTTTATCTCTTTCAGATAGTCCACAGGATTTTCAATATGAGCAATGACATCAAAAAGCACAACAACATCAAAATATCCTGAAGGTAATGATAATTCTGAAAGATGTCCCTGAATAACATTAAATTTTTTTTGTCTGCAATATGCCAGAGCAGCAGGAGAAATATCCACACCTACTGCTTTCCAGTGGTTTTGCTTCGCAATATCAAGGAATATCCCAGCGCCACACCCAACATCAAGATAATTACCCTCTGGTAGTTTAGTATATTTTCTCTCTATTTTTTTCAAAATCTTTTTTAGATATCTTTTCCTTTTTTGGGCAGACCTGATATACCACCTGTAGAAATAGTTTTTATCATAAAGAAAAGTGTTATTTCTGCTTTCAGAAAAAACAACCCCACATCTTTTACATCTGAAAGCATAATAACCTGCCTCGTTCCAAGTACTACGGGAATCACCCCCACATAACGGACAGATTAAAATCTGTACCTTATTAGTGTCCATATGGCAATGACTCCATCCTTCCATCTGATTTTTTTCCCCTCTCTTATTTTACGAGGAGTATATCTTATTGGAACCTCGTATATCCTGATTTTCTTTTTTGCAATCTTCGCTGTTACTTCAGGACAAAACTCAAATCCTTTACAGTTAAGTTTGATACCTTTTAAGATATCACTCTTAAACATCTTATAACATGTGGGTTCATCAGTGATTGATGTTCCATAAAGAAGGTTTGTAAAAAAGGAAAGAAACCTTCCCCCAACATAAAATGAAAAAGAAGATGTTTGATTCTTCCCAAGTATTCTCGAGCCATAAACAACATCAGCCCTGCCCTGCTCTATTGGCTCTATCATCCTGAGATAATCCATTGGTTCATATTCAAGGTCTGCGTCCTGTATCACAACAACATCACCTGTAATCTCGTTTATTGCCCTTCGAATGGCATATCCTTTTCCAATATTCTTCGGTTGAAAAATAACCTTAATCAATGGGAATTTTTGCTGGGAAATCTTTTTGAGTATTTGACTTGTTCCATCTGTACTGCCATCATCAACAATAATAATTTCTTTATTAATAGGAACTGTAAGAAGTTTTTGAATAATGACCTCAATGGTATTTTTTTCATTATAAACAGGAACGATCACAGAAAGTTTCATTTATTTACAATCCCCTTTACATGCTCAAGAAACCAGAAAAACCCCTGACATGCAAACAGAATTACAAATGGTTCAATCGCAATCCTATAGCGTACAGAAGCAAGAAAAATCATATGAAAAATTGTAAAAAAAACAATTATACCTATAAGAAATGCCTTTTTCAGATCTAACGGCGGAATAAATAATCCAATGACAAAAAATGGAAGCAGCAGTCCAAAACTCAATACGCTGACAAGACGATAAAAAAAACTGCTATAGTCGGATGCATTCAGTACAACATTCCAAAATCTGACAAACTTCTTCCCGAGGAGTTTTATAAATCTTACAGGATCTTGTTTTATATAGTCAATGGTAATCTTATAAAAAACACTGTCCCTTTTTGATTCATCAATCTGCCAGACACCATCAGGAAAGTATCTGCAAGGACCACCTTCAGAATATGGATTATTTCCTTCCCAGAAAACAGCCCCTCCCATTGTTGTTCCCGGAATAAACTTTCCGAGGACAACAAAATTCCTTATAACCCAGGGAGATAGAATAAGAATAAAACCAAGCCCAGCAAAGAAAATTTTCAACAATCTTTTTTTGTAAGAACCTTCACTAAAAAGAATGAAAACAAGAGCAAATGGGAAAAATGCTTCCATCGTTGGTCTGCATAAACCAGCGATACCTGTTATAAAACCTGGAATAGTTCCATATAAAGGTGATGTGTCTGATTCAAAAACCCTAATGAACATAAGAATGGCAGATACCATAAGAAATATAAACAATGTTTCAGTAAGTAAAAACCCAGTATAAAAAATAAAAAATGGATAAACAGAGGAAATACAACCAGCAAGAATAGCAACCCTCTCAGAAAATACTTTTCTTCCGAGTAGATATATTAAAACACTTGTTACTGCAGAAATTAACGCCTGAACAATCCTTATGCCCACAATACCAGAACCAATCTTAACAAGAACCGCAATAAACAAAGGATAAACAGGAGGTCTATATGCTTTTAATGTTTCAGATACCATTAGACCTTTTCCAGAAAGAAAATTATTTACCATCTTCCAGTATTCCTGCTCATCATCAAAATAAAAATGTGGACCAAGTGAAAGAATAAATACAATTCTGGCTAAAAGCCCTACCAGAAATATCAAAAACAAAATATGACTTATTTTATACGAAGTTTTTTCAGCCATATTTTTAACCTGAATGTAAAAAGTGAATTATGTCCATATATACCAATCCTCGGAAGTGAATAAGAATCAAAACTACCCTTCCAGTTTGTAATAACCGCACCAGCGTACCCAGCATTTTTAACTGTTTGCCTGATTTTTTCGTTTTGACGACCATAAGGGTAGCAAAAAAAATCAATCCTCTGTCCAATGTTTTTTTCAATATATTTCTTTGATTCAAATATTTCACTCCACACCTGTTTTCTTGGAAGTTTGGTAAGATCTGGATGTGTTAATGTATGAGAACCAAAGATAACGCCTGATTTTAACATCTCCTGAACCTCTTTCCATTTAAGGTATCTATCCTTTTCTTTGTCTCTATATCTTTCATGAATTTTCTCTGTTCCAATACTATGGGCAATAAGAAAAATTATTGGTTTTATCCCATATTTTTTCATAATTGGAAAAGCAATGAAAAAGTTATCTGCAAATCCATCATCAAATGTAACACAAAAAGTTCTTCTATGCGCATTGTTTTTGATATACTCATATAAAGAAACTGGCTCGTACTTTTCTTTCAATAAAAATCTTATCTGAGATTCAAACATTTCAGGAGAAACGCTTAATGCATCATCAGGATACCATTTGTTTATTCTATGATATGCAAGAATCATTTTTGAAGTTTATCCTCTTAAACCTGTATTGTATAATAAGAAATATCATTTTCATACCGAGAACAAGTGATTTCCTGAAACTACCTGTTACAGAAGATTTTCCTACCCTCGGTTTATAGTTTACGGGAATCTCGATAAATCTAACATTTGCCTTTGCAACAAGAAGGGTTAATTCAGGTCCAAAATGCTGTGTTCCTACAGAAAAATGCGGCTTGAGTTTTTCATACAAAGGTCTTTTTATCAATCTCATTGTACAACCAACATCAGTAAGTGTTGTTGTATTGTATAAAAACTCGAGAAGTTTGGCTACAGCCCAATTTCCCCATTTTAAGAAAGCACCCATATTTGCATCTTTCCATATTAATTCTCTTGTTGTCCTTGTTCCAATAACATAATCAAAATCATCAGAATAGGCGAGCAATTTTATAACATCCCTTCCTGAAAATGTACCATCTGGTTCAGATATAATAAAAAATTCTCCTTTTGCCTCTTCTAATCCCTTCCATATCGCATATCCATAGCCCTGTTTTTTTTCATAGACAAGTTTTGCATTTGTTTTCTTTACCTCTTCGTCTGTCCCCTTTGCCGCATTATTATTAACAACAATAATCTCGTCAACAAATCCTGATGCAAAAAAATCTTCTATTGCATCTCTGATAGAATCTTTTTCATTATAGGTTGGGAAAATCACACTTACTTTTTTATTTCGCCACATTTTTCGCCAAGTATGATATTATGTGCCATAAATAAATTCATTAAAGGTATATTTTCTAACCCCTTTTCAAAAAAGGAAAAAAGGGGAAGTAATCGGAAAGGAACAAAATCAGGAATAAAACCTGATTTACGGATAAAAATAATCCTGAAGCCACTCGTTCTCATCTGTTTAACTATTTCATTGCAACTAAATAAATGTTCCTTTCCTGTATCCTGTGGGACTTTTCGCATGATGATCTTCCAGTATGGATTAAGTGGATTATGATCCCAAATCAAAAAATAACCCCCTGGTTTTAGAACTCTCGATACCTCACGAAAGACACGAATGAAATCCATTCCTATATGATGCAAGGTAGCAATACATATTACACCTTCAAATGAGTTACTGGAAAACGGTAAATTCGTAGCATTGGCTACTATTACCTTTTTATTGAGTTTTCGAGATGCCTTTTCAATCATTTTTTCAGACTTGTCTATCCCGTAAACATCAAAACCATATTCAGATAGTTGTTCCAATAAGATACCTGTCCCACAACCAATATCAAGAATTTTTTTCCTCAGTTTAAAATATTTTCTGATAAATGAAACTCGCTTCTTTAAATAATATTCAACGATGTGCTTTGAAAAAATCTCATCGTAATAGTCAGCAACACAATTAAAATTAATGTCCATTTTGAGGTCGTTTTCTTTTTGATAATTCTGTTATGAAATATACAAAAAATATAAGGAATATAGGCATTAATGGAAGTCGATATCTTATTGTTGTTCTTATCAGTATCAAGGCACCTGAATAAACAATTACAATGCTATAGAATATAAAAAAATATCTCCACCTCTTAAGGGATATCAACATTCCACAGAAACCAAAGATTATTAAGGGAGCCTCAGATAATAAACTGATTAACTGGTGAATTATGTTATAATTTTTACCAGGCCCTGATATTGTGTGGGGATAAAAACGCCACAGACGAATAAATCTATCCCAAACAAGTTTAAGATATGTAAGAGGATGCTTTTTTATGAAGTCAAAGGCCATTCTATAAAATTTTTTATCTGTTTCAACTTCAGAAAGATTTCTAAATTCTCCAATATTCTCAGCATGATAGAAACCTGACTCCTGAGATAAAGAGTATTCATTGTTGGCTATGTAAAAAACGACACCACCTTCGGTTGAAACGAGAACAAAAGAATGATGAATCATCCAGTTTCGTATTCCCCATGGTACCAATACTATCAACCCGAGAAGAAAACCAAGACATTTTTTAAGTGCCTTTTTTCCTGATAGTATGCAATAAGCTATGGGTACTAAAGGAATGAGAACAATAATCGTGGATCGACATAATACCGCAATTCCAAAAACAACACCTGTAATAACTGAGAAAATAACCCTTTTATAGAAAGAAATTACGGCAAAATAAATACCAAGGGTAAGAAGAAAAACCGTGAGTGTTTCTGGAGCGAGATATCCTGTCCAAAAAATCGATGCAGGGTAAACCGCATAAAGTAAAGCGACAATAATAGAGTTTCTTTCTGACATAAAACATTTCGAAAGGGAAAAAAGCAATAAACATGTAATAGAACTAACTATTGCAAGACAAATCTTTGCTGCAAGAAAACTATGCCCAAACAATTTATACACGCCTGCAAGAAATAATGGGAATACTGGAGACCTCCAGGAATAATAAACAGGACCATCAGAAAAATAGGGATTATTTACCCAGTATCCTTGGCCTGTTGCTAATTTCCATCCCAGTTCATCCCACCAGTCCCCCCAGACATCAACTGTATTGTCGAGAGTAGAAATAAAGCCAATCCTTAAAATTAATGCAAGAAAAAATATCCCAACAAGAAGGATTATAAGTTTTTTCTTTTCCATATTAGTATTGTTGGATTTGGATGACACCAGTCATAAGGAATAGATTCAGGATGACTGAATACCAGATTAAAAAAATGTGGTTCACTCTTAAACTCCTTGATGATTTTATAATCAGATAGAAGTTTCTTTATGCCTTCAAAAGACCCTCCTCTTACCCATTGATACTCACTTACAACAAAATATTCTGAATACTTGATTATTTCTTTTGATGCTCCGATAAGTATATTATATTTCAAAAATTGAAATGGCGGTGTTCTCCACGGAGAGGGTGCTTCGAGAAGTCCAATTCTTGATCCATAAGGAATATTATTATTAATCCATATACCCGCAGATGTTCTAACATTTTCCTGAGAAAATAAGTTCACATACGATAAGGAAAAAATAAATGTGTATAATATTCCTATAGAAATCAATATTTTTGGAAATTGTTTTTTTATCTTCGTCATACCCAGAACAATAACAACAAAAATATAAGGGTATAATATAAAAGCATAGTGAACCCATCTACCTGTTGAAAACCCAAAATAAAGAAATCCTGGAAGTATACTCAAAAAAATCAGCATAAATCTTCTATCCTGCCTTATTAAAAAACAAACAACAAGAAAAACAATGGAAATAAGATATGTTGCTGTACCAAGTCCATACCTCAGGGATGTCGTCATAAAATACTTAAGATTAGCAAAATTAGAGGAACCCTTCCAGTATGACTGTATATAAAACATTTCATTAATAAATTCTTTGAAAGAAATTAAAACATAAGGGTTTGTCAAAAAGTAGGAAAACAAAAAACAAACAAGACATATCAGTATATTTTTGAATAAACTCTTAAAATCAGTAGACACAAGAAATATCATAAAAATGAAAGTAATAAAAACATATCCATAAGAAAGGATGCTGCCCATTGAAATACCTGAAAATAAACAACCAGCAATAAGCCATTTTCTTTTCTTCTCATCCATAAATCTAAAAGCACAGTAGAGAGCAAGAATAACCCATAACATTCCATAGCAGTAAGGTTTAAGATAATGAGACCACATAACAAAAACAGGAGATATCGCGAACAACATTGACACAAGAAAAGAGGCACTATCATCCTTCAAAATATAAGAAGACAGAAAATAAAAACATATCACTGAAAAAATAAAGAAAATCCCACCGAAGATTCTTAAAAGCGTATAAAGACGACCAATTTTATCAGGATTTGTAAAATAAAAACTAATGTCGCTGTGCAATTCAGCAATTTTAAGAGCAGAACAAATCTTCAAAAAAATTCCAGCAGGATAAAGATACGCTCCTCCATACTCGAAAAAATGCGGGTTGAAATCAAACCTCGAGGGATTCATCTTGCTTAAACTAACAAGAACAGCCTGTTCATCTGCGCCATAGGATCTTATCAAATAGCTTCTCATTGAATTTATAATTTCTCTTGAAACAAGATGTTTTTTTCCATTAATATTAATCTCTACCTTTTCTGCAGGATTATAACTGCCTGAATATGGTGCACCATAAAATTCTTGCATCTCACGTATTTCTTCATGAGCATCCCTCATTAATTCTGAAAGATTTTGAACTTCTGTTTCTCCATTAAACACAGAAGAAATACGGCCTTTATCAGGAACACCCCAGTTTATTCCCTTAAAGTGAAAAAAACCTGTTATTAAAATAAGCAACAGCAAATAAAATATTTTTTTAACACTCATTTTATAATTCTATATTTTAAGATTGAAAATATTGCCTTGAAACCATCCTTCCAACCTATTTTCTTCCCTTTTTTTCTCGGGCTATAGGAGATTGGAATTTCTTTGATTTTATAACCTTGTTTCAAAATTTTACATGTTATCTCTGGTTCTATCTCAAACCTTTCTGAAGTGAGATTTAAGGACTGTAGAAGTTTTCTCGGACATAACTTATAGCAGGTTTCCATATCAGAAAGTTTTGCATTAAAAACAAGGTTTGTAAAAGATGTAAGAAATTTATTCGCAAGTATAGATAATAATGGTAAGGAAGTATTTGTTTTACCCAGAAATCTTGAGCCATAAACCACCTGACAATTTTCTGTTTTAATTGCATTTATCAGTTTCAAATAATCATTCGGATTGAGTTCTAAATCAGCATCCTGTATAATAACAAAATCATTTTTTGCCTCTTTCAGTCCACACCGGATTGCATACCCTTTACCCCTATTTTTCTCGAGAAATATAACCTTAAAATGATTTTTTTTATTTCTGTGTATGTTTTCAAGTAATTGTCTTGTCCCATCTGTTGAACCATCATCAATAACAATAATTTCTTTTTCAACAGGGACTTTTTCTACATCTAAAAGAACCTGCTCTATTGTATGTCTTTCATTATAAACAGGTATTAGCACTGAAATTTTCATATGACTATAATATTATAATACCTACGGCTTAATATATGAAATCTGTTGAATACTGTAGAAATCATCTGAATGACTGGGTTAGAATTAAATATTTCTATTGAAAAGGGTATAATAGAAGAAACAAGCAATCGTAAAAAACACAAGGAGAATAAAAATGAATAAAACACTCTGGCAGTATTATGTTGATAAGGCAACTGAAATAACTGATAATGCACTTGAGGATATTAAAAATCTCGAGCAGTGGAAACAGGAAAGACAACAAATCAAAAAGGAATTCTTCATCTCTATGGGACTTAATAGTATCCTTGAAAAAAGTACCTCTGTAATTAAAACCCTCGGTGAATTTAAGGGAGATGGTTTTATTGCAAAAAAGATTGCATATCAAATCTTACCTGATTGCTGGAGCAGCGGTCATTTCTATCTTCCAGATCCTTTGCCTGAAAAAAAATTACCCGCTGTGCTGTACGCGTGTGGGCATGCTGGAATAGGAACACATTGGTATCAAAAACATGCAATTATGTGGGCAAGAAGAGGATATGCCTGTTTTGTTTTTGAAACGATTATACAAAGCGAGAATACTGGCTGGCATCATGGCTTACACACAGGAAAACGACTTGACTGGATTTCTCTTGGTTATACAGCAGCAGGTGGAGAACTTCTTAATTCAATTCATGCACTCGATGTTTTATGTCAGATGCCAGAGGTTGATATTAATAGAATCGGGGTAACAGGAATTTCAGGCGGAGGAGCCCATAGCCATTTTCTTGCAATTGCAGATGAAAGGATTAAAACAGTTGCAACATCAGCAGGCATCAGTTCAATTAAATCAGCACTTGGAAACAGAACAATGTTTCAGCACTGTGATTGTATGTATGCCCATGGCAATTTTCAAAGGGATATCAGTGAATTTTCTGCTTTGATTGCTCCAAAACCAATACTTTATTGTTTTGCGTCACACGACAATCTTTTTGCTGTAGATGAATATAAAACGCTTTACAGTAAAGTAAAAAGGATATACGAACTTTATGGGTGTCCTGAAAAATGTGAACTTTTTGAGTACCCAGGACCTCACGCATATTCAGATGCTTCTATAAAAAAAATCAACGAGTGGTTTGATAGATATGTTGCTGAAGAGCAACATCCTGATGTTGGCCTTAATAACAATGATATTATTCCTGAACATATCATGAGTGTGTTTAATGGAAAATCACCTGAACCAAATAGATTAAATCTACTACCAGAATTATTAACAGTTCAAAGGACAAGGCCACTACCGAAAAATGAAGATGAGTGGGAAATAATTCGTACTGATACACTAAAGCAATTAAAAACCAATGTTTTCCATTGGCTTGATAGATGTAATGAAAAAATGGAAATAAGAAATATTGGAAAATGGGATTTTGAAGGCAGGTCTTTTTCAAGGTACAGAGCAGAAAATAAAGGCATGGAGGTTTATATTGAAGCATATGCTCCAAAAATAACAGCAGAAACAACAATTATTGCCCTCGGTGATTATGGTCATAATACAACTACACTGATGAAAAAGATTGGTGAATCAACTAAAAACTGTAATCAGGTATTGGTTGAATCAAGGGCATGTGGAAGAAATGCTGCAAATATAGAACATGGAAATTATTGCCTTTACAGGGCTGGTGCACTTGTAGGAATTACTCCTGTAATGATGTGGATGAATGACCTAAAGTATATTGTTGAATTCTTTCGTAATATTTTAGAATATAAAACAGATATTGTCTTGTACGGAGCAGGCGAAGCCGCTGGCGCCTGTCTTTATTATGCAATCTTTGACGAGAGAATCTCAGGCGTTATTATTGATGATGCACCTGACACACATGCGAAAGGTTGTTATATACCTGGAATTCTAAAAGAGATTGATATTACAGAGGCATCTGGACTTATTGCTCCGAGGATGTTTGGAGTTGTCTTTCCCGAAATATTAAACCTGTGGGTTTCAAAGATGCACTGGGGAATAAGGGTGTATGAACGACTGGGAATAAAAAACAGGTATATTATGTCCCATAGCACCAATATTGCAATAACAAAGGTATTATCAGATATTTAAAAAATAGGATTCAGAAATTTTTAGGGCAGAATAAATCTTGCAAGTAAACTTCTCTTGATTTTTATTGCCCTGTGTGGGCATACCTCAAAACAACATAAACAATTTATACACTTTTTCCTGTTTATTTTCAAATCCTCTGATATCGCCTTTACAGGACAAACCTTAAAACACTCCATACATTTTCTGCAATGTTTGTGTTCAATTACTGGTATAATATTAAGGCGGTTTGCTGAAAACCTTAAGACATTCGAAAGTACTGGTTTATTCTGAATCTTAAAAATTGCAGAAGATAATGGGGGACAAAAATTATGGATTACTTCTGGTTTATCACCAACAACCTCAAAATCAGGTACACCATATTCTGCGCTATAAATCTTAAGAAAAACAACATCCTCAAGTAAAAGTCCTGCAAGACCCGCACAAAAGATATCAACACATACTGCATCCTTTCCTGCAATAAGATAACCATAATGTCTTTTTCTCCCTGAGGATGGACCATTTTTATCCATTATTTCAACTGCATCGATAAGATTGAAAATAATTCTGTTTTTAAGAAGATTATATAATTCAACAATAAATCTATTAAAAAACTCTGGTTCAGGAAATTTTGTATGAAGAAGACCTTTAGAATAACCTGATATCAGACCATAAAGATTTTTCATACATAAAGACAAAACTGTAATATTATGCGTCTTGAATTTAGGAAGATTAAATACAGGATAGGTAAAAACAAGGTCAGAAACAGGAAAAGAAACAATCCTACCTGAAATATTCAGGTTAAATAAGGTGCTTTTACCTTCGAGTTTTACAAGTGTTGCCTTTGTTTTTGAAGCAACATCAGAATATCCACATTTTTGCCAGTATTGTTCAATCCCTTTATGTGACCCAGGGGGACTATCGCCGATATAAATCTTTTCTGGAAGGATTTCTGAAAGGACCTCGAGGATAACAGGATGGGTTGTTACCGCTTCGTCAGGACTGCGGGCAGAAAGCATGTTTGGTTTAAGGAGTATTCCCTGTTCTGAAGATTCCCAACCAAGTAAATCAAAAATCCTGTTTATTGCATCCCTTACAGTTGATTTTTTGTAATCTCTACATTTAACAATAGCAATTTTTTTCTGCATATTAATATTTTATCATCAACAGCAAGTCGTAGATTCAAAACTAAATCTTAAATGTAAAAAAAGCAACCATTAAACTATATCATAGTTTTATTGTCTAATTTTCTAGACAAAAATTCGGATGATTTAAGGCAGTTCTTATGATATACTTATAAAAATGTCTAAAAGAAGGTAGTTATGAAAGGAAATAATTGTTGTATTGGATTAAAGGTTTACTTTTCTGGATTTTTAGCCATGATTTTTCTTTTCCCCTGTTTTTTATCTGCACAGATAATACATCCTGTTGTTAAACCATATGAAGATGAAGTATGGTCTACTCCTCTAAATCTCATTGATCTACAGATAGCAGAAATTCTGAAAAAAAATGGCCTGAAGATGAGAAACCCCTGTTCTGACAGTGTATTTATCAGACGGGTTTATCTCGATGTAATAGGAACACTTCCAAAGCCAGAAGAGATTGATGATTTTATGAAAGACACAAAACCTGATAAACGAGCAAGATTAATAGATAATCTTCTTGAAAGAGAGGAATTTGCTCTTTACTGGACAATGAAATGGTGCGATATACTACGGGTTAAATCAGAATATCCAGTAAACCTCTGGCCAAACGCAGTTCAGGCATATTATCAGTGGATTTATGAAAATATTCGTAAAAACCAGCCCTATGACATATTTGTGCGTGAACTTTTAACATCGAGTGGAAGTAATTTCAGGGTACCAGCAGTTAATTTTTACAGGGCAGTTCAATCAAAGGATTCATTATCAATAGCAAAGGCAGTTGCTCTTACATTTATGGGAGTACGTCTTGAAAAAATGCCAGAAAATCAACAAAAGAATATATCACTGTTTTTCTCGCTCGTTACATATAAAGGAACAAAGGAATGGAAGGAAGAAATAGTTTATTCAAATCCTGATACAACAAAGACAATTAGAGCAGTGTTGCCTGATGGTAGATTCAGAGAAATACTGCCTGAACAGGACCCAAGATGTGTATTTGCCGACTGGCTTATTTCCCCTTACAATGAATATTTCAGTAAAAACATCGTCAATAGAATATGGGCATGGCTTATGGGACAGGGTATTATTTCTCCTGTTGATGATATATATCAGAAGATAACAGATAATAATAAAAATATACTTGGTACCCTCGAAAATGAACTTATAAAATCCAATTATGATTTAAAGCATATTTACAGGTTAATTCTTAATTCACGCACATATCAACAATCATCTATATTAGGAGAAGATAAACCCGATATATTCACTCAGTTTGCATTTTATAAGGTTCGCCAGATTGATGCAGAAGTCCTCCTTGATGCATTGTGCTGGATATCTGGTAGGTATGAAGGTTATGTAAGCCAGATTCCAGAGCCATATACATTTATTCCAAATACCAACAGAACAATTACGCTTGCCGATGGAAGTATCACAAGTCCTTTTTTGATGATATTCGGCAGACCATCTCGTGATACTGGACTTGAATCAGAAAGAAATACAAGCCCAACTGATAAACAACGGCTTTATCTATTGAACTCAAGCGATATTCAAAAAAAAATTAAATCAAGCCCTGTTCTGAAAAAGGCATACCAGCAGGTGTGGAAAAATAAAAAAGAAAGTATTAATCTGATTTATAAAATTATTCTTTCACGGTTTCCAACAACTGAAGAATCCTCTATCTGCGAAGAATTTTTTACAAATTCAGGACTTCCTGCTGATCAGTCAGCAATGACCATTGCCTGGGCTTTGATAAACAGCAAAGAATTTTTATACAGACATTGAAGGATAAAAATTTGAGACGAAAAAATAAAATGAAGAAACAAAAAATAAAACCACAAATCCTGGTTTTCCTGGTAATAGTTTCTGTATCTCTCATGATAAACAATAATCTTATTGCATCAGATACTTCTGCTCAACAAAAACAACAGGCAAAATCAGTTATTCAAATATGGTTGTGGGGAGGGCCTTCTCAAAATGATACATTCGACCCAAAGCCAGATGCAGGATATGACTATTGTGGCCCACTTTCAAAATCAATCCCTACAAACGTTCCTGGAATAGAGATTAATGATTCCCTGCAGATGCTTGCAAAGCAGGCAGATAAATTTTCAATTATCAGAAGTATGACCCATGGTATAGGAGCCCATGAAACAGCAGCATATTATATGCAAACAGGCCATAAACCAGGAGTAGGTCTTGTATATCCATCCCTTGGTGCAATTGTATGCTTGTTCAAGGGTTATGGAAAAGGATACACAGGAAAAATTCCACCCTATATTGTTCTTACAACATCCCAAGGCAGATTTTCTGAAGAAGGATTTCTTGGCCCTGGATATAAACCATTTGTTACAGGTGGGGATCCAAACCAGAAGGTTTTTGCTGTTGAGGGTATTATCTCTCGTGATGTTTCGGACCAGATGCAGGTAAAGCGCAGAGAATTGCTTAAAAAGATTGATACCCTCGGAAAATCAATGCCTGGCTGTCCTGATTTTGAACTTTTCAATGAATGTGAAAAAGAAGCGTATGATTTGATTTTAGGGGAACCTCGAAAGGTTTTTGATCTCTCGCAGGAACCAGACACTATAAGGGATAGATATGGCAGAAACTGGTTTGGGCAGACATGCCTGGTTGCAAGACGTCTTGTTGAAATAGGAGTGCCTTATATCACAATCAATTATCCTGGTTGGGATACACACAAACAACACTTTCAGACAATGCAGAGAAAACTTGCTGAATTTGACCAGGGTTTTTCAGCACTTCTTGAAGACCTATCAAGCCGTGGGCTTCTCGATACAACAATTATATGGTGTTGTGGAGAATTTGGAAGAACCCCAAAAATAGAATGGGATCCACCATGGAACGGAGGCCGGGGACACTGGGGAAATTGTTTTTCTTCAGTTGTCGCAGGAGGCGGATTCAAGGGTGGATGTGTTGTTGGAAAATCTGATTCAAAAGCAGAATATGTTGTTGAAAGACCTGTATATCCAGAAGATTTATTAAGGAGTATGTTGATACTTCTCGGGATTAACCCTGACGAACAGATGCCAAATGATAAAGGACTTGATATAAAGGTTATGCCATACCCGGATAATTATTCAGGTAATGGCGAGCTTAAAGAAATTATGGAAAAATGAAAAATAAAAAAGATTCAACAAATGTTTTTCGCCTGACACTGGGATTATTTCTATTGTTTGTATCCTGTGTGTTTTCTCAGGTAAAAGAACCATATATTGGTTATATTTATCCTGCTGGCGGACAAAAAGGAACTGTTTTTAACATAACAGTTGGTGGACAAAACCTAAATGGAACAAAAACAGTTTATTTTTCAAAAAAAGGCATTAGCGCAAGTATTATCAATTATCAAGGTTCATCAGGCCCATTAAATCAAAAGCAGATTGAGGAACTCAGACGCAGATTAGATGAGATAAGATTAAAAAGAGCAGGACAAACTCCTCCAAAAGATAGCACAAGAGCTGAAACAGAGAAACCTGTTGCGCTTCCTGATATTCCTGAATTAAGAGATCTCGAAAATAAGTCAGCAAAAGATCTTGCCAGGATTTCTGCCAAGTATCTTAATTCTCAGAATAAACCAAAGCCACCAATTGCTGAAGAAATAACACTATCAGTTAAGATAGAACAGGACACAGAACCAGGTGATTGTGAAATTCGTCTGAAAACGCCAAATGGAATTACAAACCCTGTTTTGTTTCAGATAGGTGAATTTCCTGAGGTTACCTGCACCTCCAACCAATACAGATATGAACTTGAAGAAACAATGCAGGACACGCGGATTTTTCAAATCCCGGTTGTACTGAATGGAAGAATAATGCCAGGAAAAACAAATAAGTTTCTACTGCAATTACAAAAAGATAAAGATTTAGTTTTCTATGCTGAAGCAAGAAAGATCATTCCATACATTGCTGACGCTGTACCTGGATGGTTTCAAGCAGTACTTGTACTTTATGATAAAAATGGGAAAGAGATTTCTTTTGTTGATGATTGTGGTTATGACCCTGATCCTGTTTTAATATTTCATGTTCCTGAAACAGGAATGTATACCCTCGAGATAAGAGATGCTTTATACAGAGGAAGAGAAGATTTTGTCTATCGTATTTATGCTGTGGAAAGATCTTATGCACAACAACTCTTTCCATCTGGAAGATGTGGAGGCGTAAAAATTGCAGATGGGGATATTCCTTTGATGCCACCTGAGAGGGTAAATTTTCAGCAGTATAAAGAAAAAGAATACACAAAGAACTATGTCCACTCAATACCAACACCTGTGATGATTTCTGGTTGCATCAATTATCCTGGAGATATTGATAGATATAGATTTTATGGGAAAACAGGTGAAACAATTGTCGTGGAGGTTTATGGAAGAAGGATTGGCTCATTAATAGATTCAATGGTAAAAATCATTAACTCAAAAGGAGAGGTAATACAAAAAAATGATGATACAGAAGACATTGAATATGGGCTGATTACACATCAATCTGATTCTTATGTTATGGCTAAAATTCGAGAATCAGGGTACTACACTGTACAGATTTCAGACATTCAAAATCATGGTGGTCCTGATTATCAGTACTTTGTAAGAATAGGTCCTCCTCAGCCAGATTTTTCTCTTATAATTTCTCCTTCACAGATAAATATACCCACAGGTGGCATTGCTGTTGCAACACTGTACGCAATAAAAAAAGATGGCTGGGACCAGGACATTAATCTAAGATTAAAAGGTATGGATGGTTTTGTTCTTGATGGAGCAGTAATCCCAAAAGGAAAACAAAGTATCAGGATAACGATAAAATCCCCACAAAAATATTCAGGCCAGATTACTCCCGTGGATTTAGAAGGTACCTCTATAATTAATGGAACACAGGTTAGCCGAATTGCCAGACCAGCAGAAAATATGATGCAGGCATTTGCCTATACACATCTTGTACAATCAGAAGAATTGCTTATTGCACTAACACAAACAAGGTTCAGACCAGTAAAAATAGAAATACCTTCTATGGGACTAAAAATTCCTGCAGGGGGCTCGTCAAAGATATTATGCGCATTAGAAACATGGTTTAAGCCATCTTCATCTCTTTCTATTAACTTTGAATTAAACAATCCTCCTTCAGGGATAAAAATCAGGGACCAGTCCTTTGTCTCTGATAAATACATTCTTACAATTGAGGCAGATAAAAAACTTACAGGATACAAAGATAATCTAATAATTGAGGTTATCGAAGAAATATCAATGCCTGGAGGACAAAAAAGAAAGGTACCTGTTGGATTTTTGCCTGCTATACCAATTGAGGTTTTAGAAAATGAGTAAAAAAATTATCAGTTATACGTTTAACCTCAAAGATATCCCGGTATCAGTAAATTTTTCATATTTTACAGGAGTAAATAGAATCAATGAATACCATATCACCATAGTTCCAACAAAATATAAGGATATCTATGAACAGACACAACTAATTCAGGATTCCTACAGAAAAACACTCAAACACCTTAACATTAATCCAGAAACAGTTGTATTCAAAAGATTTTTCTTCAGTGATATTTATAACCAGTATAAAATTATTAAAAATCATCCTTTTATAAACCCTAAAACTAATGAGGAGAAATGCGCTATTTCCCTTATTTCTCAGCCACCATGTCCACCAGCAAAGATTGCACTATGGGCATATCATATTCAAGATAAAAACTGTACTATTTCAAAGTATATGGACAACTCAATATTTTCAATCTGCAGGAATAATATTAAACACTTCTGGGATACAAACATCACATCTGTTAAAGGAAACACCATATCTCAACAAACATTTGATATTCTCGATAAATACAATTCTTCACTTGAAAAAAGAAATATGAAACTTGCCAGCAATGTCGTGAGAACATGGTTTTTTATTAAGGATATAGATTCAAATTATAAAGATTTTACAGAAGCAAGAAAAAATTATTTCAAAGAAAAAGGGCTGATCCCACAGACACATTTTATTACAAGCACTGGTGTTGAGGGAGAATCTGTAGATATAAATGCAAAACTTTCAATGGATGCATACTCAATCTCTGGCATTCAATCACAGCAGATTGAATTTTTGAGGGCTCCTGAATATATAAGTCCAACTTATGTTTATGGGGTTACATTTGAAAGAGGATCAATTATAAAATACAATGACCGCAAGCATATATTTATTTCAGGTACAGCCAGTATTAATAATAAAGGCGAAATTGTATATCCTGGCGATATACTTAAACAATTTGAACACACATTGAAAAACATAGAGATTCTTCTTAACCAGGCAGGTGCAGGATTTAAAGATGTGTGTATCTTTATTGTGTATATCAGGGATATAACCGATGTACAGATTATTCATCGCGAGATGAGAAAACGATTTAAAGATACACCATTTATTTTAGTTTTAGCGAAAGTATGCAGACCTGGCTGGCTTATTGAGATAGAATGTCAGGCGGCACTGGCTCAAGATAATCAGGTCCTTCCTGAATTCTTATAGATATAGCCATCTTTCTGCATATAATTTCCTTTAATGAAAACACGATAGGGATTTAAACACCCTGTCTCTATGAAACACCCCTCTAAAAGAAGGGAATTAAAATATCATCCAATCTCTGTTTATAAAAGTGGGAAGCAGTATACAATGTAAAACTTTTCATTTTGAATCGTGAAAAAGCCCTGCCCGCAAACAGAATTAACCATAATTTCTTATAAAAAAATCTATCTATGGTAAAATATATTATTATGCTTAAAGCTATTATCCTCGGGTTATTACAGGGAATTACTGAATTTTTACCGGTAAGCAGTTCTGGACATCTCTTATATGTAAATAATGTCTTGATGAAACAAGTATATGACCTTCCACTTTTAATATCTGCCCACGCAGGAACAATGCTGGCTGTTCTGGTTTTTTTCAGAAATCAGGTTAAAAGATTGATACTCGCGGTATTCCAATTCAAGAACCCAGAGTATTCCTATGAAAGAAAACTTTGGTGTTATCTAATTGTTGCATCAATCCCTGCTGGACTTGCAGGGTTTTTTCTCGAATCTCGTATAGATAAAATATCGAGTATTTACATTCTTGGTGTTTGCTGGATTATAAATGGACTTATGTTGATTATTGGTGAGATTATGTCGAAACGAAAAAAGGAATCTACCATAAATTTTTTATCTGCCTTAATCATAGGGATATTCCAGACGATTGCAATACTTCCAGGGATTTCAAGATCAGGAAGCACCATAACTGCTGCAAGAAATACAGGACTTAATCCTGAACAGGCATTTGAATTTTCTTTTCTTCTCGGGATTATTGCAATAATGGGAGGGTTTTTACTCGAGATTATAAAAAAACCACAGGGATTTACATATCCCTGTCTTGTCAGCGGGATTGTAGCAATGATTTCTGGTTATCTTGCGCTTATTGTGCTGTTAAAGGCGATACGCTCGAACAACTTAAAATTTTTCGGTGTTTACACAATACTTTGTGGCATTATAGCAATACTTATCCAGCAGATATGAAACATCAAAAAGTAATCTTACTTTCAAAGAAAATTTATAACGATAGGTATGTTGATATGTGGTTTGAAAATAATCTTTCTGATGTTCCAGAACCAGGACAGTTTATTCATATCTTCACAGGGGCAAGTTTTATCCGCAGGCCATTTTCAATAGCAGAGTTTACAAAAGAACAATTTAGAATTCTATTTCAGATAAAGGGGTGTGGAACAAGAAATCTTGCAGATAAAAAAATTGGTTCTGGTATTGACATTATTGGTCCTGTTGGAAATTGTTTTCCTATTAAAAAAAGATTTAATATGATATATATCGCTGCAGGTGGAGTTGGAATTGCACCACTTCTTTTTCTGGCATCTTCACTGATTCAGAATAATAAAAAATTTATGTTTTTTTATGGAGCAAAAACAAGGTTGGATCTTCTTGATTTTCTTATGCCTGGTGGAGATTACGAGAAGGTTTTGTGTACAGATGACGGAAGTTCTGGAGAAAAAGGCACAGTTGTTGATGTAATAAAAAAATATCTGAAACAAAAAAAGCCAGATGTTATTTTTTCTGCAGGACCATACCTGATGTTAAAAGGAATAAGTCAGTTGTGTGATAGATATAATGTAGAAGCGTATGTGTCTCTTGAGAATGTGATGTTTTGTGGGCTTGGTGTATGTCAGGGCTGTGTGATTAACACAAAAACTGGTTATAAAAAGGTATGCAAGGATGGACCTGTATTTAATCATAGGGATATTCTGTGGCAAAGAAAAGCATTGATTTAAGGGTAAAAATAGGCGGGATTTGTTTTGATACACCCATAATACCCGCAAGTGGAGTTTTTGGATATGGAGATGAACTTATAGATACCATTGATTATAGATTCCTCGGAGCAATAGTAACAAAAACACTTACATGGAATGAAACACATGGTAATGTGCCGCCGAGAATATGGGAACTTGAGAATGGAATAATCAATAGAATAGGCCTTCAGAATATAGGAGTAAAACGTTTCTGTAAAGAAAAATTGAGTAAATTAGCAGAAACAGGAAAACCAGTTATAGTAAGTGTTGGAGGAGAAAAATTAGACGATATTGCAAAAAGTATTGAGTTTCTGGATAACCAGCAATCAATTGCAGGATTTGAACTTAATCTTTCGTGTCCTAATATAAAAACAAAACAGATTATTGCCGAGGATTTGGATTCTATCTATAAGGCAGTAAAGAAAATCAGAAAATTAACAGACAAAACTTTGATAGCAAAATTAAGTCCAAATGTAACGGATATCTGCGAAATAGGCATTGCTGCAGAAAAAGCAGGTGCTGATATTCTGTGTGCTGGAAATACTTTTAAGGGTGTATATTATGACTGGCAACTTGAAAGGTTTTATACAGGAGGCGTATCCGGGAGTATGATTTTCCCGATGGCGTGCAAAAATGTTTTTGAACTTTATAAAAAGGTTTCTATACCAATTATTGGACTCGGCGGTATAAATTCTGAAAAAAAAGCAATAGAAATGGTTTTTGCGGGAGCATCAATAGTAGGGTTGGGGACACATCTTGTAATAATGCCTGATCTTCCAGCAAAAATCTATAGATTTTTTATTGAGTATCTAAAACAATCTAAAAAATCAAGGATTTATTCTATTGTGGGAATAAAGAATGAAAAAGAATAAAGATTATAAGGGCGGAGTTTTTTTTAATTTTCTTAAGATATGCCTTTTAATTTTCCTTTTCCTCAGACCCTATTTTGATGGATTTTCACATACTTCTTTCAATCATATAAGTAGCATAGTTCTGTTTATCATATTTATAATTTCAATCATTATGATGAGAAAAAATCTTGTTTTTTCTCCTTCACAGGTTGCTTTCTTTTTGTTTATTGGTATCTGTGGGTTTCTTCTTTTTTTATGGCCTGCGTGGTACAGATCAGCAAGAGAGATATCGTATTTATTTGGTTTAGTCACAATATGGGTTGTTTTCAAGATGGTTTTTGATGAAAAAGATTTCCCTTCTATTACAGTTGCGCTTTTCAGTATGCTTGCTGTGATTATTATCTATGGCATTGATCAATATTTCGGCGGTCTCGAGATGACAAAACAGTATATAATGCAGCATCCTGAACTAATAAGGAATATGTCGGATACATATCTTCAAAGAATGGCAAGTAACAGGATTTTTTCGAGGTTTGTTTATCCAAATACATTTGCAGGGTATCTTCTAATACTTTATCCTGTTGTGCTTTTTTCTATATTCTATTATAAAAAACCTTTGACAAGGGTTGTATGTGGTATTCTTCTTGCCTTGATTTTACCTGTATTTGCTGCAACAGAATCAATGGGTGGATGGTTTTGCTTTGTAATAGTAAGTGTCCTCATTTTGCTGTATTTAATTGTCCCTAAAAGATTTTATTTTTACTGGTGTTTTGCGCTATTGATAGTGTGTTCAATTTTTGTCTACATGGGAATACAGATAGGATTTTTGCCAAAAATTGGATCTCTTGCTGATAGGATAAATTACTGGATATCAGCAACAAATATATTCAGAAAAAACCCTGTCTATGGTATCGGTCCTGGAAATTTTTCCCAGTTTCACCTGATGTTTAAGGTTCCAGGAGCAATGGAGGCAAAATTTGCTCATAATATTATCTTTGAAATAGCCGCCTGTACAGGAATAGTTGGAATTGTATTTTTTCTTGCCACAGGAATCTTTTTTATACTAAGAAATCTGCGAAATTTTCTTTATTCAGATAATCTTCTTTTAACAGGATTTATTTTTGGTGTTATTGGTTTTTTTCTGCATTGTCTTGTTGATTTTGATTATGCCAATCCTGCTATTACCGCAATTGCATTCGCATTTTTAGGTATTATCGAGTCAGTACCTGATAAACATGATATATCATCAGCAGGATTGACAAAATTCTTCGCAGGAGGTATGATTATTGCAGGAGTTTTGGCATCAACTGTTGAGATTAAAACACTACAGGTAGATAAAATAATAGAAAACATAAAAGCAGGCGAATACAGACAGGAAAATCCAATTCAGGTTCTTGAGCAAGCATCTCGTATCTATCCTGAACCTGAGTTGTTTTTTATAGAGGGTGAAATATTTGTATCTGCGTTTGAGGCAACATCCAGTGTTGAACTTGCCAATATGGCAATTACCTCTTATGAGAAAGCAATCAAACTTAATCCAGATTCATCAAAATATCATAGGGCTCTTGCCAGAATACTTGTAAAACTCAATAGAAATGAAGAAGCAGAAAAAGAGTTTCTCGAGGCAATAAAAAATTATCCAACAAAAGCACTCTATAATCTTGAACTCGGATTGTTTTATAGAAAAATCGGGGAGGAACAAAAAGCAAAGATTTATCTTGAAAAAGCCAGGGATTTACCCGCAAGCAGCGTGGATGAAGCAGAAATAATTAAAAAGGAAATTAAAAATGGAGAAGATTTTTGAGATACAGGTCAGAAAAGTTGAAAAACCTTGTTATGTAAGGGGTGATGATTCTACAGATCTGAAACCTGGTGATATATGTATTGTTGAGTTTGAAAAAGGAACCCAGGATAATGCACGGATTTACAGTATACCCAAAACAGGCCAAGTAGATCCTAAAAATGTTATTTCAGGGAAGATTTTGCGGAAGGCAAATGAGCATGACCTTTTAATAATACAGGAAAACGAAGGGCTTAAGGCAGATGCATTCAGAATTTGTGATGATAAGATAAAGGAAATAAACCTACCCATGAAATTATTAGATGTGAGTTATTCTTTTGACAGAACTGTTATAACTTTTTATTACTGGGCTGCTGGAAGAATTGATTTCAGAAAACTCGTAAAGGAACTTGCGGGAGTATTTAATTGCAGAATAGAAATGAGACAGATAGGGTTAAGGGATGAGGCAAAAATAAAAGGTGGATATGGTATATGCGGCCAAGAAATATGCTGTTGCAGATTTCTTAAGGATTTTGAGCCAATAACAATGAAACTTGTAAAAAACCAGAGTTTGCCTCTGGATATGAGTAAAATTTCAGGACTTTGTGGAAGATTAATGTGTTGTTTAATATATGAAAACAAAATGTACGAGGATAACGAGGAAAAAAAATGAAGTTTTATATTACCACACCCATATATTATATCAATGCTGAACCACATATAGGACATTGCTATACGACAATTGCGGCTGACTGCCTTGCACGATATCATAGAATAAAAGGCAGGGATGTTTTCTTTCTCACAGGAACAGATGAACATGGAGATAAAATTGTCCAGGCGGCCAGCAAAAAAGGAATTACAGTTGAGCAGTTCACAGATAATATGTCTGGTATATTCAGGTCTATGTGGAAAAAACTCAATATTTCATATGACAGGTTTATAAGAACAACTGAGAAAGAGCATGAACAAATTGTTCAAAATGTTTTTAAGATTCTTATGGATAAGGGAGATATTTATCCAGGAGAATATTCTGGTTATTATTGTGTTCCCTGCGAGTTTTTTATACCAAAGACAAAGATAGAACAGAGCAGTCCCGTGTGTCCTGATTGTGGAAGACCAGTACAGGTACTTACAGAAAATTCGTATTTTTTTAGATTGTCAAAATATGAAAAGCGCCTTCTTGAATATTTTTCAAAAAATCCAGAAATGATTCAACCACCATTTAGGATTGATGAGGTTAAAAATTTTATATCACAGGGACTTGCAGATTTATCAATCACAAGACAAACCTCGTCATGGGGAATACAATCACCAACACCCGAGAAATATTCTGTGTATGTATGGTTTGATGCCCTGTTGAATTATCTTACAGGCGTTGGGTTTAAGGATGGTAAACCTGGTAGATACTGGCCACCAGATGTGCAACTTATAGGAAAAGATATATTAAGATTTCATACAATAATATGGCCCGCAATTTTGATGGCTCTAAACCTTCCTCTTCCAGGAAAAATTTTTGCGCATGGCTGGTGGACAGTAGAAAGTGAAAAGATATCAAAATCAAAAGGAAACATAGTTGACCCTGTATATTTGATGGAACGATATGGAACAGATGGTTTTAGATATTTTTTGTTAAGAGAGGTAACATTTGGACTTGATGGAGAATACTCAGAAGAGAAATTTATAAAAAGATATAATAGCGATCTTGCAAATGATCTCGGAAACCTTGTAAATAGAACAATTAACCTTGTGGAAAAACTTTTTGGCGGTGTATTTCCTGAAAGCAACATCAGCACAGATATGGAACGATTAATAGATAATGTTATTGCTGAAGTAGAACGAAGTATGCTTAATATATCCTTTACTGATGCCCTCGATAATATCTGGAAAATTATCAATGAACTCAATAAACTTCTTGATAGAGAAAAACCATGGAACGCTCCTCTTGATTCAGCTAGACATACAATTTCTCAATGTATATCAGGGATTTCAATTATTTCTGTGCTTATTTATCCTTTTATACCAGAAACATCTAAAACAATATGGAATATCCTTAATATTAAGCACAAGGATGATAAAATTCTTCTTAGCAATGACCTGTTAAAAATACCGTCAGGCACAAAATCAGGGAAAAGGGAAATACTCTTTATGAGGATAAAAACATGAAAAAGGATAGGCCTGCTTTCAAAAGAATTATGCTAAAATTATCAGGAGAAGCACTTCAAGGCAAGGATAGATATGGGATTGATTCTGAATCTATGATATCAATCGCAAAGGAAATAAAGGAGGTCCGCCGGCTTAAGTGTGAGGTTTCTGTTGTGATAGGGGGCGGAAATATATTCAGAGGTATTACAAGAGATAAAATGGTGATTGACGAGGTTACAGGCGACTATATGGGAATGCTCGCAACCGTCATTAATGGACTTGCATTACAGAGTTGTCTTGAGAAAATGGATGTAATGACAAGGGTTCAAAGTGCATTTGAAATGAGAGAATTCTGCGAGCCATATATAAGAAGAAGGGCAATAAGACATCTCGAAAAAGGTAGGGTTGTGATATTTGTCGGCGGAACAGGAAATCCTTATTTTACAACAGATACAGCAGCAGCATTAAAAGCAATCGAGATTGGTGCAGAGGTAATACTGAAAGCAACAAAGGTAGATGGCGTCTATACGGATGATCCTATGAAAAATGAGAATGCCCGTCGTTATAAAATGCTCACACATAAGGATATCCTAACAAAAGACCTTAAGGTAATGGACAATACAGCAGTATCGCTTTGTATGAATAATAAACTACCGGTGATTGTCTTTAATCTTTTCAGAAAAGGAAATCTTAAGAAGGTGGTATGTGGAAAAGGTATAAAAACAATAATAGCAGATAAAAATTCACCCCTATTTCGCATGACCTAACAGGGAGGATTATGATAACTAAGATATGTCAGGAAGCAGAAGTTAATATGAAGAAGATTGAAGATAATTTTATCAAAGAAATTAACAATCTACGGCTTGGTCGGGCATCTGTATCTCTTCTTGAAGGAATTCTTGTTGAATATTATGGTTCAAAACTTCCTGTAAATCAGATTGCCACAATATCAATTCCAAATCCACAGACACTTGTTATACAACCATGGGATAAGGCCATCATCGATAAGATAGTAAAAGCAATTCAGGCGAGTAACCTTGGGTTAAATCCAACATTTGATGCTACAACAATAAAAATTTCAGTGCCTCCATTAAGTGAAGAAAGAAGAAAAGAAATGGTAAAGGTATTGAAAAAACTTGAGGAACAAGCAAAGATAGAAATAAGAGAAATAAGAAGAAAGGTTAAGGAAGAGATTAAAAAAATGGAAAAAGAAAAGAAAATCTCTGAGGATGATCAGTTCAAGGCAACTGAAAAAATTCAAGAGATTACCGATAGATTCATTGAAGAAATAGAGAAGAAAACCCTGAATAAAGAAAGGGAAATTCTTGAGTCATAACAAGAATTTTGTCATTGCTATAGATGGGCCATCAGGAGCAGGTAAAAGCACAGTTGCGATGCTTGTGGCCAGAAAACTTGGCTTTCTCTATATTGATACAGGCGCAATGTACCGTGCATTGACATTAAAAGCATTGAAAAATAAAGTTCCTCTCGACAATAGAGAAGCCCTGATAGAAATGGCAAAAAATAGCAAGATAAAACTGGAAATGGATGAAGATGAATATAAGGTGTTTCTTGATGGTGAAGATGTCTCAAAAGAAATAAGAAAAGAAGAGGTAAGCAAAGCCAGCCACTTTATTGCTTCAATCCCACAGATTAGAGAAATATTATGGAGAATACAACGTTCGTACAGAGATACTCATAACATTGTTATGGAGGGTAGAGATATTGGAAGCGTGGTATTCCCGGATGCCCAGATTAAGGTATACCTCGACGCTTCTGTGGATGAAAGAGCCATTAGAAGATATAGACAACTAAAACAACAGGGTATTGAGTGCAGTATTGAGGATATTAAAAAAGATATAATCTCGAGGGATGAAAAAGACACAAACAGAGATATTGCACCTCTTGTAAAAAGTGATGATGCTGTTGTTATTGATTCAACATCTATGAATATAAACGAGGTAGTTAATCTGATTGTTGATTTGTATAAGAAAAAACGCCTGGAAATAGATAACTAATATTTTCTATGTGGCTTTTGAGTTGGTTTTTCATACCTGTGAGATGGATATTTACTTGATTTTTGCTTTTCTTTTTCAATTTCTTCAGGGGTAAGCGCCTGTTTACGGCTTAAGTTTGCCCTACCCTGTTCATCAAAACCTATAAACTTCACCTTGATCTTTTCACCAATATTAACAACATCTTCAACCTTATTTACCCTGTAAGGGGCAAGTTCTGAAATATGTACAAGTCCTTCCTGATCATTTAAAAATTTTACCATCGCACCAAAATTAAATATCCGGGTGACAGTTCCCTCGTATATCCTATCAACCTCAGGTTCCTCAACCATTGATTTTATACGGTCAACAGCCTTCTGACAGTTTTCCATTTCAGTACTATAAATTGAAACAGTTCCATCATCTTCGATATCAATCTCTGCTCCTGTTTCTTCTATAATCTTACGAATGGTTTTCCCGCCTCCCCCAATTATAAGACCAATCTTGTCTGGAGAAACCTTTAAGGAAACTATCCTCGGTGCATACTTTGAAATTTCAGGTCTCGGCTCTTTGATAGCGCTATTCATAATACCGAGAATTTTATCCCTTGCCTGTTTACTCTGCATTACTGCCTCACTGAGAATATTCCATGAAAATTCTGTGGTTTTAACATCCATCTGAAAACCTGTTATGCCCACAGACGTTCCTGCAATTTTTAAATCAAGGTCTCCGACGTGGTCCTCTTCCCCGGCAATATCTGTAAGAAGAATATATCTTTCTCCTTCCTTAATCATCCCGAGTGCTATGCCTGCCACATGTCTTTTTAGTGGAATACCACCATCCATCAAAGCCAGACTTGAAGCACAAACCGTTGCCATCGAGGATGAACCATTTGATTCGAGTATATTCGCGACAATTCTTATGGTATACGGGAAGATATCCTCCGCAGGTATCAATGGCTGCAAAGACCTCTCAGCAAGAGCACCATGACCAATTTCTCTACGAGATGGAGCTCTAATTGGACCTGTTTCTCCTACTGAAAATGGCGGAAAATTATAGTGAAGCATAAACCTTTTTGATGTTTCTTCAAAAAGTCCATCAATAATCTGTTGATCGTGTTTTGTACCAAGAGTAACAGATGCAATACACTGGGTTTGCCCGCGGGTAAACAGAGAAGATCCATGTGTTCTCGGAAGAAGACCTATCCTACATTCAATATCCCTGACATCATCTGGTTTTCTTCCATCAAATCTTTTCCCGGAAAAAAGTATTGTTTCCCTTATTGTTTTCTCGAGATTTTTTTTGAAGATCAGTTTGAGTTCTGCGTGTTTTTCTTCACTACAGGATGTTTTTAATTCTTCAAACATAGAATCATAAAATTCATTCCTCTGTTTTTTCTCAGGATACATCCATATTGACTTCATCTTATCATTGATAAACGAAGCCACAGAATCATTCATCTGCTGGTCAATATTAACACATGTTGATTGATACACGGTATCTGTTTTCCACTGGGAAATGGTTTTGACTAATGGCTGAACACACTCAAAACCAGTTTTTACTGCTTCAATAAATACATTTTCAGAGATTTCTTTTGCCCATCCCTCAAGCATTACAAGAGAATTTTCTGTTCCTGAAAGCACAAGATTAAGATCACTGCTGTCTAATTCTGAAATAGTAGGATTGACAATAAACCTTTCTCCAATCTTACCAATCCTGATGCAGCCAACTGGACTGGCAACAGGCAATCCTGATAAAAGTACACCACATGATGCACCAATAACTGAAAGAATATCAGGGTCGTTTTCTTGATCAGCAGAAAATACAAAAGAAACAATCTGAACCTCATCCGTAAAATCATCCGGAAATAACGGCCTTATTGACCTGTCAATCAAACGACTTACCAGAATCTCCCTTTCAGATGGTCTACCCTCTCTTTTGAAGAAACCACCGGGAATCTTACCCGCAGCCGATGTTTGCTCACGATAATCACATGTCAAGGGAAAAAAATCACGGACTTCAGTAGATTTTCTTGAAGTGACAGCCACCAGAACAACAGTTTCACCGCAACTTACTGTAACTGAACCAGCCGCCTGTTTGGCAAGAAGACCAGTTTCAATAATAATGCGTTTACCACCAAGATCTATTTCTAATTTTTGGGTCATTGCTATTTTCTAAGATTCAATTTTTCTATAAGGGACTGGTAAGATGAGTAATCTTTTTTTTGAAGATATTTTAGAAGACGTCTTCTGTGTCCTATCAATTTTAAGAGACCGCGTCTCGAGTTAAAATCCTTCGGAAATTGCTTAAAATGTTCCGTAAGCGCTTCGATTCTCCTGGTTAATAATGCAATCTGAACCTCTGGAGATCCTGTATCATTTTGATGTCTTCCAAAATTCTGTTTTATGTTTTCTTTTACTACCTTCTCTAACATTTTCTTTTCTCCTTCTTCTCTTAGGCACAAGTGTTAAAAATCATAGATTTGCTATCTTAGTATATATTTTTTTTTATTTTCTGTCAATGAATTATTATAAACTGGCGATATCCTTCCTGAAATACATGCCGTCAAAATGAATTTTCGAAACCCCTTCATAGGCCTTTTCCCTTGCTTCTTCAAGGGTATTACCAAATCCCACAACATTCAATACTCTTCCTCCAGTAGTAATAAATCTATCTGATTGCTTTTTCGTTCCAGCATGAAAAATTACTACGCCTTCAGGTAAAGATCCTATATCTATAGGTACGCCAGTATTATATTCCCCTGGATAACCACCGGATGCAATTACAACATCAACTGCTGATTCTTCCCTCCATTTTATTTGAATATTTCTCAATCGACCTTCTATTGCTAATTCTATTATTTCAAGAATACTACTTTCCATTCTCGGCAAAATAACTTCGGTTTCTGGATCTCCAAACCTCACATTATATTCAAGGACTTGGGGTCCATTTTTGGTTATTATCAATCCAAAATAAACAACACCACAATACTCAACTGATTTCTTTTGTAATCCTTTTATTGTAGGAATAACAATTCTTTTTTCTATTACCTTTTCAATCTCTGGAGAACAAATTGGCACAGGGCTATAACATCCCATGCCTCCTGTATTTGGACCAGTATCATTTTCATAGATCTTTTTATAGTCCCTCGCAGGTGCCAAAGGGACAAAATTCTCCCCATCTGTAATAACAAGGTATGATAACTCTTGGCCTGACAGAAACTCTTCAATAACAACCCTGTTGGATGTTTGTGAGAATACACGCTTCTCAAAAATATTCTCAAGAAAATTTGCGGCTTCCTGAAAATCATTTACAATACCTACACCCTTACCTGCAGCAAGTCCATCAAACTTAATAACAACAGGATATTGCACCTTCTCAATAATTTTTTTTGCTGTACTGAAGTTATCGGCCACAAAGAATCCTGCTGTAGGAATCTCATTTTCCAGCATAAATTCTTTTGCCCATATCTTGGATGATTCGAGGGTGGCTGCTTTTTTATTCGGACCAAAAATTTTCAGCCTTTTCTTATGGAAAATATCAACAATCCCATCTGCAAGTGGCAATTCTGGTCCAACAATGGTAAGGTCTATTTTTTCTCTTTTGGCGAATGCAGCAATTTCTTGATGATTTTCAATTGGTATGTTAACAAGATTTGCTATCTCACTTATACCACCATTACCGGGAATGGCATAAATTGTACCTGAAATAAGTTCAGAGGCAACCTTCCAGCATATCGCATGTTCTCTACCATTACCTCCAATCACAAGAATTTTCATATCAAAGATTAAATCCCATTATAATATCTGTTATTCTCCTATTATCCTTGTATCCTCATCAAGATATATACCTCTGAGATTCATTTCAAGTGCATGGGGTGCAGGCGAGGCCTCGAACCCTGTTTCCTTGGTTATTTTTCCTTCATTGATTAACTTTACAAGATGCTGATTAAATGTCTGCATACCTGTTTCTTTGTCAGCAGAGATTGCACTTGGTATCTTCCCAAGGTTGTCTTCAAGAATTAGCCTTGATATAATCGGAGTTACAACCATTATTTCACACGCCGGAAGCATACCCGTACCATCTTTTTTTGGAAGAAGCCTTTGACAGCAGGTTGCCTTAAGATTGTAGGCAAGAATTTTTCTAATCATATCATGCTGATCCTGAGGGAAAAAATCAAGAATTCTGTTTATGGTTGTAAGTGTATCAACTGTATGAAGGGTACTGAAAACAAGATGTCCTGTTTCGCATGCCCTTATTGCAGCCTCAAATGTTTCAGGATCCCTTAACTCTCCTATTAAAATTATATCAGGATCTTCACGAAGCACCCTTTTTAATGCATCATGAAATGTAAGAGTATCAAGGCCAACCTCGCGCTGATTGATAAGACAATTTTTATCAGTATAGACAAATTCAATAGGGTCTTCTATTGTTATAATATGAAGCGCCTGTCTGCTCTGATTTATATATTCAATCATAGCAGCAAGGGTTGTTGACTTTCCACAACCAGTTGGCCCTGCGATAAGAACTAAACCAGTTTGGGAATCAGATATATTTGCAAGTACAGCAGGTAATCCGAGTTCTTCAAATGAAGGGATAAATGATTTTATCCTTCTCATCACTATACCAACATTTCCCCTTTGCCTGAATACATTAACCCTGAATCTTCCTGTCTGGGGATTTTCTGTTGCAAGATCCATTTCCATCTGCTCGAGGAAAAGTTTTTTCTGATTATCGTTCATAATGCTTAATGCATAATCTTCGGTATCTTTTCGAGTTAGAACTTCTTCGTCAGACATCTCTTTCAGTACTGTTTTTATCCTTACAAATGGCTTTCTTCCAACCTTGAGATGAAGGTCTGATGCATCAAGATCTGCTACCTTTTTCAGCAATCTTTCAATGTTCATCCTCTGATTTTCTCCAATTCTCAAGTTCTTCCATTGCAGTAGTTAAAACATCAGAGACATTATCAGATCCTGAAAGCGAACCCTTTGCGAGCATTTTATGGGCACTATCAGCAAGTTTCAATACAAGGCGATAAATATTTTCCTTTTTATCATATCTATCAAGAATTTCCAGGGATTTTCTCATTGTTTTTACTCCACCATTTGAATAACAGCCATTTTACTTGCATCTCCAGAACGACAACCTATCTTTATAATTTTTATGTATCCACCATTTCTTTCCTTAAACTTCTGACCAAGTTCAATAACCATAGCCGTAGTTTCAGGGTGATTAAGATAGGCATTAATCTTTCTTATACTTGCAAGATCTTTTGTTTTACCAGTGGTAATCAATTTTTCAACAACTCTTTTCAATTGTTTTGCCTTTGCTTCTGTTGTTATAATTCTCTTATTCTGGATAAAACTTATAGCCATATTCCTGAGTAAACTTTTTCGATGAGATTTATTCCTGCTGAATTTACGAATATCTTTTTTATGCCTCATGTCTGCTCCGAGTCGGATAAATCCTCTTTCAATTTATAACCTTTCTTTTCAAGAATTTCTTCAATCTCCTGCAATGATTTTTTCCCGAGGTTTTTTATCTCACTAAGCTTCTCTTTTGGCATTTCAAGTAAATCCCTTAATACATTGATTTTGTATAATTTAAGAGCATTAACAACCCTGGTAGAAAGTTTCAAATCCGTAATAGGGATATCAAGATCATCAACAATATGCTTTTTTAATTCTGATTTCTGCTGATGAGATATTAGCTGTTGACTGTTAATTTTCATAAAATGACTGTTAAGAATATCTGTGGCAACTACCACTGCATCATATGGTGTCACAGCACCATTCGTCCAGATATCAACGAGTAATTTTTCATAATCAACAAGCGGACCCACCCTTGTATTCTCAACAGAGAATGTAACCTTTTTTACAGGACCATAAATACCATCAATAAGTATCATATCAACAGGAACATCTTTCCTTAAAAGTTTTATCTTCTCAACCGGAAGATAGCCCCTGCCGGATGTTATTTCAAAATCAATAGTAAGTTCTTGTGATGGATCAATAGTGGCAATATGCAGATCCCCATTGATAATTTCAACGCTTCCATCAGTTATCAAATGTTTTGCACAAATCTCAGAAATACCAGAAATTGTTACAGAACATCTATGTGGGAATTCAGAAATTACTGGTTTGCATATCACCTGCTTTAGATTTAGAACAATCTGCGTAACATCTTCTTTTACACCAGGAATCGTTGAAAATTCATGGTGCACACCTGATATCTTAACACCTGTTATCGCGACCCCTTGAACAGAAGAAAGAAGCGCCCTTCTTAAAGAATTACCAATCGTTACACCGAAGCCCCTTTCAAGAGGTTCAACAATTAACTGTCCATAATTTGTTCTGTATGTTTCCTCCTGCCATATTATCTTTGTTGGAAACAAAAATTCAATACCTTTTTCTTCCATAATCTCCACCTCACTTTGAATAGAAGTTGACTATGAGATGCTCATCAACAGAAACACTTATTTCATCCCTTGTTGGGAGTCGAACAATCTTTGCCTTTAACTGTTTATCTGAAGATTCAAGCCATGCAGGTACTGGAATAGATCTTCCATTTTCAATTGCCTGCTTTGCCAGTTCAGAATATCTCGAATTTTCACCAACACTTATCTCGTCTCCAACCTTTAATTGATAAGAAGGTCTGTTTACCCTCTTTCCATTAACAAATATATGACCGTGTATAATTGCCTGCCTTGCCATTCTGCGCGAAAAAGCCCAGTTCAGTTTATATACAACATTATCAATACGACATTCAAGAAAACATAAAAGTATTTCCCCTGTTACCCCTTTTGACTTTTTTGCCATTGAAAAATAGCGGCGAAATTGCTTTTCCAGGACTCCATAGTATGTCTTAACCTTATTTTTCTCGCGCATCTGTATTCCATATTCAGATGTCTTTGGTAAGGTCATACCTTTTCGTTGTTTCCTCGGATCGAGTGGACATTTATCACTTTCACACCTTCTCCCTTTTAGGTATAATTTTTCAGCATTTCGCCTGCAAACCATACACATAGGTTTACCAATTCTTGCCATATTACTCCTTTTTATAATTATTTACAGTACTTCATTAATACCCAGTAGCCAGTAAAACTCTAACAGGTGTCCATCATTACAAAATAAAAAGTTAAACTTCTTATCTACGTTTTTATACTTTTCTGCGATTAGGAGGTCTACAACCATTATGTGGAATTGGCGTCACATCCTTAATTGCAGTCACATTGAGTCCAGCAGTTTGAAGTGCTCTAATAGCGGTTTCACGACCTGGACCAGGACCCTTAACCATTACCTCGACCTCTTTCATATTAACCAGGTTTTGAACCTTCTTCGCGACATTTTCGGCAATCAACTGTGCTGCAAAGGGAGTTCCTTTTCTCGTTCCCTTAAACCCAACAACACCTGCACTTGACCATGCCACAACCTTTCCTTCAGGATCAGTAATGGTTATAATAGTATTATTAAAACTTGCATTGATATGAGCTACTCCTCTCGGAATAGTAATATGTTTCTTCCTTTTTTTAGTATATTTCTTCTTTTCCTTCTCTGCCATGTTTACTCCTTAATAAATGTTAAATAATATCCCTTAATCATTGGCTTTATTTTTATTCTCTGTCCGTTTTTATGGCTTTCCTCGCTGATTTATCTCTTATTACACCTACTGTCTTACGCGGACCTTTTCTGGTTCTCGCATTTGTCCTTGTTCTTTGGCCTCTTACAGGTAGTGAACGTCTATGTCTTACACCTCTATAACAATTAATATCAATAAGACGACTAATATTACTGCTAATTTCTCTCCGAAGGTCTCCCTCAATCTTAAAATTCTGCTGAACAAAACCAGAAATTTTACCTATTTCTTCCTCTGTAAGCTCCTTTATTCTCTTATCAGGATTTATTCCTGTTGCTTTAATAATTCTTTCTGCAGTTGATTTCCCAATACCATAGATATAGGTCAAACCAACAGCAACCTTCTTTTCATTTGGAATTTCTACACCAAGAATACGTGCCATTAGTAAACCTCCTTATCCCTGTTTCTGTTTGTGTTTTGGCCCATCCTGAGGATTTTTACAGATTACCATAACCGTACCTCTTCTTTTTATTATCTTGCATTGTGGGCAAATTTTCTTTATTGACGCACGAACCTTCATATATCCTCCTATAATCGTTTAATAATTCTTCCACGTGTTATATCATATGGTGAAATTTCTACAATAACCTTATCGCCTGGAATAATTTTAATATAATGAAGCCGCATTTTCCCACACAGGTGCGCATTTATTCGCATACCATTTTCAAGATCAACTATAAAACTCGTTCCAGGTAATGCCTTATTTATTGTACCTGTAAGAATAACCTTGTCTGTTTTCTTATCCATTAATTAACGCTCGTAAGAATTTCAAACCCATTTTTCTTAACAAGTACTGTATTTTCAAAATGCGCAGATGGAAGTCCATCCGCTGTTATTACAGTCCAACCATCAGGTAAAATCTTTAAATCCGGCTTACCCATGTTAATCATTGGCTCAATTGCAATTACCATGTTTTCCTTTAACTTAAAACCTGTATGCGGAATTCCAAAATTTGGAATCTCTGGTTCCTCATGAAGATTTTTTCCAATACCATGTCCTGCAAATTCACGAACAACACTAAAATTATGTTTTTCAACAAATGTTTCTATCTCCCAGCCAATATCTCCTGTTCTACATCCATCCTTTACCTTTGATATTCCTCTATCTAATGATTTCTCGGTAACCTCGATTAACCGCCTTACTTCTGTACTTATCTGACCAACGCCAACTGTTAAAGCACAATCACCCATATATCCATCTTTTATTATCCCAAGGTCTATAGAAACTAAATCTCCTTCCTTAATATATTTATTTTTTGAAGGAATTCCATGTACAACCTCTTCATTAACTGATATACATATAAGACCTGGATACCCTCCATAGCCCAAAAATGCACTTTTCACATGTTCTTTTTCCATTAAGGTTCCTGCAAATTCTGAAATATCAAATGTTGTCATACCTTCTTTCAAAAACTCAGAAACCTGGATTAGGATTTTTTTACTGAGTTTACAAGCAATCCTAATTTTCTCAACCTCATCAGGCCTTTTTATTCCCATAGTTTAAGCCCTTCAATTCTATTCACAATATTATCAAGATTGTCCTCAACACAGATAGTATATACTCTGTGTTTACCCTGATAGTAATTAACCAACGGGCTGGTTTCATTTCTGAAAACTTCTAATCTTCTTGAAATAACCTCTGGTTTATCATCATCTCTCTGTATTAATTCTCCCCCACATATATCACATACACCATTTTTCTTGGGTGGGATATTCTTTAGATGATAAATTGCCCCACAGTTTTTGCAAATTCTCCTCAAAGATAACCTTTCTATTAACACACTATCCTGCGCTATAAGATTTAATAGCACAATATTACTATCTTCATCTATAACCCTGTCAAACATTTCTGCCTGAGAAAGATTTCTGGGAAAACCATCCATTATAAATCCCCTTGATGCATCATCCTGTTTAACCCTTTCACTAAGAGCCTCAAATACTATGCTATCAGGAACAAGTTCTCCTTTTCTCATAAATTCTTCTGCCTTATTGCCAATCGGTGTTGATCTTTTTACATTATCTCTCAAAAGATCCCCAGTAGAAATAAGTGGCATCTTCAATCTTTCAGCCAGAATTTTCCCTATTGTACCTTTTCCAATACCAGGCGGTCCAAACAAAATAATAATATTTTTCATCTTGCCCGCGCCTTTTTCAAAAATCCTTCGTAGTGTCGCATTATAAGATGAGATTCAATCTGCCTAAGAGTCTCAAGTATAACAGAAACCACAATAAGAAGCCCTATACCTCCAAACATACTTGCTATAAGATATGGTATCTTAAACATATGCATAATAATATATGGAAATATTGCGATCGCAGTAAGCATTAAGGACCCTGGAAGGGTCAATCTTCCAAGTATTTTCTCAAGATATTCCTCAGTTGCCTTACCGGGTCTTATCCCTGCGACAAATCCACCGTATTTTTTCAAATCATCTGATACGTGTTCAGGATTAAAAATCACGCTCGCATAAAAATAGCAAAAACCAATAGTTAAAAGAGCATACAGAACCATTCCCCAACCAGAAGCAGGATTAAGAATATTTGCAAGATGCTGCAGAAATGGTTTATTTGTAAACCTTAATATCGTTGAAGGAAAGGTTAAAAAAGAAACAGCAAAAATCAAAGGAAGTACCCCTCCTGGATTAATTTTAATTGGTAGATAAGTTGTCTGTCCACCATAAACCCTTCTTCCAACAACTCTTTTTGCATATTGTATAGGAATTCTTCTTTCTCCTTCGTTCAGCATTATTGCTGCGCCAACAACAATAAACATTAAAGCCAGCATCAATACAATAAGTCCTACATTTATTTCTCCTGCACTAACAAGCTGCACCGTCTGATGCACTGCTGTTGGCATTCTTGAAAGAATGCTCGCAGTAATAATAAGAGATATTCCATTACCTATACCCTTTTCAGTAATTTGCTCTCCAAGCCACATAAGAAAAACAGTTCCAGCAGTTAATGTTATCGTGGCTGTGATTCTGAAAAGCCAGCCAGGTGAATTCACCATAACAACACCATCAAAATGTGCAGGGTTTTCGAGCCAGGCACTCACAGCAAAACCTTGAAATAAACAAAGTATTACTGTCCCATATCTTGTCCACTGGGTTAGCTTCCTTCTTCCCTCTACACCACTTCTTAACATATGTTCAAAAAATGGAAATATTGAAGCAAGAAGTTCAAGTATAATTGAAACACTTATATAAGGCATTATGCCAAGAGCAAAAATTGTCGCATTACTTAATGCACCACCTGCGAATAAATCAGCAATACCGAATAATGTCCCTGGTATTCTATCAAAAAAAGATGCAAGTGCTTTACCATTAATTCCGGGAACAGGAATATAACAACCAAATCTATAAACCGTCAAAAGCGCTATAACAATGAGTATCTTACGCTTTAGATCAGGAACTTTAAGAGTATCTTTGAATGCTGTAATCATTTTTTGATGATGGTAATTTTTCCGCCAGATTTTTCTATCAAATTTCTGGCTTTTTCTGAAAAAGAATGCGCACAAACATTAAAAGATTTATTAATTTTCCCTTCGCCAAGAATCTTAACAATACAATTTTGATTTTTTATGATACCTTTTTCTGCAAGGGTTTCAGGAGAAACCGTCTCGCCGGAGTCAAACTTCTGATTAATCCGATTAATGTTCACAACACTAATCTTGATTTTTTCTGGATGATTAAAACCTCTCTTTGGTAGTCTTCGTACAAGTGGCATCTGTCCACCTTCAAAATCGCCAACACGATGGTAACCTGAACGTGACTTATGCCCTTTATTTCCACGGGTTGATTGACCGCCATGTCCGGAACTTTCTCCTCTTCCAAGTATCTTTCTTCTATGTTTACTGCGAGGGGATGCCTTAAGATTGTGGATTTTCAACACTTTTATTCTCCTTTAATTCCATAAATTTCAATGCCTTACACGTCGCATTGAGAACATTTATTGTACTCGTTGAACCTATTACCTTACAAACAGCATCTCTAACGCCAAAAACCTCGAGGATCGCTCTCATTGTTTTACCGGCGACAAGGCCATGACCTTTTGGTGCTGGTTTAAGAATTACATATGATGCCCCATACTTAGCATCAATAGAACTTTTTATTGTCGTACCCTTCAATGATATACGCATTCTATTTCTGTTTGCTTTTTCACGTGCTTTACGTATTGCCTCAGGGACCTCAGATGCTTTACCAACACCAAAACCAGCCTCTCCTTTTTGGTTTCCACAGGCAATTACTGCTCGAAATTTCAAACGCTTTCCACCTTTGGTTACCTTTGTAACCCTTCGGATTTCAATCACAACTTCCTTTTCTTCAATTGCACCTTCTTGTTCAATCTCTTGGATAAGTTCATCACCGGCTAAAATTTTAAACCTCCTTGTCGTGCACCATCTGCAAACGCCTTAACTCTTCCACCATAACGATATCCACCCCTATCAAAAACAACATTTTCTATATTCATGCCTTTTGCAGATTCTGCAAGTAGTTTACCCACAAGAAAAGCACCTTTTACATTGCCACCTTTCTCATCTGGTTTTGCAGAATCCTTAAACTGTTTTGATAATGATGAAACTGTTAAAAGTACCCTATTTGGTTGAATATCATCAATAACCAACGAACCATAGATGTGTTTCAGACCCCTGAAAATAACCAGTCGAGGTCGTCCTGCATCTCCCTTTATTTTTTTTCTTATACGAGTATGCCGAATTTTTCTTTTTTTTTCTGAATTTAGTTTCATAAATACTCCCTTATTTCTGTGTACCAACAGCGGCTTTACCAACCTTATGCCTTACATATTCACCTGCATATCTAATTCCTCTTCCCTTGTATGGCTCAGGTGGGAAGATATTCCTGACACGCGCAACAAAATCCCCGAGAAGTTCTTTGTCATATGACGAAAACTTCATCACTGTGTTCTTCTCAATCTGTACTGTTATCGGCCCCGGAATATCAACCTCAACAGGATGTGTAAAACCCAGATTCATTATTAGATTATTGCCCTTTACCTCTGCCTTAAATCCAACTCCGTGTATCTCGAGAACCTTTTCAAATCCAGATGTAACTCCTTTTATTCTGTTAATAATTAATGTCCTTAAAAGACCTTGAAGTGCATCCGTCTTGCGAAATAATCTTCTGAACCTCGGGGTTTCCTGAACAGTATTTATTATCTGAATTTTTCTATCCTGAACAACAACCTCGAGATTATCAAAAATATTCTGCGTAATCTTCCCTTTTGGGCCATCAATCAAAATTTGTCTGTCCTTTATTGAAACATTTACCTTATCAGGTATCTCTATAAATTTTTTTCCTAAGCGTCCCATAATATTCCCCTACCATATGTAAAATAAAAGTTCTCCTCCAACATTTAGTTCTGAAGCTTTTCGGCTACTTAATATCCCTTTTGATGTACTCAATACAGCAATACCTGAATCCTGTCTACGTCTGCTTATTTTCTCAACTGACATATAAATCCTCTGTCCAGGTTTGCTTATCTTTCGAACCTTAAGTATTGCAGGTTTTTTATTAAGATAAAGAAGATGTATACGTAATACTTTATTCCCATTATTCTCAATAATTTCCCAATCCTTAATATAATTTTCTTCCTTAAGCACCGCAAGAATTCCCTCTCTTATTTTTGACCACGGCATATCACAATACGGCTTAAGAACAATATTGGCATTCTTCAATCTTATAATCATATCTGCTACAGGATCTGACATAACCATTATCCCCCCTTACCAACTGGCTTTCACAACACCAGGAATTTCACCCTGGGATGCAAGTTGTCTAAAACAAACACGACATAATCCAAACTTTCTGATGTATCCTCTCGATCTTCCACATCTCCAGCAGCGATTTTTTTTCCTCACCTTAAACTTTGGTTCTTTCTTCATTTTTTCAAAAAAACATTTTCGAGCCAAATCTATCCCTCCCTTATAGGTAAACCAATTAACCTCAAAAGTTCCCTCGCATGTTCAACCTTTTTCGCATTCGTACATATAGTAATGTTCATACCTCGAACCTTATATATCGTGTTGTAGTCAACCTCAGGAAAAATAACCTGTTCTTTTATACCCAGGGTATATGACGAATGTTGATCAAATGAATCTGCACTTAGCCCATTAAAATCTTTTACCCTCGGTAAAGCGGCTGTTATCATCCGATCAAGGAATTCATACATCCTTTCGCCTCTTAATGTTACCATAACGCCACATATATCTCCTTTACGAAGATTAAATGCAGAAATCGATTTTTTGCCCCTTGTAATAACAGGCCTTTGTCCTGAAATTAAAGATATTTCCTTCTGAACAGATTCAATCGCTTTCGCATCTTTGTTGTCCTTACCAACACCAACATTTATTACGATCTTTTCGATACGGGGTACCTGCATCTTGTTTTTGAAGTTAAATTTTTCCATCATTGCAGGCACAACATTTTCTCTGTAATTTTTCTTAAGTCGCGCTTCCATTACTTTTCCTCCACCATCTCGCCACACTTTTTACAATAACGTACCTTTGCCCCATCCTCCATTATTCTTATTCCTGGTCTTGTTCTTCTGGAACACTTCATACAAAACAATTGTACATTACTTATGGAAATCGGTTTCTCTATGGTCTGTATACCACCCTGTCTATCAATTTTTTTCGGCCTCGTCGCCTTCTTTACAAAATTCACACCTTCGATAAGAACCCTGCTCTTATCAGGAAATACCTTTATTACTCTTCCCTTTTTGCCAACATCCTTACCTTTTGTAACAACCACAAAATCATTCTTCTTTATCAAAAAACCCATGTTATAGTACCTCCGGAGCAAGTGAAACAATCTTCATAAATTTTGCATCCCTTAGTTCACGGGGTACTGGACCAAAAACCCTTGTGCCACGGGGATTTAGATCATCATCTATTATCACTGCACAATTTCTGTCAAATTTAAGATAAGAACCATCTGGCCGTTTTATGGGTGCTTTTGTCCTTACAATTACTGCTTTCACAACCTGCTTTTTTTTAACGATGCCATCTGGTAGGGCATCCTTAACATTAGCCCTTATAACATCTCCAACTTTTGCGTATTTTCTTTTTGAATGTCCAAGGACCCCGATAACGCTTATTTTTCTCGCACCAGTATTGTCCGCTACCTCAAGTATTGTTCTCACCTGCACCATTTGTAACTCCTTTATCCTTTACATCTGACTTTTTCAGTATATCTACAACCTTCCATCTCTTTGTTTTACTCAAAGGCCTGCATTGTTTAATTAAAACAACATCTCCATTCTTACTCATATTTGTCTCATCGTGAGCATAGAATTTGTTTCTCTTACGAACAACCTTAAGATATAAAGGGTGTCTAGCCAATGTCTCAACAAGAATAACACGTGTTTTATCCATCTTATCACTTATAACCACACCCTTTTTTTTAATTCTAATTTTCTGACTATTACTTTGCATCATTTGTACCCCTTTGATTTTTCATTCTTTTTTGTTGTATAAGGGTATTTAACTGCGCTATGTCTTTACGAAGATTTCGCAGTATACGAACATTCTTCATCTGCCCGAGACGCACCTGGACTCTCTGGTCAAATAAACGCTTTGCAACTTCCATCCTTTTCTGCTCGAGTTCCTGAATGCTTAATTCTTTTAATTCATCAAAATCTTGTTTTTTCATTGGACTTCCCGTTTTATTATTTTTGTCTCGACAGGCAATTTATAAGAAGCAAGACGAAGTGCCTCTATTGCCACATCAGATGAAACACCTGCTATCTCAAATAGAACCCTTCCTGGTAGTACTATTGCCTCCCATCCAGCAACATCTCCCTTTCCCTTACCCATTCTTGTTTCTGCCGGCTTTTTTGTAAAGGGTCTGTCAGGAAATATACGAATCCATAGTTTACCTTTTGCCTTAAGATGATGAGTAATTGCTATACGGGCTGCTTCAATCTGGTTATTTTTCAGACGACCTGGCTGTAAGGCCTGTAATCCGAAATCACCAAAATAAATTGTTGATCCCCGGGTTGCTTTACCCTTTGTTCTGCCCCTCTGTACCTTTCTGTATTTTACCCTTTTTGGCATTAATGGCATTTTTACCTCTCCTCGAAACCCTGGCCTCTTTTTCAGAATGCGGTACTTCCACATTCAAAGATTCACCAGAAATATCCTGATTCATTTGTTCTTGTCCATTGAAAACTTCACCAAGAAAAATCCATACCTTTACCCCAATACAACCAAATTTTGTTATTGCTGTTGAGGTTGCATAGCTTATTTTTGCCCTCAGAGTATGAAGAGGAACTTTTCCTTTGATGTAAAGTTCTGATCTTGAAATTTCTGCCCCACCAAGTCGTCCCCCAACCCTTACCTTTATCCCGAGAGAACCTGATTGTAAACTCAAACCCATGGCTTTTTTTATTGCTACCCTGTGAGGAACCCTACGCTCAAGTTGCATTGCAATACTATCTGCTATAAACTGGGCATCCTGACCTGGATTTTTTACTTCCTTTACATCAACATCTACCATCTGTTTTTTCATCTTTTCGTGAAGTTCATCTTTTAATGATTTAATTTCCGCCCCCTTACGGCCAAAAACAACTCCTGGCCTGGGGCTATATAGATTTATTGTTATTTTTTCAGCAATTTTTTCAATATCAATTCTTGTTACTGAACCCCGTGGGAACCTCTGAAAAAGGTATTTTCTCATCTCAACATCTTCTTTGAGAAAATCCTTAAAACTCTTATCATCTGCAAACCAGAAAGATCTCCATCTTTCTGTAATACCAAGTCTAAGCCCTATTGGATTTACCTTTTGTCCCATATATATTCCTCTTATTGATTTGAGATTCTGGAATCTCTTCTAAAATTACCTTGAGATGAGAAAGCTTTTTCTGGATTACAACAGCCCTTCCCATTGGGGCTGAACGCATTCTTTTCATTCTCGGACCTTCGTCTATTAATAAGTTTTTTACGTACCATAACTTTTGTTCAGGTTTTTTTTGTCCTGCATTTGAAAGAGCAGATTTTATAAGTTTTCTGATAATAACTGCCCCGCTATTCGGGATATTCTTAAGCACTTCGATTGCAGATTCTGCTTCTTTGTTGATAACAACCGGCCTTAGATAGCGCAACTTCCTCGGACTCACTCTCGCAAATTTTGTTTTTGCTATTACCTCCATCACGTCTTCTCCGTTGTTCTCTCAGTATGAGCACCATGTCCATGAAATATCCTTGTAGGTGCAAATTCTCCAAGTTTATGTCCAACCATGTTCTCGGTTACATAAACATTGATAAATGTTTTTCCATTATGAACAGCAAATGTATATCCCACAAACTCAGGGATTATTGTTGAACGCCTCGACCATGTTTTAATGGGTTCTTTTTTTCCTTTTTCCGTCATTTTATCAATCTTCTCAAGCAAAATCTTATCAACAAAAGGACCTTTCTTCAGTGATCTCATTCCCTATGCTCCTATTTTTTCCTTCTTTGAACAATAAACTTATTTGAATATTTTTCAGGGTTGCGTGTCTTATAACCCTTTGTAGGTTTTCCCCATGGTGTTTGAGATATATTACCTTTGCCTCTTCCTTCACCACCCCCATGAGGATGATCAACAGGGTTCATCGCAACACCCCGTACAGTAGGTCTTATTCCAAGCCACCTTGTTCTTCCAGCTTTACCGAGTGAAACGTACTTGTGTTCAGGATTGCTAACCCTTCCAATAGTCGCCATACACTCAAGAGAAATTAACCTTACTTCTCCTGATGGAAGTTTTACAGACGCAAAACGGTCTCCCTTTGTTACCAGCATCGCAGAACATCCTGCTGCTCTTACAATCTGTCCGCCTTTACCAGGTTGAAATTCAATATTAGAAATCTCTGTCCCCTCTGGAATCCTTGAAAGGGGTAATCTGTTTCCTGGAAATAATTGCGCGTTCTCGCCACAGAAAATCCTTGCTCCAACATTCAAGCCAGCAGGTGCAATGATATATGCCTTTTGACCATTAACATACTGAATTAATGCTATTCTCGCGGTTCTGTTAGGATCATACTCAATACTGAGAACCTTTGCCTCAATTGGTTTTCCCTTAAAATCAATTATTCTGTATAGTTTTTTATGTCCACCGCCATGATGTCGAACAGTTATCCGACCAGTATTATTTCTTCCACCTGTTTTCTTCTTCCCGAAAACAAGTTTTTTTTCTGGCTTGTGTTTTGTTATTTCCTTAAAATCAGGAAGTATTGCATGCCTCTGGGCATTGGTAACTGGTTTTAATTTACGTAATGGCAATTTTATCTCCTTCTTTTAATGTTACAATCGCCTTCTTATATGATGGTTTATATCCTTCTTGAGACATACGGTATCTTCTTTTCTTACCTGGCATATTAACAATTGCTACAGAAACAACTGAAACCTTATAGATCTGTTCAATTGCCATTTTTATCTGATATTTTTTTACATTTTTTGGAACAACAAATAGATACTTATTTTCAGCCGAAAGGGCAGTCGCTTTTTCCGTTATACGTGGATATTTTATTATTGTGTATGGATTAAACATTTCTTTCTCCAGAGCAAATATCAGACAAGGAAGAAAAAACTTCTGATTGGGCAATAATGCAATCGTTGTTTAATAAAACATAAGTATTTATTTGGTCTACATAACAATATGAAAGATTCTCTATATTTCTAATGCATCTTATAAAACTAATTCTATCTTGAAAATTTTTATTAAGCACAACTAAAATCTTATTCCCTAAAAACCCAGTTTTGTGAAGGAAATTATAAAATATTTTTGTCTTCGGTTGTTTAATGTCATCTGTTGATACATTAATCAGTATCAGTTTATCCTCAAGAATTCTTGTTTTTAATACATCTTTCAAGGCAATATTTTTCATTTTTTCTGGAAGCCGCTGGCTATAATCCCTATTCTTTGGACCGAAAACAATTCCTCCATGCCTCCAGACAGGAGTTCTAATAGAGCCAACCCTCGCTCTTCCAGTGCCCTTCTGTCGCCATGGTTTTCTTCCAGATCCAGATACCTCACTCCTTGTTTTTGTTGATGCATTTCCCTGTCGTTGGTTTGCAAGAAAAGCAACAACATATCTGTGAATCACATCCATATTTGGATTAAAATCCTCTATTTGAATGTTTTCGCTCCTAACCTTTTCACCTGCTAAATTATAAACCCGAATTTCCTTCATTTTGTCCTCTGTTTCTTGATTGCATATCTTACAAAAACAATACCATTTTCTCCACCTGGTACTGCACCTTTTACCATCACAATGTTTTTATCAGGAATAATCTTACAAATCTTTAGATTCTGTACACTTACATTTGCATTACCCATATGTCCTGCCATTTTTTTTCCTTTCAAAACCCTTTGAGGACTTCCTCCACCTATTGAACCTGGTTTTCTATGTTGCATAGAACCTCTAGATGCTGGCCCACCCTTAAAGTTATGTCTTTTTACAACCCCCTGGAATCCTTTACCTATTGATTTTCCACATACATCGACATATTCGCCTTCCTTAAAAATAGAAATATCAATCCTTTGCCCAGTAGAAAAATTTGAAACATCACCTTCATTAATCCTTATTTCTCTTAGGTATTTCAAAGGAAGTAGATTAGCCTTTTTACAATGTCCGACAGCAGGTTTTTTTGATTTCTTTTCAGGAATCTCCTGGTATCCTATTTGAATACTATAATACCCATCCACGTCTTTTGTCTTTATCTGTGTTATAAAACATGGCCCTATTTCAAGCACAGTAACAGGAATCATATTGCCATTTTCTTCCATAATCTGCGTCATTCCTAATTTTTTTCCAAGTAGTCCCATCGACATAATCACTCCAGTTTCATTTCAACATCAACACCAGCAGGCAGGTTAAGATGGCTTAAAGCATCAACCGTCCTGGTGCTCGGATCAAGTATATCTATCAATCTTTTATGTGTACAAAGTTGAAATTGCTCACGGCTCTTTTTGTTAACATGAGGAGATCTCAAAACAGTATAAATCTGTTTTCTTGTGGGCAGAGGCATCGGGCCAACAATTCTAACACCAGTGCTCTGCGCAATCTCAACAATCTGCTTCACGGATTCATCAAGAATCCTGTGATCGAAACTTTTTAACTTAATTCTTATTCGTTTTTTCTCCATATATTACCTCAAGAAATGATTTCAGTAATTGCTCCAGAACCAACTGTTCT
>ERZ795052.372-NODE-372-length-68391-cov-45.968801_pt1 | contig 68391 bp, 59 predicted proteins | sample MGYA00375136_ERZ795052 | MGnify/ENA primary metagenome ERZ795052 (study PRJEB30181, sample SAMN05720156) | activated sludge metagenome | isolation source: Anaerobic digester | place: Japan | collected 2015-05-26 ...
CCAGGGACCTACCGGTTATGAGCCGGTGGCTCTACCAATTGAGCTATGGGCCCTTCTGTTGAAGAGGTCATAATCCAAACGAAAAAGGAGTGTCAAGCTCTTATTTGGAACCCATCTCCTCCAGGATATTCACAATTTTGATGCTTTCATTGATCGTTTTGATGCTGCCTGTGATCTTGTCGAGCTCGGCGTTCAGCCTGGCCTTTTCCTCTTCATCCTTTTCCCGGGCGATCTGGTCCTCAACGACCTTCTTGAGCCCTTCGAGATAAGCCAGCTCCCTGTCGGGCAGAGAGAGGAGCTTGGGCACCTCGGTCTGAGAGCCCGATGATGTCTCTCGCAGGAAGTCGATCACGTCGGGCGACTCCGAGCGGGTGAGACCGTGCTGCATGTCGGTGTTCATGAAGGATATCTTGTCGTAGTAGAATCCGAAAACCGTCTTGATCATAGCCGCCCTCTGGGAAAGAAGCTTGTCGAGATATCCCCTGAAGCCTGCGAACTTCTTGTCGATTGTCTCTTCTATCTTGCGACTGAGCGCCTTGTCCGAGCAGGTGTAGTAATCCTTGACGGTCTCCCGGAAATAGTCGAAGTAGCTGTGCAGTGCAAGGAGCACGATGAAGTCAGCAACCACGTTGCCGTTGGTGGTGCAGGAGCTCGTGGAGAGGGCCCCGCCCCGTTTGATGATCTCGCCTGGGGCCTGGAGGAACCACTGCGTGCCAAACACGCCGGGCACATTCGTGATGGCTTCGTACTTCAGGCCATCGCTGCGATATTTGTCCACGGCCTCCCGATCGCGGAAAATCATACCCAGGGCCTTGAGGTTGGGGATCAGGGAGGCGCAGATGAACCCGTATTCGTTGTCTTCGTAAAAGCTGAAGGTGAGATAATTGGGCGAGGTGATGGTCAGGAAGTCGGGCGGGAAATTGATGATGATGCCTTCGCCGTCGATCTCACGGATGGTGGTCGGCTTCTTCTTGAGGAACTGGGCATATGGGCTGAAGGTATCGGTCTGAATGATCTGTTCGAGGATTCTCGTGAACACGCCCTTGAACTTCTTCACCGCCTTGCCCAGCTCGTATGGGTTATAGTCGAACAGGGGCTCCTTGAGCGCAAGGCCTGTCCTGAAAAGCGTCCCCGTGGGGCTGAAGTTTCGGGAGCACAGCACGCTGATCTCGTCCTGCCGCGAGAGCATCCGGCTTTCCCACCCCTTGGCCGGGGCTGACTCGAGGAAACCGATGGCGTATTTCTTCTCATGGATCCGGTCCATCCATTTCATCATCCGATCGGCCTTCTTGGCTGTATCACCCACGCAGGAGAGAAGCACATTGGCCCCGAGATCGTTCGCGGTGTCGATCACCCGGTCGATGATGGCCTCCGCCGAGAGCTCGCCGAGACGGACATTGGCGTGGCGTATGATTGAGAGCGTTTCCTGCTTGTCTTTTGAATAGATCTTGATGGCGGGCAGCCCTTCAGGGGTGTCCACGATCTCCTGCCGGTCGAAGGGGATGACATGGTCCCGCTGCGGCTCTTCGGCGAGGGTCTGTTCCACATACTTGGTCCTGAGCTCGTGCTTGCCGTCGGATTTGAGCCGGTAGATCGGATGGCCGTTCTTGTCGTAGCCTTCGAGTATCTTCGTCTTCTCAGACCGCAACACCCCGGCAAGAAGCTGCTGAACCGTAGGGATATCCGCGGTGAACGCCCCGAATACGACATCGATCCAGACATCGTCATCTCTAAGCTGTTTCTTTTTGGCCCGGGTGAGGATGTCTTCGTTATTCTCCATGGAAGCATAGATGGCCTGCAGGCCCATCCTTCCATTTGCCCCTCTGATAGCGACTCTGATAACCGGAACCTTGTCTCTGATATCCATGGTATCCTCCAAGTGTTTTATTAATGAATCGAGAATTCCGGGAGCTGGCTAGTTCATATCATGACTGGCCCTTTCCTGGCAAGGAATTCAAGGCCCTTCCTACCCCCCCCCGGAGATGCGGCTCCCGCCTCAATCGGCAGATACACGGGCTATCTGCCTCATCATGTGAATTTCCAGACTTTCCGCTGACGGCAGTCGCGCCTCATCTGCCTCCGTATATTCCTTCCCCTTAATATTTGATTATAAGAGCCGGCGGTTTTCCCGGTATTCCTTTCCTGCTATAGAGAGATCATGATCAAGGTGGGCGTCACGATCATCGGGGCAGGGGTAGTTGGGCTGGCCGTAGCCCGGGAGCTTGGTTTCTGTTCTGAACAGGTGCTTATCCTGGAGAAGGAATCAGCCCCGGGGAAGGGCATCAGCTCGCGAAACAGTGAGGTCGTCCACGCGGGCATCTACTACCCCGAAGGCTCCCTGAAGGCAGCCCTGTGCGTCGAGGGCTCCGACATGCTTAAGGAGTACTGTGCAAAGACCGGCGTACCTCTGAAGGAAATCGGGAAGGTGATCGTTGCGACATCCCGAAAAGAAGAACATGCGCTGGAGGATCTCTGCCGCAAGGGCATGGAAAACGGCGCACGAGACCTCAGGATTCTGAGCGGGAAAGAGCTCAAGGAGCGGGAGCCGAATGTGCGCGGGACCTGCGCCCTTTTTTCTCCCCATACCGGCATCATCGATTCGCACCGCCTCGTGAGGAGCCTTGAGATCCAGTGCCTTGCTCAAGGGGCCGCCATCCTCTGCCGGACAGCGCTGACCGCCTTGGAAAAAACGGCATCGGGCTTTACCTGTACGGTTCGCGGACCGGACGGCGATCACTACTCTTTTACCTCACGGGTGGTGATCAATGCCGCAGGCCTGGATGCCGACGAGGTCGCCTCCCTGGCGGGCATCGATGTAGACGCCGCCGGCTACCGCATCTATCCGGTAAAGGGGGAATACTTCCGGGTGAGTCCCGCAAAGCAGGGCCTCGTCTCCGGTCTGGTGTATCCCGTCCCAGAGCGCAATCTCATGGGTCTGGGCGTGCACGCCACAAAAGATCTGTCCGGATCGCTGCGTCTGGGGCCCAATGCGCTGCCGGCACAATCGCGCTCGTACGATGTTGACCCTTCCCACGCACAGGCGTTCTTTGAAAGCGCCCGGCGGATGCTTCCCTTCCTTGAGCCTGCCGATCTTTCGCCCGACATGGCAGGCATCCGGCCAAAGATCCAGAGGCCCGGAGAGCCGGCAAAGGACTTCGTTGTGCGCCACGAAACAGAGCATGGTCTTGCAGGAATGATCAACCTCATCGGGATAGAATCCCCCGGGCTCACCTCGTGTCTTTCCCTGGGAAGGTACGTGGCGGACATGATCAGAGAGGCCGGCCTGGTCTCCTGACACACCCGCTCCGATCAGCGGACCTCATCTTTGAAGTTCAAAGGAGCTGTTCACGAAAAAACCCTATCGATCCATCCGATGGCCGGGAGAGCGCTAAATCCGGTGGACGATGCGCCCTTCCACGATGGTCAGGACGACCCTGCCGTGCATCTCGCTTCCGAGGAAGGGTGAATTCTCAGACTTGGAAAGCACACTCTCCCGGGTGAAAACCCACGACGCCGCCGGATCGAACAGGGTTATATCGGCCCGGACTCCCGGTGAGAGCGACCCTCCCTCGATGCCGAGGATGCGGGCCGGATTTATCGTCACGCAGGTAAGGAGCCGGCTGAAACTGATATCGTATTCCCGGTGCAGCCGATAGATCGCGGGGAGCAGGGTCTGAAGCCCTATGACTCCAAATGGGGCCAGATCGAAGTCCAGGTCTTTCTCATCCCTGGCGTGCGGAGCGTGATCCGTTGCGATGCAGTCTACGATCCCGCTTCTGATCCCCTCTATGAGTGCGAGCCGGTCTTCTTCACGCCGGAGCGGGGGATACATCTTGGCGTTGGTGTCGTACCCGCGCACACGCTCTTCGGTCAGAAGGAGGTGGTGCGGGGTGACATCACAGCTTACCCGCACGCCGGAATCCTTCGCCTGCCTGATGATCTCCAGACCTGAGGATGTGGAGACATGCGTGATGTGGATGGGAAGCCCGGTATATCTCGCCAGGAGCGTATCCCGGGAGATCACGACATCCTCGGCCAGGCTCGGAATGCCCGCCAGCCCAAGGCGCGACGAGAGGCTCCCTTCGTTCATTACCCCCGAGGCGCCAAGGCTCTTGTCCTGGCAGTGGGAGATCACGGGCAGCTCGAAGGTGGCCGCGTATTCCATGCCCCTTCTCATTATGCCGGCGTCTGCCACGGTCTTGCCGTCATCGGTCACCGCCACGATGCCGGCGGCCTTCATGAGCCCCATCTCGGAAAGCTCGGTTCCCTGCAGACCTCTGGTGATGGCCCCTGCGGGGAGCACCCGGATCAACGCCTTGTGCCTTGCCTTCTCTACGATGTACCGGGTCACGGACGGGTTGTCGTTCACCGGGTTGGTATTAGGCATGCACACCACCGTGGTTATTCCTCCTGCCGCAGCGGCTCTGCTGCCGGAGGTGATGTCTTCCTTGTACTCGAAGCCCGGCTCGCGCAGGTGGACGTGCATGTCGATGAGACCGGGAAGCACCCACAGCCCGGCGGCGTCGATCACCTCCTCGTCCGTCTCCCTGCTCCCGTTCAGGCACACGTCTGCGATGAGGCCTTCTCTGATATGGATGTCCCCGGCCTGCTCGATGCCGTTGGCGGGGTCGATGATGGTTCCTCCCTTAATCCACATTGGCCGTTCCTCCCATGGACAGGTAAAGGAGCGTCATCCGGATGGCCACCCCGTTCTCCACCTGGTCGAGGATGATAGACCGGGCGCAGTCCGCCGCATCGTGGGTGATCTCCACACCCCGGTTCATGGGCCCCGGGTGCATGATCACGGCCCCGTCCTTCATCATATCCACCCGCCTCTTATTCAGACCGTAAAAGACCGAATATTCCCGCTCGCCGGAGAAAAACCGCTCATTGAGACGCTCCTTCTGCACACGAAGCATCATGATTGCATCCGCCTCGGGAATGACCGGATCGAACTCAGTCGATATGTGCGCCCCCCAGGTCTCCACTCCTGGCGGAAGCAGGGTTTTCGGTGCGACGAGCACTACGTTGGCACCCATTTTCTTCAGCCCATACACATTGGACCTAGCCACGCGGGAGTGCATGATGTCGCCCACGATGGCCACGGTAAGCCCCTCAAGCCGCCCGAAGTGCTCGCGGAGGGTATACATATCGAGCAGGGCCTGGGTGGGGTGCTCGTGAAACCCGTCCCCCCCGTTGATGACCGAGCAGGGGAGCAGCTCGGCCATCTTCGCCGGGATGCCGGCATAGGGGTAGCGGATCACGATGCAGTCCGGCGCCATTGCCGTGACGTTGTAGACGGCATCCATGATGGTCTCCCCCTTGGAAAAGGACGACCCTGATGCCGAAAGTGCCACGGTGTCTGCACTCAGCCGCTTTGCAGCGATTTCGAAGGACAGCCGCGTCCTCGTGCTCGGCTCATAGAACAGGAGCACCACGGTCTTGCCCCTCAAGGTAGGCACCTTCTTGATATCACGCTTAGATATCTCCTTGAATGAGGAGGCCATGTCCAGAACAAGGCCGATCTCATCCGCGGTCAGGTCATGGATGGCGATGACATCCTTGCGGGACCAGTTCATTTCTTGACTCCGCTGATGATGACATCCTTGATGCTCATGCTGTCAGGTCCGGCCTCGAGCTTGATGATCTTCTCCTCCGGCAGGTCCACGTACCGTCCCACGAAATCCGCCTGGATGGGAAGCTCCCTCCCGCCCCGGTCGAACAGGACCATGAGGTATATCCTCTTGGGCCTTCCCAAATCCACGATATGATCGATTGCCGCCCGTACCGATCTCCCGGTGTTGAGCACATCGTCCACCAGGATCACCCTCTTGTCGTTCACGGAGACAGGGATGTCCGTGCTCCTGACCTCGGGGGTGAACGGCCTCCTGTGCACGTCATCCCGGTACAGGGCGATATCCAGGGCGCCTAAGGGGACGGAGTTGCCGGTCTTTTTCTCGATAAGACTCACCACATTTCTGGCTACCAGAAATCCGCCGCTTCGGATGCCGATGAAGACCACATCGTTCCATGACTCCATGGCGTCCATGAGCCGGCCGGCAAGATCATGGAGAATTTCCCCAAGCTCTTTTCCACTCATGGTTTTCTCGGCCATACATCGACCTCCTTACCGGATGAGATCTCCGATTCTGCCGAAGCGGATCCAGTTTTCGGCGCTGTCCCAAGAGAAATAGATGATAAAGGCCTTGCCCTTGATATTCTTGATGGGCACCAGGCCCCAGAACCTGCTGTCGTAGCTCTGATCCCGATTGTCTCCCATGACGAAGCAGTGCCCCGGGTCAACGGTGATGGGACCGAAGTTGTCCCTGACCTTGCCCTGTCCCTGGGTGAGGATGAACGGATCGGTATGTTTTTCGTACGGGGCCTTTAAGGGCTCGCCGTTCACATACACCTTTTTGTCCCTGACCTCGATGGTGTCTCCGGGCAGACCGATCACCCTCTTGACGAAGTCCATGGAGCGGTTTCCGGGAAAGGTGAATATGACGATGTCTCCACGTTTGGGGATCCTGTCGCCTCCCCAGAATTTCTCGGTGGTGAACGGTATGGTCAGCCCGTAGTTGTACTTGGTGGCGAGAATGTGATCGCCTTTAAGCAGGGTGTCTTCCATGGAAGACGACGGGATCCGGTACGCCTGGAGCACAAAGGCCCTGATGATCATGGCGATGATAAAAGCAACGACGAGAGCCTCAGCCCAGTCCCTCGCCGCGCTTTTCTGCTTCTTCTTATTCAATAGCCGCTCCTTTTCCTTCCGGTGTGACCCGCCGCATCCTCAGCTTCGGCACACCACATCTCTCTTGTGAATATCATCTCTCGCGAAGTATCCACGACTTTCCTGTTTATCAAAATATCAACCTGAACGAAAGATGATTCATCGAGCCGTTTTTCAAGGCTCACAGCAAAAACAGCGTATGCTTCTTAATTCGGCGGCCCATCAGAACCTGCCTGTACTGAAGCACCCCGCGAGATTGGTCAGTCCCGGCTCTCCCTGCGCTGCTCGTGGAGATATTCCTTGATATAGCTCTTCAGCGAGATCTGCCATGAGGGCATGACCTTCCCCGTGATCCGCGTGAACCGCCGGGTGGATAGGAGGCCGTTCATGGGCCTCCGGGCCGGACGGGGAAAGGCCGAGGTATCCACAGGAACGACCTGGGTGGGCAATCCCAGGAGATTGATGGCGTGCCTTGCCAGATCGAACCAGGTGGCCTTTCCGCGGTTCCTCACATGGAAAACGCCCCGGGCGTCGCAGTCGATGAGCACCCTCAGCGCCCGGGCCAGGTCCTTGGAGTAGGTGGGCGAGCCCCACTGGTCGTTCACCACGGACAGGGTGTCACGCTCCTGAGCCAACCCAAGGATGGTGGACACGAAGTTCCTGCCGTGCGGCCCGAAAAGCCACTGGGTCCTGACAATGAGGTAATGCTCGACACCCTCCTGAACAGAGATCTCGCCGGCGCGCTTGCTCTTCCCGTACACGCTTAAGGGGTTCGGCTCATCATCTTCCTCGTAAGGGCCTGACTTCTCGCCGTCGAAGACATAATCGGTGCTGATATGCAGGAGCTTGGCGCCATGCTCTTCGCAGGCCCTGGCCAGGTGTCCCGGAGCTCTCGCGTTCAACTCGAAGGCGAGGTCTTCCCTTCCTTCGCAGCCGTCGACATCGGTGAAGGCCGCGCAGTTGACGACCCAGTCGGGTCTGTTCGATGCAAGGAACCCGCGGACAGCAGCCGGGCTCGTGATGTCCAGCGGAGCTGCCGATGAGGCGATATCCGTGGCAAGGACCTCGTCTCCCCGGTTCCGGCACACCTCTACCACCTCCTGCCCAAGGAGACCCTGGGACCCTGTGATCAGAATCTTCATCGATTTCCGTACATCCTCTCATAATAGTGCCGGTAGCTTCCCGAAAGGATTTTCTCCCACCACGACTGGTTGTCCAGATACCACGCAATGGTCTTTTTCAGCCCTTCGTCAAACTTGTACTCCGGCTGCCAGCCCAGCTCCGCTTCGATCTTCGCAAAGTCCATAGCATAGCGGAAATCATGGCCCGGCCTGTCGGTGACGAACCGGATGAGGGAATCAGGCTTGTTCAGATTCTGTAGGATGAGCCGGACGATCTGGATGTTCTCCTTCTCCGCGTCTCCGCCCATGTTGTAGGCCTCGCCGCACCTCCCGTTCTCCGCCACCAAGACGATCCCCCGGCAATGATCGTCCACGTAGATCCAGTCTCTCACATTCTTGCCCTGGCCATACACCGGGAGCTCACGGTCGTTGAGGGCATTGATCACCATCAGAGGGATGAGCTTTTCCGGAAACTGATAGGGCCCGTAATTATTGGAGCACCGGGTGATCACCGCATCCAGGCCGTGGGTCTTCACGTACGATCTCACCAGGAGATCGGCTGCCGCCTTTGATGCGGAGTACGGGCTGTTGGGCGCCAGATGAAAGTCCTCTCTGAAGCGCCCCTCCGGGCCCAGGCTGCCGTACACCTCGTCGGTCGAGACGTGGAGGAAGCGGCCCACCTTGTGCCGTCTCGCCGCGTCGAGGAGCACCTGAACGCCTAAGACGTTCGTCCTCACGAATATGCCCGAGTCCTCGATGCTCCTGTCAACATGGGATTCCGCGGCGAGATTGAGCACCAGATCGAACGAATGACGGGAAAACAGGGCATCGACACCCGCGGGGTCCGCGATGTCCCCTTTGACAAACTCATACCGGCCCGGATATGCATCGGCCAGATCCATGGTGTTCTCGAGGTTTCCGGCATAGGTGAGGAGGTCGAGGTTCACCACGCACCAGTCAGGCCTGTTCGTAAGAATATAGCGCAAGAGGTTTGTCCCTATGAATCCGCATCCCCCAGTCACGAGTACCTTCATGAGTCTTCCCTTCTTTTTTAAGATATCTTCGCTATTCTCTCTTGTTGGCGCCTGTCTTCGCCACCAGATTTCCGGCCTTCAGCAGGCTCTCGATGGTCCCAGCATCGGTCCACCAGCCGTCGAGAACCGACCACTTCATGGTTCCCGCGCGGATATAGTCGTTGTTCACGTCCGTGATCTCCAGCTCTCCCCGCTCGGAGGGCGAAAGCCCGTGAATGATGTCGAAAACCCTCGAGTCGTACATATAGATACCGATGACGGCATAACTGCTCTTTGGGTTCTTCGGCTTTTCCTCGATGCCGATGATGCGGTCTCCTTCGAAGACCGGCACGCCGAAGCGCTCCGGGTCGGACACCTCTTTGAGCAAGATCCGGGCGCCCTCTCCCTGCCGCCGAAACGCATCGACGGCCTGGATGATGTTCTTCTCGATGATGTTATCCCCCAGCACCACGCAGATGGGCCTTCCCTCGGCAAAGGACTCAGTCAGCCCCAGAGCCTCGGCGATCCCGCCCTCTCCTTCCTGGTAGGCGTAGTGAATCCGGCTCAGCCCGAAATCCTTGCCGTTGCCCAGCAGCCGGAGAAAATCCCCTGCATTGTTTCCGCCCGTCACCACCATGATCTCTTTTATCCCTGCATTGGTGAGGGCCTCAATGGGGTAATAGATCATGGGTTTATTATAGATCGGCAGAAGATGCTTATTGGTCACCTTGGTAAGCGGATGCAGCCTCGTCCCCAGGCCGCCTGCCAGCACAACACCTCTCATCATTCAAACCCTCCTCCAGCCGTCTCTCGTTCTCGCCGGCCCTTTGCTGTTTAAGGGCTATTCCTCCTGCCGGCGATGCGTATCCATATCGCTTCTCCCGTGACTGCCGTACTCGACCTCCACGAGATAGAGCCCCTGAGGGGGAGCCGTGGGACCTGCCTGGGTGCGATCCTTAAGCGCCAGGATTCTCTCCACATCTCGGGATGTCATCTCTCCCCGTCCCACCGGAATCAGTGTGCCCACGATGTTCCTTACCATATGACGCAGAAAGCCGCTACCCCGTATACTGAAGAACACCCGGGAACCTTTGCCGAATATCTCGAAATCGAAGATCTCTCTGACCGTTGTTTTGACCGGCGATCCCGCACCCATGAACGAGCTGAAATCATGCCGTCCCTTGAGCGCACGCGCGGCCTGTACCATCGCCGGGATATCGAGCCCGCCCGGCAGATGCATGATATATCGGGAGAGAAATGGGCTCAGGATCGTGGATGTATCAATTATATATACATATTTCTTGGAAACCGCCAAATATCTGGCATGAAAGTCGGGGGAAACCTCCTGGACTTCACGGGCGGAAAGGTCAGGCGGAAACACGGAGTTCAATGCCCTGAGCAGCCCGTTGACTGGAATCCTGGAACCGGTCCGGAAATTGATGACCTGCCCCAGGGCATGGACCCCGGCATCGGTGCGGCCCGATGCGGTTACCCTGACTTCGTGTCCCAGGATATCCTGAAGGCTTTTTTCAACCGTTTCCTGAACCGTTCTCTTTGCGGTCTGAAACTGCCATCCATGAAAGGCCGACCCATCATAGGCAAGGATAATCTTCAGGTTTCTCATAGCAGGCATCATTTTTGCAGAAAATTAAGCAAATATAGGAAGGAGATGCAATAAGAAACATGTTTCCCCTGAGCTTAAGCATGAACAGAAGACATGAGTCGATATGCTTGAAAATATCCTATCCCCTGGAAAACTGCTCGTTCGAGGGCAAAACACAGTACATCTCCCCCTATGACATCTGCATGGAAGTACCCACCACGCGGATCAAGATTACACTTTTGAAACTCCTGAACCAGGACGTATCCGTAACCGCCGGAAACGTAACCGTAACGGGCACCATCATGGGGTATACGATCGAGAGGGATCTCTATCTCATCGGCATTCTCATCAACAAGGCCGACCGGGCCGCCTGGAAAAGGTTTGTCGAGGAAAGTCCCCGGCCTTCGTTCTTCGCGGAGATCAGGCACGTCTCTCCGTAGCATCGCCTACGGAAGGCCGAACCCCCCGACATCTTCGCTCCCGATCTTTCCGAGATACACCGTGGTGATCTTCTCTTGCTGAAATATCTCTTCGGCAAGGTTCACGACATCGTCATACCTCACCTTCCTGATATTTTCGATGATCTCTTCATCGGTGACGTCCCGCTGGTAGTACATCATATTCCGGGCAAGGGAAGACATCCGGTGGGTGGTGCTCTCACGGGCGAGAAGGAGATTGCCCTTTACCTGCTCCTTCACGTCTTCGAGGCTGGCGCCGCCGAAATCACCCATCCTGGCCCTGGATATCTGCTGCATGATCACTTCCATGGTCTTATGGAGGCAGTCGGGGGTGGTGGCCGCGTAAACGGCCATGACGCCGCAGTCCCTGTAGGAACTCAAGTACGAATAGATGGAATACACCAGCCCGAGCTTCTCGCGGGCTTCCTGAAACAGCATGGAGCTCATGGACCCGCCCAGGATGGTGTTGAGCGTGATATAGGTCCACCGCCTTTCATCGAGCATGGAAGGCCCGGTGGTGCCCAAAGTGACATGGACCTGTTCGATGTCCTTGGTAAAAACCCTGGAACCGCCGTTTCTTTCGGGGAATACCTGCTCCGACGCTGGGTCCTGCACTGGGGGCAGATGGCTGAACCGAGGACGCACCAGAGCGACGATCCGGTCGTGATCCAGGCTGCCCACGGCGGCAATGATGATGGAGGAAGGTGTGTAGCGGGACGAGAGAAACTCCAGAACGTTTTCTCTCCGGAACGAACCGACGATCTCTTCTGTCCCGAGAATGGGGAGCCCCAGAGGCGAGCTCGGGAAGAATGCCTCGGCAAACAGATCGGTTACGTGATCGTCAGGCGTGTCCTCGGTCATCCGGATTTCCTGGAGCACCACCTTTTTCTCTTTGTCCAGCTCCTCTTCATCGATCTGCGAGTTGAGAAAGAGATCGAAAAGGATGTCGGCGGCCTTGTCCAGATGCTCGTCGAGCACCCGGGTGTAGTAGAGGGTATATTCTTTGGCGGTCTGGGCGTTGAGAACGCCGCCCAGTGCATCGATCTCCTTGGCGATCTGAAGGGCGCTGCGTTTCTTTGTGCCCTTGAAGAGCATGTGCTCGGTAAAGTGCGCTACACCTGCGTTGTTCGGCGGGTCGTGCCGCGAGCCGACACCGACCCAGACGCCCAGGGAAACGGAGCGCACCCCCGGCATCTTCGCCGTCAGGACGCGGACTCCGTTATCGAGAACCGTAGATTTCACCATGAATGATCAGCGGCTGGTATCGTTGAGCGCTTCTTTCCGGCTGAGCCGGATTTTCCCGGTCTTGCTGTCTATGCCGATCACCTTGACAATGACCTCGTCGCCTTCCTGAACCACATCGCGTACATTCTTCACCCGCTCGTTTGAAAGCTGGGATATGTGGACCAACCCGGACTCTCCGGATGGGAAATCCACGAAGGCGCCGAAATCCATGATCTTGACCACCTTACCGCTGTATACGCGCCCGACCTCCAGCTCCTTGGTGAGGGCCTGGATCATATCCACCGCCATCTTTGCGTGATCCTCGTCGGGAGAGAAGATATCCACCCGGCCTGAGTCGTCGATTTCGATCTTGGTGTCTGTCTTGGCGATGATATCCTTGATGATCTTCCCACCCGGGCCAATGACGTCCCTGATCTTGTCGGGATTGATGGTCATCGTATAGACCCTCGGCGCATAGGGTGAGATGTCCGCCCTAGGGGCGCTGATGGCCTGGTTCATCTTATCCAGAATGGCAAGCCGGGCGGCTTTGGCCTTCTCCAGGGCCTGTCCGAGAACCGCATCCGGTATGCCGGAGATCTTGATATCCATCTGCAGGGCGGTCACCCCGTCTGCAGTGCCGGCAACCTTGAAGTCCATGTCTCCCAGGTGGTCTTCGTCGCCGAGGATATCGGTGAGCACCATGTACTCATCATCCTCCTTGATGAGACCCATGGCGATGCCGGCCACCGGCTTTTTCAGGGGAACGCCCGCATCCATCAGGGAAAGCGACCCCCCGCAGACCGTGGCCATGGACGAAGACCCGTTGGACTCGAGGATCTCCGAGACGAGCCTGATGGTGTAGGGGAAGGTGCCTTCTTCGGGCAGCATCCTGCTCAAGGCCCGTTCCGCCAGGTTTCCATGCCCGATTTCACGCCTGCTCGGTCCTCTGAGCATCCGGACCTCTCCCACGGAAAACGGCGGGAATGAGTAGTGGAGCATGAACGATTTCGTCGTCTCTCCCAGCAGGGTTTCCACCCGCTGCTCGTCCCGGGGGGTTCCCAGGGTCGTGGTTGCGAGCGCCTGCGTCTCACCCCGCGTAAAGAGGGCCGAACCATGCGTACGCGGCAGTATCCCCACCTGACAGTCGATGGGCCTGATCTCGTCGAAGCTTCTGCCGTCGATTCTGATCTTCCGCTCCTTCATGATTTTCCGGATGATATCCTTCTCCACGGCATCAAAGACGCCGCTGACCAGGGCGTCTTCCTCTTCTGTGCGGTCTGAGAAGGCCTCGATTATTTCCGCACGAAGCTGATCGACAAGCGCGTGCCGCTGCTGCTTCGTGTAAGAGCCGGATACCATGCCCTCGATCCTCGGCGCCATGGTCTCTCTGATCTTCCGGTAGAGTTCCTCGTCCTCTCTGGCAGGGGTATACGGCATCTTCGGCTTTCCGGCCTTTTCCCGGAGCTCCTCGATCGCATCGATGACCTCGATGATCCTGGTATGCGCAAACTTGATGGCATCGAGGATCGTGCTTTCCGGCAACTCTCCCGCCTCTCCCTCAACCATGACGATGGCGTCGCGCGTACCCACCACGATGAGCTCCATCAGGCTCTTTTCGAGCTGAGAAACCGACGGATCGATCACGAATGTGCCGTCGATGAGCCCGACCCGTGCGCCGCCGATTGGGGTGCTGAAGGGAATGTTCGAGATATGCAGGGCGGCCGAAGCCCCGTTCAGGGCGAGTATGTCGGGTGTGAATGCTGGGTCTGCAGAGAGCACCATGGCAATCACCTGGGTCTCGTTGCGGAAACCCTTGGGGAACAGAGGCCGGATGGGCCTGTCTATGGCACGTGCAGTGAGTATCTCCTGGGTGCCGGGACGCCCGTCTCTCTTGATGAAGCCCCCCTTGATTCTCCCGGCGGCATAACTCATTTCCTGATAGTCCACTACCAGGGGAAGAAAATCCACTCCCTTGCGCTCTTCAGCCGCTGCAGTCGCGGTAACGAGGACCACGCTGTCTCCCTGGTGGACTAAAACAGAACCGCCCGCCTGTCTGGCAACTTCTCCAACGGAAAAGATCAGCGGCGCGCCCGTGCCTCTTGCTTCGATTTTCATGATATCTCCTACTTCCTGAGGTTCAGGGACTCGAGGAGTTCCCTATATCTTTTGATATCACGGCCTTTTATGTAATTCAAAAGCCTCCTCCTCTGTCCGACAAGCATCAGCAGTCCTCTCCGGGAATGGTGATCTTTGTTGTGAACCTTGAAATGTTCGGTGAGCGTGTTGATCCGCTTCGTCAGTATCGCAACCTGAACATCAGGGGAACCTGTATCGCTCTCATGTCTTTTGAACTGATTGATGACTTCTTTCTTTTCTTCTACGCTTAAACCCACTTCTTTGTCCTCCTAATGACCGTTTATTCTCTTTTTATGGGCAACGAGGGAACTTAACATACCATCTGATCTACTGTAAATAGCTAATCCGGACGGAACCCTCGCTCAATATAGCCCCAAATTCCCCCCGAGGGCTGATGCCGCGCCACACAGAGAAGCTGATCGTCCCCATTGACTACGGCGACATAGTTTCCCTCGGAGTTCTCCACCGTATCAAGAACCCAGGACGATTGGATGGGATTTCCGTCCAGGATCCCCTTCTGCCCCATGGAAGTGACCCGCACCTTCTGGATATGCAGCGCACGGGAAAGAGGGATGATGACCTCTTCCCCTTTTCCCGCCTTCTCTTTCAGCTCTTGCAGCGTCATGGCGTCGTCCACGTGGAATCCTTCGCTGCGCAGTCTCCTGAGCTCCCTCAGGTAGCCCCCGCACCCCAGGGAAGCCCCCAGGTCGCGGGCAATGGACCGGATGTATGTCCCGCGGGAGCAGACGATACGGACATCCACCCAGTCGGCCCCGTGGGACAGGATATCCACCCTTTCGATATGGACCTGCTTTTCCCTCGGCGGGATATCAATATTCGCCCGTGTCAGCTTGTACAGGGGGCGTCCCTGGAACTTCTGGGCGCAATACCGGGGCGGGGTTTGATTGATCCAGCCCGTATGTTCGCGGAACCATTTCCGGACGGATTCGACATCCACGGAGACGTTGGTGAAATGTTCGATGGGCTCTCCGGTCACGTCGTCCGTATCAGTGAACATGTCGAATCCGATGGTCGCAAGGTACTCTTTCTGGTGGGCGTTCATGAAGGGAAGCAGCTTGGTGCCCTGCCCGACCCCGATGCACAGGAGTCCGGTGGCAAAGGGGTCCAGTGAGCCGAAGTGCCCGGCCCGCTTCACCTTCAGGGCCTTCATGACCTCATCGACCACCCTGCGCGACGTGACGTCCTTGGGCTTGTCTATGAGTACTACGCCTTGCTTACCCACTTCATTCCTTCCTCGATCACCTGTTCGATCAGTTCGTCGGCCCGGCCTTTCTGGGTAAATCCCGCAGCCATGCCGTGCCCGCCCCCTCCGAAGGCCCGGGCCGTTTTCAGCGCTGCATCGGAGCCTTTGCTCCGGATGGAGCCGTGAACGGTGTCCGGGTTCAATTCACGCAGGAGCACCACCATCTCAGCCCCGGAGAGAGAGGCCAGCTCCTCGACGATCCCGGAGGCGTCGTCCGGGTTCGCGCGGATGACCCCGAAATCCTGATAGCGGATATAACTGCCGTATATTCTTCCCGACTGCACGAGCCTGTCCATGACCAGACAGAGGATGTGATAGTATTTCAAGCTTCTGGTGCGCTTCAGCCGATAGGCGATCTGGCTCGCATCCGCCCCTGCCTTGGTGAGCTCATAGGCCGCCTTGAACACCCTGGGCGAGGTGTTCGCGTGGATAAACCCGCCGGTATCGCCGAAAATGCCCATGTAGATGTTGGAGGCGATCGCGGGGGTGATCTCCACAGCAAGCTCCCGTATCAGGTCATAAACCATCTCCGAGGCGGACGATTTCTGCGAATCGATCCAGGATGCTTCGCCGTATGTGCCGTTGGTGCGATGGTGGTCGATCACCACGACCTTCCCCTGGGGATTGACCCCGCCAAGGAGCTTCACGTCGGAGACATCGAGAAGGATGGAAATTTCGGGTACTATCCCCTTTTTCTGCCTGGGTTCTGCGGTGAACAGCAGGGGTTCGGGAATGGGGGTGGGGTAGATCAGGCGCACGGACTTTCCCAGTGAGTTCAGGGCATGGGCAAGGGCACGGCTTGAGCCGACGGCATCTTCGTCAGGGCCCTCGTGGGTGATGATCTCAAAGCGGTCGTGTTGATGTATGATTTCAGCTATCCGGTTTTTCATCCTTATCAAGCTTTTCCAGAATCTCGTCTATCCTCGATCCATAATCGAAGGATGCATCGTACATGAATGTCAGCTCCGGCACGTGCTTTATTCGAAGCTGCCTGCTCAACTCGCGCCTCAAGAAACCGGCGGCGCTCTGAAGGCCCTGCTGGGCCTGTTCCTGCCGCTCGGGATCCGAGATGCAGTAAAACACCCGCCCCACCCGGAGATCGACGCTGACCTCGACGCCGGTAATGGTCACCCCGTCTACCCGGGGGTCTTTTACCTTGCGTTGAATGAGCTCGGCAATGGTCTGCCTGATGAGGTCGCCGACCCGTGCCTGCCTCTTGGTAACCAGCTTCATATGTGTATGATCTCCATTTTCCGGTCGACCACCTCTGCATCCGGAAACTCAGAAAGGAACGAAAAGATCTTGTCCAAAACCGAATTCACGTACGAGGAATCGTTGCTGACCAGGGCAAACCCCAGGGTGGCGGCCTGCCACTTGTCCTGATCATCCACCTCGGCCATGGAGATGTTCATCTTGGAAACACGGTCTTTCATGGATTTGAGGGTCTTGCGCTTCTCCTTGAGGGACCGCGCCCCTATGATCCTGAGTCTGATCTCACAGGCGCCGATGATCACTCGATCTCCGCCTCTACCTTCTGATGAGTGTAGGCCTCGATGACGTCGCCCGTTTTGATGTCGTTGAACCCGCTCAGGCCGATGCCGCATTCATAGCCGCTCTGCACCTCGCGCACATCTTCCTTGAAGCGCTTGAGGGAATCCACCTTGCCCTCGAAGACAACGACATTGTCGCGCAGCAGCCGGACATTCGCTCCCCTTGTGATCTGCCCTTCGGTCACCATGCATCCGGCGATGGTGCCGACCTTGGGCACCTTGAACAGATCTCTCACCTGGGCGCGGCCCTGGACGATCTCTTCGTATACCGGCTCGAGCATGCCCTTGAGGGCCTTTTTGATGTCTTCGATAAGATCATAGATGATGGTGTAGAGCTTTATCTCAACATTGTATTTCTTGGCCAGGGCACTGGCGGTCGGTTCGGGCCGCACGTTGAAGCCGATCACGATGGCATCCGCCGTCGAGGCGAGCAGGACGTCGTTTTCGGTGATGCCGCCCACAGCAGAATGGATGACGTTGACCCTCAGATCTTCGCCGGTGTCAATCCCCGTCACCGTGTTCTGGATGGCCTCTACGGTGCCGTGGACATCCCCCTTGATAATGAGGTTGAGATCCTTGATCTTTCCTTCCCTCACCTGGCTATAGAGATCTTCCAGGGTGACCTTTTCCTTGGGCTCCTGTCTCTGCTGCCGCTGGATCTCATTGCTCTCACGGAAATACGAGACAATGTCCTTTGCCTTCTTTTCATTGGGAACGACAAAGAAGGTATCTCCGGCAGAGGGGAGCTCGGAAAATCCGATGATCTCAACCGGCATGGCGGGAGTGGCTTGAGAGATAGGCTTCCCGGTAAAGTCGAACATCCCCCTGGCCCTGCCCCATGTGGAACCCACGACAAAGGTGTCGCCGCGCTTGAGTTCGCCGCTCTGGATAAGGACTGTCGCCATGGGACCCCTGGCCTTATCGAGCTTTGATTCCAGCACGACGCCGCGCGCCCCGTCTTTTCGGGATGATTTGATATCCAGAACCTCTGCCTGCAGAAGGATCATTTCCAGCAGATCGTCGATTCCGATGCGGTTCTTTGCGGACACATCGACGAAGATTGTATCGCCGCCCCAGCTTTCCGGGACAAGTCCGATCTCTGCAAGCTGCTCCCTGACCCTCTGGGGATTGGCGCCTGGCTTGTCGATCTTGTTGACCGCCACCAGGATGGGAATGTTCGCTGCCCGGGCGTGATTTATCGCCTCTCTTGTCTGGTCCATAACCCCGTCGTCCGCAGCCACCACGAGCACCACGAAGTCCGTCACCTGAGCCCCCCTCGAACGCATGGAGGTAAACGCCTCGTGCCCGGGCGTGTCGATGAAGGTGATGGTCTTCCCGTTACACCGGGCCTGGTATGCACCGATGTGCTGGGTGATTCCGCCATACTCGCTGTCGATGACATTTTCCTGCCGGATGGCATCCAGCAGGGAGGTCTTGCCGTGGTCGACGTGACCCATGACCGTAACGACCGGAGGCCTGGGTTCGAGCTCCTCCGGTGAAAAGGTGGGAGGAACGAGATAGGTTTCTTTGATCTCATCGCGGACCTCTTCCACCTCGAAGCCGAGCTCGGAAGCGACAAACGATGCCTCGTCCGCAGTGATGTACTGGTTCATGTTGGCCATGACGCCGAGATCCATGAGGATGCGGATGACATCCGAGGCCTTGACCCCCATTTCTTTCGCGAGGCTGGAGACTGTGACGGCTCTTCCGATGCGGATCTTCTTTTTCCTGGCCTGCATGGACTGTGCCGCGGCCCTTCTATCTCTCCGCTTCTTCTGCTTTTTGCCGAACACGGTCCTTTCCGAGCCGTAGAGGTCGCTCTGGGTGTATACTTCCTTCTCTTTCTCCTTCGGCTTCTTCAACTTCTTCGCGGCATGGCGGGCTATGTCGTCTTCCCCTTCCTCAGGAAGCTCGATGATCTCGGGGGCCTTGACCTTCTTGCCCTTCTTCTTTTCCTTCTTTTTCTTCTCCTCTTTCTTTTCCGCTTCCTTTTCTTCCTCCAAAGGCACAGGAGGCGCAGGCTTCACCTCTGGAGCTTCTTTCTCGCGGGGCTGCTCCTCTGCAGGGGCTTCAGGCCTTTCCTCGGGAACCGAAGGCGCAGCAACAGGCCCTTCCTGCGGAACTGCCGGTTCCGGCGCCACCTCAGCGGCTTCGCCGGCAGGAACGCTCGGAGTCTCTGCCTCTGCGGCAGCGGGCTGCTCTTCCTCAACCGGCTTCGGGGCTTTTTTCTGCTCTTTCTTCTCGGGCTTTTCCTCGACGGCTTCTACGGCCGTCACCTCTTCGGGCTCGGAAGGCTCCACCACCTGCTTTTCAGGAGAGGGGGCGACCCGGGCTCTGCGCCTGATAATGTTGGCGCTGACGCGCTTTTCAACATACGATTCCTGCGGAAGCTCATCGGGCTGCTTTTCGGTCTCTTTCACGAACCGCTTTTTTATCCTTCCGATATCGTGCACATCGATCAGGCTCATATTGTTCTCGACCGATATCGCAAGGTCTTTCGCAACCTTCATCAGCTCCCTTGCATCGATGTTCAACTCTTTTGCTAATTCAAAAACCCGCATCTTTTTCATCTTGCCAGCCCCTTGGAAGAAAGCAAATCATACTTCTGCAGATTCATCGCCAGCCGTGGAGCGATCGGGCACTCACTGCTCACGATCAGCCACGTACTGCTGCATTCACAACCCTCAGGCAGGCGGTAGACCTTTGCCCCGCCGGCTCGTGCAGCCGTATGCGTTCCCACTTTCTCGTCCGGGGGATTATCGCCACAATACAGTACCAGGTCGTCCTCCCGGACAGTTTTCTCTTCACGCAGGCCATCCTTCAGATAGGCCGTTTTCTTACACCGTATGAGGTCTTCTTTGATCATGTTCGATAATTCTTCCCGCACCTCATAAATAAGTTCGTTTACCTGCTCTCGTTTCCGAAAATAGCTGGATCTCACCCTTTTATTCTTGTAGGCCTTTACAAAGCACTGCTCACCGGGACAGAGGTAAAAGCCCCTGCCCTCCAGGCGGCCTTCCCGGTCAAAGACGGCTTCCGCCGAAGGTCTGCTGACAAACCGAAGCAGTTCCGTCTTGGGCCGGACCTTTCTGCATCCGACACACTGTCTCTGTGGTTGGTGTCTGCTATCCACTCACTCCCACCGATGCCTTTTTTATCAGCTCTCTCGCCAGATTTTCATCGATTCCTTCAAACTCCAGGAGGTCTTCCTCCTTTGCCTTGGCCAGATCCTCGATGGTCCGATAACCGGCTTCCATCAGGGCTTCAGCCAGCGATTCATCGAGTTCATTGATGCTGGTCAATGCCGTGCCCTCCTCGGAAGAAACGCTCTCTTCGGCATGCTCGGAGCGGACATCGATCTTCCAGCCCGTGAGCTTGGCCACAAGCCTGACATTCTGTCCCTTTCTCCCGATGGCAAGGCTGAGCTGATCATCCGCGACGACCACATCCATGCTCCAGGCAGACTTGTCCACAATCACCTTTGACACCCGGGCGGGAGAAAGGGCATTGCAGACGAACCTGACCGGATCTTCCGACCATACGACGATATCCTGCCTCTCGCCTTTCAGCTCCTGGATCACATTCTGCACCCGTGCTCCCTTTACGCCGACGCAGGTTCCCACCGGATCCACCTTGGGGTCGTGCGAGCGCACAGCGATCTTCGCCCGAACCCCGGGCTCCCGCGCTACCGCTACTATCTCCACGATTCCCTCGGTGACCTCCGGTACTTCCATCTCGTAGAGCTTGACGAGAAACCTCGGATGGGTGCGGGAGAGTTCTATCTGCGGCATTCTCAACGACTTGGTCACGTCCAGGATAAGGGCCTGAATGCGGTCGCCCCTCCTGAAGGACTCACCAGGGATCATTTCCTTTTCGCGCAGGATCGCCTCGGCCTTCCCGAGGTTGACAATGGCATCGCGCCTGTCGAACCGGTGTACGAAGCCCGATACCAGCTCGCCCTTCCGGTCGATGAACTCGTTATAAACCGCGTCGCGCTCAACTTCCTTCACCTTCTGCACGATCACCTGCTTGGCGCTCTGGGCGGCGATCCTCCCCAGTTTGGAGGAATCGAGCTTCTCTCCGAGCTCATCGCCGATCTGGCAGTTGGGATCGAGCTTTCGAGCTTCTTTGAGAGATATCTGGGTATTCGGATCTTCAACCTCTTCAGAGATAACCTTGAACTGGAAGACCTCCACCTCGTCGAGCTCAGGGTTATAGTGCGCTTCGATGTTGTCGTAATCGCCATAGACCTTTTTGGCAGCACTCTGCACCGCAGCCTCTACCACCTGCACCAGGTCTTCTTCCCTGAGGCCCTTTTCCTTTACGATCAACTCAATGACTTTTGAAAGATTTAAAACCATACCTTCTCCTAGAGATCGAATTCCAGATTGGCCTTCTGGATATCCATAAACGGCACCTCCTGTTGCGTGCCGTCTATGTCAATCAGAACACTTTCTTCTGCCAATCCCTTGATTGTTCCCCGGAATGTTCCCTCTCTCGTCTGTATTTTTACCTTTCTCCCGGCAAAGTGCTCGAATTCCTTCAGCGTCTTGATCCTCCGGTTGAGGCCCGGCGACGATACCTCAAGCCGGTACGACCCCTCGATGGGATCGTTCGTATCCAAAAGCAGACTTACCCTGCGGTTGACTGAAACGCAATCGTCCAGAGTGACCCCGCCCGGCTTGTCGATGGTGATACGCAGGAGTCCCCGGGAAAAGTCCATGTCGATGAGCTCAAAGCCCATCACGGCCACTTCCGGCGCCACCAGCTTATATAATTTTTTCTCCTGTTCTGTCTGCTTCATTATGAAATAAAAAAGTGGGCTATCGCCCACTTCGTATCCCCCACATTCCTGTTCTTTCGCTTCCCATACGTGTATCAAAAGCGGGCAACGGGATTCGAACCCGCGACATTCAGCTTGGGAAGCTGACACTCTACCAACTGAGCTATGCCCGCACTGAGTTACTCTAATAGAATATGCCCTATGGTTTGTCAACAAATCTTTAGCAAACCTCAAGGCTAAGGGATTCCTAGGGTTTGAAGAAGAATTTTTTGATGTGAATGGACTATACCATTCATTGCATGTGATTTCAACTCTCTTATCTGCAAGAGCTGGCCCCATACGCAATGGATTTTCCACGAGCCGGCGGGGCGATGATCTCTTCCTCAGCTGTTCGTATCGGGAATGATCTTCAGGAGGACCGAGCGGTTCCTGGGTCCGTCGAACTCGGCGAGAAAGACACCCTGCCATGTCCCCAGGACCAGCGCGCCCCCTTCTACGATGAGCATGACATCAAACCCCATGAGGCTCGCCTTGATGTGAGCATCTGCATTCCCCTCCAGATGCCGGTAATCCCCCTGACGGGGGACTAGGCGCTCCAGGGTTGCAAGGATGTCTTCTTTCACGGCAGGATCGGCGTTTTCGTTGATCGTGATCCCGCAGGTGGTGTGGGGGACATAAGCAAGGACCAGGCCGCTGGACACATGCTCGCTTTTCAATACGTTCCTGATATTCGCCGTTATATCGACAAACTGGGTTTTGCCCGTGGTTCTGACTTCCAGACGCTTGAGCATATCGTGCCTCCTTTTCACCCGTGATTCATATGGCATGGGTCATTTGAAGGGTAAGCCCTTCGACCCTGCCTCAAGAAAAAACGTTTACCGTTACTGTGCCCTCATCTCCAGAGTACGCCTGAGGCGGACTTGGAATCTGGAGGGTTTTCTGCCCCCTTCAATTGCGTCAGCTCGATCACGCACGAGGCTAAGCGGCCCGCAGAGACGAACCCGAACGTTCTCTTGCGGGCGGTCAGGCTCGATAACGCGCAAATCGGGTTCATTTCAGCCTGATCTGTTCGCCCTCGTAAACAGACGGAAAAAGTTCTCCGTCGTGATCTCGGCCATCCGTTCAGCGTCGATTTTTCTGATCGCTGCCAGCTCCCTGATCGTCTCGATCAGAAAGGAAGGCTCGTTCCTCTTCCCCCGATAGGGAACAGGGGCAAGGTACGGCGCATCCGTTTCCACAAGGAGAGCTTCCAACGGACAGACCTTCACCGCATCCCTGAGTACTGCGGCATTTTTATAGGTGAGAACGCCCGGCACGGAAAGGAAAAACCCCTTGCCGACGATATATTCGGCCATGTCGGCGTCTCCGGAAAAACAATGAAACACACCGCCAAGGGACCAGGCATTCTCTTCATCCAGCAGATCCAGGGTATGCCGGTGAGCGTCACGATCATGGATGATCAGAGGGAGCGAGCACGTTCTGGCAAGCTCGACATGAGCCCTGAAGAGCTCTTTCTGCCGATTCTCCGTGTCCGGCGTGCGATACAGATCGAAACCGGTCTCCCCCACAGCGACGATCTTGTCGTTTTGTGTCAGTGGCTCAAGTGCGAGCACATCCTCCGAAGAAAACACGCCTGCCATCTGTGGATGGATGCCGACGCTTGCAAAAAGACCATCCCCTGTTTCCGCCGTTGCGAGCGCACGGCGGGTGTCATCCGGATCGATGCCTACCAGAAGCATGGCTTTTACCCCTGCCTGGCGGGCCCTGTCCATCACCTTGGAGCGGTCTTGCCGGAAGTCGTTGAAATGGAGGTGATTGTGGGAGTCGACCAGGTTCACGCTACATGAGCCTCCTTAAATCATCATGGATAATCCCGTTGCTTGCAAGGATGTCACCGTGGTACGGATCGAATTCTTCTCCGGAAAAACCGGTAACCCTGCCTCCGGCCTCCAGGAGAACAACCACCCCGCCGGCCAGGTCCCAGGGATGGAGACCGACCTCCCAGAATCCATCGAAAGACCCCGATGCCACAAAACACAAGTCCAAGGCGGCGGATCCGAACCTCCGGATCCCCTGCACCTCGCGAAGGATTCTACTGAAACGCGACATCGAATCATCAAGCCCGGTCAGTGAGTAGGGAAACCCCGTAACCACAAGCGAGTCGATGAGATGGGAGGCACGAGAGACGGTTATTTTTTCACCGTTACGGAAGGCCCCTTTTTCGGATTGAGCGGAGAAAAGATCGCCGCTCATAGGATTGTAGCATACCCCGATGTAGGGCTTATTCCCTTTGAAGACACCGAGAGAAACACAGAAGAAGGGGATCCCATGGACGAAATTCACGGTTCCGTCAAGGGGATCGACGAACCAGGTGTATTCATGCCCGGTTGTCTTGTTTACCCCTTCTTCGGCGATGATGGTGTGATGTGGGAACTCACGTTCGATCCCCTCGATGATTATGTCCTGGGAGTTCCGGTCGATCTGGGTCACCAGATCGATTCTGCCCTTGTGCTCGACGTTCAGCTTTTTCCCGAAGTTCTCCTTAAGATACTCTCCGGCTTTTTTTGCAAGATTGACCGTGAAATTCAACATAGCAACCCTTGCCAGCACCAGGTATTTCATGTAGCATAGTAAACATGAATAGGGTTTACAAGATAAAAAAGAACCTGCAGATTCCCATGATCCTTGCCACTCTTTTGTCCATACCCATCTTCGTAGATGTGATATTGTCCGGCTTCGAGCTCTCTATTCTGTTGATGGCCCTGGCACTCATGATTCTTTTCTATATCCTTACCCTCAACAATCTGCTGCGCAAGGTACGGATCACCGATTCCGCAGTCACCATCGGGGGTATACTCGGCCCGAGAAAGATCCCCATAGGCGATATCGTGCGCCTTGATGGCATAACCATGGGATCCAGGCAGTTCATATCCCTGACGACGAATAAGAGGAGCTTCCTCATCCCGAATAGCTTTGCCGGATTTCAGGATATCATCTCGGACCTGGAGAGCCTGGTACATACAGAGGTGTCGGGGTCTGGTCTCTCCGCCTTGAAAGAGCATGTCATCGTACGCAGAAGCGATATCACCGGGGCATGGATTACGGTGATCCTGCTCTTCATTATCATCATCATCCGGTTCTTTCCCCGATAAACAGCCAGAGATAGGGTATCATCTGAATCGAACCAGGAGGGAGGACCCTCCTCTTTCTCATTATTTTATTAAAAATTCATTGTTTAATTCAAATGTTATCTGTATTGTTTCACGTGAAACTTTTTTATTCAAAAAAGTATTCTTTTATGGTAGATCATCATAGTGCGTCCGAAGATCATAAGTATATCCAATCAAAAAGGCGGAGTCGGGAAGACCACTACATCCATCAATCTCGGTTCTTCCCTGGCATTGCTCGGGAAACGAACCCTGTTGATCGATCTTGATCCCCAGGCAAATGCTACCACTGGTCTTGGTTTTAACCCGGACTCTTTTTCTTCTCATGTATACCATGTGATGATCGGGCAGAAAGATGCCGATTCCGTGATCCAGGAGACAAGGCTCCGAAACTTTTTCATCATGCCGAGTCATACTGATCTCGTTGGGGTTGAGGTGGAGTTGATGGATGTTCCCTTCCGCGAGCGTATCCTTTCCCGTTCCCTGGCCGGGACGACGCAAAAATTCGATTTCATCGTGATCGACTGCCCTCCATCACTCGGGCTCCTCACCCTCAACGCCCTCACTGCTGCTCACTCTCTCCTGGTTCCTGTTCAGTGTGAATATTATGCCCTGGAGGGTCTGAAGAGTCTCATGAACACCTTCCGGCTCGTAAAAAAACGGCTCAATCCGAGTCTGAGTATCGAAGGCTTCCTTCTCACCATGTTCGACTCCCGCACCCGGCTCAGTCATGATATCGCCGAGAATGTGAGGGCTCACTTTGATTCTCAGGTGTTTCGCACCATTATCCCGAGAAATATCCGCTTGTGTGAGGCCCCTAGTTTCGGCGTCCCGATCTGCCTGTATGATATTTCTTCGAAGGGGGCACAGCACTATCTGATGCTGGCAAAAGAAATCCTCAAAATGGAGGCCGATCATGAAGTCTAAATCTCGTTTGGGGAGAGGTATCGACGCCATCTTTGCTGACAGCGTTCAGGAAGACGGTGCCCAGGTTATCGAAATCCCGGTTGATGAGATTTATCCAAATCCTATACAGCCGAGAAAATCATTTGACGAGAAGTCCATTGCAGAGCTTGCCGCATCCATCAAGAGCCATGGTCTCATTTCTCCCATCCTGGTCAGGAGAATGAATACCCGCTATGAGATCATCGCTGGAGAGCGGAGGTATCAGGCGTGCAAGCTCGCCGGTATCCAGAAGATACCTTCCATTGTAAGGGACATTCCCGATGCCGAGGCGTTCAAGATATCGCTCATTGAAAATCTTCAGCGAGAAGACTTGAACCCTATGGAGGAATCCGAGGCTTACTATACGCTGAAAGAACAGTTTGGCCTGACCCATCAGGAAATCGCCGATGCTGTTCTCAAAGACCGTTCGACCGTAACGAATTCCATGCGCCTGGTCCATCTCCCTGAGGAGGTGAAGCAGGCCTTGCGAGAAGGCAAGATCACAACCGGCCATGCCCGTGCAATTCTTATGGTGGAGAGCTTGGCCGGTCAGATTTCTCTCCTGAACCGGATCGTCAGCCAGTCATTGAGCGTCAGGGAGGCCGAGCGTTATGCCTCTGGTTTGGACAACAAGGAGAAGAAGAAAGGGGTTAAAAAGACTGATCCCTATTTTGATCATCTCTCCTCTCTTCTTTCCGAGAAACTCTCGGCAAAGGTCATTTGCGATTGGAGAAAGCGCAGAGGGAAGATCGTTATCAATATTACATCCCGCGATGAGCTCTCTCGAATTGTCGCAGCGATTTGTGAACAAGAGGTCCCGATCTGATGCAATTGTTTGCAGACATATCGACAATTGCAGGCCGAACAGGGCGTATGTCGATAAGTTTTAGACCTGGTTTTGAAGCGAAATTTTCTTGTAATAACATTGTCTTAATTGAGATATGAACATGTTGACACCGTATAATATTTTTTACTATTACATAGGGGGAATAAAAAATGAAATGTAAGATTCAAAAAACCCTTCTACAGAACATGCTGGCAAAGGTGCAGGGATTCACGGAGAAAAAATCGACTCTGCCCATCTTGAGTCATATTCTTCTTGAGATATCGGGAGATTCGCTTCAGGTGAAGGCAACCGACCTCCATACCTCCATCCAGGTGAATTCTCCGTGCGAGGTCATTCAGACCGGGGCCTGCGCTATCAATGGCAAGAGCTTTTACGACATCATCCGCGAGCTCCCTGAACAGATGGTCGAGTTCTGGGTTGATGACGGCTCTCATGCCCATATCATAGCGGAGAATAACCGGATCAAGATGAATGTGATGGATGCTCAAGAGTATCCCATGGTCGAGTTCATGGATATGGATCACGGTTACTCGGTCGATCTCTCTATCATGAAGCCCATGATCGAGAGGACCATTTTCTCCATTCCTTCGTCATCAGAGAGCGACAGCAAGTATACCCTCGGAGGCGTCTTGCTCACCTCCGGCAGAGACGAAACCGGCAAGGGATACATTGAAATGGTATCCACCGATACCCGGAGGCTCTCAGTCGTACGCTACTACACCGGCGAACACATCGACATGGGCGGTGGAATCATCGTTCCCAGGAAAGGCCTGCAGGAATTGAAGCGGCTCATGGACAATAAAGAGGAAGGTTCACGTGTTCTCCTGACAAGGGACTCAATATTTTATACCTCCCCGGATACCCTGGCCACCGTTCGCCTCATCGATGGTAAATTTCCGGATTATCAGAGCGTTGTGTCACCTGAGGCCTTCCCCATCACCACCAGGATAAACGCCCAGGAACTGCATTCTGTCCTGAAGGTGTGCGCCGCCATGGTTTCCGACATATCCAACTGTGTCCGGTTTTCCTTCCACAAAGACCGGACCATTGTCTTTGCAAGCAATCCCGACCAGGGAGAGGTTGAAACGCCTATTCCATCCGTTCTTCATGGAGATGAGCTCGATATCAATTTCAACCCGCGATATTTCATGGACTGTCTTTCGTTCATCGAGGGAGAGACAGAGATTCACCTGAAGGGTTCGCAGGGCCCGTGCATGATCACTGATAGCGGAATAACGGAAAGCAAGTGGGTCATCATGCCCATGCGTTTTTAGAAAGAACAGGAAAGAGAGGAATGAAAAATAATTCGGTAGAAGGCTATACAGCTAAGGATATCAAAGTCTTGGGCGGCTTCGAAGCGGTCAGGCTTCGGCCGGCCATGTATATTGGATCGACCTCGAGCCAGGGATTGCATCATCTCGTGTTCGAGGTTGTGGACAACAGCGTCGACGAGGCCACGGCTGGATACTGTGACAACATCAAGGTGACCATCCATATGGATGAGAGCATCACGGTATCCGACAACGGAAGAGGTGTGCCGGTCGATATCCATCAGGACACCGGAAGGCCAGGGGTCGAGGTTGTCATGACGACCCTGCACGCCGGAGGCAAGTTCGATAATTCCATCTACAAGGTATCCGGAGGCCTGCACGGTGTTGGTGTTTCCGTGGTCAATGCGCTTTCCGAAAGATTGGATATCGAGGTGTACCGTGACGGTTACGTCTATACTCAGACCTATGAACAGGGCGTTCCCGTGACCGATCTCATCAGGAAGGAAAAGACCGAACGCACCGGCACCACGGTCCATTTCAAACCCGATCCCGACATCTTTGAGGTGACCACATATGAGTTCGATATCCTTGCAAACCGCCTGCGTGAGATGGCCTTTCTCAACAAGGGCCTGAGGATAGAGCTTGAGGATGAACGGACCGATACAACAGAGGTCTTCCACTTTAATGAGGGCCTCATTGATTTTGTGAAATACCTGAACGCGAAGAAAAAGCCCATTCACCCCCCCATCTACTTCAAAAAGACCAAGGGCGATGTGGTTGTCGAATGCGTGTTCCAGTATAACACTTCGTATTCTGAGAGTGTGTTTTCCTTCGCGAATAATATCAACACTCACGACGGTGGAACCCATGTGGTGGGCTTCCGCAAAGCGCTGACGAGGACGATCAATGCATACGGCAAGGACAAGGGCCTTCTGAAGAATTCCAAGGTTACGATCCTTGGAGACGACACCAAGGAGGGCCTGTGCGCCGTGATCTCCGTACTTCTTCCGCGTCCCCAGTTTGAAGGACAGACCAAGGCAAAGCTCGGCAACTCCGAGATTTCCGGCATCACCGAGAGTGCCACGAACGATGCCGTGAGCCAGTATTTCAACGAGAACCCCAACGACGCCGCCATCATCATCAAGAAGATCATCGACAGCGCGCAGGCGCGCGAGGCGGCCAGAAAGGCCCGTGAGCTCACCAGGCGGAAATCCGCATTCGAGAACACGCTCCTCCCCGGCAAGCTTGCTGATTGTCAGGAGAAAGATCCGGCTCTCAGCGAACTCTTCATCGTCGAGGGCGACTCTGCCGGCGGCAGCGCAAAGCAGGGCCGCGACCGGAAGAATCAGGCGATTCTCCCCTTGAGAGGAAAGATCCTCAATGTGGAGAAGGCCCGGGTCGATAAGATGCTCTCCAATCAGGAGATCAAGTCGCTCGTGACCGCTCTTGGCACTGGAATAGGCTCTGACCATTTCGACATCTCCAGGCTCCGGTATCATAAAATCATCATCATGACTGATGCCGACGTTGACGGCGCGCATATCAGGACGCTGCTGCTCACCTTTTTCTTCCGGCAGATGCCGGAGATCATCGAGAGGGGTCACCTCTACATTGCTCAGCCCCCTCTGTTCAAGATCGCCAAGGGAAAGAAGCTCTGGTACCTTCTCAATGAAGAGCTGATGGACGAGTTTCTCATGAAAAACGCGGTGAAGGATATCGTGCTCAAAGGAGAGACAGAGATAACCGGCTCCGAGCTCTCTCGCTACATCAAGCTTATCAATAGACGCAAAAGCATTCTCATGAATTATGAACACCGGAATATGGACGAGCGGGTCATCCAGTCGTCTTCGTATCTCGATCCGGAGCTGTTCAGGGATGTTTTCAACGCCGCGGGGATCAATGAGGGCATCAAGCAGGTCATACGTGAATGGTTCCCTAATCTCGGACCGTTTACTTCAGATGTCCTCGAAGATCAGGTGATATTTCACACCGTGAAAAACGGCCTGCGCAAGGAGACTATCATCGATCAGAAGCTTTTCGAGACCAAGGGTTTTGAGGAACTTCAGAAGATCCATTCACAGCTCAAAAGGATCGGGCGTCCGCCCTTTACGATCGTCTCCAACTCCACCTCCTTCGTGGTGCCCAACCTTCGAGAGGCGGCGCAGAAGATCTTTGACGAAGCCAAGAAGGGATATACGCTGCAGCGGTACAAAGGGCTTGGCGAGATGAATCCCGACCAGCTCTGGGAGACGACCATGGACCCGGAAAGACGGTCCCTTCTCAAGGTGAGCATCGAGGACGCCGTGGAAACCGATCAGATCTTTACCACCCTGATGGGCGATGATGTGGTGCCGCGCAGAGAGTTCATCGAGAAGAACGCCTTGAAGGTAACCAACCTGGATATCTGATATACTTACGCACAATTAAGGAATATTCATGAAGATAGATTTGGTAGCAATAGATCAGGAAATGAGGCGCTCATACCTTGATTATTCCATGAGCGTTATCATCGGGCGGGCCATACCTGATGTGAGGGACGGTCTTAAGCCAGTCCACCGCAGGGTATTGTTCGCTATGAACGAGCTTTCCAATACCCACAATCGTCCATACAAGAAATCGGCCAGAATCGTCGGAGATGTCATCGGTAAATACCATCCTCACGGCGATGCCGCCGTATACGATACCATTGTCCGCATGGCCCAGGATTTTTCGATGCGCTACCCCCTTGTAGACGGCCAGGGCAACTTCGGGTCCATTGACGGCGATCCGCCCGCTGCCATGCGATACACCGAAATCCGGATGGAGCGTCTTGCCGAGGAAATGCTCGCGGATATCGAAAAAGAAACCGTGAACATGCATCCGAATTACGATGAATCCCTGCTTGAGCCGGAGGTTCTTCCCACCCGTATACCGGCTTTGCTGCTGAACGGATCGTCTGGAATCGCCGTCGGAATGGCCACGAGCATCCCCCCCCACAACAGCGGCGAGATCATCTCTGCCCTGATTTCTCTGATCGATTCTCCGGAAATAGGGCTGGCGGATCTCATGAAGATCGTTCCCGGGCCCGACTTTCCCACCGGAGGGATCATCTTTTCAGACGGCGAAATCGAGAAGGCCTATGCAACAGGCCGGGGAATTATCACGGTGCGCGGAAAGGTTGAAATCGAGCGGGACAGCAACCGTGAAAGGATCATTATTACCGAGGTGCCCTATACGGTGAACAAGGCCGATCTGGTTGAAAGGATCGCGATCCTTGCCCAGGACAAGAAGATCGACGGCATCTCCAATATCCGCGACGAGTCCGACAAGGACGGCATGCGCGTGGTGATCGATCTGAAACGGGGAGCCCAGGCCGAGGTGATCGAAAAGCAGCTCTACAAGCTCACCAATCTCCAGAACTCCTTTTCCATGAACATGCTCGCCATCCACAACGGAAGACCCCGGGTGATGGGCATCAAGGAGCTGCTTCAGGCGTTTCTCGATTTCCGCGAGGAGGTCGTCACCCGCAGGAGCATCTTCGAGCTTGGCAAGGCCAAGGCACGGGTTCATATCCTTGAGGGGTTGCTCAAGGCCCTGGAGAATATCGACGAGGTGGTGGCCATTATCAAGGCCTCGTCCACTCCGCAGATTGCCAGGGACAATCTCATGCAGCGGTTTGACCTGAGTGAGATCCAGGCACAGGCTATCCTCGACATGCGGCTCCAGAGGCTCACCGGACTCGAACGGGACAAAATAACCGAAGAATATCAAAGCCTTTTAAAGGAAATCGCCCGGCTTGAGAAGATCCTTTCCGACCGGAAAGAGCTGCTCAATGTCATCCGGGGCGAGCTCGTCGAGATCAAGGAAAAATACTCTGACGAGCGCAGGTCCATGATCGTTCGCGGGTCCGCCGGTGAGTTCGACATCGAGGAGCTGATCCCCGACGAGCAGATGGTCGTCACCATGACAAGAAAGGGATATATCAAACGTACCGAGCTCACCAAGTACCGGACCCAGAAGCGGGGCGGGGTGGGCATACGGGGCGGCGCAGCCACGGAGGACGACTTTATCGAACATATTTTTGTCGCCTCCAACCACGCCTCGATACTCTATTTCACCAATACCGGCAGGGTGTACCACACCAAGGTCTATGAGATTCCCGAACGCGACAGGGCCCTGAAAGGGGTTCCCATCGTCAATATCCGGCCGCTGCAGAAAGAGGAGCGGATCTGTGCCATCCTGGTTGCGTCCGACCTCTCTGCCGACGCCAGGGTGATCATGGTCACCGCAAAGGCGTATGCCAAGCGGGTAATGCTCCGTGACTTTGCAAACATCATCAAGAACGGCATCATCGCCTGCACCCTGGAGCCCGGGGACGAGGTGATATCCGCCCGTCTCACCAGCGGTAACGACCACATCATCGTTGCCTCGGGCCAAGGCAAGGCCATTGTCTTCTCCGAGGATCAGGTCAGGGTCATGGGAAGGCAGGCTCAGGGTGTGAGGGCCATTCATCTGGATGAGGGCGATCTGGTGGTCGGGATGGATGTCATCACCTCTCCCGACGATTATGTGATCAACCTTACCGAGTTCGGCTATGGCAAGAAGACCCCGGCGAACAGGTATCCTGTCCAGAATCGGGCCGGCAAAGGCGTTCTGACGGTGCATATCACGAAAAAGACGGGCAACCTCGTGGGGATCAGGGTGGTTCAGGGAACTGACGAGCTCATGATCATCTCCACATCCGGACAGATCATCCGGATGCCGGTGTCCCAGATACGCACGACCTTGACGCGCTCTGCGCAGGGGGTGCGCGCCATCCGGATGAAGGAAAACGAAAAGATCATTGACTTCACCAGAAACGTGGGCGAGGAGGCGTGATCAGGGCAATCACCAGCATAATCGAACCCCTCTCATTGCTCGCCCCTTGCAGGCAAAATATTTGGTCTGTTCTTCCGTTCGGGCAGGCCGGGAAAAAGTGAGAAGGGATTGACCCTTAAAGCATCACACCGCTGATCTTCCCGGATGCGCCCGGGATACATGTGATGAGCGGACAGGCAAACCGGACGTGATGACCCCTCCCGACGCCGACCTGTCAGGAGGGGTCATTTTTCATGACAATCGGTTCCCGGATCATGGACCGCTTTCATATCTTGTCGGAATCTCCGGGTTAAGGATAATATTTTATTTATATCAAGAGGTTATACCAGATGTTTTACGTGGAACATCAGGATGTATCCCGCTGTCCTAGATGATCCCCTTGAGAAATTTCACCGCATTCTCGAAAATGGCCATGCCCTCTCCTTTTTCCGGAAGCTCTTTCAGGCGGGTCCAGGCAGGATGGTTCGCCGGGTGTGTGAACGCCTCTGGATGCGGCATGAGCCCGAAGATGCGGCCGGTGGCATCGCAGATGCCGGCAATTGCATCTATGGAACCGTTCGGGTTTGCGGGGTAATCCATGGTAGGGGCATACGAATCGTCCGCATATTTGAGCGCTGCAAGATGGCCGTCTCTGATCTCTTTGAGCGTTGTTTCGCTGTCGCAGACGAACTTTCCCTCACCGTGACGGACGGGCAAAAAGAGCCGCTCAAGCCCGCGGGTGAAGATGCACGGGCTCTGAGGATCCACGGCGAGCCTTACCCAGCGGTCTTCAAACTTGGCCGAGTCGTTGAACGAGAGGGAAACGCGGCGCTTTCCCAGCGGGTTCCCCGGAAGGAGTCCGGATTTCACCAGGGCCTGAAATCCGTTGCACACCCCCAGAATGATCATCCCCCTATCGATAAAGTCTCGGATTTCCTCGAAAAGGGTCCTGCCGGATGTCTGAATCCTGGCATATTTCAATCTCACGCTCTCCACCTGGGCCGAGCCCAGATCGTCTCCATCGAGGAAACCGCCCGGCAGATTCAGGAAATGATAATCGGTGAGGCGGATTGAACCGTTCAGGACATCGCTTATGTGAACCACATCGCTCAATGCCCCGGCACGCCTGCAGGCATGTGACATCTCCATCTCGCAGTTTGTTCCGAAGCCCGTGATAACCAGCGCCTTGATCTGTGCCATGTCAGAAATCCAGAGGGGCTTTCCATGACCGCTTCAGCGATTCGAGATCACGGTCGATGAGCCGCCTGCCGTCAAGTGATCTGATGATGAGTCTCTGCTCAGGAATTACCCTGCCGATTAGGCGTGCATCGCCTGCAAAAATCGATTCGAATTCCCGGGAGTGCTTCAGGGGAACCGAAACGAGAATCCTGCTCTGAGATTCCGAATACAGGATCTCGGTATCGTTCATTCCGGGTTCGCAGGCGACTTCCTTCAGATCGATTTCCACGCCCAGACTGCCTGAAAAGGCCGATTCGGCCAGCGCCACGACCAGTCCGCCGTCGGAGAGATCGTGGGCCGAAGCGATGAGCGAGCTTAGAATAGCCTGATGGAGATTCCGGTATCTCGCAGATGCGGTTTCGGCATCGACCTTCGGCACGGATGCCCCGACGATTCCGTATGATGCGAAATACTCGCTTCCGCCGAGCTCCTTTCTTGTCATGCCGAGCAGGTATACGAGATCGCCCGCGCTCTTGAAGTCCATGGTGACGGCCTTTTCCACCTCGGGGATGGTGCCGATCACGGAGATGAGGATGGTCGGCGGGATGGATATCTTGATCCCAGGGCCGATGTAGTCGTTTTTCATGCTGTCCTTGCCCGAGATCAGGGGACAGGAAAATGCGACCGCATATTCGTACAGCGCCTTGTTCGCACGCACCAGCTGGGCGAGTTTGTGTTCGCCGTCAGGGTTCCGCTCGCTCCTGATCGGGTCGCACCAGCAGAAATTGTCGAGGCAGGCCCAGTGGCCGGGGTCGCCGCCCACGCATATGTAGTTTCTCAGAGCCTCGTCAAGGGCGCAGGCGGTCATGTGGTAGGTATCGATGTCAGAATATCTGGGGACGATGCCGTTGGAAACGACCACCCCCTTAGAGATCTCCAGGATCGGACGGATGACCGCCGCATCGGAAGGGCCGTCCGCATACCGGCCGACCAGCGGCTTGATGATAGAGCCGCCCTGCACCTCATGATCGTACTGCCGGATCACGTAATCTTTAGAGCAGATGTTGAGCCGGGAGAGCATTTCCTCAAGCTTGGCGTTGTGATCATCGGGAACGGGTGTCGGGGGATCCGGCTCGGTCTTCGGCTCCCACGTTGCGGTGAGCTGCATACGGGGAACCCCGCCGTGAAGGAAATCGAGCGGGAGGTATGCCACGGTCTTTTGGTTATAGGTACAATGGAAGTATCCCGAATCGGTGAAGGAACCGATGACCGTCGATTCGACGTCCATCTGTGTGGACAGATCAAGAAATGCATCGATGTTATCGGGCGGGACCGCCAGTGTCATACGTTCCTGCGCCTCGGATAGGAGGATCTCCCACGGATCCAGCCCCGGGTATTTCAGGGGAGGCTTGTCCAGCTCGATAAGGCAGCCCCCGCTCAATTGTGACAACTCGCCCACCGACGAGGACAGGCCCCCTGCCCCGTTGTCGGTAATGGCGCGGTACATCCCGAGGTCCCGGGCCCGCAGCAGAAAGTCGATGAGCTTTTTCTGGGTGATGGGGTCGCCGATCTGGACGGCCGAGGTGGGCGATTCTTCGTGGAGCTCCTCGGAAGAGAAGGTCGCGCCGTGAATGCCGTCCTTGCCGATCCTGCCGCCCGACATGACGATGAGGTCGCCCGGCCTGATGTCCTTGATATGGGAAGGCACGCCTCCGACCTGCACGGGCATGATTCCGGCCGTGCCGCAGTATACCAGGGGCTTTCCGAGATAGCGGTCGTCGAAGACGATGCAGCCGTTTACCGTCGGTATGCCTGACTTGTTTCCTCCATGTTCTACACCCTCCCGGACCCCTTCGAAGATCCTGACCGGGTGGAGAATCTTGGGAGGAAGTTCTTTTGCATAGGCAGGATCGGCGAAACAGAAGACATCGGTATTGAAGATGAGCTTCGCACCGATGCCCGTGCCGAAGGGATCACGGTTCACACCCACGATCCCGGTGAGTGCGCCGCCGTAGGGATCAAGGGCGGAAGGCGAATTGTGCGTCTCGACCTTGAACACGAGGTGGTAATCGTCGGTAAAGCGGATCACACCCGCATTGTCGGTGAAAACGCTCACGCAGATGTCCTTTTCACCCGCCCTGGCCCGGATGTCCCGGGTTGCCCCCTGGATATAGGTCTTGAAGAGAGAGGAAATGCGCTCCCTCTTCCCGTTTTCCTGATAGTCGATCTCGGCATTGAATATCTTGTGCTTGCAGTGCTCCGACCAGGTCTGTGCGAGGCACTCAAGCTCTACGTCCGTGAGTTTTTCGCCGAGGCCCACCTGGGCGCGTATCCGCCGTACCTCAGGATCGGCTATGAACGAGGCGATCGCCTTCATCTCTTCGAGATTCAGCGCCAGGGTCTTTTCTCGTGAGAGCCTGATAAGCCCCTGATCGTCGAGATCGAGTGATACCTCATGAACCGCCGGAACATGGTTCAGTGAGACGACCGATATGTGCGGCCCGACCTGAAGGATCTCGTTTTGGTCCAGGACCCGGACATCCTGAATCAGTGAGTTTGCAAGACAGTCTACCGCGATCTTCTCCGCCTGGCCACGGCTCAAGTTTCCCGAAAGAAGGTATGCCCGTGCGGAATAGACGGGATAGTGACGGGAGGTGATGAGACGCAGGGCATACGAAGCGCTCCGGCCCACGTTGTCGGTGACACCGGGCTTGTAACCCACCTCGATGTACCAGGCGAAGTCCCGGGTAAGCGGGGTGTTGACGGAGATGTCCTGGATCACAGGATCACAGAATGCATCGCGTATCCATGCGTCGTCGAGGTCTTCCCCGTCAACGGTATACACGTCGATACAGCGGACCGAGATATTTTTGTCGAGAGCCGGAAAAGCACGCAGGATTTGTTTCTTCGACCGCTCCCCACGAGCATCAAAGAGGCCGGGTTTCAGACCGACCTCGATTCTACAGGGCATATCCCCTACCCCTTTTCCTCAAGATACACAGTTGTGTGCCCTTCGATACTCTCTCGCTCGGATTTGCATTTCACGCATAAAACAGCAAACGGCATGGCCTTGAGACGGCCCACCGGGATATTCTCTCCACAGTCTTCACAGAAACCGTATTCACCCTTTTCCATTCTGACCAGAGCATTCTCTATCTGCTCGAGCTTCTGCCTCTCCCGGGTGCTGAGCAGGAGATTGAACTCGCGGGACTGTTCAAGATCCGCATCATCAAAGATATCGCCTATTTCTCTCTGATCGGAGATATCATTCGATTTGATCCTCTCTTCCAGATTTTTGAGGATCTCGTGCTTCATTTCCGCCAAGATCTCCTTAATCTCAAGGAGCTCATTTTTTCTCAGCATTCTATCCTCCGTTTCGCTTAGGAAGTAGGGTACTTATACTGATAAATCTCAAGCTGTCAACAGGAAATGCTTACCATAGAAGATATTGGCTGCTGCAGCATGTACAAGTATTTTTCGGAGTCTTTAGATGTTCCATCCCGCAAAAGGGATTCTCCGGCATTACCACGAGCTACGGAAGATCTCGCACTCTACATACTCCCCCTTCTCGATGATATTGCTTCCCTGGGGAACGATCATGTAGCAGTTTCCCCTGGCCATGGAGGACAGGATGCCCGAGCCCTGCGGTCCGGTGGGCGAAACACACAGCTCGTCGCCGCACCTCTTGAGTATGGCTCGGACAAACTGCGGACGGTCGCTTGAGCCTCGTATCCCTTCCGTAAGCCTGGCCCGTACCCTGGGAAGCGTGAGGATGGATGCGCCCATGAATTTCAGGATGGCGGGGCGGGCGAACAGATCGAACGAGAGCATGGTTGATACAGGGTTTCCCGGCAGCCCGATGGTGGGGATGTTGTTGATGACACCGAAAGCAAGCGGCCTGCCCGGCTTCATCCGCACCTTCCAGAACTCCATGGAGTTGCCGCCCTCGGTCATGACATCGCGGACCACGTCGTAATCCCCCATGGACACTCCGCCGGATGTCAGGATGAGATCCGCCCGCGAGGCCCGGGCAAACTTGTCCCTGAGGTCCGCCGCCGTGTCTCTGGCGATCCCGAGGTACAGGGGGATCGCCCCGAGCTGCCTCACCCGTGAGATGAGGGACAATGAGTTGGACGACGGGATCTTGCCCTGGGTGAGTTCCTCATCGAGATCCGCCACCTCGTTTCCGGTCGCGATGATCGCCACTACGGGTCTCTGTCGGCAGAACACCATGCTCCGCCTGAGAGAGGCAAGAACGCCGATCTCGGGCGCCTCCAGCAGGGTCCCCTTTTCCAGGACCAGGTCGCCTGTGCGTATGTCTTCTCCTGAGAAACGGATATGGTCGTTCTTCCGGGGAAGGGTACGGATGACGACCGAATCGCCGTACTCCTCGGTATCTTCTCTCTTGACCACGGCATCTGCGCCCGGGGGCACCGGTGCTCCGGTCATGATTTTCACTGCACAGCCTTTGCCGAGAGGCCCTTGAGGCAGGCTGCCGGCGGGGATTTCATAGGAGATCTTCAGGCTCACCCCCTCCTTCGGGACATCTTGGACACGAACCGCATAGCCGTCCATGGCGGAGTTGTCCCAGGGCGGGATATCCATCCCTGAGACGATATCCTCGGCCAAATATCTGCCCAGGGCCTGATCGAGAGCGATTTTTTCAGCGGGGAGGGGCGTAATCCGGCCTACGATGATTTCACGGGCTTGTTCAACTGTGATCATGCTTTGGTCCTTAAGATTTCGATGAAGAGGTATCCTAATGACCCATGTCCTGAAAGTCAAGATTCGATCGGCTCGGGTCGATAGAGAAGGCATTATGGAACACATCGATATCCTTGCCCCGCTGGACATCGAGCTGCAGAAGGTGCGCTCGCTGGGGGGGAGCATGTCCATCGTGGTCATCCCCCAGCGGTATGCGGACAAGGCCCTGGGGTGCAAGAGAGCCGTTGACACTGCGGTGAGCATGAAGGACTACCTCGTAGTTGGACTCTTCAACACGCAGGCCAGCGAGGCTTCAGCCCGGTTTCTCTCTATTCCCAAGGGAATCGCCGTGTATCCCCAGGACGGCCAAGAGATCGAGACCCTGTTCTTCGAGGCGCTGGAGAGGCTCCGATTCATGGGGTCAACCCCCTGGGTGAAGCGATTGTGGGATTCCATCAAGGATGCCCGGACCAGCGGACTCAAGGATGATCCCGAAAGCAGGTTTATCTCATCCACCTTCTATCAGTTCCTGGCCTTACTCGCAAACCATCCGAACGAAATGAAGTACCTTCTCGGAGATTCGGACAATCCCGAGCTCTCCTGGGTGAGGGATTACATCCCCTATGGGCACTGGAACTCCGGAGACAGCCGCAAGAGTGTCAGCGAGGCCGATATCACGGAGCTGGTTCAATCGTGGCGCTATCAGGAAAAGCTGGAGGCCAAAAGCGAAAAGGGAAAGAACACGCTCAGGAGGTTCCGTAACATCGAGCACCTCTTCACCCTGCCGTCCATATCCCGGGAGATCATCGGTCTTGCAGGTGATTCATTGCTGGCTGCCTCAAAGATGGCGGGGATCATCGAAAAGGATCCCGTGCTGACTTCCCGTATTCTGAAGGTGGTAAATTCGGCGTTCTACGGGTTTCACCGGCAGATCGATTCCGTCGAGCAGGCTGTGGTCATCCTGGGCAACGATGAGGTGATCAACCTGGCCTTTTCCATCGCGATCCATAAGATCCTCGAAACCATTTCCCCCGAAGTCGCGAAACGGCTCTGGGAGCACAGCCTCGTAGTGGCGCACCTTTCCCAGTGGCTGGGGCCCCACTTGGGTTATTCCAACAAGCAGCGTCTATATACGGTGGGGCTGCTGCACGATCTGGGCAAGATCGTATTTCTGCAGCGGGGCCATTTCATCGGCGGATCAACCGGGCCCGCCTCGCTGGAAGACCTGGCAGCCGAGGAAATAGACTCGGGCATCTCCCACGCCGAGATGGGGGGATACATTGCCGAGCGATGGAACCTGCCCGAGGCGATCGTCGACGGACTCATGAGCCACCACCTTCCCTCCAAGGCACGGGACATGTCGCTCGCAGTCACGGTGCATCTCGCTGATGTCCTGGCTCATTGCGGGGGCATCGACCTGGCAAAGGTCAACAGTGCGGCGGTGAACTACCTCTCTGAACGAAAAGGACCGGCCATATCTCAGGACGAGCTCTCCCGGAGAGCAGGAGATATTGTGCAGCGGGTCAAGACGATACTGGAAACGTGAACATGAGCAACCCGGATATCGAAACCGTTCTCAAGGAGCGCATTGTATCTCTGGAAGAGGGATACGAACAGAAGATCGCGGAGCTCTCCCTGCTCAAAGAGCTGGGAGACGCACTCAAGGGAGCCAGCCTCGCCCACTGGAACCAGCTCTTTATCGGGCAGCTCGATATCATCAAGCAGGCAACGGGCATTTTCAGCGTCTCGGTGATGCTCGTTGATGAAGAGACCCAGCAGCTCTATGTGGTCAGCGCCTCTATGCGGGGCGATTCGCCCAAGAGGCCCCCTATTCTGCTGAAAAAGGGAGAAGGGGTTGCAGGCAAGGTGCTGGAAACCGGCCGGACTCTCTATATCCCGGATGTCACCAAGGACCCGAATTTTTCCAACCGGGGGACGAACCAGAAGGGGTCGCTCGCCTGCGTGCCCATCATCTCCGAGGGAAGCTGCATCGGGGTGATCAATTTCCGCGACAATGTGGCCGGCTCATTCGGGCCCAACGATCTGCGGTTTTTCGAACTCATCGCCGACCAGCTCTCCATTACGGCATCCTTGGTGAGGACCTATCAGGATCTGCTCGATCTGGAGAAGAAGCGGATGAACCTCGGCAGGTATTTCTCGCCGGGCCTGGCGGAGCGTCTGGTCGCGGATGAGCGCATGACAGGGCTTGGCGGGCAGAGGAAAATGGTGAGCATCGTGTTTGTCGACATCTCGGGATTTACCTCGCTGGTGGAAAAACACACGGTGGAGGACGTGGTGGAGGTCCTGAACCGGTTTTTTGCCACCGTGGTGCCCATCATCTTCAAGCACGGAGGCATGCTCGACAAGTTCCTCGGAGACGGAGTCATGGCCGTTTTCGGGATTCCCGACCCGGACGACAGCGATCCGGTGCGTGCAATCGCGTGTGCGGTGGATATCCAGCTGGGAATGAAGGCCCTGAAGAAGAGGCTTAAGAGCGATGGGCTTTTCCCCATTGATATAGGCATAGGGATCGCTACCGGCGTGGTTCTGGCCGGGAACATCGGAACGAAGAACCAGATGAACTACACCGTGATAGGCGAGCCGGTGAATCTCGCCCAGAGGCTCGAATCCGTGAGCAAACCGGGAGAAATCATCATCTCCAGCATTACCAAGGAGATGATGCCCGAGGGATCAAAGATTGCGGTTCGCTTCGAGCCCATGGGGAAGATCCGTGTTAAAGGCATCGAACGGGATGTAAACCCCATGAGGGTCATCTATCACGACAAGAATCCTCTTCCGGAAGAAGATTCACGATAGCCGGCGCACAGGCAGTCTGCTGAAGCGGCTTCCAGTACCTGCGTGAAAGCTGTGCACACCACTGGCGTGCCGGTGCTGTCCAGTCAGCCTGTCTAGAGGCTAAAAATGAGCCATCATTCAGAAATGCCTTGACACCTGCCTCTTCGGGGAGTATATCACGTAATTACTCACAACAGCTTGAAATAGTCTGATCGTCAGGCTGTCCACAGTCTCTACAGGTATAATGGCAAGGCGGCGCAATATCCTAAGAAGGAGGGTAATATGGATTTAAGAGATGCCTATTTTGTAGACGGCGTACGTACCTGGTTCGGCAAGGCGAGGCCCGATGGGTTCTACTGGACCACCCGTGCCGACGATTTGGTTACCAAGGTCATCAAGGAGCTCATGAGGAGAAACCCCAAGGTACCCTGGGACGAAGTGGACGACAACATCTGGGGTGCGACCACGCAGGTGGGCGATCAGGGAACCACCATGGGCCGCACCACGGTTTTCACCGCAGGGCTTTCCGAGAAGGTGGCCGGATTCTCCGTTGACAGAATGTGTGCGGGCGGGATGACCTGCCAGGCGATAGGCGCTTCGTTCATCAAGACCAACGCAGCCGACATCATCATCGCGGGCGGCGTGGAGCACATGGCTCATCACCCCATGGGCGCCGGGGCAGACCCCAACCCCAGGATCGTTACCGAGAAGATGGTGGAGCCCAAGTACTTCAACATGGGCGTCACCGCCGAGAAGCTGCACGACTGGATGCCCGAGAACGGCGAGCAGCCCGTGTCCAAGGATGAGGCTGACGAGTATGCCCTACGGGTGACAGAGAGATATTTCGAGAACCTGGACAAGGGCTACTACGACAAGCATTGCGTGAACATGGCCGTGTTCACTCCCAACGGCTGGGTCGTGGCCGACAAGGACGAGCAGGCCCGCAGGGGTGCGACGCTGGAGGGCATGAAGAAGCTGAAGACCCCCTTCAAGAAGGCGGGCAGGGTCACGGCGGGCAATTCCTCGGGGCTCAACGACGGCGCCTGCGTATCGCTTCTGATGTCAGGGGCCAAGTGCAAAGAGCTCGGCATCAAACCCAAGATGCGCTTTATCGGAGCCGCCTTTGTGGGCGTGGATCCCACCGTTATGGGATGGGGCCCGGTCCCGGCAACGGAAAAGGTGCTCAAGCGCTTCGGGTTGAAGTTCGAGGATCTCGATTACATCGAGCTCAACGAGGCCTTTGCCGTGCAGGCGGTAGGCTTTATGAAGCACTTCGGGATGAAGGTGCCTGAAGATCCCAGGCTCAATCCCTACGGAGGCACCATTGCGGTGGGGCATCCCCTGGCGAGCTCGGGCGTGCGTCTCAGCATGCAGCTGGCCCAGGACTTCGAGATGAACCCCAAGGCGCGCTACGGCCTCACCACCATGTGCGTGGGCCTGGGCATGGGCGGCTCGATCCTGTGGGAAAATGTCATAGGCAAAGATTTTTAGGAGGTTGATGACATGGCTAAATATATCATGACATGCAAGCTGAATTTCTACCAATCCAAAAAGGCGGGCAAGATCGCCATTGTCACCATGGACAATGGGCAGAGCTATAATGTTCCCAATACCTGGGGCTTTGAGGCCTTTGAATCCCTGAACAAGGTCCTGGATATCGTAGAGAGCGATCCTGACGTGAAAGGCTGGCTCCTGGTGGGCAAGCCCTTCATCTTCAACGTAGGCGCGGACATCATGAGCGTAGACCCCGACATGTCCCGCGAAGACGCGGTGCAGATCGGCAGGATGGGCCACAAATCCTTCAAGCGGATCATGGACCTGAAAATACCCACCCTGGCGGCGATCAATGGCGCGGCTATGGGCGGCGGCGTGGAAGTGGGGCTGTATCACGACTACCGCACCATCTCCAAGAGCCCGGGCGGCTGTGACCACTATGCTCTGCCCGAGTGCTTCCTGGGCCTCGTGCCCGGATGGGGCGGAACCCAGCTCGTCACCAAGCTGGCAGGTCCTGAAGTCGCTATCCAGCTCATCATCACCAATCCGCTGAACATGAACGCCATGATCAACTCCAAGAAGGCCTTCGAGATGGGCCTGGCCGACCGGATCATCCCGCCGGCCGAGTTCGTGGACGATTCCATCAAACTCCTGGAGAACATCATCACGGGCGAAGAGAAGATCGAGCGCAAGAAGGTCGACCCGAGGATGAGCGACGAGCTCTACAACAACACCAAGCTCGCCATCATGGGCAGGGTGCACTCCGGCGCCATGGCCCCCTACCGTGCCCTGGATCTCATCAAGGGCGCGGCGGACTGGTCCCTTGATGAGGGCTTCGAGCAGGAGAACCAGACCCTGGCCGACATGATCAAGTCCCGCCAGTTCCTCAGCAGTGTCTATTCCTTCGATCTCACCCAGAGAAGGGCAAAGAAGCTGCCCGGAAGACCTCCGAAAGAGGTGAAGGGATACAGCATCAACAAAATCGGCATCATCGGCGCAGGCCTCATGGCCTCGCAGATGGCCCTGCTCTTCGCACAGCGCTTCCAGTGCCCCGTGATCATGAAGGACATCAAGCAGGAGTTTGTGGACAAGGGCCTTGCCTATGTGCGCGAGCAGCTCGGCAAGCGGGTGAAGAAGGGCAAAATGAGCGCAGCCGATGCCAAGTGGATGGGCGAGGAGCTTATCACCGGCACAGTCACCTATGACGGGTTCGAAGACTGCGACTTCGTGATCGAGGCGGTGTTCGAGGAAATCGGCATCAAGCAGAAGGTCTTCGGCGAGCTCGAACAGGTCTGCAAGCCCGAGTGCCTGTTCCTCACCAACACCTCGTCGCTCGACATCTCGGAGATGGCCAAGTTCCTCAAGGATCCGTCCCGCGTGGTGGGCTTCCACTTCTTCAACCCCATCGCGGTGCTGCCGCTGGTGGAGATCATCAAGGCCGAGAAGACCAGTGAGGTGGTCCTGGCCACAGCCTTTGACATTGCCAAGAAGATCAAGAAGACCCCGGTTCTCGTGAAGAACGCACCCGCCTTCCTGGTCAACCGGATCCTGCTGGCCTGGATGGACGGCATCTTCCAGTGCATCGATGAAGGCGCCGACTTCATGCAGGTGGACAATGCCGTGGTCGATCTGGGCTTCCCGATGTCACCGTTCACCCTGGCGGGGCTCGTAGGTCCGGCTATCGCCCTGCACGTTCAGGAGACGCTCAATGCCGCGTGGCCCGAGAGGTTCCCGGTGAGCGAGGGCCTGAAGAACCTGGTGGCAAAGGGCAAGAAGCAGATGCTCACCTTCACGGACAAGGGCATCGATGTGGATCCCGAGATCAAGCAGGGCTGGCCTCAGGGCAACAAGAGCTTCACCGATCAGGAGATCAAGGACCGCGTGCTCATGAGGGTCGCCCAGGAGATCGATCTCATCCTGAAAGAGGGCGTTGTGGCAAGCCCGAAGGACGTGGACACCGGTGTGATCATGGGTGCCGGCTGGCCGTTCTTCATGGGCGGCATCACCCCGTACCTCGATCAGATGGGCTACTCCGAGAAGGCCTGCGGCAGGAAGTTCCACCCCCAGGGCCTGCTCGAGAAGGAATAAGGATTCACTAGTGGCGATAAAAGCGGGAAAAGGCAGGTCTGGATTGCTTTTTCCCGCTTTTTTTCTCCTTGACATTATTTATCGATTCATTTAGTTCAGACTGTACCAAACTGTTTGTAGTGTTTCTCACTATTTCGCATCACATCACTCAAATAGCCGAAAGGATACTGATATGCATTTAGAAGACTTGAAGAAGGTGGAGCCCAAAGAGCTTCTTGAAACCGCAAACGCGCTTGATATCGAGGGTTCCGCAACTATGACCAGGCAGGAGCTGATCTTTGCCATCCTCCAGGCCCAGTCGGAAAAGGACATCTATATTTCCGGGCAGGGCACCCTGGAGATACTTCCGGACGGGTTCGGGTTCCTGCGCTCGGCAGACTACAGCTACCTTCCCGGTCCAGACGACATATATGTGTCTCCATCCCAGATCCGCAAGTTCAATCTCAAGAACGGCGACGAGGTACGGGGGCAGATCCGTCCGCCAAAGGACAACGAGCGGTACTTCGCCCTGCTCAAGCTGGAGACCATAAACGGCGAAGATCCCGAAGAGGCCAAGCACCGGGTGCCCTTCGACAACCTCACTCCGCTGTATCCCATGGAGAAGTTCACCCTGGAGACTACGCACGACAATCTGACCGGCCGGACCCTTGACCTGCTTTCACCCATCGGCAAGGGCCAGCGGGGGATCATCGTGTCGCCCCCCAAGGCCGGTAAGACCATGATGCTCCAGAGCATCGCCAACAGCATCACCACCAACCACCCCGAGGTGGTTCTCATGGTCCTGCTCATCGACGAGCGGCCCGAAGAGGTGACCGACATGCAGCGCTCGGTGAAAGGCGAGGTGGTGGCGTCCACCTTCGACGAACCCGCTTCCCGGCACGTTCAGGTAGCCCGGATGGTGATGGAGAAGGCCAAGCGCCTGGTGGAGTACAAGCGCGATGTGGTCATCCTTCTGGATTCGCTCACCAGGCTGGCCCGTGCCCACAACACGGTCTGCCCGCCTTCAGGGAAGCTCCTTTCCGGCGGGATCGACGCCAATGCCCTGCAGAAGCCCAAGCGGTTTTTCGGGACCGCCCGGAACATCGAAGAGGGCGGGAGCATCACCATCATTGCAACGGCCCTGATCGATACGGGCTCGCGCATGGACGAGGTCATTTATGAAGAGTTCAAGGGGACCGGCAATATGGAGATCCACCTCGATCGGTCCATCATGGAGCGGCGGGTGTTCCCGGCGGTCGACATATCCAAGTCGGGCACGCGCAAAGAGGAGCTCCTCCTTCCCAAGGAGCAGCTCGATCGCATCTGGATCTTGAGGAAGCTCCTGAGCCCATTGAATCCTGTAGACAGCATTGAATTTCTGCTGGACAAATTATCAAAGACGGATAATAATGCCGACTTCCTGGAGTCAATGAATAAATAGGAGTAGCGAACGATGAAAAAGGGTATCCATCCGGAATATCACGAAACAACGGTTACCTGCGCATGCGGCAACAGTTTCAAGACGCGTTCCACCAAAAAGGACATCAGGGTGGAAATATGCAGCGCCTGCCATCCCTTCTATACGGGGCAGCAGAGACTGACCACCACCGCAGGCAAGGCGGAGCTGTTCAGGAGAAAATACGGCAACTACCTCAACAAGGCGGAGAAGAAGTAAGACCACAGAACCATCAGTATGCAGGATAAAATCAAGGAGATCGAATCTCGCTACCACGAGCTCTCCGATCTCCTGGCCGATCCGAAGGTCATTCAGAATCATTCCCAGTATTCGGCGCTTGCACGGGAACACGCCTCCCTCGAAGAGCTCATGGGGCCCTACCTGCGCCTCAAGGAAATCAACGAAGAGATCAGCGGGCACGAGTCCATGCTCGACGACCCCGACCCCGAGATAAAGGCTCTGGTGCGGGAGGAGCTCGCAAACTTGAAAGAAAAGAAGCGCGAGCTCGAACACACACTGAAGACCCTCATGATCCCCAAAGACCCCCTGGACGAAAAAGACGTGATCCTGGAGATCAGGGCCGGCACCGGGGGAGAGGAGGCAGGCCTGTTCGCCGCCGATCTCTTCCGGATGTACACCCGGTATGCCGAAGAGCGAAACTGGCGGGTCGAGATCTTGAGCATCAACGAGACCGGCATCGGCGGGATCAAGGAAGTCATCGCCGCAATCACCGGCCGGGGCGCCTACTCCCGCCTCAAGTACGAGAGCGGGGTGCACCGGGTGCAGCGGGTTCCCGCCACCGAGGCGAGCGGCAGGATCCACACCTCGGCGGTCACGGTCGCGGTGCTGCCCGAGGCCGAGGAGGTCGATGTCGATATCGATCCGCAGGACCTGCGCATCGACACCTACCGGTCTTCCGGCGCCGGCGGCCAGCATGTCAATAAGACCGAATCCGCAGTGCGGATCACCCACATTCCTACAGGGATCGTTGTCTCCTGCCAGGACGAGAAATCTCAACACAAGAACAAGGCCAAGGCCATGCGGGTGCTCAGATCCAGGATTCTCCAGAAATATCAGGAGGATCAGGCCGAGGAGATCGCATCCCAGAGACGGCTGCAGGTGGGCACCGGCGATAGGAGTGAGAGGATCCGGACCTATAACTTTCCCCAGGGCCGGGTGACCGACCATCGGATCAACCTGACCCTGCACAAGCTTCCACAGATCCTCGAGGGAAACATCGACGAGATCGTGGACGAGCTTACCGCCCACTACCAGGCAGAGGCTCTGAATCACACCGGGGGCTAAGGGCGTGACATGGACCATCCGGTCGGTTCTCGCCTGGGCAAAGGAATATCTTCAGGATAAGGGAATTGACGCCCCCCGGCTGGATGCAGAGGTTCTCCTGTCTCATGCATTGGGCAAGGAGCGGATCCAGCTCTACCTCGACATGGACAGGCCGCTTTCGCCCGATGAGCTGGCAGCCTACCGCGTTCTCCTGAAGAGACGATCCGGGCGCGAGCCTGTAGCGTACATTCTCGGAAGCAAGGAATTCTACTCCCATACCTTTCTGGTGAACCCCGGTGTCCTCATTCCCCGCGGCGAGACGGAAATCCTCGTGGAAAAGGCGATCGAGCTGGCGCCTTCGGACAGCGCTGTCTTCGAGCTGGGCGTGGGCTCGGGTGCGGTGATCATCTCCATCCTCCTGAGCAGGCCGGACCTCGCCGGATTCGGGAACGACACCAGCAGAAAGGCCTTGGCCACGGCCAGGGAAAACGCGCGCCTCCACGGCGTATCTCCAAGACTCCATCTCTATCTGGGGGCTGATTTCCATGCCCTTTCCGGGGAGTTTTCCACCATTGTCGCAAACCCTCCCTACATCGCCCTGGCCGATGCCGGCAGGCTCCAGGAGGATGTTGTCCGCTTCGAACCAAAGGAGGCCCTTTTTGCTGGCAATGACGGTCTCGATGTAATAAGAGAAATTCTGGCCTCGGTGCACAGGAACCTTAAGCCGGGCGGCAGGCTCATACTGGAAACTGGATATGACCAGAGGCATGAGGTAGAGATGATGATAGGGGAAAACAGGGAGCTCAAGAAGCTTCAATGGGTCAGGGACCTGTCCGGGATCGACCGGACCGTGATCGTGGAGAGGATCAATGGATAAATTCATCATCTGCGGCGGCACCCCCTTGCAGGGAGAGGTGAGCGTCTCGGGGTCGAAGAATGCGTCGCTGCCCGTCATGTGCTCTTCCATCCTGGCGGACGGGCCCTGCACATACACCAATGTGCCGAAGCTCCGGGACATCAGCACCATGGGCGAGGTCCTTTCCACCCTGGGGATGAGGGTTGAGCGGACCGGCGACGACACCATCGAGATCGATCCGGCGGGGATCCGATCGTGCGAGGCCCCATACGACCTCGTCAAGAGCATGAGGGCCTCCATCCTGGTGCTCGGCCCGCTCCTGGCAAAATTCGGACGGGCAAAGGTATCGCTGCCGGGCGGGTGTGCTATCGGGGTCAGACCCATCGATATGCATCTCAAGGCCCTGGCCAGGATGGGAGCGGAGATCAATCTCTCCCACGGATATGTCATGGCCAGGACGAACGGACGCCTTAAGGGTGCCACCATCGTGTTCGACAAAACCACGGTGGGCGGCACCGAGAACATCCTCATGGCGGCTGCGCTTGCGGAAGGAACCACGATCATCCAGGGCGCTGCCAAGGAGCCCGAGGTGGTGGACCTCGCTCATGCCCTCAACACCATGGGTGCGCGAATCGAGGGCGCGGGAGAGAGCACCATCACCATCAAGGGGGTGGAGTCGCTTTCCGGAACGAATTACCGGATCATCCCGGATAGGATAGAAACCGGCACCCTGATCGTTGCGAGTGCCATCACAAAAGGCCGGATCGTCTTGAGGAATCACCGGGCAGACCACCTGGTGGCCGTGATCGAGAAGCTCTTCGAGATGGGCGTTTCCATCACTGAGCTCCCCGACGGAGGGCTGCTCGTGGACGGCACCGGCGAGCTGAAGCCCGTACAGGTGGAGACGGTGCCCTTCCCCGGATTTCCCACGGACATGCAGGCCCAGATCATGGCCCTGGCGTGCGTGGCAAAGGGGGTTTCCCGCATCACCGAGAACATCTTCGAGAACCGGTTCATGCACGTACCGGAGCTGATGCGCATGGGCGCCGATCTCCAGGAAGCGGGGAACACCGTGATCGTACAAGGCGTGGAGCGGTTTCAGGGCGCTTCCGTCATGGCAACCGACCTGAGGGCGTCGGCGAGCCTTGTGCTGGCGGCGCTCAATGCCAGGGGATATACCGAGATCAGGAGAATCTATCATCTCGACCGCGGATATGAACGCCTGGACGCGAAGCTGGCAAAGCTCGGCGCCCAGGTTGTGAGGGAGAAGGGGGATCTGTAATGGAGATGCTCTCGACGAACCTGTCCGGCTGGCGTGAGACCCTCGCAGGCATCCTAGACCGGATGACGGGCACCCCGGATGAGGTGGACGATGCGGTCCGGGCGATCATCCGGGACGTCCGAAGCCGCGGGGATGCCGCGCTGGCTGAGTATACGCGGAAGTTCGACGGATTCGACCCCGCTGCCGGGGGTTTCGTGATCACGCTTCAGGAGATCGAACAGGTGCCGTCCCGGATAGATAAGGCGCTCTTCTCGGCGCTGAGCACCGCTGCATCACGCATCGAGTCCTTTCACGCCCGGCAGATGGAGCGTTCCTGGATCACCACCGATGACAGCGGCATGATCCTCGGCCAGAAGGTCACCCCCTTGGACAGCGTGGGTGTGTACGTGCCGGGAGGGAGAAACGCCTTTCCCTCTACTCTTCTGATGAACGTCATTCCCGCGAAAATTGCGGGCGTGAAAGAGATCGTGGTAGTCTCCCCCACACCGAGAGGCGAGGTGAGCGACGCTCTCCTGGCGGCTGCGCACATCGCCGGGGTGCAGAGGATCTTCCGGATCGGAGGGGCCCAGGCCGTGGCGGCGCTGACCTTCGGCACCGGCACCATCCCCCGGGTCGACAAGATTGTGGGCCCCGGGAACATCTATGTGGCCCACGCCAAGAGGCTCGTCCAGGGCCGGGTGGGGATCGACGCCTTTGCCGGCCCCTCGGAGATCCTGATCATCGCCGATGAGGGGGCTGATCCCGGCACCGTGGCCATGGACCTCCTTTCTCAGGCGGAGCACGATCCCTGTGCATCGGCTATTCTGGTCACGCCCTGTGAAGGATTGGCCCGTGCCGTCATGGAAAAGGTGGACGCTTTGGTGCAATCGCTGCCCCGAAGGGAGGTGCTCAAGGCGTCTGTGGGAGAGCACAGCCTGTGCGTGGTAACGAGAGATCTCGATGAGGCGTTCACCGTTGCCAACATGGTGGCGCCCGAGCATCTGGAGCTGATGGTGGCTGATGCCTTCGATCATCTGGGCAAGGTAAGGAATGCGGGCGCCATTTTCCTGGGGTATCATACCCCGGAGGCGATAGGGGATTACATCGCCGGGCCCAACCATACCCTTCCCACCGGCTCTACGGCCAGGTTCTCCTCCCCTTTGGGGGTCCACGACTTCCTCAAGAGGTCATCGATCCTCTATGCACCCGAGCGCGCCGTCCGCGAGCTCGGTACGATGGCTGTCCAGATCGCACGGGCGGAAGGGCTGGAGGCTCATGCACGATCTGTCGAGAACCGTCTCAAGCAATGAGATCTTAAAGCAGATCAAAGACCTTCTCCCTCAGAGGACCTACCTCGTGGGGGGATGCATCCGGGATATGCTCCTGGGCAGGGTTCCTCCGGACTTCGATCTCGTCACCTATGAGCCGGTTGAGGATCTGGCCGCGAGGATCGCCGATCGGCTTGGCGCAAGACCATTCTGGATGGATGAACGCCGCAGGGTCATTCGGATCGCCCTGAAATCCTTAAGCGCGAACATCGACGTTTCCGAGCCCAAGGCCTTAAGCATCGAAGAAGACCTGAGATCCCGGGACCTCACCATCAATGCCATGGCATACGATCTATCCCGCCACAGGCTCATCGACCCTCTGGACGGATTTCATGACCTCTCCCGCGGGGTGATCAGGATCATTTCGGAAGAAAACCTGCTGAACGACCCGCTCAGGGGCCTGCGGGCCGTGAGGTTCTCGGTGACGCTCGATTTCGCCGTGCACGAGGAATCATCCCGGATGATCAAACGGCATGCCTGGAGGCTTAATAAGGTTTCCGGCGAGCGCATCAGGCAGGAAATCGTCCAGGCGCTTCGCACCGTTCACGGGGCCGACTTTTTCCGGCAGCTCACCTGGAATGCGCTGGTTCCTGTCCTGTTCGCCCCGTATTTCCCGGAGCAGGATAACGGAGACGATCATCAGCACGCCCTCCTTCTTTCGGTCGTCCCGGTCTGTCAGGAGCTGGACGGGATCATCTATGCCTGCGATGCCCTAATGCCGGACTGCTCGGGCATTCTGGCGCAGGAAACCGAAAGCGGCGTAGAGCGGGGCGCCCTGCTCAGGCTCGCCTCGTTTCTGCTGGGACTGGAGGAGCTGAGATCGGAAAATCACAAGGGCCGGGAGAGCGGAATACCGGCACGGGATCGCTCCGTGGAGGACAGGGCGATGGATTTTTGCTCTTCACTCCGGTTTTCCGCCCGCTCATCCAGGACGATCCGCTCGCTTCTGGGCAGAGTGGAGCGCACCCAGAGGTTTCTCGCACAGCGGGCGCCTTCTCCCCTGGACATCCACCGGTTTTGTGAAGATACCGCAGAACAGCTCCCCGAGGCCCTCCTGCTCTCCCTCTCCCGGGTGAAGACGCAGGAGGCTCTTCCCCGGCAGACCGTGGCCAGGGTCTGGGAGTACTATCGTACCACCTATCAGGAGCACAAGAAGAGCCCGCTGATCTCCGGCAGCGACGTGATCGATGTCCTGGGAGGCGGCGCCGGGCCGGAGGTGGGGAAATGGCTGAGAACCATTGAGGAGGCCCGGGCCAGAGGAGAGATCCGCACGAGAAGCGAAGCCATGGAGTTTCTCCGCCGAAAAATCGGTTAAGCCCCCAAATCCAAGTATATTCTCTTCCCCTGATCCGATCTCCTCGCAGCAGTCCGGTTTTAAGGGACATGGATGATCGAACCCGGAAGGTTCCTGGGCTTTCAACCATATCCTTCTTGATATCCTCTCCGAAACCGGGCCGCTGGGCTTTGCGGAAGGTTCACGGTTTCAATTTCCGATCGGGTTTGTTATACAGATTCATATGAATGTCGAATCGTGGATGGTCACCGACCTCATCACCATAGGGAAAGAAGCGGGAATCAGAGATGCCCTGGCGGTCATGAAGAAGTTTTCCGTGCGCCATCTCCCCGTGGTAGAGGGCGGTCTGTTCATCGGGCTGGTCACCTCCGGAGACCTCAAGCAGGCGGTCCTGGCCTCCATGCTCGAAACCCTGAAGGTCGGCGACGTGATGATCCAGAACCCGGTTACCATTACCCGGGACACCTCTCTGGAAAAGGCGGCCCGGATCATCTACGAAAAGAATATCGGGTGCCTGCCGGTGGTGGAAGATAAAAGGATTGTCGGTATCATCACCATCAAAGACATTCTCAAGGCCTTTATCGAGATCATGGGGGTACTCAGGTCGGGCTCCCGGCTCGATGTGATCCTCAAGAGTGTACACGGGTCCTTTGACGAGGTGGTTTCGATCATCGAGAGCAAGGGCGGTTCTATCATCAGCGCAGGCATGACCATCGACGGCGATGAAAACATCCATCACTTCCGCATCTCCGGCGGCGACACCGCGGCCATTGCCGAAGAGCTCATCCAGCTGGGCTATCGCGGTGTAAAGGTGGTAGACTAAAGCCCCAGAAGCCGGGCCACCTCCTCCGGGGCCATCCCGCTGATAAAGAGCACCTTGGTCCGCGCCTTTTCCCCGATTTTCACAGAGATCTTCGACTTTGCGATATGGAGCCTCTTGGCGAGAAACGCCACCAGGGCCTTGTTTGCCTTGCCTTCCACGGCAGGGGCGCTTAGGTGAACAGACACATGGTCCTCACGGACACCTTCGATCGAGTCCCTGCCGGCATTGGGGCGGACCCTGCACACGAGGACTGTGCCGTCACCTTCCTGACGGATCCACATTCCCCAGCTCTCTGACCCAGTTCTGATAGGAGTCGAGAATCGACTTGAGCTCGTTGAAGAGGTTCGTTCTCTTGGCCTTCAGCTCGGCGAGCTCCTTTTCCAGGGCCGACTTCATCTGCTGGGCCTCGTTTAGTATCTCGCGCGCCCTTTCCTGGGCCTGCTCCTCGATCTCCCGCGCCTTCTGGTCGGCGCTCTCGATCTTCTTCCGGGCCTCTTCCTGCATCGCAGAGACCTTTCGCTGTGCCTCGGCGATCTTCATGTGGGCTTCCTGCTCAGCCAGCCTCTTTTTCTCGTCGGAGAACTGTTTGGCGGAAAGGAAGAGGTCTTCGAGGTCTTTCTGCTTTTCCTTCATGGAATCCAGCTCGCTCTTGAGCAGATTGTTTTCCTCGATGAGCTCTTCCATGTCCTCGGCTATTCCCACCAGGAAGCTGGTGACTTCTTCCTTGTCGAACCCGGACAACCTCCCTCGAAAACGCTGCTCCCGTATCATTTCAGGCGTCAGTTGCATCAGAACACTCCTTTCGCTTTTAAGTTGACCCCCAGACGGATGAGGGTTTGGACCCCATAGGAGTTGATGAGCAGGATCAAGATGATAACCAGTGCCGGGGTGAAGTCGATGCCTCCATAAACCAGCGGCAGTCTCCTTCTGAACCAGGAGAACACGGGATAGGTCAGCGCTGAGATGATGCGAACGATCGGGTTATAGGGGTTGGGGCTCACGAAGCTCAACACCGCAGAGATGATCACCACGATGAGATAAAAGCTCAGCAGCATGGAGATAGACTGCCCGAGCCCGATGAGGACATTCGCCAGGATATTTCCCCCTTCGATCAAGATGGGGACCAGGGAAGCATCGAGGAAGTAGACGAGCGCGATGGCGATGATGGGGGAGAAGTCCACACCTCCCGTGATGAGGGGCATATGGCGTCTGAGCCAGAAGAAGAGCGGATCGGTGGCCCTGCGGAGAAACCGCACCACCGGGTTATAGGGATCGGGATTCACCCAGGATATCAGGGCGCCGATGATAATGATCCACAGATAGACCGTAAGCGCAACGTGAAGCAGCTGCCCGGCAAACGCGAGGGGATTGCTCACTCCGTACATGGTTCCCTCCTGGCACACCCTTGGGAAATATTCCTTCCTGTATTGCCGTTTTCCAGGAGATATTGCAAGGATTTTTCACCCCTCTTCATACAAGTCCTGAGGACACCCTTGTGTTTTTCACAATCAAAGATTCATCCTGGACCTCCTGTTCCCGCGTGCGACAAAGCAGAGGTCAGGCAACTGGGATGGAAAGTATCGCATGAATAAACGGCACTTGAGGAGAACCCCCCTTGCGATCCCAGGGAAGCTCTGGTACACAAAAGATGTGAAATTGAAGAGGATTGAGATCCGGGGCTTCAAATCCATTGCCAGGAAGATCTCGCTGCCGGTTGCCGACGGGGTGACATGCATCGCCGGGCCAAACGGCTGCGGGAAGAGCAACATCATCGATGCCGTCCGGTGGGCCCTGGGTGAACAGTCGAACCGCTCCCTCCGAGCAGGTTCCATGAGCGAGGTGATCTTTTCCGGCACCCAGGATGCGCCTCCCGGGTCCATGGCCGAGGTGGTCATGGAGTTTGTGCGGGACGGAGGATACTTTCCCAAGACCCTGGAGGGGTTTGACGAGGTGTCCATCTCCCGGAGGCTCTACCGGACCGGCGAGAGCATCTACTCCCTGAACGGGGTCAGGTGCAGGCTCAAGGACATCACCGACCTGTTCCTGGACACCGGTCTTAACCGGCACGGGTATGCCATTGTTGAGCAGGGCAAGGTCAAGGACATCATCCAGTCCAAGCCCGAGGATATCCGCTACCTCATCGAAGAGGCGGCAGAGGTGGGGAGGTTCCGCTTCAAGCGGGCCGACGCCATCAAGCGCCTTGAGGCCACTGCAGCGAACCTTGAGCGGGTGCGCGACCTGCTGACCGAGGTCTCCCGGCAGAGAGACGAGCTGAAATCGCAGGCCAACAAGGCCCGCAGATATCAGAGCCTTCGTTCGGAAATCAATTCGCTCACGAAGATGCTCTGGGCCTACGAGATCCTGAAGATCACGGGCAAAAAAGAAAAGCTCGACGAGGTGCTGCAGGAGGTACAGCAGCAGGAGGAGTCATTCCGGAAGCAGCACGAGGAGTATACTCGGGCCATGGCAGGGTTCGAGGCCAGGCTGTCCGCGGTCCGCGGAAACATGGATAAAATCAGGCGCGCCATGGAAGAGACCCGCTCCTATGAGCTGCTCGCAGAGGGCGAGATCGAGGCGAACACGAACAGGGCCCGCGACATATCCTCGACCATCGAGATGCTTGAGAGCCGCATCGGGCAGATGACCCGGGAAACCGCCGAGCTCCATGAGAGGGGCGAGCAGGAACGCAGCCATCTGGAAAGGCTTTCTCAGGACATCGCGCAGATCGAAGAGGAATTGAATTCCCGGAACCTCCACCTTGAATCCATGGAACAGGAATTCGGGGCTTACGAGAGGGATTACAGCCAGAAGAGGGCGCAGCTTTTCGATGCGATCGGTCATTCCAGGGCAACCCAGCAGCGGATCTCGTCCATGGAGACAAGGCGGCACGAGGCCGAAACCAATGCGAGGAAACGGCGCGCCGATCTGTCCGAGCTCGGAGTGCAAAGGGCATCTCTCGAATCGAGATATGGAGAGATTGAAGAGGAGTATGACCGGGTGAAATCCCGGGCCGGGAGCCTCGGCGAGAAGTCGAAAACACTGGGAGATCAGATGCGCGAGCTCCAGTCCCGAATCGAGGCGACCACACACACCCTGGCCGGGCTGGAGAAGTCCCATGCACAGCTTTTGGCAAAGATATCCATGCTTGAGAGGATCATTCTCGCCGGGGCCATGCCGCCGCCCGGAGATCTCCCCACAAACAACGGCACGAGGCGGGTTGCGGACGCCCTGAAGGCGAAGAGCGGGTTCGAGGAGACCGTGGGTCTCTCCCTGGGAAAGTCGCTCGATTACCTGATCGTTCAGGACCACGAAGATATCCTGAAGCTGGGCCGGATAGAAGACGGGGGCCCGGGGTACATACCGCTCAGGCCGCACCTCAACGGCCGGCAGACAGAGACCGGCCCGCAGGGTGAGGGGGTCGTAGCACGCCTGAAAGATCTCGTAGAGGCTAAGGAGGGGTATGAGGATGTGGTTCATGCCCTGTCCGGAGACATGTGGGTGGTGGAGGATATCCACTGCGCCCTTTCGTTCTGGAAGCAGGGCATGAGGTCCTGTACCTTTGTCACCCGGGACGGCGTCATCATCGAGCCCTCGGGGGTTGTCCGGACCACCGCCGAGATGGCCAAGTATGCCGAAGGGCTCAAGGCAAAGGCCGAGAGGGAAGAGCTCTCCCTGCAGGAGATCGCCCTGGATCGGGAGATCGCCTCGACAAAAGAACTTCTCGCACAGCTCAGGCAGGAGATGCAGCGGATCAGGGAAGACCGGGAGCAGGCCGAGAGCGAGGAACGGTCGCTCAGGGAACAGGCGTCATCCCTCTCAGAAAAAAAGAACGTCGCATCGCGCGAACTGGAGCGCATTTCCGAGCGCGAGCAGTCGTACCGGCGCGACATCGAGATGTGGGAATCGATGTCGGAAAAGGTCGAAAGCGACCTTGCAGATATCCAAAGGCAAAAGCAGGAGCTCGACCAGCAGATCGAATCCATGCAAGATGAGGTTAAGTCCCTCGATGAAAAGAGGGTGGCTGCACGGCAGCGGCTCCAGAGCGCCCGGGAGTCGATCAGTGCCCATACCCAGCGGGCGGGCGAGCTCAAGGTTACCGCTGCGGCTGCACGGCAGCGGCTTCAGGGGATTGAAGAGCAGCTCGAGGGCATATCCCGGCAGATCTCCCGTGATGCAGGCAAAAAGGAAGAGCTCGTCAAGACTCTTGCCTCGGTTCAGGATGATCTGGAGAAGTCCAGGGTCCGGCTCCAGGAGCTTCAGGTTAAAGTCCAAAATCATCGGGAAGCCCTAGAGGCCGCCACCCCCGAACACGAGGAGCTCTTGGACGCGATGGCCTCGCTCACCCGGAACAGGGATGAATGCCGGGAAACCCTGACTTCCCTGGAAAAAAAGCACAACGAGATCCTTCTCAAAATCAAGGAGCAGGAGATCGCCCTGACCATGAGCAACGAGCGATTCGCCTCCCGGTTTTCCGGAGAAGACCTCCCCGCTGTTGCAGAAGACTTCTCTCCCGACGATGCCCGGCAGAAGATCGAGTCCCTGGAGGGCCGGATCGAGAAGATGGGCCAGATCAACTTCGCCTCCCTGGATGCCTTCGAGAACGTACAGGCCAGATGGGACGACCTTCACCGGCAGTATGAGGATATCGTCCAGGCGAGCGCGAGGCTGAAAGAGGTCATCGCCAATATCGAGAAGCAGAGCGTCAAGGCCTTCACCGAGACCTTCGAGCAGGTAAGACACCATTTCCAGGAGCTCTTCGCGGCCATGTTCGGGGGAGGGAAGGCGGACCTGGTGCTCCTCGACGGCAACTCGCCCGATTCCGGGGTCGAGATCCTGGCCTGTCCGCCCTTCAAACGGCTCAAATCCATGAGCCTGCTCTCCGAGGGCGAAAAGACGCTGTGCGCACTGAGCTTCATCTTTGCCCTGTTCAAGGTGCGTCCGTCTCCCTTCTGCATCCTCGACGAGGTGGACGCGCCCCTCGACGATGCCAACGTGGTCCGATTCAATCGCCTGATCCGCACCTTTGCCGGCGATTCCCAGTTCATCATCGTCACACACAACCGGCATACCATGGAGATGTCCGATATTCTCTACGGCGTGACCTTTGATGAGCCGGGGATCAGCAAGGTGGTGTCCATGTCCCTCCAGGAGGCATGAGTAAGAGACAAATAGTTCTCCTTCCGGAGAAATAATTTTCACTTCCCCAGAAAAGGGATTGAAAAACCCATTTATTTCTCATATGCATGTTTTGCACGCATATTGCAGGCTTTTGAAAAACACAGGGAAGTGATTATGGCACGGATCATGGCGGTCACATCGGGAAAGGGAGGCGTGGGTAAGAGCAACTTCACGCTCAATGTCGGGATCTGCCTCGCCATGATGAACCACCGGGTGCGCATCCTCGATGCCGATCTCGGGCTTGCCAATATGGACGTGCTCCTGGGGATCCGCCCCAACAGAACACTCGAAGACGTCATCCTGGGCAGGCTCGGCATCGATGAGATCATCTTCAAGACTGATTACCATGTGGAGCTCATCCCGGGGAGCTCCGGCACGCAGGAAATGGCCGATCTGGGCAGGGAACAGCTTGAAGGTCTGGTGAAGCAGGTTTCCGCCCTGTCCGCTTCCTCTGACTACCTGCTCGTCGACACGGCTTCGGGCATCTCCTCGGGCGTCATTTCCTTTCTCATGGCCGCACCCGAGGTGATCGTGGGTGTAGCGCCAGAGCCCACCAGCCTCACGGATGCATACGCCATGATCAAGGTGCTCAAGAAAAACGATTACCCGGGGAGGATATCCATGTTCTCGAGCATGGTCAAGAACAGCTCCGCCGGGCACAGCCTCTACAAAAAGATCTCGTCGGCCTCCCAGCGTTTCCTTGACACCCACGTGGAATACCTGGGGAGCGTCTACCACGACGACAAGCTCTCCCGGGCCGTTACCGACCAGGTTCCGGCCGTGGTCAGATACCCCACCTCGGATATCGCCCGCTGCTACCGGATCATTGCGTCCACGCTTCTGGGGCAGGAATCAGTGGAGGCGGACCACGAAAAGTTCTGGGCACGGCTCATCACCATGCTCGTAAAGGCCCCGAAACACAAGGTCGCCCCGGCCGGTCCAGACACCGGTGCCCGAAAGAACGGAGACTTGAGGGGCATGCTCAACATGCTGCTGGATGAGCAGCGCAGAACACGCGAGTTGCTGGAGCGGCTGGTCGAGAAGATCGAGCAGAACGATATGAGCATCAGGCCCAAGCCGGGCTCGTTCGTGTGATTGCCGGTCTCGAAACCCCTGGAGGCTGAAGAACAGGAAGCCCGTCCGATCCTTGTTGTATATGCCGCATCATATATTTGACAAAGCATATCCGAAAGGCTAGAAGCAGGACTATGTTCAGCGAGCTCATCAGGGAAGTGCCTGAGACGAAACAGCAGCAGAAGATCTCAAGGGTGGTGCTGGGTCTGGGTTATATCGCAGTCGAGGTGGAAGGCTCGGGAGTCGGGCTGTGCGCCAATATCCTGCCGGAAGAAAAGACGGGGTGCACGGTTTTTCCTCGGGCCGGTTCACTCAAGGGCTCCAGGGTGTCCGATCTACTCGAGCTCGGGCTGAAAGGCGATCTCTTAGGCCGGTCCATTGCCCTGGCCGCGGTCAATGCCGTGAGCAATCAGGAAAAAGACAGCGGCGTTGAACAAGACGTGTTTGAAGCCGTAGCCGTTCATGAAGGCGAGAGGGTGGTCATGGTGGGGTTCATCGCGCCGGTGGCTGCAATGCTCAAGGCAAAGGGATGCACAGTCGACATCTTCGAGCACCGCAGGCTCGACGATGCGCGAATCCGGCCCCAGGAAGCCATGGAAGAATGTTTCTCCCGGGCGGATGTCGCCGTCATCACCGCGACCTCGATCATCAACGGGAGCCTTGGGGACATCCTTGCCTTCAAGAGCAATGCGCGGGCAGTGATTCTCATGGGCCCCTCGACCCCCATGCTTCCCCGGGCGTTTTCGTCCACGCCCGTGACCTTTCTCGCCGGATGCCGGGTGGTCGATGCCGGAAAGGCCATGGATATCGTCATGGAAGGAGGGGGCACCCAAGTCCTGTACAGAAACACAGCAATGAAAAAAATCATCAGGGAGATAAAGCAATGAAACCCCTCATGGACAACTATCAGCGGCAGATCCGGTACTTGAGGATCTCCATCACTGACCGGTGCAACCTGCGGTGCAGATACTGCATGCCCGCAACCGGGGTGAAGTGGATCCCCCACGAGCACATCATGCGGTATGAGGAATTTTTACGCATCGCTCGCATCTGCGTTTCCCGCGGAGTGGACAAGGTCCGGATCACCGGAGGCGAGCCGCTCCTGCGCAAGGGCCTGATCCCGTTCATCCGGGGCCTGAAGGAGCTCGAGGGGCTCAAGGACCTCTCGCTCACCACCAACGGGGTGATGCTGTACTCCATGGCGGAAGATCTCAAAAACGCAGGCCTGGACCGCCTGAACATCAGTCTGGATACCCTCAGCAGGGAAAAGTTTTCGCACATCACCCGGGTGGACGCCTTCGAGCGGGTCAGTGCCGGCATCCGGCGCGCGTTCGATGTCGGGCTGTCGCCGGTGAAGGTCAATGTCGTAGCCATCAGGGGGTTCAACGACGACGAGATACCCGCATTCGCGGAGATGACCCTGAACTCTCCGGTCGAGGTTCGTTTCATCGAACTCATGCCCATGGGCTGCGCAACCAGGTACGGCGAATGCGAGCTCATTGGCGCGCCCGAGATCCGGGACATCATCGAGAAGCGCTTCGGTTCACTTGAGAAGGTCGAATACAAGCACGGCCCCGCACAGGTTTACCGCATAGGAGGGGCACAGGGTACCATCGGTCTCATCGGGGCCTTGAGCGAGCACGCCTTCTGCAGCAGGTGCAACCGCATCAGGATCACAGCCAGCGGGTATTTAAGGCCGTGCCTCTTTTCGGAAAAGGAGCTCGACCTGAGGATCCCCATGAGACAGGGCATCTCCGACCATGAGCTCGAACTCCTCATCGAGAAAGGGGTCGGGATGAAAAACCTGAACCACCGCCTCTGCACGGGAAGCCATCCGGCAGCCGATCAGGGATGCCGGACCCTGATGAGCTCTCTGGGGGGTTAAGAGGCCGCCTGTTTGCGGGCCGACTCGATCAGCCTCACAAACGAGAGCAGATCCTTCCGGAAGAGGATCTTGTTTGTGTTCAGGAGAATAAGCCCTGATTTCTTCTCGGGGTCCTCCTCCTGTGACGCCCAGATAACCTTGCAATACAGAGAGATATCAGGCTCCTCTGCTTGAGAGCCGATAGCAAGGCGCACCACAGAGCCCACCGGAAAATCCGCTCCGCCCACACATACACCCTCTTCCGAGGCGTTGACCACGGAAACGGATTTCACGATATCCATGAGCTCGACGGATCCGCGCAGGTCTTCCAGGTTGATTCTCTCGAATGCACGCTTTTCTTTCTTGATGACCATTTTTCCCTACTACCCCGAAAACACAGTATATGTCAAGCCCTCATTCTCTCAGGAGGCGGTTCCTCCTCTCGTGCGGCTAAAGCGCGGCCCGGGAGTCCGCCAGAGGGCCTCTGCCCTTATGTAAGCTCTCTAGTGATCATTGCCCCGTCTTTTATCCAGTTGACCCATATACGAAAATGAACTAAACTGACTAGTCAGTATGTTATGAATGAGGGAGGATTGTGAAAGGCCCCAGGGTGTCTTCTGAGATCAGGAAGCAGCAGATACTCGCTGCGGCCAAGCGCTGTTTCCAGCGCAAGGGATATGCCCAGACCACGATTGACGAGATCGCAGCCGAATACGGCATGTCCAAGGGCAGCATCTACTGGCACTATCCATCGAAGAAGGCAGTGCTCATCGATCTGTTCCGGGTATTTGTCGAAGAGACCCTGAACAGGATACTCACCGAAATCGGAAGCATCCGCTCGGCAAGAGACAGGATCACTGCCATTGGTGAGCACTTGGCCCGGTCTCTGCAAGAAGACATGGAACTCTACAGCGCGCTGATCGTGTTCTGGGAAAGCTCGTTTGTGGATGAATCCATCCGGGAGATGCTGCTGGATCAGTACCACCTCTACGACCGGATCTTAACCGGACTTCTCGATGACGGTGAACGTGCCGGCGAGTTTGTCGTTCCGGACAAGAAGATCTATTCCGCACTCATGATCGCCATGATGGAGGGGGTCATTGTCAGGCAGGTCCTGAGCAAGGACCTCGATCTGGCGGAGATCTGCCGGAGCGTCGCCGGCGTCATGAACAGGCTCCTGCCGGAAAAGGGAAGTAAAACAGCGCCTGCGGGGTCACTGAACACCGGGAAAGACGAAGGATAATCGAGCAGAGAACTCTGGCAGGCCTTTTTCATGGGCCTGCCGGGGGAACGGCTGCCGTTGCCCGCGACAGTTTTCATCGGGCGGACGTTTTATTCAACTGTTTTGGTACGGGGAGGGATCATGTTGAGAGACAGGCGTTTTCTGAAGAGAGTTTCACTGGCGTGCATCGCCGTCCCCCTGGCGGGTGCGCTGGCGTATCATGTATTCCTTAAGGAAGACGGCAACGCTCTGCCGGCGGGGATTGCATACGGGAACGGGCGGCTGGAGGCGACCGAGGTCGACATTGCCACCAAGACGCCCGGGCGGCTCGCAGAGGTGCTTGTCGATGAAGGAGACCTCGTGGAAGAGGGCCGGATCGTGGCCAAGATGGACACTACGGCCCTCGAGGCACAGCTCAGACAGGCAGAGGCCGAGGTGGCACGGCTCAGGCAGGCACGCCTGACCGCCATCTCCCGCGTTGAGGGGGCGAGGCTCAGGCTCGAGCTGGCCGATAAGGAGCTCAAGCGGTCGAAAAGCCTCTATGACCGGGGCGTTATGTCCGAGCAGCAGTATGACCGCGACCGGCTGGCGCAGCAGACGCTCAAGGTGGAGTACGAGGCGGCGAAATCGTCCGTTGCGGAGATCGAGGCTGCGATCGTATCAGCCGTTGCACAGACCGAACGCCTGAGGGCCGATATCAACGACTGCATGCTGAAATGCCCCATCAATGGACCGGTCCTCATCCGCCTTGCCGAGCCGGGCGAGGTTCTGCCCGTAGGCGGCAAGGTCCTGACCATTGTGAATGTTCAGGACATCTATATGAATGTTTTTCTCTCGGAGCGGCTGGCAGGCATGGTCCCCTTGGGCACCGACGCAAAGGTCGTTCTGGACGCCATTCCGGACAGGCCGTTCGCGGCGCGGGTAGCCTATGTTTCAGAAAAGGCCCAGTTCACACCGAAAGAGGTGGAGGCTGCCGAAGAGCGTCAGAAACTTGTTTTCCGGGTGACCGTGAGCTTGTCAGAGTATGACGATCCCCGTCTGAAGCCCGGCATGCCCGGTGTCGTGTACATACGTATGGATCCTGCAGTCGACTGGCCGGAGAGGCTTAAATGAGCGGTTCTGCCGACGACCGCCGCACCATCGCGCGGATCAGGGGCCTTACGCACCGCTATGGCGGCAAGGTCGCCCTGAACGGGATCGATCTCGACATCCCAGGCGCCTGCCAGGTTGGGTTCATCGGTCCCGACGGAGTGGGAAAATCCACCCTGCTCGGCATCATCGCCGGCCAGAAGAAGATCCAGCAGGGATCGGTGTCGGTCCTGGACGGCGACATGCGCTCCGGCATTCACCGGCGCGGAGTTTGCTCCGACATCGCCTACATCCCTCAGGGCCTGGGCCAGAATCTCTACGCAACCCTTTCGGTAAATGAGAACGTCGATTTTTTCGGCCGCCTCTTCGGTTTTACCTCAACGGAGCGGCTGGAGCGTATACAGCGCCTCCTCGAGGCGACGAACCTCTTGCCCTTTGCAGACAGGCCCGCGGGACAGCTTTCCGGAGGCATGAAGCAGAAGCTGGGCCTGTGCTGCGCCCTGATCCACGATCCTCAGCTGCTCATCATGGACGAGCCCACAACCGGGGTCGATCCGCTGTCACGACGGCAGTTCTGGGAACTCGTCAAGGACATGAGTATGCACTGCGGGGGTATGAGCATTCTCATCGCAACCGCATACATGGAGGAGGCGGAACACCTCGACTGGCTGGTCATGATGGAGGGAGGGCGCGTCCTTGCCAGCGGAACGCCCGCGGAATTGAAGGCGAGGACCGGCACGGCCACCATCGAGGAGGCCTACATCGCCCTGCTGCCCGAAGAGATGCGCTACGGCCACCGTGTCTTCACGGCCCCGCCGCCCATATGTTCCGATAGTGGCTCTGCAATCGAGGCCAGCGGCCTCACCAAACGATTCGGAGATTTCACTGCCGTGGACGATGTCTCCTTTTCCATCCCCCGGGGCGAGATCTTCGGCTTCGTGGGCTCCAACGGGTGCGGAAAGACCACGACCATGAAGATGCTCACCGGGCTGCTGAGGCCGACCGAGGGCGAGGCCTTCCTGTTCGGGCGCCCGGTAGAGGCCGGGAGCATCGAGATCAAGAAACGCATCGGGTACATGTCGCAGACGTTTTCGCTCTACGGCGAGCTGACGGTCCGGCAGAACCTGGATATGCACGCCCACCTCTTCGATCTGCCCATGGACGAGGTGCCTGCCCGGGTCGCAGAGATGGCCGAGCAGTTCGGGCTCACCGAGGTCATAGACGACCGGACCGATCGTCTCCCTCTCGGCATGCGGCAGCGCCTCTCGCTTGCGGTGGCGGCCATTCATTCTCCGGAGATACTCATTCTCGACGAGCCTACCTCGGGCGTCGATCCGGTGGCCCGGGACCACTTCTGGGAGATCCTCATCAGGTTTTCCCGCGAGCACGGTGTGACGATCTTCGTGACCACCCACTACATGAACGAGGCAGCGCGGTGCGACCGGGTGGCGCTCATGAGCATGGGCCGGGTCCTGGCCTGTGCATCCCCTGCCGAGCTCATCGCCAGGCGCGGCTGCACAACCCTCGAGGAGGCGTTCATCAGGTACATGGAGGATGACATCAAGATGCGCTCAAGTATGCCGGAGGCCGATGACGAGCCCAGAAGCATCCCCTTCATGGTCGCATCTGAACGAAAACGCACGCAGGGGGGGCTCTTCGACACGGGCCGGCTTGCAGCCCTTGCCCGGAGAGAAACCATGGAGCTCTTCCGCGACCCGGTGAGGCTCATTACCTCTTTCATCATCACGCCCTTCCTTCTCATCGTGTTCGGATTCGGCATCTCAACGGACATCGAGAACATCAACTTCAACATCCTGGATTATGATCAGAAGCTCTGGGGCCGGGATTATCTTGAGTACTACTTGGGGTCACGCATCTTCAACGAACAGCCCGCCATACGCTCCCATCCGGAGATCGAAAAGGGGTTCCAGGAGAGCGAGTTCACCTTTGTGATCGAGATCCCGCCTGGGTTTGAAAAGGGCATCAAGCGTGGCAGAAGCCCTGAGGTGGGGGTCTGGATCGACGGGACCATGCCGTTTCGTGCCGAGACAGCGAAAAACTATGTCGAGACAGTGCATCTGTCCTATCTCACCGACCTGGCCGATCTGTCCCCGATGCCGGTCGAGTTCTCGCACGCAAACATCGAGCCCCGATACTGGTACAATCCCCGCGTGATGAGCCGCTTTTCCGTCGTGCCCGGGCTCATGGCAGTCGTGCTCCTGCTCGTCCCCTCCATGCTCACGGCAATCGGCGTGGTGAGGGAGAAAGAGCTGGGGTCCATCTCGAACTTCTATTCGAGCCCCATGACACGCCTGGAGTACCTCTGGGGAAAGCAGATCCCCTACATCGTACTGAACTTCATCAGCTTTCTCATCCTGGTGGCCGTGATCCTGTTCCTGTTCCGGATCCCCTTCAAGGGAAGCGCCGCCGCACTGGCGCTGGGCGCGCTGCTGTATATCATCACGAGCACCAGCATCGGTCTTCTGATCTCCACCTTCACCCGGACACAGATAGCGGCGCTCGTGGCTGCCTTTGCCCTCACGCTTGTCCCCTCCTTCGAGTTTTCGGGCCTCACCACACCGGTATCCGCCCTTACGGGCGGTGCGCAGGTCATGTCGTGGATCTTTCCTGCACGATATTTCCTGAGCATCAGTGTCGGGACCTTCACCAAGGGCATCGGGTTTGCGGAGCTCGCCTGGAACTTTGCCTATCTCATCGGGTACTACATCGCCGTACAGTCCCTGACGGTCTATTTATTGAAGAAGCAGGAGCCGTGACATGAAGAGAAAGGTCTGGCACATCTACCGGCTCGGACTCAAGGAGCTCATCAGCTTCCGCTACGACTTTGTGCTGGTCGCCCTGGTCATATACTGCTTCACGGTCATGATCATCGTCCCCTCCAAGGGCACGGGCCTCCAGGTGCGCAACTCCTCGGTGGCCTATGTTGACGAGGATTGCTCCGCCCTGTCTGCACGGATCATAGACGCCATACAAGAGCCGCATTTCAAGAAACCCCGTGCCATTGCATATTCCGAGATCGACCGGGTCCTCGACAACGCCGAGTGCATCTTCGTCATCCATATCCCGCGCGGGTTCCAGCGGGACGTGCTGGCGGGAAAGAACCCAGGGGTCCGCATAGATGTCGACGCCACGGCCATCGGCCATGCCAGGCTCGGGGCAGGCTACCTCATGAGGATCATCGACGATGAGATCAACACCTTCGTGACCGGTGTAAGCACCGAAGCCGACTTGCCCATCCGGCTGGTCACCCGTGTGCTCTACAACCAGAACCGGGAAAGCTCGTGGTATATGAGTGTCGTGTTCCTCACCCAGATGATCACCATGCTGTCCATCGTCCTGCCCACTGCGGCCCTGATCAAGGAGAAGGAGCGCGGCACCGTGGAGCATCTGCTCGTCATGCCGCTGCTCCCTGTGGAGATCACCATCGCAAAGGTCTGGGCCAACAGCTTCATCGTTGCCACCGGGGCCATGTTCTCACTCTTCTTTGCCGTAAAGGGGGTCATCGGAGCGCCGATCCACGGCTCCACCGCCCTCTTTCTCTTCGGCACCGTCGTGTTTCTCTATGCAGCCACCGAGCTCGGGGTGTTCCTTGCGACCATTGCCAAGAACATGCCCCAGGCAGGGCTCTTGAGCATGCCCATCATTGTTCCCATAGGAATGCTGCACGGCGGGACCACACCCTTGGAGTCCATGCCGCCGCTTTTGCAGAACATCATGCAGTTCGCGCCGACCACCCACTACATGGAGTTCTGTGCGCGGGTCCTGTTCAAGGATGCCGGGCTCGGCACAGTCTGGCAGCAGCTCGTTGCCATGGCTCTCATCGGCACGGTGCTGTTCATCGGGGCCATGTACCGGTTCAAGGCCACATTCCGGTAAGGGCGCTTCTTGAGTTTCCTGAACAGGGCTTGGAATGGTTCGTCTTTCTTGGCGGCATCTCGCTCACGGTAAAAAAGAGCCCGCTCGATTCCCCTGCAATGGCTTGCCATCCATGAAGCGGCAGAGGTAGGATAGCTACTGCCCCGCAGTATCGGAAAACATGACAGGCGAGGCTAAAGGGACGGCAAGACATGAAGGGAAAACGGGTGCTCCTGGTCAACCCATGGATCTATGACTTTGCAGCGTACGACCTGTGGGCAAAGCCGCTGGGGCTCCTCTATCTGGGGTCGCTCCTCAAGCTCAACGGGTGCGAGGTGTCCTTTGTGGACTGCCTCAAGGCGCCCCACGAACAGATGAGCGGGAAGCCTCCCAAGGTGCATCCGGGCGGGCGCGGCAAGTTCTATCGCCAGATCGTGGATTCTCCTGCTCCCCTGAAAGGATTTCACCGGCGATACGGCAGGTACGGCATCAGCCGGGAGGCGTTTTTCCATGATCTCGAACTGATAGAAGAGCCGAATGCGGTCCTGATCACCTCGGGGATGACCTACTGGTATCCGGGAGTGCACGAGACGATTAC
>ERZ795052.379-NODE-379-length-67770-cov-9.296581_pt1 | contig 67770 bp, 63 predicted proteins | sample MGYA00375136_ERZ795052 | MGnify/ENA primary metagenome ERZ795052 (study PRJEB30181, sample SAMN05720156) | activated sludge metagenome | isolation source: Anaerobic digester | place: Japan | collected 2015-05-26 ...
GATAACCGCTGAAAGCATCTAAGCGGGAAGCCCCCCTCAAGATGAGATATCCCTCTCAGTGGAGACACTGAGACTGAAGATCCCTCGGAGACGACGAGGTTGATAGGCCAGATGTGTAAGCACGGCAACGTGTTGAGCTTACTGGTACTAATCGATCGTGCGGCTTGACCATAATTATTAATATACCGGCTGCGAAGACATTCATAATATGTGGTTGTTGGACTCATCCATAAAAGAATTGCCGGTGGCTTTAGCGGAGAGGTTCCACCCGTTCCCATCCCGAACACGGAAGTTAAGCTCTCCAGTGCCGATGGTACTGCACGGGTGACTGTGTGGGAGAGTAGGGCGCTGCCGGTATAAAAAATGAACCCCTTCCCGCCGTCGGGAAGGGGTTTTTTGTGTTGTCAGGGCACTACCCCTGTGATATTTGAAATCAAATTTCTGTGTGTTTCAGGGGGAAAAATCCGCCATGTCCGGACATTCGAAGTGGAGCACCATCAAGAGAAAGAAGGGTGCCGCCGACGCGAAACGCGGGAAGATTTTTACGAAAATCATCAAGGAAATCACGCTGGCGGCGCGCCTCGGGGGCGGAGACCCGGACGGGAACCCGCGCCTGAGGACGGCCATCCTTGCGGCGAAGACCGAGAACATGCCCAAGGACAACATCGAGCGGGCCATCAAGAAAGGGACCGGTGAGGGCGGTGCTTTTACCTATGAGGAGGTCACCTATGAGGGATACGGTCCGGGAGGGGTTGCCGTCTATGTGGAGGTCATGACGGACAACAGGAACCGGACGGTCGCGGAGATCCGGCATATTTTTTCCAAACATGGCGGGAATCTGGCGGAGAACGGCGCCGTCTCCTGGATTTTCTCCAAAAAGGGAAGCATTCTCGTCGACAAAAAAACGGTCGACGAGGACAAAATGATGGAGATCGCCCTGGACGCGGGGGCGGAAGACATCCGGGAGGCAGAAAACGAGCTGGAGATCATCACGTCGCCCGGGTCCTTCGAGAACGTCCGGAAGGCGCTTGAGAATGCGGGGCTTCAATATCTCGAAGCGAAAGTGGACATGGTCCCCCAGACGACGGTCAAGCTCGACGGCGACAAGGCGGTCTCGATGCTCAAGCTCATGGAGAAGATGGAAGACAACGACGACGTCCAGCATGTGTACGCGAACTTTGATATACCCGACGCTATCATGGAAAAGTTGAGTTAACGGCTGGTGTCAGGCATCGGGCATCAGGCACAAGGAAGAGAAAGAGAAGAGTGAGGACGCTGGGCATTGATCCGGGAAGCCGTGTGACGGGGTATGGGATCGTGGAACAGACGGGCGGCCGGATCGTCCGGGTGGATCACGGAGAGATCCGGATTCGAAACGGCGAGCCCTTCACCCGTTGCCTCTCCCGCATTTTCGATGAGCTGACGGACGTCATCCGGCGCACCAGACCCGAGGCGGTGGCCCTGGAAGATATCTTCTTCGGCAAGAACGTGAAGAGCCTGATCAAGCAGGGGCATGTGCGGGGAGTGGCGCTGCTTGCCGCCTCGCGAAACGGGCTTCCGGTGTATGAATACACGCCGCTCGAGGTCAAGAAGGCGGTCGTCGGTTACGGGCGGGCGGAGAAGCATCAGGTCCAGCAGATGGTCAAGGCGATGTTGAACCTCCCGAAAGTGCCGCCGGAAGACGCCTCCGATGCGCTGGCGGTGGCCATCTGCCATGTGAACACAAGGGGGAATGCGGTCCTGTGACCGCACTCTTTCGACGAATGGCTGAAGACAAATGGCTTCAGGGAAATCGGGAACGAATCTTTTCCAAGTCGCTTGCCTTTAGCCCCATGCCTTAAGCCGGGTTTTTATGATCGCGAGCCTCAACGGTAAACTGACATACAAATCACCGGGCCACATTCATGTCGAGGTCAACGGTGTCGGCTACCGGGTTTTCATCCCGCTGTCCACTTTTTACGTACTCTCCGATGAAGGGTCGGAGGTGCAACTTCACATTTATACCGCCGTTCGGGAAGACGCCATCCATCTGTTCGGCTTCTATACCTCCGAGGAGAGGCGGCTCTTCGAGATGCTTCTGACCGTGAACGGCATTGGTCCCAAACTCGCCCTGAACCTCCTCTCCGGGACCGCGCCGGCGGATTTCATCGGGGCGGTTTTCAGCGAGGATCGGGCGAAGCTCACCCGTATTCCCGGCGTGGGGAAGAAAATGGCCGAAAGGATCATTCTGGAATTACGGGACAGGCTGGTGAAGATCGATACGGAGACGGCCGAACAGACGCCCCAGGACAAAATCGCTCCCCTCGATGTCGTTCGCGAAGAAGTGTTGTCCGCTCTCGTAAATCTCGGCTACAAGAGAAACAGGGCAAAGACAGTCGTCGACCGCGTCTTTGACGAGGCGCCCCAGACCATGAATCTCGAGCAGGCCCTCAAGAAAGCCCTTCGGCTGATCTCGTGAAAGCGATAAAGAAGATTGACGCATAAAGGATGAAAGAACTGAAAGACACAAGAAACCCGCTGGTGGATCCGGCAAGCCGGGATGAGGAAGCCGTCGAGGAGATGTCCCTCCGCCCGAAGACGCTGAAGGACTATGTCGGACAGGAGAGGATCAAGGAAAGCCTTGATCTTTTCGTCAAGGCCGCCAAGGGCCGGCGGGAAGCGCTGGATCACGTGCTCCTCTCCGGGCCGCCCGGCCTCGGCAAGACGACCCTGGCCTACATCATTGCCCGGGAAATGGGCGTGAACATCCGGGTGACGGCAGGCCCCGTCATCGAGCGGCAGGGGGATCTGGCGGCCATCCTGACCAATCTTCAGGACCAGGATGTCCTGTTCATCGACGAAGTCCATCGGCTCCCGAACATCGTGGAGGAGGTCCTCTATCCCGCCATGGAGGATTATCACATCGACATCCTGGTGGGCCAGGGACCTTCCGCCCGGTCCATGAAGCTCAATATCCCCCGTTTCACTATGGTCGGCGCAACCACGCGGACAGGGCTTCTCACCTCACCGCTCCGTGACCGGTTCGGCATAAGTTTTCGGTTGGATTTTTATCTGCCGGCGGAACTGGCCACCATCATAAAGCGGTCCGCCCGCATCCTCATGATAGAGATCGATGATTCAGGGGCCGGGGAAATCGCCGGACGCTCCAGGGGAACGCCCCGGGTGGCGAACCGGCTGCTCAGGAGAGTCAGGGACTTTGCCCAAGTCCGGGCGGGAGGTCTGATCACAAAGTCCGTGGCCTCCGAGGCCCTCGAATTTCTGGAAGTCGATCGCCGGGGTTTCGACGCCATGGACCGCAAGCTCCTGCTGGCCATGATCGACAAGTTCAACGGCGGACCCGTGGGCATCGACAACCTGGCCGCTGCGCTGGGCGAAGAAAAAGGGACCATCGAAGATGTCTACGAACCGTTCCTCATCCAGGAGGGTTACGTCCAGAGAACACCGAGGGGCCGTGTGGCCACGAAAATCGCCTACGATCATTTTGGGAGAAAGTGGTCGGGGGATCAGAAAGAATTGTTCTGAAAAGGCGGGCATAAGGCGTAAGGCATAAGGCTAAAGGCGGAAAAGATTGTGCCGTTTGCCATTAGCCCGAAGCCCTATACCATTTTCATCATGAAACTCCTTCTTCACATATGCTGTGCGCCCTGCACGATGTTTCCCGCCCGGATCCTGCGTGAGGAGGGAGTCGAACTCCTGGGTTTTTTCTTCAATCCCAACATTCATCCCTATCAGGAATATCAGAAACGGTTGGATGCGCTCCGGGAATACACAGCGAACCAGGGTCTGAATGTTCTCGTTTCCGAAGGATACCCCATGGAAGACTTCCTGAGAGGCCTGGTGCAGAGTGAGGGGGATCGGTGTGCTTTCTGCTACACCCATCGGCTTCAGGCTGCGGCCGTGATCGCAAACAGGGAGGGGATCAGATACTTTTCGACGACGCTCCTCTACAGCCGGTATCAGAAACATGATCTGGCTCGAGACATCGGGGAGGAGATCGCCCGAACATATGGTCTCAAGTTTTACTACCGGGATTTCCGCGAGGGCTGGACGGAAGGGCAGAGAAAAGCCCGGGAATCCGGCCTCTACAGACAGAAATACTGCGGCTGTATCTACAGCGAAAAAGATAGATTTTTCAAGGGATGATGGCTGCTCGAAAAAAACCATCTGCATCGTTGCGTCATTGAACTTCGCAGCTTCAGGGCCTCTTGCCTTCTTTCTGTCCCGGGCGCCCTGCGTCCGGTCATTTTTCAACAGCCGAAACAGCCTTCTGAGGCATTTACCGGGCCGTTGCAAAAAAAACAGGGCTTCCCTGAAAAGTGTGTCTTTTTAAACACAATTCCACAAGAATTCCGCCTCTGCGTCACTGCCAAGAACACTGCGGATATATGTCGATATAACTTATGAATACAAAGACTTGCGCACATTACCATGCGGGACCCGCCGGGAACGGGTTCCTGGCATACGGTTTGCTCTAAAGAAGCCGCCGAAACGAAGGATATTTTTTATGGATCTTCAAAAGACCCTCAATCAGGAAATACGGTGCTTCAGCGTCGGCGTGCACTCCGGCCGAAAGGTGGGCATGACCATCAAGCCCGCGGGGACCGACGAAGGGATCGTGTTTGTCCGCAAAGATATCCCGAACTCCGACCGCATCTCGGCCTCGGTGCACAACGTGACGGACACCACTCTGGCCACGACACTCGGCATGAACGGAACGAAAGTCCTGACGGTGGAGCATCTCCTGTCGGCCTTCAACGGGATGGGTGTGGACAACGCTCTCGTGGAAGTGGACACCTTTGAGGTTCCGATTATGGACGGGAGCGCCCTTCCCTTCGTGAGTCTGATCAGGGACAGCGGATTAAAGCTCCAGGACAAGGCCAAGAGATACATCGTGATCCGGAAACCCATCTCCATATCCGATGGGGAGAGCACGGCGATGTTCAAGCCCTCGGCCCATTTTGAGATCACCTACAAGATCGATTTCAACCATCCGGCGGTCGGCCGGCAGTCTTATCATGTCGTTCTTTCGAACGGGGCCTATGAACGCGATATCTGCGCTGCCCGGACGTTCGGCTTCCTCCGTGATGTCGAGTACCTTCAGGCCAAGGGACTTGCGCTGGGAGGGTCCCTCAGCAATGCGATTGTTCTGGACCATGAACGAGTCATCAACAAAGAGGGGCTCCGTTGCCCCAATGAATTCGTCAAACACAAGATTCTCGACGCCGTCGGGGATCTCTACCTGCTCGGGATGCCCATCATCGGCCACTTCGTTGCCTACAAGTCGGGCCACAAGCTCAATGTCCAGCTTCTCAAGGAGTTGCTGACCAAAGAAGACTGCTGGGAAATGCTGAGTCACGAAGACTTCAGAAAAGAAACGTCGGAAGCCTCTTCTGCTTTTGAGCCCGCCTGACATCCCCCCGCTTTTCGGTCGCCTGATCCACCTCGTATTTAAACTCGAGAGATTTCCTATGTATCCCCTTCCATCCGGACGGGTGCGGGGTCTGGCCGTTGAGGGTTCATCGCACGGCAGAGACCGATCGCGCAAAAATGTTCAGGAAAAACGGGGCGTTGACAATTGGCTCAATTGGGGGTATTGCCATAAACCATGATGCCGGATGCGATGCAGCTTAGGCGATCGTGGCATCGAAATATCTTGCGGCGAATCAACCGGTGAATCGAGCGAACGAAAAAGCTGAACCGAGAGAGAACCGCGAAGCCCGCAGACGGCGTCGTGAGCGGAAGATCATCTTCGCGACCCTGGTGGTCATCGTGGTCCTCACCTTCATCATGAGCTACCTCTCCAGCCGCGAGACCGTCATCCCGAGGTTTCAGGACGTCCTCATCTTCGGGATGATCAATATCAACATCATCCTCATCATTCTGCTGATCTTCCTCATCGTCCGGAACGTGGTGAAACTCGTTTATGAGCGTCGTCACGGCATCCTCGGTGCCAAGCTCCGGACGAAACTTGTGGCCGCTTTTGTGGGACTCACCATTGTCCCGACCATTGTGCTTTTTGTCGTCGCCATCAACTTTTTGTCCGCCAGCATCGACAACTGGTTTGATATCAAAGTGGGCAGTGCGCTGAATCTCTCCCTGGATGTGGCCCAGAGCTATCAGCAGCAGATGGCCGAGAATGTCAAGGATTACGCGAGGCAGATTTCCTCGGATATCACGAGGAATAAGCTCTACGAGAAAAGCCGGGCCGATTATCTCAAAACACTGATCGAGCAGAGACAGAAGATCCTGAAACTCGGTCTGATCGAGATCTTTCTCGATCAACAGAATGAAAAAATGGTCTATCGGGATCCCGAGCATCCCGATATTCCCAGCATCGGGATCTCCGATAAACAGAAAGATCAGGTACGGGCCGGCAGGGAAATCTCGGCGATCCAGTCCTTCGAAAAGGGGGATTTCATACGGGGCATCGCCCCGATTTACTCCGGCCTCAGCCCGAAAGAGGTCATCGGTATCGTCGTGGTCAATGACTTTGTGCCGAAGGGCCTTCTGGACAAAATGACCATCATATCGAAGACTTCCGATGAATACAAGCAGTTCAAGCTGCTCAAAAACCCGATCAAGGCCAGTTATGTCATCATTCTTCTGGCGGTGACGCTTCTCATTATCTTTTCAGCGACCTGGTTCGGCTTTTACCTGGCCAGGGGCATCACGGAACCGATCCAGGACCTGGCGGAGGGGACGCGGGCCCTGGCGCAGGGCAATCTGGACTACAGGATCGATGTCGAAGCCGACGATGAGATCGGGGTTCTCGTGGACTCCTTCAACCGGATGACGGGCGATCTGAAGAAAAGCAAAGAAAGTCTCGAACAGGCCAACATCGACCTCGATCAGCGCAGAAAGTACATGGAGACCGTCCTCAGGAACGTTTCAGCCGGTGTCGTGGCCGTCGACAAGGAAGGGGCCATCACGACCATCAACCGGGCCGCCGAACGGATGCTTGGCATCAAGACCGAAAAGGTCCTGAACCGGAAATACGAGGAGGTCTTGAAACCGGAACACATGAAGATGGTCAAGGTCTTCCTGGAGGAGATGCAGCGAAGCAGCGAGGAGATCACGGCGAAACAGATCACCATCCATATCAAGGATCGCGCGTTGACTCTGCTGGTGACGACCGGCGTTCTCGTCGATGATGACGGCCAGTATATGGGACTGGTCGTCGTTTTCGAGGACATCACCCAGCTCCAGCGCGCGGAAAGAGTCGCCGCCTGGCGGGAGGTGGCCCGCAGAATCGCCCACGAGATCAAGAACCCCCTCACCCCGATTCAGCTCTCGGCGCAGAGGCTTCAGCGGAAGTACGCCGACAGGCTCGGTGAGGATGAGACCATTTTCACGGAATGTACGAAGACGATCATCAGTCAGGTCGATGTTCTCAAGAACCTGGTGAACGAATTTTCGCGGTACGCCCGGATGCCCGTATCGCAGCGGACCCTCAACGATCTCAACGCGGTCGTCAAAGAATCCGTCGTCCTCTTTCAGGACGCCCACAAGGGGGTCATTTTTGATGTTCAGGAAGACTCGAATATACCCCGGTTGAACCTCGATGCCGAACAGATCCGGCGAGTCATGGTCAACCTTCTGGACAACGCCGTCGCGGCGGTCGGCAATGACAACGGCCGTATCGAGGTGAAGACCTATTATGACGGGACGGGCCGGCAGGCCAGGGTCGATGTCATCGACAACGGCTGCGGTGTGACGGACGCCGACAAGATGAAGATTTTCGAACCCTATTATTCGACCAAGAGGTCGGGCTCCGGCCTGGGCCTTGCGATAGTCAACTCCATCATATCGGATCACAGGGGGCGTGTCAGTGTGACCGACAACACCCCCAGGGGGACGATCGTTTCCTTCGAATTGCCCGTTGACTGAGAGGAATCGTCGTTCCGTCTTTCCCGTGTTTGTCTCGGGAAACGTGCAGTTGTTCTGTTCAACTCGGGGAGCGTCTATGGCATATCTGGTGACCGGAGGAGCGGGATTCATCGGTTCCAACATCGTGGAGCATCTTCTCCGCAGGGGAGAGAAGGTCCGTGTGCTCGACAATTTTTCAACCGGCAGGAGGGAAAACCTCTCGTTCGACGTCCGAAACGCCGTAGAGGTTATCGAGGGGGACATACGGGATGTCGGCACCTGCCGCAAGGCGGTGAGAGGGATGGATTACGTCGTCCATCAGGCGGCCCTGGCATCCGTGCCGCGATCCGTCGACGACCCCCTGCTGGCGAACGACGTCAACGCCACAGGCACACTGAACCTGCTCGTCGCATCGAGGGATGCGGGAGTCAAAAGGCTCGTTTACGCCAGTTCTTCGTCCGTTTACGGTGACGAGGCCGGAAGAGGGGACGAGATCGATACCGTCACGCCCAACTCGGAACACATGAAGCCGAACCCGCTTTCACCTTACGCGGCGAGCAAACTGACGGGGGAATACTATTGCAGGCTCTTTTTCCGCCTCTACGGGTTCGAAACGGTATCCCTCCGGTATTTTAATGTCTTCGGCCGGCGGCAGGATCCTGCGTCGGAATACGCCGCCGTGATCCCGAAGTTCATTGAAGCACTCCTTCAGAACCGGCCGCCCGTCATCTATGGCGACGGAAGGCAGACCCGGGATTTTACCCATGTGGACGATGTGGTGAAGGCCAATCTCGGGGCCTGTTTCGCCCGGAAAGAGGCCCTGGGGACCGCGTTCAACATCGCCTGCGGACGGCGTTACAGCCTGCTGGAACTCCTCCGGGAGCTTCAGTCCATCACGGGCAAGAGGCTGAAGCCGAACTTTGCCGATGCCCGGAAGGGGGATGTCCGGCACTCCATGGCCGATATCTCTCTCGCCAGAACCGTCCTCGGTTTTGAACCTGAAACCGGCTTTCGGCAGGGGTTGGAAAAAACGGTCGAGTGGTACAAAGTAAATATGGGGAATCGGGTATAGGGTATCGGGTATGGGATGAGGACAAAGAAGTTGTGAAGTTTAGATTGAACAGCCGATGGGTCCAGAGGTCGGCGTTCAGGGTAGAAAGGAAAAGACCCGTCTCGTTTTCGAAGGGCCCTCGTCCCAATCAGGTTCTTGCCTTCTCAACTTTTAATCTTTCTTGGCCTCCAGGCCGTGTAATTTTATTTTCCTGTGGAGGTTGCTTCGCTCGAGGCCGATGGCGTCCGCTGTTTTGGACACGTTCCACTCGTTTTCCTCCAGCTTCCGGGTGATGAACTGTCTTTCAAAATCCACTCTCGCGTCCCTGTAGGACTGATGGGCGAACACCGCACGGTTGTCATTCGACGTCTCTCCTTCCCGGACGAACGGGGGGATGTCTCTGGCGGTGATGATCTCCGACGGGGACATGATCACCAGGCGCTCGATGATGTTTTTCAGTTCTCTCACGTTCCCCGGCCAGTTGTGTTCCATCATGCGGCTGACGGCCTCGTCGGTCATCGTCTTGGGCGCGATTCCCTCCTTTGTGCAGAAGGTCTTGATGAAGTGCTCGATCAGCGGTTGGACATCTTCCTTTCTTTCACGAAGAGGCGGGATGGTGAGCGGGATCACGTGCAGGCGGTAGTACAGGTCCTGCCGGAAGCGGCCCTCTTCCATCTCTTTTTCAAGATCCTTGTTCGATGCCGCCAGAACCCGCACATCCGTTTCGAGGATCTTGGTTCCTCCCACCCGTTCAAATTTCTTTTCCTGGAGGATTCTCAGGATTTTTGCCTGGGCCTTTGCGCTCATGTCGCCCACTTCGTCCAGAAAGATCGTTCCCTCATGGGCCAGCTCGAATTTCCCCCTTTTCTTCGTCGTGGCACCGGTAAAGGCCCCTCTTTCATGACCGAAAAGCTCGCTTTCGATGAGCTCCTCCGGAATGGCGGCGCAGTTCACCTCCACCAGGGTTCTTTTGGCCCGCCGGCTTTGCAGGTGGATGGACCGGGCAACCAGTTCCTTCCCCGTGCCGTTCTCTCCCATGATGAGAATCCAGGCGTTGGTGGGAGCGACGATTTGGATGATCTCCTTGAGATCCTTGACGGCCTTGCTCTGGCCCACCAGCTCGTAATCGCTGTGGGCTTTCATCTTGAGGAGTTTGTTTTCCTCCTCCAGCCGTATCAAGTCAAGGGCATGATTGACGATGAGGACGACCTTTTCCAGTGACAGGGGCTTTTCGATGAAGTCGAAGGCACCGAGTTTTGTGGCCTTCACGGCGGTTTCAATGGTCCCGTGTCCGGACATCATGATGACCTGGATCTGGGGATGCTCCTGTTTGACGTTCTTCAGGACATCGATTCCGTCTATCCCGGGAAGCCAGATGTCGAGCAGGATGAGGTCCGGCTGTTCCTCCTCGATCGTTTTCAGGGCTTCCTCGCCGCTTTTGGCCGTCAGGACTTCGTATCCCTCGTCGGACAGGATTCCCTCCAGGGACCGGCAGATGCTTTCTTCATCATCGACAACCAGGATCGTTTTGTACATAGTTACATCATGAACAACCGGAGAGCAGGCTGCGTTGCGGCTCTCGGTCGACGTCTCTGTCAGCTCATGGTCAGATTTTCAGCAAGCTTGTCGTGTATGAGTCTGGATGACAACTCATTTCCCATCAAGCCTACCCGGACACTCACGGTGGTGATGTCTTTCCCGGTGGAATCTTTTCCCCTGTACTTGACGGAGATCTGGACTTTTTCCTCCTCGATCACGGCGCTGATCTTGCCCTGACCCATACCCTCATCCTTCCGGGGCCTCACGTCGTATCCGCGCAGGTCCGCAATGGTTTTTTCACAGCCGCTCCAGACCTTGTCGAACGGGTAGTAGTAATCCCTCTTGAGTTCGCCCTCGACGTAATAATAGGTGCCCGTTCCCCCGGCGACGGCAGCCCCCCCGACGAGCAGCACGGGACACCCGTACAGGGTCAAACAGCACGCCAGCAGAATGATTGCGACAGCCGCTTGCTTCCGATGAGTCATAGGCCTTACTCCCCTTTCTTTTGGTTCTGGTTGTTTGTTTCCTCGGCCGATCTTTGCGGTTTTCCCTCCTCCGCAAAGGCCTTCAGCCCCTCCGCGAGGGACCGGAGGTTCCTGTCGACAAGTGCATTGACCGTACTTTCAGGGTAGTTTCCCTGCTTGTCGGCTTCGCCGGCCGGCACGCCGGTGAGGAGCGATATCCCTTCATCGATGGTACGAATGGGGTAGATGTGGAACCGACCTTCGGAGACGGCCTTGACCACATCCTTTCTCAGCATGAGGTCCGGAATATTGAGAGCAGGGATCATCACCCCCTGTTTCCCCGTGAGACCCTTGGACCGGCAGACATCATAGAAACCCTCGATCTTGAGATTGACACCCCCGATGGGCTGCACTTCGCCTTTCTGGTTCACGGAGCCCGTGACGGCGAGATCCTGCCTCAGCGGCAGGTCCGCCAGGCTGGAGAGGATTGCGTATATCTCGGTCGACGACGCACTGTCCCCGTCAATGCCCCCGTAAGACTGCTCGAAGCAGATGCTGGCGCTCACCGTGAGGGGTTTGTTCTGGGCGTATTTTCCCCGGAAATATCCCTCGAGGATCAGGACGCCCTTGTCATGGGTCTTGCCGGAGAGTTTGGCTTCCCGCTCGATGTTGATGATCCCCGCCCGGCCCATGGAGGTCTTGGCCGTGATCCGGGACGGTTTTCCGAAGGCATAGTCCCCCATATCGTAAACGGAAAGGCCGTTCACCTGTCCGACGACCCCGCCGTCCGTGTCAATCATGATCGTGCCGTCTTCGATCATCTCCTGTATTTTCCCCTCGATGAGATTAAGACGGCCGATCTTTTCATCGTAGGCCCTGTCGACGTCACGGTCCGTGACCAGCGAGTGTCCTTCCGTCGCGGCCCAGTAGCTCGCTTCACGGACAAGATCGGCGATGTCGCTGAACCTCGTGGTCAGCTTCTTCTGCCGTCCGGCCAGGCGGACGCCGAATTCGATAATGGCCGCCACGGCCTTTTTATCGAAGGGCAGGAGCTTCTCCTCTTCGATGATCCGTTTGACCAGGCAGGCGAATTCGTGGATGTTCTCCCCCGTGTTGGGCATCTCCGTGTCGAAGTGGGCCTTGGTCTTGAAAATTTCCTTGAAGTCCCTCTCGAGGTTGTAAAAGAGGTGGTAAAGGTAGTCGTCACCCAGCATGATGACCTTGACGTCCAGCGGGATGGACTCCGGTTTGAGGGCGAAAACGGCCAGGTTGAAGGGGTCATAGGGCGTCATGTTGAGGACGCCGCTTTTCAAAGTCCTTTTGAGAAAAGGCCATACCCCGGGCTCAATGAGGGCCTCGAGGGCGTCGAACACGATGTACCCCCCGTTGGCACGCAGGAGGGAGCCCGCCTTGATGTGGGTGAAGTCGGTCTTCCAGTACCCGAATCGATCGATTTCCCGTTCGATGGTGCCGAACAGGTTCTTGTACGTCGGCGCCGTCTCGATGACGACGGGCGTCCGGTCGGTCTGGGAGTTGTCCACGAGGATGTTGACCCTGTATTCGATAAATTTCTTCGCGCCCGTCGGGGGCATCATGAAGGGAGGCACCTGCTGTTGCTGCTGTTGTTCCTCCTCCTTGTCCTGAAAGGCCTTGAGGTTCGAAAGGACGTGCTCCTGGACCTCGTCGAGGTAACCGTTGATCTTGTCGTTCTGGGAACCGTACCGGACGCGCATATCGGACAGGAGACCGCTGACCACGGGAAGGCCGTATTTGTGCTCGAGGGCCCCCAGCTGGACGCGCATCTCCCGCTCGATGTCACGGGTCTCCCGCATCACGGAATCCAGCTCCAGGCGAAGCTCCAGAAGCGTTTTCTTGATTTTTTCCAGATCTTCCCTGTTGAATTTGTCCTGTTCGACCAGTTCCTCCAGCTGTTCCACGGGCACCGGCTTTCCCTCGAAAACGGGAACGATGTCCTGCCGCATGAAGGGGCCGACTTGAAACTGGACCAGCTGGAAGTTTTCCTTCTGAACCCGCTCATTGAATTCCTTGATGATCTCCTTCTGTCGGGCGCGGAATTCGCTGATGATGGCCTCGGAGCTCTTCTTGAACTCGTCGCTTTCAAAGAGAAGGGGGAAGTCCTTCCGGAGGTGAGTCAGGAATTCATCCATGTCCGTCTGGAATTTCTTTCCCTGGCCTGCCGGCAGTGTGATCACGCGCGGCATGTCCGGGTCCCTGAAATTATTCACGTAACAGATGTCGTCGGGAATCTTTTTTTTGAGGTCGATCTGATTGAGAAGATTCTTGATGGTGGTGAGTTTTCCCGTCCCCTCCACACCGGAGGCATAGATGTTGTACCCCGGGCTCGAGATCCCCAGACCCATGACGATCGCCCTGCGCGCCCTTTCCTGCCCGATGATGCCGTCCGACTTTTCGCAGTCGAGCGTTGTTTCAAAACCCAGCGATTCCGGATCACAGATCCAACGCAGTTTCTCGATGGGCAGTTCTGCTGGTGTTCGTGCTTCTCTGGCCATGTCGCTTCCCTCGTCTGTGTTTTAAGCAGGCTCCCGAGTGCGTACGTTCTTCATATAATTCATGCTTTTAGAATTGTCCATCTTTTTATCCTCGGGACCGCCGGTGATGTGCGGACGTTCTGTGAAATGCTCTGAAAAGGCGATTGCAACGCCTAGCCTTTTCACGGATCAAAAGCCAACGGGGGGCATCAGGCGGCTTGAAGAATAGATTTCGAAGGGGGGCGGCGTACGCGGCAAATCACTCGCCCGAGAGTTTGGCGAATTCGCGCAGAAGGTCTTCCTGCTTCTTCGTCAGGTTGACGGGCGTTTTGACGATGATTTGAATGATCTGATCTCCCCGCCCGAACCCCTTCAGGTGCTGTACGCCCTTTCCTTTGAGGCGGAGGATCTTTCCACTCTGCGTCCCCTTGGGGATTTTGACCGCTTCCGTTCCCTCCAGGGTCGGGACCTCTATGCTCCCGCCGAGGGCTGCCTGGGTGATGGACACGGAAATCTGGCAGAGAATGTCGTCGCCGTCTCTCTCGAAGAAGTCGTGGGGCGTCACATGGATGAAAATGTAGAGGTCGCCGCCGGGTCCGCCGAATTCACCCTCCTCCCCCTCACCCCGGAGTCTCAACCGGGAGCCGTTGTCCACACCGGGCGGGACTTTCACCTGGATCTTTTTCTTTACCCTCGCCTTGCCGGTGCCGAGGCACCCCTTGCAGGGATTGCGGATGATCCGGCCCTGTCCCCGGCACTGAGGGCAGGTGGAACTGATGGTGAAAAACCCGCTGGACTGCGTGACCTGGCCCCGCCCGGCACAGCGGGAGCAGACCTCGGGTCGAGTTCCCGACGATGCGCCGCTGCCGCCGCAGTCCCGGCATTGCTCGAGCTTCTCGATCTCGATCTCCGTCGATTTGCCGAGCACCGCTTCCATGAAGGAAATTCTCAGGTCATAACGCAGGTCCGCCCCCTGACGGACGGCGGTACGCGTTCTTCCCCTTCTCCCCGTGAACCCGAAGACGTCTTCGAAGATATCGCCAAAGCTCGAGAAGATGTCCTCGAATCCGGTGAAACCCCTGAAACCCGTACCGTCGAGGCCTTCATGGCCGTAACGATCGTAAATCCCCCGCTTTTCGGGATCGCGGAGAACTTCGTAGGCTTCGGCCGCTTCCTTGAACTTTTCTTCCGCCTCTTTGTTTCCCGGGTTTCGATCGGGGTGATGTTTCAGTGCGAGTTTCCGGTAATTTTTCTTGATTTCTTCATCGGTGGCGCTGCGATTGACGCCGAGGATGTCGTAATAATCCTGTCTGGTCATGACGGCCGGGTGGTTCCTTCCGCGGAGATCATTTTTTTCACGCGTTCGATTTCGTTTTCGTTCCTGCTTCTCTCGAAGGCCTGCAGGGCGAAGGTATATTTCTGAAGGGCCAGGGCCTTTTGGCCGATCCGTTCCCAGTCCGAATCGGCGGCATCCCTGCCGAGGGCTTTGAGGACCTGCTGGAAATCCATGACGTCGCCGTTCTCGACGGCCATCTCCAGGATCTTTTCCAGCCCTTCCCGGTAGCCGGCTTTTTGAAAGAATTCGATTGCATCGGAAACCCGGTCCTCGTTGAGGTACCGTTCCCCGAAGGATATCAGGGTCTTGGCGGGTGTTGCGTCGACGTAGAGGATCTTCTGCTTTTCCTTGTAATCCGGCAGTTTCGGCATATCGGATTTTTCGCACACCTATCGCAAAGGGTAGCTCAAACCGGTTTTAAGATAATGACCGTCACCGGACGTGTCAAGGAAGGGCCGAAAATTTCAGGTCGTGAAACGTCGAAGGGCTTCCAGGTATTTTTCTTTCGTTTTATCAATGATTTCCTGCGGTAATTCCGGGGCAGGGGGCCTCTGGTTCCAGGCGATGGAAAGCAGGTAATCTCTCAGGAACTGTTTGTCGAAGCTTTTCTGGGGTCGCCCCTCCCCGTAGTCGTCGCTGGGCCAGAACCTCGAAGAATCGGGTGTGAGGAGTTCGTCGATCAGAATGAGTTCCTCCCCGAGGAGGCCGAACTCCATTTTGGTGTCGGCGATGATGATGCCCCGACGGTCGGCAATCTCCGAAGCACGCCGGTAGATCTCGAGGCTGATCTCGATGATTCTTCCGGTCAGGGGCTCCCCGATGGCTTTCGCCATTTCCTCGCGGGTGATCGGCAGGTCATGCCGGCCCTCCGGCGCTTTCGTGGACGGGGTGAAGATGGGTTGCGGCAGTTTGGAGGATTCCCTGAGCCCCTTGGGGAGGCGGATGCCCGATATGGTTTTGCCCTCCCGGTAGTCCTTCCAGGCCGAGCCGCTGAGATACCCCCTCACGATGCATTCGACGGGCAGGGGCCTCGCCTTCCTGACGAGCATGCTCCTGCCTTTCAGGATCTCCCGGTAGGGCCTGCAGGCCGGGGGAAAATCGTCGACATCCGTCGACTGCACGTGATTCCCGATGATATCGGCCATTTTCCCGAACCAGAAAATCGAAAGCCGGGTGAGAATCTCCCCTTTCCCCGGAATGGGATTCGGCATGATCACGTCAAAAGCCGAGATCCTGTCGGTGGCGATGATCAGGAGACTGTCGTCGAAGGCGTAGATGTCCCGCACCTTGCCTTTGTTGAAGAGCTGCAGGCCGCTGAGGTCGGTTTGATACAGGATGTTTTTCCCCACGTTCCGGCTCCTCCTTTTCACCGCAGGAAGGGATTTTGCCTTTTCTCGTGTCCGATGGTGGACGTCGGCATCCGGCCGTAGTTGTGGCCGGGAAGCACCACCGTGTCTTCGGGCAGGGTCAGGAGCTTTTCGCGGATCGCCTTCACCATCACTTCCCAGGAGCCCCCGGGCAGATCGGTTCTCCCGACGCTCTCCACGAAGAGCGTGTCCCCCGTGAAGACGTAGCCGTTGCTGTAAAGCGAGATTCCGCCCGCCGTGTGACCCGGTGTGTGTAACACGGTGAGACTCACGCTTCCGACGCGGATGATGTCTCCGTCTTTCACGGTGATGTCGGCGGCCGGCGAACTCTTCGCTCTGAACATGCTCAGGATCATGGCCGGCGTGGAAACCAGCATGTCGGCGTCGGCCTCGTGGACGATGATCTTCGCGCCCGTTTTCTTCTTCATGTCGGCGTTGCCCGATATGTGATCCACGTGGCCGTGCGTATTGACGATATATTTTATCTCGATGCCGTTCTTTTCCGCTTCGGCGACGATACGATCGGTCTCTGCCGCCGGATCGATGACCAGTCCGGACTTGCTTTCCCGGTCGCCGACGATGTAGGCGAAAACGGCCATGTGGCCGACCTGCAGCTGTCTCAGGTACATATCATCCTCCGGAGTCGCATGCTCCCCGGAAGGGCCGATCTGTTCCCCCCGGGGGCAGATGATGCCCATAGCATTCTTGTCCCGTGGAAGTCAATGCCATTTGGACAGTTTCAACCCTTCCACAGAACGGCGCCGTAGAAACCATCCGTTCCGTGGAGATGGGGATCAGACCTGAAAACCCCGTCTTGCCCGATCATCTCCCGGGGGATGGTGTCCGGAGGAGCCGCGAGTTGAAAATCCCGGTGAGACCGCAGGAAGGACTCGATGACGTGATCGTTCTCCTCGGGCATGATGGTGCAGGTGCTGTAGACGAGCACACCGCCGCTTTTTACGCAGGTGGACGCCTCCTTGAGGAGCCTGAGTTGCAGGGGCGGAAAAACCGACAGGTCCTTCTCCGTGAGGCGCCACTTGATTTCAGGGTTTCTTCGCAGGGTTCCGAGACCCGAGCAGGGTGCGTCCAGGAGAACCCTGTCACAGGGGCCGTAAGCGGCGGTTCGGGAAAGCCGGGAAACGTCGCCGCATCGCGCCTCGATAATGCGTACCCCGAGTCTCCGGGCGTTTGCCCTGAGGGCCCGGATTTGACCGGCATTTCTGTCCATGGCCAGGATCGCCCCTCTGTTGCCCATCCGCGCAGCCATGTGGGTTGTCTTGCCCCCGGCTCCGCAGCAAAGATCGGCTACCCGCATGCCCCCTTGCGGGTTGACCAGGTAGGCGATCAACTGGGAGGCCTCATCCTGGACATGGAGATGACCTCTGCGGAAGGGTTCCAGTTCCCTGAGCGGCCTGGCGAAACCGGGCGACAGGGAGACGCCGTCGGGCGAATAGGCGGTCGCCTCCGCCCGGAGGCCCTCTGCGCGAAGTTCTTCGAGCACCTCCCGTCTTGATGTTTTCAGGGTGTTTGTCCGGAGCCCGACAGGGGGAGGGTCGTTATCGACCCGGCAGAGCGCCATCGTTCTCTCGGGGCCGAAAAGGCCGATCCAGCGCTTCACCAACCAGAGCGGGTGGGAGTGGAGGACGGCGATGTGAAGGGCCGGGTCACGGTCATAATCGGGGAAAGCCATGGTCCGGCTCTTGCGGATCGCATTTCGCAGAAGGGCGTTTATGAGCGCCTCGCGCCCCGGACGGACGCTCCGGGTCAGCTCAACGGCCTCATCGACGGCTGCGTAATGGGGAATCCGGTCCAGGCAGGTGATCTGGAAAAGGCCGACGCGAAGGATGTTCTTGAGCGTCCCCTCCAGGCTTTCGAAGTCTCCTTCGTAGAGGTTCCCGAGAATCCAGTCGAGGCGGTTCCTCATCCGGAGCGTTCCGTAGACGATCTGGGTCAGAAGGCTTCTGTCGGCGGGGTCTTCAACGCCATTCCCGGAGAGTACCCGGTCGAGAAGCGGTTCGGCGAAGGCCCGGCTCCTGTCCACCCGGTTCAGGATGTCGACGGCGATCGCCCGGGGGTTGTCTCTCAGCTTGCTGTGCCTCTGCATCCCGGGGGGGGCTCCATGCGCATCATTCGGCGTCAAGGCGATGAGGGTCGGAAGAAAGGAAGTGAGGAAGAGCGGAACGGAAAGAAAATGCTTTTCCCCTCCGCTCTTCTGCTCTTCATCACTTCCTGACTTTACGATCCGCTGCCCGGGTCTTGAACGCGGTCATGTGTAGACGGTCCCGAAAGATTGTACCCCTCGACGGTTACCCCAGTTTCTTTCCCGGCACGAACCGGAATCCCCGGAGAAACTCCGTGATGGGCATGCGCTTCTTGCTCTCGAGCTGGACGTCCTTGAGATACACGTAGCCACCGCCCGCCGCGATCTGCAGCCCCTTCGGGCCGGCGCCGACGATCGTCCCCGGCTCTTCGCAGACCGGGGCGGCATCCTGGGCCTCGGCGGCGAAGACCTTGAGCACCTTGCCGTCCAGGTGTGTGTACGCGCCGGGCACGGAAGACAGACCGGCTACGAAATGGACGATGTCGCGCGCCGGGGCCTCCCAGCGGATGAGACCGTCTTCCTTCTTAAGACGGGGCGCAAGAGTGGCGAGCGAGTGGTCCTGGGGGATGCGGCGGACGGTGCCCGCGGCCAGCCCCTCGATCGTGCGGAGCAAACACTGCGCCCCCAGGACGGCGAGGCGGTCGTGGAGATGGTCGTAGGTCTCGCCGGGCTCGATCGGCGTTTCCTCCTGCAGCAGGATGTCTCCCGAGTCGACCCCTTCATCCATCCACATGATCGTGACGCCTGTTTTCACCTCGCCCCGGATGAGGGCCCAGTTCATGGGGGCGGCCCCGCGGTATCTGGGAAGAAGCGAGGGATGGACGTTGACGCAGCCCAGCGGAGGGCTGTCGATGATGTCCTTCGGCAGGATCTGGCCGAAGGCGACGAGGACGATCATGTCGGGTGCAAGACCGCGGAAAATCTCCAAAAACTCCGGGGCCCGGACTCTTTCGGGCTGCAGGACGGCGAGGCCGTGCCTTTCGGCCGCCTCCTTCACCGGCGAGGAGATGAGGCGCCGGCCGCGCCCCTTGGGCCGATCGGGCTGGGTGACAACACCGATGACCGGATAGGTCTTCTCGACCAGAAGCTCAAGCGACGGGACCGAGAACTCCGGCGTTCCCATGAACAGTATGCGGGGCTTGTTGTTGGACATGTTCGACCCTTCAATGGCTTAAGGATAAGGATGGGGAGGCAAAATTCGGATGCGCCTCATCCTCGCCTTTCGCCTTATGCCGTACGCCTGCAGTTATCACATAAAATTCACCGGATCCACATCCACTCTGATTTCGCAGCCCGGCGCATTCACGCCCGATAGGATCTTCTTCGTCAGTTGCTGCAGAAGCCGCGCATTCCGCCCCCTGATCAGGATCTGCCACCGGTGCCTGCCTCTGATTCTCGCGATGGGCGCCTCGACAGGGCCGCTCATCGAGATGCCGTCGTACCTCTCATTCGACTGCAGGACATTCCGGGCCTTTCCGGCGACCCTCTCGGCGTTTTCCGCCGTCCTGTCGCGGTTCAGGCCGGTGATCAGAAACTGGATCATTCTCGAGAAGGGCGGATATCCGGCCGCCTGTCGCAGGACGATCTCCTCCTTGTAAAACCCCTGATAGTCGTGTTCCTTCGCCCGTTCTATGGCATAATGAGACGGATTCAATGTCTGGATGATCACCCGTCCGGGCATGTCGCCTCTGCCGCCCCGCCCCGACACCTGGGTCAGGATCTGGAAGGTTTTTTCCGATGCCCGAAAATCCGGGATGTTCAGAGCCGTATCTGCCGACACGACACCGACGAGAGTGACATTCGGATAATCATGACCCTTCGCGATCATCTGGGTCCCGACCAGAATGTCGATTTCTCCGTCGTGCAGGTCTTTGAGTATCCTGTCGAAGGCCCCTTTCCGGGCCGTCGTGTCGCTGTCCATCCGCCTCACCCGGGCGTGGGGGAAACAGCCCCGGACCTCCTCCTCGAGTTTTTCCGTTCCCAGACCGAAGCCCTGAATCGCCTCCTTCTGACAGGAAGGGCAGCGGGGGGGGATCTTCATGACGAAATCGCAATAATGGCACTTCAGAACCTCCTCCCTCTGATGAAAGGTCAGTGACACGGCGCAGCCCGGGCAATGAAAGACGTGGCCGCATTCCGAGCAGTGCATGAAGGTCGTGAACCCGCGCCGGTTGAGGAAAAGAAGGGATTGCCTGCGGCGCTGAAGTTCCTCCCCCAGGGCGTCCCTGAGCGTCCTGGAGAGGATTCGGATTTTCCCGTTTTCGTCCCGTTCGTTTTTCATGTCCACGACGAGAACACCGGGCAGCGGCCGCTCTTCGACGCGCCGGGGCAGTCCCAGATAACGGAACGCCTTCTGCCGGGTGTTGAAGCAGGTCTGGATGCCGGGGGTTGCGGAACCCAGGATCGCGACGGCGCCGTTCAGTTTGGCCCTCACGACCGCCAGGTCCCTGGCATTGTAAGGCATGCGCTCGTCCTGCTTGTAGGCGCCGTCGTGCTCCTCATCGACGATGATCAGCTTCAGGTTCCGGACCGGCGCGAAAATGGCCGACCGGGCACCCAGAATGATTCTCAGCTCCCCTCTTTGAATCCGGCGCCACTGGTCGTATCGTGCCCCGGCGGATACGCCGCTGTGCAGGACGGCGGTCTCGCCATCTCCGAATCGCCGCCGCAACCGGCTCTGGAGCTGAGGGGTCAGTGCGATTTCGGGGACCAGATAGATGACGCTGCCCTTTCCCTTCAGGACCTCGCTGACGGCCTTCAGGTAGACTTCCGTTTTTCCGCTTCCGGTCACCCCGTGGAGAAGATAAGAGGAAAATCGCCCGGAGGAAAGACCGGCGTTGATCTCTTTCAGCGCCGCTTCCTGTTCGGTGTTCAGCCGGATCTCCTCCGTCAGGCGGTGAATCTCCGGGGGGCACCCCGGTGCCCTGTACGTCTCCTGCTCCCAGGTGCGGGCGAGGCCCCTGCGGGCCAGTTTCTCAACAGCCTGACGGGCGTTCCTGAAGTTGACGGAAATCTCCGAGAGGGCGAGGCATCCGCGGTCTTTGATGAAATCCAGAATCCTCTTCTGGCTCTCCGGGAGGTCCTCCGGGGTCACGGCTTCGCCGACGGGGGACACGAACTTCTCTTTTTTCGCGCTCACGCGAGGCCGGGTCAGCCGTTCTTCGACGAGGATTCGCTGTTTTTCCTGAAGCGGCTTCAGGTCCGCGGCGAGAGATTTCTTTCCTGTCTTCCGGCCGAGTTCCCTGAGGGACATGCCTGCCGGTACGCCGGCGAGGATCGACAGGATCCGGCGCTGGCCCGCGGACAATTCCTTCTCCGAAGCCTTGCCGGACCCGTTTATCGGGGTGACCCACAGGTAACTTTCGATGTCGATGCCGACGGGCAGGACCTCCCCGAGCATCTTCCCCAGGGGGTAGAGGTAATAGTCCGCAGCCCAGCGGTAAAAATGCAGGTCCTCCTCGCTGAAGAGGGGCTCGGGATCCATGATCTCGAGGATCTCTTTTGTTTCCCCTAGGGACACCGCTTCGAGACATTGAATCGTGTAGCCCGTGACGGATCGTTTTCCGAGAGGGACGAAGACGCGCTTCCCGACGGCGACGGATTTTTCAAGACCCCCGGGTACCCTGTAGAAAAAGGTCTTCGGTGATCTGATGTTGACGGCAACTTCGACGAACATTCTCTCCCGCTCCCGCAAAAGTGGGGGGATTATATCCCAATACGGTGAGGATTTGAAGCGACGGAATCGGGGCGAATGGCCCCACATTCCATGTTACCCGGGGGGACACGCACTCCGCGGCGCAAGGAACAGCCCGGCTTGACATGATTCAGCAGAAGAAGGGATAGTTTCGGTAAGGGCTTCTCTGGAGGGACGGGAGAAGTGGTCACTCGCCCCTGAGTTTTTCGAGCTTCTCTTCCCTGGTCTTGCAGTCGATGCAGTGGGTCGTGACGGGTCTCGCCATCAACCTTTTTTCGGAGATGGGCCCTCCGCACTTCTCGCAGATCCCGAAGGTGCCCTCGTCGATCCTTTTGAGGGCTTCCTGCATCTTGCCGATCAGTTTCCGCTCGCGGTCTCTGATCCTGAGTTCGAAGTTTCTGTCCGACTCCAGGGATGCCCTGTCATTGGGATCGGGGAAGTTCTCCTTCTCGTCCGTCATCTCGGAGACCGTCTTGCCCGCCTCCGTCAGAAGCTCGTTGATTTTCTGATTCAGAAGTTTCCTGAAATATTTTATTTTTTCAGGTTTCATCCGGCGAAATCCCCACTTGCGAAAGGCTCTTTCGCTATTTTGAAGCGATATCGTATACAGAAAAATAGAAAGTTTGTAAAGAAAAAAAATTCCTTTCCCGGCTGCAACGCAAGGGCATGGACTCTCATTTCCGACCGCCGTATACCTGCATGATCTTCTCAATGATGTTGGTTGTGGAGGCGCCTTTGATTTCAGGGATGACGGCCACCGTACCCCCCCATTTCCTGACGGCGTCCCCGCCCACGATATCCTTCTCGGCCCAGTTCCCGCCTTTCACGAGCACGTCCGGTTTCAGAAGCTCGATGAGTTCCAGAGGAGTGAGTTCGTTGAAGATGGTGAGATAGTCGACCGACTCGAGCGACGACAGGACATCGGCGCGCTCCGCCTCGGGCACAATCGGTCTTTTTTCTCCTTTGATGGAGCGGATCGAGTCGTCACTGTTTAACCCCAGAACGAGAACATCGCCGAGTTTCCTGGCCTCTCTCAGGTAGCGCGTGTGGCCGGTGTGGAGAATGTCGAAACAGCCGTTCGTGAAGACGATCTTTTTCCCCGCCTGCTTCAGTTTTTCAACTTCCTTCTTCAGTTCGACCCGTGAAAGTATCCGACCCATAGACCCTCCTGCCTACAGGGCCCGCGCGAGGGTGAGGACCCCCACGCTTCCGGCGCCCCCTTTCATTAAAACCCGTGCACACTCCCGGACGGTGCTGCCCGTCGTGTAGACGTCGTCGATGACAAGCACTTTCTTTCCTTTCACGCGGGATCCGTCCGCAAGTTCGAAAGCCCCGCGCACGTTTTTCGCACGATCCTCCTTCTTGAGCCCGGTCTGGGACGCCGTACCCACGGCTCTCCGAAGGGTTGTGAAGTCAAGCTCGGCCGGGGACGTCCGAGCGATGGCCCTGGCGAGCAGCAGGGACTGATTGAACCCCCTTTCCCTGAGCCGGTTCACGTGAAGGGGGACGGGCATGATCACGTCGTATTCGGTCCTGTCGAAGGCCGGATAGAGATGGGATGCCATGAGGGAACCCAGCGCCTCCCCGACATGGAGGCTGCCCTGGTACTTGAAGCGCTGAATGGCCTTGAGGAGCGCATTCTCGTAAACGCCCAGGGAGCGGGCGGCGGTGAAGTGCTGTTTCCGGGAGAGACAGTCCCCGCAGGGGTGATCACTCGCCGACCCGGCGGCGTAGGGCATACCGCAGCCGGGGCACAGGGGGGGGTCAATGAACCGGATTCCGGAGAAACAGTCGCGGCAGAACGAAAAGGGGAGGTCCTCGTCAAGGATCTCTCCGCAGACGACGCATGCCGGCGGAAAGAGAACGTCGGCGAGGCCTCTCAGGATCGTTTTCAAGAATCACATCCCCTTGCGGAGGCGGGTTACTCTGTCGGTGTCGTTTTCGACTTCCATTCGAGGGGCATCCGACCAGAGTCGCTCGATATCGTAGAAATCCCGGACAGGTTCGTAGAAGACATGAACGATGATGTCGGCGTAGTCCATGAGGATCCACCGGGCCGTTTTTTCCCCCTCGATGCCGAGAGGCAGAAAACCGTTTTTCTTCATGTGTTCCTCGATGGCCTGGGCGATGCTCTGAACCTGCCGGTCGGAATTACCGCTACAGATGATGGCGTAATCGGTGAAGGAGGTCACCTTTTGCATGTTCAATATGGTGATATCCTTCGCCTTTTTTTCAAGGGCCGCATTAACGCAAAGAAGGACTTTTTTCTTCGTATCGTCTTTTTTTCTTTTCAAATAACCCTGCCCTGCCGCCGGATGCCCCGATTCTTCAGGTAATGGATAAGCCCTTGTTTTGCTAGCAGATTTTTACTATACTGTCAAACTGAAAATGCCCGGGTGGGTTCGTGGCGGCCGGGTGACGGAATTCCTTCCGTTCGACCCCGGTCGCCACGGCAACACCAATTCGCGGTTGTTTAATCACCCCCGGTATGGTACAAAACCGCTCGCCGGGTTCATGAAGTGCTGAAAGGCCGTCATGCGCGATATCCTTAAAAAAATACAAGTGAACCTTCCCTTCCAGCAGCTCCTTCACCAGTATCTCCCCATTGTCGTCAAAGAGAAGATCAATCCCGAAATCGGCTTCAACTGCCATGTCCTCGACGGCACGCCCAGGGGAGAATTTCTTCGCGTGGCCGATATCCTGCGGGAAACGGGGGTTCGCATCACCTTTCATGCACCGTTCATGGATCTGAGGCCCGGGGCCCTGGACCCGCGGATCCGTCAGGTAACGATCGACCGACTGAACCAGGTCTTTGACCTGGTGCCCGCCTTTCAGCCCAGTTCCGTTGTCTGTCATCCGTCCTTTGATGAACGCTACTACGTGACCACCGGTGCCCGCTGGCTCGAAAACAGCGTCCTGACCTGGAGGATGTTCTCGGAAAAGGCGAAGGACATGAATACCGTCATCATGCTCGAGAATGTTTATGAATCCGATCCCGGCTGCCTGGGGGCCCTCCTCGATCAGGTGAACTCCCCCTGCCTGCGTTTTTGTTTCGACACGGGGCATTTCAACGCCTACTCGAAGACCGATCTCACCCTGTGGCTCGAGAGGCTGGGGCGATATGTGGGGGAACTGCACCTCCACGACAATGAGGGTTCGACCGATGATCATCTGCCCGTGGGGAAGGGGAATTTTCCCTTCGATCGACTTTTCGCCTTTCTCCGGGGAAAAGGGATATCCCCCATTGTGACGGTCGAACCGCATACGGAACAGAACCTCTGGGATACGCTGGCGTATATCCGGGAGACGAACTTATTGGATCATCCGGGAGGGAACCTATGAAGCTTGCGTTTGTCGGGGCAGGGTATGTGGGACTCGTCGCCGCCGCCTGTTTTGCCGAGATGGGAAACGAGGTGATCTGCGTCGATGTAGATGAAAAGAAAATCGAGAACCTGAAGAAAAGCATCATACCGATCTTCGAACCGGGCCTCGAGTCGATGGTGAAAAGAAATTACGAGGACGGGCGGCTGAAGTTCACGACGGCCCTGGAGGAGGCCGTCCGAAATGCGCTCGTGGTCTTCATCGCCGTGGGCACGCCGCAGGACGAAAACGGCGCGGCGGATACGACCTATGTCGAGAACGTCGCCCGGGAAGTCGGCGAGTTCATCGAGGAGTACAAGATCGTCGTTCTGAAATCGACGGTCCCCGTCGGGACCTGCGACAGGGTCAAGAAGATCATCCAGGCGAGACTGGCCGCCCGGGGGCTCACCGTCGAGTTTGACGTGGTCTCCAACCCCGAGTTTCTGAAAGAGGGGGACGCCATCAACGACTTCATGAAGCCGGACCGCGTCGTCATCGGGACGGATAACGTGCGAACGGCCGAACTCATGAAGGAACTCTACTCGCCCTTTGCCATGGAGCGGGAAAAGCTGATCATCATGGACAACCGGAGCGCGGAGATGACGAAGTACGCCGCCAACGCGATGCTCGCCACCCGCATTTCATTCATGAACGAGATCGCAAACATCTGCGAGCGGGTGGGCGCCGATGTGTCCCTCGTGCGCAGGGGGATCGGATCCGACCGCCGGATCGGCTACAGCTTCATCTATCCGGGGATCGGCTACGGCGGGTCCTGTTTTCCCAAGGACATGAAAGCCCTCATCAACACGGCGAAGGAGAACCAATGGGATCCGGGGCTGCTCGTGGCCGTCGACGACGTCAACCGGCGCCAGCGCCTGATCATGGCGGGCAAGGTGATTCAGTATTTCGAGGACCGCGGGGGAATCAGGGGAAAGGCCCTCGCTGTCTGGGGTCTTGCCTTCAAACCGAACACCGATGACGTTCGGGAATCGCCGGCGCTCGCCATCCTGTCGATCCTGGTGCAAGAAGGGGCCAGGGTTCAGGCCTACGACCCCGAGGCGATCCCCAGCGCCAAGAGGGTGCTGGGCGAAAACCCGAACGTGACCTATTGCGACAACCCTTACGACACCCTGGCCGGTGCCGATGCCCTGCTCCTTCTGACGGAATGGCGCCTGTTCCGGAAGCCGGACTTTGAACGGGTGAAGAAGCTGCTGAAAACGCCGGTGATCTTTGACGGCCGGAATCAGTACGACCCCGTGGAGATGAAGCACAAGGGGTTCGTCTATATCTGTGTGGGTCGAGGGTAGGGGAGCGCTCCGTGCTTCGTTACACGCTGAGAAGAATCGTCTTCATGATCCCCCTCCTCTTCGGGATCACGATCATCTGCTTCTCCGTCATGCACCTTGCCCCCGGCTCGCCGACGGACCTTCAGACCCAGATGAACCCCAGGGCCTCTGCCGAGCTGAGGGAGCGCCTGAGGGCGATGTACGACCTTGACAAGCCCCTCCACATCCAGTACTTCCTCTGGGTGCGGAAGCTCGCCGTCCTCGACCTGGGGACATCCTTCTCGCCCGATCGCAGGAAGGTTTCCGACAAGATCCTCGAGCGGCTCCCCGTCACCATTTCCCTGAACATCCTGTCCATGCTCCTGATCCTGTCGCTCGCGATCCCCATCGGCGTGCTGTCGGCGGTGCACCAGGGCTCTCTCTTCGACAAACTGACCGGTGTCTTCGTCTTCGTGGGCTTTGCCGTCCCCACCTTCTGGCTGGCCCTCCTGCTGATGATCCTCTTCGGGGTGAATCTCGACTGGTTGCCCATCTCGGGTCTCCGTTCCCTGAATTACGAGTACATGCCGCCGCTTGCGGCTGCGCTCGACCTGCTCAAGCACCTCATTCTTCCCGTGACACTCGCCGCCTTCGGAGGGCTCGCGGGGCTTTCCCGATACATGCGTTCCAACATGCTCGAGGTCATCCGGCAGGATTACATCGTGACGGCCCGGGCCAAGGGCCTGTCGGAACGGACGGTGATCTACAAACACGCGCTGCGGAATGCGCTTCTGCCCGTCATCACGCTCCTGGGGCTTTCCGTGCCGGGGCTGATCGGCGGAAGCGTGATCTTTGAGACCATATTCGGTATTCCCGGAATGGGCCAGCTCTTCTACATGTCCGTCATGTCCCGGGACTACCCCGTCGTCATGGGCATTCTGGTGATCGGGGCCGTGTTGACCCTTCTGGGGAATCTCCTGGCCGACATCTCCTACGCCCTGGCCGACCCGAGAATCCGGATCTCCTGAAGGGGGTCTGTGTGCTGCAGTCGGGACGCCTTCGTCCCGGAGGGTTCAACGGATGGAAAGAGATTTCTGGCGGCGATTCGCAAAAAACGAACTGGCCCTCGCGGGAGCGATCATCGTGGTATGCCTCTTCGTCGTCTCACTTTTTGCACCCTGGATCTCCCCCTACGACCCGACGGAGATTCACCTCGACAACATCCTCGCCGCACCGTCGGCGAAGCACTGGCTGGGGACGGATCAACTGGGGCGTGACGTTCTGAGCCGGATGATCTGGGGATCGCAGATCTCCCTCAAGGTCGGATTCGTCTCCACGGGAATTGCCATTCTCATCGGGACCCTGCTCGGCGCCGTAGCGGGGTATTACGGCCGCGGGGTGGACGCGTTCATCATGCGGTTCGTGGACATCATGCTGTGCTTCCCCACGTTCTTTCTCATCCTGGCGGTCATCGCCGTGCTGGAGCCCTCCATATGGAACATCATGATCATCATCGGGATCACCGGCTGGATGGGCATCACGCGCCTCGTCCGGGCCGATTTCATCAGCCTGAAGGAGAGGGATTTCGTGCAGGCCGCGAGGGCGATCGGCGCCAGCGATTTCAGAATCATCTTCGTTCACATCCTGCCGAACGCCATGGCCTCGATCCTCGTGGCGGCGACTCTGGGCATCGCCGGGGCCATTCTCACGGAGTCCGCCCTGAGCTTTCTCGGGATCGGCGTCCAGCCCCCTACACCGAGCTGGGGGAACATCCTCACGGCGGGGAAAGACAACATCGATATCGCCTGGTGGCTGTCCCTGTTCCCGGGGCTGGCCATCCTGGTGACGGTGCTCGGCTACAACATGCTGGGCGAGGGAATCCGGGACACCCTCGATCCCAGGCTCCGTGATTAGGGATCGATGTTCCGTTTCTTGTAAATGTCAGGAAAGTCCATCGGATCAGGGAGGGGACCGAGAGATGAAAAAGGAGAAGGCAAAGCATGAGGACTTGTTGGACAGGAGGATCGTCGCCCTGAAGATCGTCCGCGGGGAGATGACACCTCAGGCGCTGAAATCTTATTTGAAGAACGTCCCTGACGCGTCGGACAACGCCGTGGAGGTGATCATCGAACCGGTGAAACGAAGAAAGAAGACGTAGCATGCCGCCGGAAGCTTTCGTCGTCGACACCCACGCTCACCTGGAGATGAGCGCCTTTGACCGGGACCGTGATGCCGTCATCCGCCGGGCGCAGGAGGCCGGTGTCCGGCACATCGTCACCGTCGGGACGACCCTCGCGGAGTGCCGGAAAGCCGTCGACATCGCCGGCCGGTACGAATCGGTCTACGCCTCCATCGGCATTCACCCCCACGAGGTGAAGCACATCGACGGCCGGACCTACGACACCCTCGAGACACTTGCGAAATCACCGAAGGTCGTTGCCTACGGGGAGATCGGCCTCGATTTCTTCCGAAACCTCTCGCCGCGGAACTGGCAGATCAAGCGGTTCGAGGAACAGCTCGAGGTGGCCGACGCCCTGGGGCTTCCCGTCGTGATCCACGACCGGGACGCCCACCGGGAAACCCTGGAAGCCCTGAAGCGCCGGCCGGGTAAAAAAAGAGGGGTCATCCACTGCTTTTCCGGCGACGAGGCCATGGCCAGGCAGTGTCTGGACATGGGTTTCTACATTTCCATACCGGGGACGATCACCTATGAGAAGAACGAACGCCTGAGGTCGATTGTCCGCAACCTCCCCCTCCGGAGCCTCCTCGTCGAAACGGATTGCCCCTATCTCACGCCCGTGCCGAAGCGGGGCAAGCGAAACGAGCCTGCCTACGTTCTTTACACCGCCCGCCGCATCTCGGAGATCAAGGGGGTGCCGCTCGAGGAAGTGGCCAGGGTGACCTCCGAAGGCGCGAGGGTCCTTTTCGGGATCGGCTGACCCCGCCCGGGATACCCCGGCAGGCGGGTTAGAATATCGTCTTGATCATCGGGGGGAAAAAGGGTATATAAGAAAAAAGCCTGGGGGTGCCCGAGCGGCTGAGATCATACCCCTTGAACCTGACCTGGGTAATGCCAGCGTAGGGAGCGGTTGTGAAAATCCGGACATCGTAGGGCACATCCTGGATTGCCAGGCCGTGCCTTTTTTTTTTGGTGTCCACAAATTTTCCAACCTTCGCCGTCAAGCGGTCGCTGATTTCATCGAAGACGACCTCGATCCTCTTTTCCCCGGGGAAAATCCAGGTGACGGAGATGAAGCAATGAAAGCGATAAGAGTATTGACTGTGGCGGGATCCGACTCGGGAGGCGGTGCGGGTATCCAGGCCGACCTCAAGACCATTTCGGCCCTCGGGGGTTTCGGCATGACGGTAATTACGGCCCTCACGGCGCAGAATACGCTGGGTGTGCAGGGGGTGTACGAGATTCCCGTCGATTTCATCGAGAAACAGTTCGATTCCGTGGTATCGGACATCGGCGTCGATGCGGTGAAGACGGGGATGATTTCATCGGCGGACATCATCCGGACGGTGGCGAGAAAAATCCGTCAGTACGGGATCGAAAAGCTCGTTGTCGACCCCGTCATGGTGGCGAAGGGCGGCGGAAAACTCCTGCGGGACGACGCAAGGGAGACACTGATCAAGGAACTCCTCCCGCTTGCCCTCGTGGTTACACCCAACATCCCCGAGGCGCAGGTGCTGACGGGGATGGGCATATCCAACGTCGACGATATGAGAAACGCCGCAGCGGCCATCCACAAACTCGGCGTACGGCACGTGGTGGTCAAGGGGGGGCACCTTGCGGGCGATGCCCTGGACCTGCTGTACGACGGCAAGACATTTCATCCCCTTTCGTCTCCGCGCATTGATACAAGGCACACCCACGGGACGGGCTGCACCTTTGCCTCGGCCATTGCAACGGAACTCGCGAAAGGAAGGTCCGTGCAGGAAGCCGTGACGAGGGCGAAAATCTATGTGACGGAGACGATCCGCCACGGCTTCGCCATCGGAGGCGGCCAGGGGCCGACGAACCATTACGCGCCGCTCATCCGGCAGTGCGAACGGTACAGTTGCATCGAGGAACTGAAGAATGCCATCGGGAAACTCCGCAAGGAAAGGGTGGGCAATATCATTCCCGAAGTCCAGTCCAATTTCGGTTACGCCCTCCCCTTTGCCGTTTCCGACGCCGATGTGGCCGCCGTTCCCGGCCGCATCGTTCGCGTGGGGGAACAGGCCGAGGCCCTTCACGACCCGGCTTTCGGGGCCTCACGCCACATCGCGAAGGTCATCCTTGCGGTCATGAGCTTCGACGTCGACTATCGGTCGGCCATGAATATCTGTTTTTCCGAGGAGGTTCTGGATGCGCTCCGGACACTCGGGTACCGGATGGCGAGCTTCGACAGGGCGGATGAACCCCCCGATGTGAAGGCCAGAGAGGGTTCTTCACTGGAATGGGGGACCGTTCACGCCCTGAAACGATTCAATGGTGTTCCGGACGCCGTCTTCGACCGCGGAGACATCGGCAAGGAACCCATGATCCGCGTCCTCGGGAGAAACCCCGCCGAAGTGGCGGAAAAGGTGCTCAGGGTGTCGAAGGCGCTGCGTAAATAACGAAGCTGGGAAGAGCAGAAGGTAGGAAGAGCGGAAAAGACAAAAAAAGAGATGTAAGTACCGATTCGAGCTTCCTCACCGCCCAACTTCATAAACTGCCGGCTCATGCCGGTGTAAACGCGAAGCTGATCTGGGATTGGCTGGAGGAAGGAGGGCTTGAAATATGCCGCTCAACGAAGTCACCATCACCCGGGCTATCGTCGAGACATACATAAAGAAAATGCTGACGCACCTCGACGTCGATGTGGCCGTCGTCGGCGGTGGACCCGCGGGTCTCGTCGCGGCCTACTTCCTGGCGAAGGCGGGGAAGAAGGTCGCCCTCTACGAAAGAAAGCTCAGCATCGGCGGCGGCATGTGGGGCGGCGGGATGATGTTCAACGAGATCGTCGTCCAGGCCGAGGCCAAGGGGATCCTCGATCACTTCGGGGTACGGACGGAGGAATACGAGCCCGGCTATTTCACCGCCGATGCCATCGAGGCGGTCACGACGATCTGCTCCCGGGCCATCCAGGCCGGCGCGAAGGTCTTCAACTGCATCACCGTCGAGGACGTGGTGATCCGCGACAACCGCGTCATGGGGCTCGTCATCACCTGGTCGCCCGTGGAGATGGCGGGGCTTCACGTCGACCCGCTGACGATCCACGCGAAGGCCGTCATCGACGCCACGGGGCACGACACGGAGGTACTGCGCGTCATCGAGCGCAAGGCCGACGTGACGCTCAACACGTCGACGGGCAAGCTCTTGGGGGAGCGCTCCATGTGGTCGGAAAAGGCCGAACGATTGACGATCGACAACACCCGGGAAATCTGCCCCGGCGTCTACGTGGCCGGCATGTCGGCCAACGCCGCCTTCGGGGGGCCGCGCATGGGGCCCATCTTCGGCGGAATGCTCCTGTCGGGTCGCAAAGCGGCTGAACAAATCCTGGCCGGGGGCTGAAACGGAAATCCATCATGAAAGGCAACCGCACACAGTTGGAAGCGGCGCGAAAGGGGATCGTCTCGGAGGAGATGGCCGCCTGCGCCCGGAGTGAGGGTGTCGAGCCCGGGTTCATCCGGAAGGGCGTCGAAGACGGCACCATCGTCGTCATCCGCAACAACCGGCATGGAAAGATTCCCCCCCTCGCGATCGGCAAAGGCCTCCGGACGAAGATCAACACCAACATCGGGACATCGAAGGACAGGACAGATACGGCTCTGGAGCTCGAAAAAGTCCGCGTCTCCATTGCCGCGGGGACGGATACGGTCATGGACCTCTCCACGGGCGGCGATCTCGGGGCGATCCGGCGCGCCGTCATCGGCGCATCGACCGTCCCCGTGGGGACCGTGCCCATCTACCAGGCCGCCGTGGCGGCCGTGAAGGCGGGCAAGGCGATTGTGGAGATGACGGCGGACGATCTCTTCCGGGCGATCGAGGAAAACGGCGGGGATGGCGTGGATTTCATCACCGTCCACTGCGGGGTTACAGGGCAGAGCGTCACCCGGATCGAACAGCAGGGAAGGCTGCTGGGGATCGTGAGCCGGGGGGGATCCATTCTCGCTCACTGGATGGATTTCAACAACAGGGAAAACCCGCTCTACGAGGAGTACGATAGGCTCCTTGCGATTGCGAAGAAATACGACATGGTGCTGAGTCTCGGCGACGGGCTTCGGCCGGGATGCCTTGCCGACGCCACGGACCGGGGCCAGGTGCAGGAACTCATTCTCCTGGGGGAGCTGACCCGCCGGGCGAGGGAACAGGGCGTCCAGGTCATGATCGAAGGCCCCGGCCATGTGCCGATCCAGGAGATCAAGGCCAACGTCCTCATGGAGAAGAGCCTCTGCAACGGGGCGCCCTTCTATGTCCTGGGGCCCCTCCCCACGGACGTCGCCCCCGGCTACGACCACATCACGGCGGCCATCGGCGGGGCCATCGCCGGATGGGCCGGCGCCGACTTCCTCTGTTACGTCACCCCGTCGGAGCACCTGCGTCTTCCCACCCTCGACGACGTCCGGGAAGGGGTGATCGCTTCGAAGATCGCCGCTCACATCGCAGACATCGCCAAGGGCATTCCCGGTGCGATCGATCGGGACCACCGCATGGCCCGCTGCCGGAAGGCATTTGACTGGGACGGTCAGATCGAGGCCTCCCTCGACCCGGTCCGCTCGAGAGCCTGGCTCGAGAGGAGCGAAAGCGCCGGAGAAAAGGGCTGCACGATGTGCGGGGATCTGTGCGCGGTGAAAATGGGACGAAAGAAAAAAGTAAAGGAGGGCTGACCTGCAGGCCGGTCAAAAAGGGCCGGATGCAAGGCGACCGGTAAGGACGGAAGACGGGAAATGAAGAAGGTGAGACGAGCCGAGAAGTTTCATCCCGGGTTCTCATCTACTCAACCGCTCAACGTCTTTCGTTTTCAGCGGCTTTCAGGCCGCCTGTGCCTCTCGTCGAGCAACTCGTTGATGCGGTCCATGACGATCTTTGTCACCCCTTCGAACTGGGCCTGAAATTTCTGCTGGGACTCCCTGGAGAAGAGTTTGAAGGGTTCCGTGATGCGAAACTCCTTCAGCGCCCCCTCCACGGACATCGGCTCCCCGATACGGTATGTGATGGCGCCTGTTTTCGCGAAGGGGAGAGAGCCTTTGTACACGAGGTCGGAGTTGTTGCACCCCACGGGAATGATTTTCTTGCCCGAGTAAAGGGCGATCTGGGCAAGCCCCGTTCTTCCCACGCCGAGCCTCAGCGAGCGAGTCCCCTCGGGGAAAATGATGAGATTCAGGTTCCACTCCTTGACCGCTTTCGTGCTCAGTTCGGCCACTTTCTCCATAAGCGTCTGGTGATAGTCCTTGAGGTGCTCGATGAAGCTCTGCTTGAAGAGGGTCAGCGTCTCCGCTTTCAGTTTCATCAGCGATGCGGCTTCGTCGATTTTCCCGTCGATCCAGTCCTTGATAACCCGGTATTCTTCCTTCCCGATCTTCCGGCTGAAACGCCGCTTGTAGAACTCCTCCACCAGATATCCCATGGAGGGCACGGGAATGACGTTGCAGGCGTCCAGAAACTTCCCGACGGCCCTGTTCCGATAGTACTTTCCCTTGGCCCAGACCGTCGTGTAGGGAAAACGCAGCCTCCAGAGCTGGTACTGGAAGGGCCAGTAATTGTAACGGTCGGTGTGGTTCATGGCAAAGATGACCGTCTCATTGGGGGGGATCCTCTCCACGTTCTCGAGACGGATTTCAACGTGCTGGAAAATGTGATAGTTGGGACCCAGAACAAGGTATGCCATGATTCTCTGCCCGATGGGTGCGGAAGAGAGTCGGATGTTGTCCAGGTGCTTCTCGTCGATCATACATGTCTCCTGTTGGGCAATAACCGAAGTTCCTTCTTTATCACAAGTTTTTCATTTCGCAAGGGGTTTCTCGTGTGGCCGAATCCTCTTTACTTGACCCTTTGTCTGTGATTTATAAAACCTTCCGCCTCGCTTTGGGAGAGTACGAAGATGCCTCTTTGGTCCGAGAGAAGGTCCATCCTGATCACCTGCGCCCGCGGGGTCGCGCCCGTGCTCGCAGGGGAGCTCCGGGACCTCTCCTTCCCGGTCCTGTCCGAGGGGGATGCCGTCGTCGAAACGGAAGGCACCCTTTCCGACACGATCCCGCTCAATCTCTCGATTCGCACGGGGCAGCGCGTCCTTTACTTCCTGAAAGCTTTCCCGGCCGGAAACGCCCGGGACCTCTACCGCGCGGTCTCCGAAACAGCCTGGGAGGATATCATCGACGACGACGGTTACCTCTCCGTCACGGTCACCGGGGACACAACGGCCGTCAGCGACTCGCGCTTTGCCGCCGTGAAGACGAAGGACGCCATCGTGGACCGCATACGGGAACGCAAGGGGCGAAGACCCGACTCCGGTCCGGACCGGCATGCCGCCGTCGTCCACCTCCACTGGGCGGGTGAGCGTGCCCGGCTCTATCTCGACACTTCCGGGGAGCCCCTATCCCGGAGGGGCTACCGCAAGATACCGCTGGAAGCTCCCATGCAGGAAACCCTTGCCGCCGCCGTTCTTTTGACGGCCCGCTGGAGAGGGGAAGGGAATCTCGTCAATCCCATGTGCGGGAGCGGTACCCTCGCCATCGAGGGGGTCCTCATCGCCCTTCGTCGGGCGCCGGGGCTTCAGCGGGGGAACTTCGGCTTCATGCACATCAGGGGATTCGACGAGGGTGACTACGGCAAGACCCGGCGCAGACTGAAAACATCGGCCGAAAAGACGCTGAAAGGCCGGATTATCGCCACGGACATCCGGCCCGAGGCCGTCGAGGCGGCCAGGCAGAATGCACGGACGGCCGGCGTGGATCATCTCATCGATTTTCGCGTCTGCGATTTCCGGCAGACCCCCGTCCCCGGAGGCGGCGGGGTTGTCATCCTGAACCCGGAATACGGCGAGCGGATGGGTGAGATCAACGCCCTCGAAAGTGTTTACGGGGCCGTCGGGGATTTCTTCAAAAACCGGTGCCGGGGATATCGTGGTTGCATCTTTACCGGGAACCTCGGCCTTGCCAAGAAGGTGGGACTCCGGACATCCCGCCGGATGCCCTTTTACAACGGTCCCATCGAGTGCCGCCTCCTCGAGTATGAACTCTACGAGGGGAGCCACAGGCGCCCGAAAGATCCGGGGCCCGGCCCCGCATAAAAGACTGCTACTTCCTTCGCTCCACGGAACGAAGGGCCTCGTCCATCTTCCGCAGCTCCTCGCCGTAGGCGGCCCAGTTGCCCTGTTTCATGTGTTCCTGCGCCCTGCGGTAGTGCTGCAGGGCCTCCAGGGCAAGTTCCCGGTCCGCCTTTTGCCGCGCGACAGGCGCTGCGGCGGCGGGTCTTGCCCCCTTGTCACGGATCAGCTCGCCCCCGAAGATGCGCTGCAACGAAAGCTCAAGTGTCTCCTCCATGGCAATTGAATTCCCGAAAGCAACGATGACCCGCTTGAGCTCCGGCAACTGCCCCTTTTCCGCGGAGAGGTAAAGGGGCTGAATGTAAAGGATCGATTTCTCGATGGGGATCGCGAGGAGGCTGCCCCGGATCGCCGACGAGCCACGCTGGTTCCAGAGAGAGAGCTGTTTGGAGATCTCCGCGTCCTGGTCGATCCTGGCGTCGATCTGGCGCGGTCCATAGATCAGCCTCTGTTTCGGGAACTGGTAGACGATGAGCTTCCCGTAGTTGGGAATATCGCAGCGGGCGGCCATCCACGCGGCCATGTTGTCCTTGCGGCTCGGCGTGAAGGGCACGAGCATGATGAACTCCTCTTTCTTTTCCCCGGGGAGCCGCATGATCGTGTAGTAGGGGTCCATCTCCTGCTCGCCGCCGCGTCCCGGTTTGCCCGGAATGGCCCAGAGGTCTTCCTTGTTGTAGAAGACCTGGGGATCCTCCATGTGATAGGCCCTGAACATGTGAGCCTGGACGCCGAGCATCCCTCCCGGATAGCGGATGTGATCGCGGACCCCCTCGGGGATGGCCTCCAGGGGCTTGAAGACGCCCGGGAAGATCCGGTCGTAGGTCTGGATGATCGGGTCGGTCGCGTCGCTGATGTAGATATCGACGGACCCGTCGTAGGCGTCGACGATCGCCTTGATGGAATTACGCAGATAGTTGCCCCCTCCCGGCAGGGGCTCCGAGTAAGGGAATCGATTCGTCACGGTGTACCCGTCGACAAACCACAGGAGCCGGCCCTCCGGGGAGATAACGAGATAGGGGTCACTCTCAAGGTGCGCGAAGGGAGCGATCCGGGCCACGCGCTCCCGGGCCTTGCGGTAGTACATGATGCGGCTCTCATCGGTGATCTCGTTGGCGAGCAGGATGGTTACCGATCCGAACCGGGCGGCGAAGAGAAGCTTCCGCAGGAAGGACAGGGGAACACCGCCTTTCCCTTCATATTTCGAATAGACATTCTTGTCGCCCACGGGGTAATCGAACTCCGGCGCCTTCGTTCGCACGAAGACGTAATCGTTCGACGTTTCGCCGTAGTAGATCTCGGGACGTGTGATCCGGAGGTTGGCCGACGACACCGGCGGGATATCCTTGATGAAAAACTCCGGAAGCCCCTCCGTGGTGACCCGGTTCACGGGACCCACGACGACGCCGTAGCCGTGGGTGTAGGTCAGGTGTTCGTTCACCCAGGTCCTGGACGGCAGGGCCTGATAGGAGAGTTCCCTCGGCGACAGCATGACCTGGCGGTACTCTCCGTTGATCATGTAGCGGTCATTGTCCACCTCGACGAACTTATAGTACGTCCGGATCTCCTGGAGCTGGCCGTAGGTTTGAAGCAATGGTGCGTCGTTCCACAGGCGGACATTCTTGATCGTCAGATCGTTCCGCCGCAGGTCCTCGCGGTTCAGACTCTCATCGGCGAAGAAGTCCCGCTCCTCGATCAAGTCGAGCTGATAGGCCATCCGCGTGTACTGGATGTTCCGCTCGAGGTAGGGTTTTTCCAGGACGATCTCGTTGGGGATGACCTTGAATCGTTGCACAAAGGCCGGATAGAGCCCGCGGCCGAAGATAAAAAGGATCAGAAAGAGGATGATCGCCAGGGCGGGGATCCGGACGTCTCTCAGGAAAAGAGACCCGATGATCGATGCCCCGGTCAGGAAACAGAGTCCCATGAGCGCCTTGAGGACCCAGAGCTGGGTCGTGATCTCCGTGTAGCCGGGACCGAAGACGACCCCCCGTTTCGCGAAGAGGATCTCGTTCAGCGTCAGCCAGAATCCGAAAATGCCCCAGAAAAAGAGGAGGGCAACCAGGATCGTCAGGTGAGCCCTGGCAGCCGGGACGGCCCGCCAGGTTCGAGGCGGTATCAGGATGAAGGCCTTCCGGCTGAGGTAGGCGACACCCGTGGCGATCGTCGTGATGATCACGAGGATCAGGAACCACCCGAAGAGATAGTTCAAAAGAGGCAGTTTGAAAACGTAGAAACCGATATCCCTCTGGAAGACGGGGTCCTTGACGCCGAAAGGGACGGCGTTGAAGAACCGGAGATAATTCTCCCATTGGCCCGTGGCGTTGAGCGCCGCAAAAGCGCCGAAGAGAAGGCAGAAGGCAAGAATTGTGGTCTGGATAGCGGGGTTTTTCCCGTTCAGGGGGATACCCTGCACGAGCGGCTCCGCCTCGACTTCGGGCAGTCGGGAAGTAACACGAAAAGCGATGAAGAGATTTGCGTAGAGAAACACAAAGAAGGCCAGGCCGAAGACGGCGGCCATCGTCATCTGGGATTTTAAGGTCGTGACGAAGACACTCTGATAACCCACTTCGTTGAACCACAACCAGTCCGCGATGAAGCCCACGGCCTGCCGGAAAACGACGAGCAGACCGAAGAGAAGGACGAAAAGACTCAACCCCCGGATATTCCTGATTCCGGGTTTCGGGATTCTGAAACGGTTCATGGGTGACCTCTTTCTCCGGGAGAGGAGGGACGAATCAGGGCACTCCGCGGCCGGATTTCGGTTTTTCCCCTGCTGTGGGGGACAGACTATAAAGGAACAGGGCAAAAGGCAAGGACCTTGTCGGGTTGCCTCAACGGGGGAATTCTGGTATTTGTGAACGGGCCGTTTTTTCTTCTTCCCATAGCGGGCCCGGGGCAGTGAAACAATCTTTTTCATCCGACCGCAAAGGAGTGTCCGTTCCGGTGGTGTGGAAGCCTGGTCCGACCTGCAAGACGATGAGACCCTGGAAGACGGTCGGCCTCCTTCTCGTTTTTTTCTTTCTTTCGGCATGCGGGGGCAAAACGGCCAAGCCCGTGGAGACGGGACGTCCGGCGAAGAAGACCCGGCTTGCAAAGCTCGGTTACACCATCCAGGTGGGTGCCTTCGCACAGGTCGAAAACGCAGCGCGACTCACGGACTCCCTGCGGCGGGAGGGGCTGAACGCCTACTATTTCGTCTACCGGACGGGGCTCTACAAAGTCCGCTTCGGCGATTTTTCCACAGAGAAGGCCGCGCGGACGGAAGCCGGTCGTCTCCGGTCGGCCGGCGTGATCAATGAATATTTCATCGTCAACCCCGGGGAGTACGCGGCGGCCAGGAGAGATGCCCGCGGAGAGGCTTATCTGCGGGATGAGATCGTGCGGACCGCCGAGAGTTTCATCGGCGTCCCCTACCATTACGGCGGCGATTCACCCGATGAGGGATTCGACTGCAGCGGCCTCACCATGGCCGTGTATCAGCTGAACGGTCTCGATCTTCCCCGCTCCTCGAAGGAACAGTACCGTCTCGGGGAACCGGTGGGGCGAAACGATCTCGCCCGGGGGGATCTCGTGTTTTTCAGCACCGGCCGCGACGGGAAGGTCTCACACGTCGGCATCTACGTCGGCAATGGACGCTTCATCCATGCGCCCGGCCGGGGCAAGAAAGTCTCGGTCGACTCCGTCTCCCGCAGCTATTTCGCCAGGTGCTACGCCGGAGGACGGACCTACCTGTAGACGGACCGGTGAGAGCGATTCAGCGTTGAAATGACGGGAGAAAAAAGCTCATGGAAAGAAAGAAGGTCAAAGACTCCATGGTCGTCATGACGCGCGGCATGAGCCCGCTTCGAACGGTGCCGCGGCCTCCATCAACCGGCTCGATTTCCACAACCCCGTTTTCATCGGCGACCTCATCGCCGTGAGAGCCGGCGTCAACCATGCGGCCAAGGGCTCCATGGAAACGGGTGTGCGGGCCGAGTCGCAAAACCTCTTCACGGGAGAGACTCGGCACACCGTTGCAGCCTGCACGACCTTCCTGGCCCTTGACACAAACGGCAAACCCACCCGGATCCCGTCCCCCATTTTCGAGACGCCCGATGAAAGGCGCTGCAACCGCGAGGTCTGCGATTAGTTTATATTTTCGGACATCTAAAAGAACGATCCCCCCATTGTCTCTTCCCCGCCTTAAACCGGGTTCCGGGCATCCCGAAAGACTGTAAACCAAACATCCCATCGGTCGTTATAACGGATCAAAAAAGGCAGCGGGTTGTTTCAACAGCCGTGGGAACAAAACCGGGGAGAGGCAACCCCGGGGAAAGGAAAGGGAAAATGAAACGCATTCTGTTAGTCCTTGCGATAACCCTGTTTGCGGTCCCGGCAGCGCAGGCCGCCGGTGTCGGCGTGTCGATCCGTATCGTCGAGCCGGGCTTTTACGGTCATGTCGATCTTGGCCCGTATCCTCAGCCGATGATTGTCTATTCCCCCCCGGTCGTGGTTCGTCCCGCGCCCGTGGTCGTTGCCCGCCCGGTTTATGTCCACGTCCCTCCGCGTCATGTAAAGCGGGGGTACAGTCGTTATCACGAACGGCCCGTGTATATAGTGCACGAGAGGTGGTATCCCGTGCCCGTGCATCGCTGAGACAGGGTCCGTTGATCGGATCCGGCAAATCGGGCATGAACGGGAAAACCCCGCATTTCGTCGGGATGCGGGGTTTTTCTTTTACGGCACACCATGATTCAGGGGACCCTGCAGGAACCGGTCGGTGAGAGTTAGAGATCATTGATCGCATTGATCAGGCTTCGCAGCCTGCCGAAATCCCTCCGGTTGAAATCGACCGCAAGCCTCGGCAGGTCGATGACATCCCCGTCGTCTCTTTCCTCTTCCAGGGCGCCTGTTGACACAATTCCACCACCGGCGACGAGGATGTCCTGGAACTGCTCTGCCAGCCTTTGAACTTCCTCCCGGCGGAGCGGGGTCGTCAGGCGGATCACGAGCCGCCCGCGTACATAGCGCATGCTGTGATACCGGCGGTAAAAGCGCTGAATCGTCTCCAACGCGGATAATGCCGAGCTGACCCGCTCGATGATCGCGAAGTCCGACGGGCAGATGAAGTTGCGCGTCAGGAGTTCCTCTTCGAGAAACCGGATCACGTGCTCCCAGTAGGAACCACCGGGCTCATCCACCAGGACGAGCGGCATGGGGTTGCGTTTGCCCGTTTGAAGGAGGGTCAGCGCCTCCATCGCCTCGTCGAGCGTTCCGAACCCGCCCGGGAAGAGCGCCACGGCGTCGGCCTCCTTGAGGAAAGCCACCTTCCGATTGAAGAAATACTTGTAATTGATGGCCCGCGGGTTGCCTTTGATCACGGGATTCGGTCTTTCTTCAAAAGGCAGGCGGATGTTCACCCCGAAGGAGTGCTCGGGACCGGCGCCCTTGTTGACGGCTTCCATGATCCCGGCGCCGCCTCCGGTGATGACCATGTAGCCGGCCTCGGCGAGTTTTTCCCCGAGAAGCCCGGCCATCTCGTACAGGGGGTCCCCTGCCCGGACACGGGCGGAGCCGAAGACGGTGACTTTGCGCACGTTCCGATAGGGGCTGAAGACCTTGGAGGTGAAGCGCATTTCCTTCAATGTCGAGTTCATGAGCTTGATGTCCCCTCCCTCGTCGTCCTCCTGCCCGGCTTTGAGCGATGCGATGATCATCTCGCGGACGAATTCCGGCCTGCGGATGTCCCCGGCTGTTTCCATCAACTGATCGATGATCCCGTCCACGGGGCCGTTGTTGCGGGTGAAATTGATTTTCATGGTTTCTTCCCCGTTATACCCGTCGAAAGTGTCACGGTTCTATTTTAACGTTTTTCAGGTTTTTGTCGAGAGGAAGAGCAGAGAAGAAGAACATCCAGGAAGCGGACAGGGACCGCGCCGGAAACCGGAGTGGATCATCGAAGCCACATCCCCGCGACCCAGAAGAGAAGCATTCCTGCGACAACGGTGAGGCCGAGGGAGCGTGTTTTCAGCGCGATGATGAAGGTCGGCACGGCGACGAAGAGCTCCGGTCTCAGGATATCCATGTGCCGGGGCTCCCCGGATGTGATCAGCGCCGGCGCCACCAGCGCGCTCAGGATGGATACGGGGATGAAGTCGAGCCATGTCGTGAACCACCCGGGAAGCCGGCGCCTGGAGAGAAAAGCCAGGGGGAACCATCGGGGGATGTAGGTGACGAGACCCATGAAGAAGGAAAGGAGGAGGATATCGGTATTCATGACTTGGCTTCTTCCGTTCCCATTTGCAGAGCCGGGGTTCCCGGCCGTCTTCGGATGAAGACGAGGCCGAGGGTGGCCGCGATCACGGACGCTGCGACGATGTAGAAATTCCCCGGGAAGAGGAGCGAAAACAAGACCGCCACACCACCGGAAACGACGGCAACGGCCGTGTAGAGGGGACCCCTCAGCTGAAACACGAGCAGGCAGAGGAACATCGCAATGAGAGCGTAATCCAGCCCGAAGGCGCCGGGAGGCACCAGTTCCCCCGCGTACCCGCCGATCACGGTGCTTCCCACCCAGGCGGCATTGGACGTGTGATTCACGACGAGGGCCCGCCTCCAGTCCCAGCTTTCGTCCCGGAATTTCGTGAGATTGACGGCAAAACTCTCGTCGGTGACGCCGTAACCGTAAAGGGCCGTCCGCCACGCCCCCAGATCCCGCAGGAAGACCGACAGGGAGGAACTCATGAGGAGGTGCCTCAGGTTCACGACAAAGGCGGTCATCACGACGGGAATCAGGCCGGCCCCGCCGGTCAGCATGGAAACGGCGATGAACTGGGCACTCCCCGCGAAAACCAGAACGGACATGAGGCCGATATCCAGGGGAGACAGTCCCGCTTTGCCGGCGATGACGCCGAAGGCGAGCCCGATGGGGAAATAGCCGAGACAGATGGGCCAGGCGGTCTTCACGCCGTCTTTGAGGACGGCCGCAAGATTTTCCTCTTTCGGGGCGGGCGCCGTCATGGGATTACAGCTTGAACTCGGCGACGAGGATGGTGTGATCAGAGGGTTTCTCGGCCGTCCGGGGCTTCATGTCGATGTAGGAGTCGACGGACTTCGCCGCAAGGGGCGCCGTGGCCAGGATATGGTCCACGCGCCATCCCAATCCCCTCTCGACGGTCTTGGGGATTCGATAATCGAAAAAGGTGTAGTGGCCGGGCTCCCCCGTGTGGTGTTTCCTGAAGACGTCCGTGAAACCCCAGGCCTTGACGGTGTCGAAAGCTTCCCACACTTCCGGCGTGAAATCGACGTGACCCAGCAGCCTTTTCGGGTTGTGCACGTCGATCTCCTCGCGGGCCACGTTGATGTCGCCGCACCAGATGAGCGGCTTCCGGGGGGAGTCGTGCCTGGCGAAATGTTTCTTCAGACGCTCGAACCACTGAAGCTTGTAGGCGAACTTGGGGCTATCCTTCTTCTCCCCCTGGGGGACGTAGGTGTTGACGACGGAGACGCCGGAGAAGACACCGCGGATGAGACGGTCCTCGTCGGCGGGGCCTCCGTCATCGAGGCCGTACCGGACCGCGCCGGGTTTGTCAAGCGAGGCGATGGCGACACCGTTGTAACCTTTCTTCCCCCTGAAGACCACGGCGTAGCCGGCGGCCTCGAAGGCCCCGACCGGAAATTTGTCATCCTCCACCTTCGTCTCCTGGAAGCAGATCACCGTGGGTCTGTTCTTCTCGATCCAGGGGATGACGATGTGCAGTCGGGTCCGGATGGAGTTGACGTTGTACGTGGCAATCCTGAACGTCGCCATGGATCCTCTTTTTTTCGATGAGGGGTCACGGTACTCGGGAATTCCCATAGCACGATCCCCGGAGGTCCGACAAGGCCTTTTCAGGCATCGGCGGATATCGCCGGAACTTTCTTCTTGATCCTGCCCGGCGCTTCACATAAAAATGGGACAAAACCTTGCGCGGGAGGGGTGAGTTTCGTGGATGCCTACGAGAAGATCAAGGAACTTCTGCGGCGCCTGGGCGTTGCCGGCGAGGAAATCGATCATCCGCCCGTGAGCGGATGTGAAGACTCGCTGAGATTCCGCCGGGAGGCGGGCTGGAGCGGCGCCAGCAGCAAGTGCGTCCTCTTCCATGCCCGGGGGCGTTACTACCTGGTCGTTACGACGGCGGAGAAAGAGATCGTCGCCCGCATGTTCAAGAGAGAGTTCGGGACAAAAGATATCCGCTTCGCGAAACTGGAGGAGTTGATCCGGTGGACGGGGTGCGAGCCGGGAGCCGTCTCGCCCTTCGGCCATGCGAGTGAAGAACTGCCTTACTATGTCGACGAGGAAATCTTCCGGTCCGGCTATTTCATGTTCAACCCTGCCGCCCCCACGCGGAGCATGCGCATCACGACCGGCGATCTTCGAAGGGTGTATGCCTCTCTTCCCAACCCTGTCCGCTATTTCTCCGTGGATGATGAGGGGCGGTTTTCGTTCCGGGGGAAGGAAGACATACGCCCGGCCTGAAGAGAGTTTGCGCAGAAGGACGGAGGAAGCCATGGAGACCCGCCGACCCGGAAGAACCTGGATCAACGAACCCGTTACCGCCCTGACGGATCTGATCCTGTCGGCCATGGCCGTTTATTTCGCTGTTCACCTGGGCCGGCAGCAGGAACTGGGGGGGATGAAAGTCCATCTCTATTTCTCCCGTGCCTTCTGGGCCCTGGGGCTCGGGGCGTTTCTGGGTGCCGTGACGCACGGCATCGGGCGGCACCTGTCCGTCGAGATCGGCAGGCTGATCTGGCGGGTCACACTTCTCTCGCTGGGGGCGGCGGCTTTCTTCCTGATCCTGGCCGTGGCCCGCCACGCCTTTCCCGCCCGGCATGTCCCGGTCTTCGAATGGTCGGGCGTCGTTATGATTGCCCTCTATGCGATCATCATTCTCCGCGATGACCGGTTCCTGTGGGCCGTCATTTTCTACAGTGCCGCCCTGCTGATCGTTCTGGCGGCGATGCTGCACGATCTTGTTTCCGGGGTGCGGGAGGGGCCCGGTCTTGTCGTCGCGGGGATCCTGGTCAGTTTCGCCGCCGCCATTGTCCAGAGGAGCGGTCTCTCCCTTCACAGGCATTTCAACCACAATGATCTCTACCATGTCGTGCAGTCGGTCGGGCTCTACTATCTATACAGGGGCGCCATGCTGCTGAAGGATTGGCCTTCCCCCTGATTGCCCGCTTGTTTCGTTCCGCCGGAACATTCCGATGAGTCCCCCTGTCTTGACAACCCCGAAGCCATTATTAATTTATGATCGAGACGCAAGGTCCGACCGTTTGTACGAACAGACGAATATGATACAGACACATTCTGGAAAGGAGGTTGATGGCCTATGTTCTGGCAGGATTTTAGACGTTTGGGAAGAGGATGGGACCCCTTCCGGGAGGTCGAAACTCTTCGCAGGGAGATGAATCGCCTTTTTACTCAGGCCGATCCCCGGAGTGCGCAGGGATCTCCGGCGCTGAACATCTGGGTCCAGGATCAGAACGTTCTCGTCACGGCGGAGCTTCCCGGCATCGATGTCCAGGACATCGACATATCGGTCATCGGCGAGACCCTGACCTTGAAGGGTGAACGGAAAGCCGATGTCCTGAAAGAGGGTGAGAGTTATCATCGCCGGGAAAGGGGGAGCGGGTCCTTCGCCCGAACCGTCAAGCTGCCCTTCAGGGTCGAGGCGGACAAGGTGACGGCAAAATACGAAAGGGGCATTCTCCAGGTCACGCTGCCCCGTGCCGAGGAAGACAAACCCAAGAAGATTCAGATCAAATCAAAATGAAACAGGGAGGGTGATGATATGGCGACCAAAGACATCGAGAAGCGCGAGGCACAGTCCCCTTCCGAAACGGAGAGAACAAGATCCGGGAGGGTATACATTCCCAGTGTGGATATCTATGACAGCAAGGATGCGGTCCTGCTCGTCGCGGACATGCCCGGTGTGAACGAGGAGAACGTCGACATCACGCTGGAAAAGAACGTGCTGACGATCAGTGGAACCGTCGATCCCGTCGCCTTTGAAGGGTATCGGCTCGCGTACAGCGAATACGGGGTCGGCGATTACCAGCGGTCGTTTACGATTTCCGACGAGATCGATGGGGATCGGATCGAAGCCGCGGTCAAGAACGGCGTGCTGCGGCTCACACTGCCGAAGACCGAGAAGGTCAAGGTGAAGAAAATCATCGTCAGGGCGGAATGAAAATGGAAAGGGAAAGGAGGTACGACCGATGGACAAGAAAATTCGAGATCTCCTTCCAGCCGTCTGGAGCGGGAGAGAGAGTGATGAGGATTGGCCGCTGCAGTCCCTGCAACGGCAGGTGAACAGGTTGTTCGACGATTTCTTCCGAGGAACCGATCTGCGGCCCTTTGCAGAGATGGGGCGGGTCGGCGAGTTTGCACCCCGCATCGATGTCAAGGAATCGGACAAGGCCTTCACCGTCACGGCGGAGCTTCCCGGCATGGATGAGAAGGACGTGGAAGTGATGCTGTCCGCCGACTCCCTGACCCTCAAAGGGGAGAAGAAGCATGAGAAGGAAGAAAAGGGCGAAAGTTTCTACCGGATGGAGAGGTCCTACGGGTCTTTCCACCGTGTGATCCCCCTGCCGGATGGGGTGGATGCCGGGAAGGTCGATGCCGGCTTCAGCAAGGGCGTCCTGACGGTCAACCTTCCCAAGACCGCCAAGGCCAAGGAGAAGACAAAGAAAGTCACCATCAAGACGGGGAAATGATAAATGCAGAGCCGGCGCCGGTTGACGACGCCGGTTTTTTTATTCGCTCTCCTGTTTTGCCTTCAGGGCGGGACGTCGAAGGACATGAGATCCTGCGCTGGATCCAGGCGTCCCGTATAGCTCTTGCGGCACTGGCCCTCGATATCCGCATCGTCGCATTCCGGGTAGAAATGGGTCAGAACCAGTCGCTTCACCCCGGCGCGGGTCGCGATTTCACCGGCGAGCGACGGTGTCAGGTGCCCTGAGACCTTTTGGTCATCGGGGAAGGCGCTCTCGCAGATGAAAAGATCCGTTCCTTCCGCAAGTCTGACCAGGTTCTCGCAGTAATCCGTATCCCCCGAATAGGCGACGGAGAACCCTCCCGGGAACCGTACACGGTAGCCGAGGCTGCTTGTGATGTGATTCATGGGGAGGCTCACAATCTCCAGTTCTCCCGCGGAGCATCGGTCGGGCCCGGCGTTGCTCAATTCGACGATCTCCATCAGGCCTTCTTCCAGGACGATCCAGTCGCCGTAAGCGCCCTTCAATTTTTCATAAAGATCCCGAAGTCCCGGGGCACCGACGATCCGGAAGGGGGTCCTGCGCCGCAGGTTTTCGGGGTACTTCGTGGCAAAGAGGAAGGAGACGAATTCCCCTGTGTGATCGGGGTGGAAGTGACTGAAGAGGATCTGGGTGACCTCGGAAATCCTCACACCGGCTTCGAGCAGGCGCCTCATGGTACCGGCGCCGAGATCGAGAACAAGCTTTGTTCGGCCCCGTTCGATGAGCACCGAGCAGGTGCTCCTTCTGAGCGAAGGAACGACCGTTCCTGATCCGAGGATGACAACCCTGTTTTTCCCCATGTGCCGAGGTTCCTGCCGAAAATTCACCGTCCGATGACGGCGCCTCGATGCGGGCCGGAGCGTGGCGTATCCGGCTTAAACGTTCCGAATGACCCTGACGAGAACCCTCCTCGTCCGGGGACCGTCGAATTCGCAGAAGAAGACGGACTGCCAGGTCCCGAGCACGAGTTCCCCTTTTTCGATGATGATCTGTTCCGAGGCGCCGACGAGGGAGGCCTTGATGTGGGCGGCCGCGTTGCCCTCCAGGTGCCTGTAGTTGTCATGAAGGGGGATGAACTTGTCCAGTCCGGTCAGGATATCCCGGGAGACGTCGGGGTCGGCATTTTCGTTGATCGTCACGGCCGCCGTTGTATGGGGGACGAAGACGAGGCAAAAGCCGCTGGTCACCTCGCTGTCCCGTACCGCCTTCCGGATATCGCCCGTGATGTCCACCATCTGAAACCTGGCTGTTGTCCTGATCGAGAGATTTTTCATGAGCCTCCCGTTGCATGACCGTTTTCTGGTGCTTCCCGAAGAAAAGCTGCAACCTTGATTTAATAAAATAGGGACCTTTTTTCAAGTGAAAGTGAGAACGGGTGCCCTGCGGGCAAGAGTCAAAAACACGTATTCTTTTTCAGTTATTAGCGGGTGTTGAAGCACAAGCCTCCCCCGGGCTCCATCGAGCGTCCCCGCGAGCGACATTTTCCAGGCGGGATGTCATACATTTTTTATAATGATTTCAATTGATTGTGAATTTCATTCACCGGGCTCAAGGGGGAATGTGCCCTGTTGTCAAGGAGCCGGCCATTTGTAACGGTCTTGAGTACTCTGGCACGCAATCTGCTTATCTTCTTTCGACATCTGAATTTTCTCTTCAAAAATTGGAGTCGCCGGCTTCAAGATTGGAGAGCTGAAAGCGTTCATAATTTCTTGAGGTTTTTCGTTTCGCCCTTGTGAGCACAGCGATGAGGTGTGAACAGTCGTTGAGAAATGGGTGCCTCTTTAAAAATTCTTGACAAATTAGATTAATTAGATAATGTTTTCCAATATTTTGGACATTTTCATATTTTGTTGCTCCGATCCAATTCAAGTATTCGTCGACGAAGGGCGGGAGTGGCCGTTGTCTGAGAGGACATTGACCGTATCGGGATGATGATGAAATCGGACCGGGAAATCAACGCCACAGAGAAGCTGCTGGATATTATTCGCGGCAAAAAGGTGTCCGGCGGCTTCGGCGGCGAGAAGACGAATGACGTGATCAAGGTCAAGCGTAAGAGACCCTCCCTCACGGTTTTCCGTTTCAAACCTTTTGAATCGAAAGTGACCATCGGTGTCGATATCGGCTACCAGGATCTTCTGATGGTCAAAATCCAGGAGATTGCCGATAAGCAGTGGAAGCTGCTCGACTACAGGTCCGTGCCGCTCCCGAAAGCGTCAGCCGGCTCCTTTGAGTTCACGGGCTTTATCAAATCGGAGCTCAACAAGTTCTGCGGCACCTCAAAGCGTCTGAAAATCTGGTCACTCATCCCCGCGTCCAAGGTGGATGTCCGGTTCATCAAGATTCCGAAAGTCCCCAAGAAGCAGGTCGAAAACGCGGTCTACTGGACCGTGAAGAAGGAAGTGACCTTCGAGGACAGTGAAACCATCCTCGATTTCGACGTCCAGGGGGATATCAACGAGCTGGGCGTCCAGAAGACCTCCGTCATGGTGTACACGACCCCCCGGTCTGAGGTGCAGGCGGTGCAGGATCTCTTTTCCGATGCGGGCTACCAGCTGGCCGGGATCACCATCGCCCCCTTCGCCATACAGAACCTCTTCCGTACCGGCTGGGTGCCCGTGGTGGGGGATGTGACGGCAAGCCTTTATATCGGCCGGGACTGGACCCGTATCGACCTCTATTCCAAGGGAAGCCTGATCCTCACCCGCGGAATCAAGGCGGGCCTCAGCAGCATGGTGGAAGCTCTCATCGAGAGTCACACCGAGAAGAAGAGAAGATCCCCGGCAGACAGGGCGTCTGCAACGGAAACCGACCGGGGCTTGACGACGGAGCAGGCCCATAAGCTCCTGCTGAGCCTCAACCCCAACGCCCCCCCCCTGACCCGCGAGGACTTCGGCCATGAGCTCAAGGAAGAGGAAATCTTCTCCATGGTCCTGCCGGCCCTCGAGCGGCTGGTCAGGCAGGTAGAGCGGACCTTTGCCAACGTCGGGGCGGAGAGGGTCGGCAAGATCTACATCGCCGGCGTCATTGACGGCTACCGGCCGCTGGTCGACTATATCGGCGACCAACTGGGCATCGAAAGCGGCATCATGGATCCCCTGTCCCCCGATCATCCCTCCGTCTACGATATCGCCCCTCCGACCTCCCTGTCCGAGCGGGTCGCCTTTGCGCCGGCAGTGGGGCTGGCCCTGTCGGACAACGAGCGCACACCCAACGTGACCTTTACCTACAAGGCCAAGGAGAAACTGGTCCGGACGGTCCGCGTCAACCGCATCATCATGCTGGGGATCCTGTTTTTCATTCTCGTCGGAACGAGCGTTTTTTACTGGCAGGTCCATCTGGCGGACCAGAAAAAAGCGACCTATGAAGGCCTCCGGAAGGAACTGGATCGATACAATCCGAGGATCGACAAAAACTTCATCCTCCAGATCGCCACCAAGGTCAAGGAGGAACAGCGCATTACCCGGAACTACAGTGAAAGGTATCTCGGGATGGCCGTCATCAGCGAACTTTCGGCACTGACCCCTTCCCATATCCGGTTGCTGAAAATGAGAACCGACCTGACACCGGTCACGGCCCCGAAAAACCCGGAGGCTGCCCCCAGGAAAGAAGGGGACAAAGAGGCAGGCCGGACGTCGAGACACCTGGAAATCGAGGGGGTCGTCCTGGGGGAGCGGGGCAGGCTGGAAAGCCTCCTTTCCTCCTACGTGCTCAAGTTGCAGAGTTCCCCGCTCTTCAAGGAAACAAGGGTGCAGAGCAGTAATGTCGAAGCGTATCAGGTGACACGCGGGCAGAACGAAGTTCTGCGATTCAGTCTGTCCATCAAGATGCTGTAGGTCGACCCATGAATCCCAAGGAAATACTTGAAGCGTTGAAAGGAAGCCTGTCGTACCTGATCGTCGGGGCGTTCGTCATCCTGGTTTTCGGCCTCATCGGTTTCTACAATTACCGGTCCCTCAACGAACTGGACCGCGACATCAGGGCCGTCAAGGCCGATATCGAGGAACAGCGTATCATGGCGCCGCTGTACAGGGAGCAGATCGAAAAGATCCAGATCAAGACGAAGAAGCAGTTACCCTGCCCCGCCCGAGTTCAGTTGCCGAAGGAACAGCACGAACAGATCACGACCATCTTCGGGGACCTGGCGAGAGAAGCCCGGCTCGAGGTCGTATCGATGACCCCGGACATCAATTCGCTTTCCGGCGGGACGGGGCTTATGGTGGTCAACGCGGCCTTGAAGGGTGATTTTCAAAATTTCCGGAATTATCTGATCGCCCTCGGAAACGTTCCCTCCCTGGCGCATCTCGGAGAGATCCAGATACAGACGATACCGGGCGGCAAGGAGTTCCGCCTGAAACTCTGGGTGGCCGTGGGGTGAGGGATCGGGATGTGGAGCGTTGATGTCAAAGGGGGATCGGAGTCCCCCCATCGTCTCAGGGCTGTATGGAATTAAAAAAACGCGAAAAAATCATTCTGGGCATCATGGGTGCGGTCATCCTGTATGCCGTGTATTATTTTTTGTTCTCGGGGCCGGGCACCCCCACCGTGGCCGTGAAAGGGGGCAGTTCCGTCGATTCGGCGAAAATGATGACGGAACTCGCCGCCAACCTGAAGCAGGACGACACGACGGGGCCGGACGCCTATGTCATCGCCCGGGCGGAATCCAACTGGGAGGCGGATCCTTTCTTCAAGGGGGTTTTCGTCTCGGCGAAAGACAAGCCCGCGGGCCCGGCGAAAGGGCCGGAGATCGTCTACTCCGGTTACGTGGATCTGGGGACGAAGCGGATCGCCGTCATCAACGGGAACCCTTATGAGATCGGCGACAGGCTGGAAACGGCGGGGGCCTATTATGTAAAGCAGATCGATTCGACCAGGGTCGTCATCGTGGACAGGGAGCAGAGCACCAATCTCACCATTCCTCTGAAGGAGGAGATTTTTTAAGGAGAAGAGCCTTGAACTTGAAAAGACTGAACAAGGGAGCCTGGTGCCGGGTTTTGATTCTCGGCCTGGGTCTCATGATTTCCTGTTCTTCCCCGGGCACGGAAGTCAAGAAAGATCCCTTCTTTGAAAAGTGGGGCACGCTGGCCGAGGAATCCAAGGGACATTCGCCGACGGCCAGGGCCCGGGTGATCGAGACACCGCCCATGGGCCCCGATGAGATCGCGGAGGCGCAGGTCACGGCCACAAGGGAAAGACCTCTTCCCACCAAGAGGGTCACCCTCCGGATGCACAACGTGGACATCAACGTCATCCTTCGGGCCATGGCGCAGGCGGCCAACCAGAACATCCTGATCAAGTCCGGCGTCAAGGGTCAGAGCAGTATCCACATCAACAACGAACCCTGGGACGAGGCGTTCAAGGGCATCCTGAGGACCAACGGGCTGGTCTACACCTGGGAAGGGAATATCATCCGGGTGATGGCCCTGGAGGACATGGAACACGACATCCGGCTGGCGACCACCGTGGACAGGAGGCGGTCGCAGAAACTCGTTACCATGATTGTGAATGTGGATTTTGCCGATGCCAACAAGCTGAAGGAGAGCGCCAAAGAATTGCTGGCGAAGGACAGGGACGGTAAGGCCCGCGGGTCCGTCAGCGTGGACGAACACACAAACGCTCTCATTATCCAGGCCACCCGGGAGGACCTGGAGCGGATCAAACCCATGCTCGAGAAGCTCGATAAACCCATACCGCAGATCGCCATCAAGGCCAACATCGTCGAGGCCACGAAGGACACGGCCCGCGATCTCGGTGTGATGTGGGGCGGTATTTATGGGAATACCGCCAACCGCAACCAGTACTTCATCACGCCCGGAGGCAGCGCGGGGACGACCACGGCAAGCCCCTTTACCGGCGCCTACACCCCGACGATGGGGTCCACCGGCATCGGCGGTCAGGGGATGGGTGTGAACTTCCCCATCGATCCGACGAAGATCTCCGCGGCGGGCGGGTCGGGTTCCCTGGGGCTTCTCTTCGGGACGATCGGGGGCAGTTTCCTCGAGGTCCAGCTGCAGGCCCTCCAGCGGGACGGCAAGGTGAACATCCTTTCGAGCCCCTCCATCACGACACTCGACAACCAGACGGCTTACACGGAGAACGGCGAGCGGGTGCCCTACGTGGCCACCACGTCGACCGGGGGTCAGGTCACGCAGGAGGTGAAGTTCGAGGACGCCGTGCTGCGGCTCGAGGTCACGCCGCACGTGATCGACGGCAAGAACCTGAAGATGAAGATCAAGGTGAAGAAGGACGAGGTGGACACCACGCGGACCGTCCAGGGGAACCCCTACATCATCAAGAAGCAGACGGAGAGCACCCTCATCGTGCAGGACGGCGAGACGATCGTCATATCCGGTCTCACGAAACAGAGCACGACCTTGAGCAACACCGGGCTGCCGGGTCTGAAGGACGTCCCGGGTCTCGGGTGGCTCTTCGGTGCGGATAGCACGGGCAGATTGTTCCAGGAAGTCCTCGTGTTCATCACGCCCCACATCCTCAAGATGCAGGTCGCGGGCGAGTCCGGGGAAACCGGAGCTCCGCCTGCGCCGGCGGAACAGTCGCCCCTGCCGGAAAACCCGGCGAACTCCGGTGAGACTCCGGGAAAGTAGAGGAATGAGTTACTACAGGCTGTTAGAACTGAATAGCGAGCCCTTCTCCAACTCGCCCGAGCCCGACCTTTTCTATCAAGCCCCTCAGTACGTCCAGTGCCTGCAGAAGCTCGAAATCTCGATCCGGCTCCGCCGGGGGCTCAGCGTCGTCGTCGGTGACGTCGGGACGGGCAAGACCACCCTCTCGAGGATGCTCATTCGCAAGTTCCGCGGCGAAGGGAACGTCAAGCTGTATCTCCTTCTCGATCCTGATTTCAGCAGCGCCCTCGAATTCCTGGTCGCCGTCGCCAGGATGTTCAGGGTCTACACGAGCGAGGCGGCTTCCAGCGAGTGGCAGCTCAAGGAGAACATCAAGGATTATCTCTTCCACCAGGGGATTCACAAAGACAGGATCATCGTCCTCATCATCGACGAGGGGCAAAAACTCCCGCCTTTCTGCGTTGAACTCCTGAGGGAATTTTTGAACTACGAAACCAACACCGCCAAGCTCCTCCAGATCGTCCTTTTTGCCCAGAGGGAATTCAAGAGGATCCTGGAAGAGCACGCGGGATTCGCCGACCGTGTGAATTTCCACTATGTCATGAAGCCGTTGAACTTCAGCCAGACCCGGGCCATGATCCGTTTCCGTATCGAGCGGGTCAGCGAGGCGGGGAAGAACCCGGTTCTATTCACGGCGCCCGCGCTCTGGGCGATCTACAGGGCCACCGGCGGGTATCCGAGAAAAATCATGATGCTCGGTCACCAGATTCTGCTCAAGATGATCGTCCAGGACCGGAAACGGGCCGACTGGACGCTCGTACGCACCTGTCTGAGAGACACGGCGCCGCGGAGACCCGTCGTCAGAACGTGGCGGCTCATCCTCGCCCCCTCCGGAATCGCTGTTGCGGCGCTCATCCTGGGTTTGACCTTCGAGAAACCCTCTGCCTGGCTCACCCAGGCCCTCAGCCGGTCAGGCATCCCGGCATGGCAGAACGACGAGACGACCCAGCCCGTTTCGGTCGCCGCGTCGGCGGTCCCGTCCCCGGTGCCGGCCGGGCAGGAGATGCAACAGGCTTCTCTGGAACGTTCGAGCCAGGCGACGCCCGGGCCGTCACCCGGACTGACGGTGGACGTGCCGCCCGTTCCCATTCCCCCATCGGTGGAATCGGCTCAGGAAAAAGGTGTCCCCGAATGGCTGGGCCGGCTGACCATTCAAAAGAGGGATTCCTTCCGGCAGGTTCTCGAGCAGCTCTACGGGTCCTCTGCGGAGATGCATTTCGAAAGCCTTGCGAAGGCCAACGGGAAAATCAAGAGCATGAAAACCGTGAAGGCCGGAGACGTGATTCGCTTCCCGGCCCTCCCCGCCTCTTCCAGGCCCGACCAGCATGCCGCGTACTGGGTGCAGCTCGCGGAGATGGACACGCTGGAAGATGCCTATGAATACATCCGGCATTACACGATCCGTGTCGCCCCGACCCGGATCCTTCCTTTCTGGAATCCCGGGGGGGGCTTGAGGTTTTCCATCCTGCTGAAAGAAGGCTTCAACCACGAAAAATCCGCCCGGAAGGCGATGAGAGATCTTCCCCGGAAGATCTCCTCTTCCGCCAGGATCGTCAGCGAGTGGGGCGAGGGGACCGTCTTTTTCGCCGATCTGGGCTGAAAGCAAGGGAGGGAAGGTAGGGACAGTGAAAGTCAGGAAAAAATTAGGGGAAATGCTCGTAGAGGCCAAGCTGTTGACGGACGATCAGCTTAGGCAGGCGCTGACGGATCACAAGAAGACCGGTCTCAAGCTGGGGAAATATCTCATCCAGCAGGGCACCCTGACCGAATACCAGATCATCGATGTCCTCAGCCAGCAGCTGAAGATCGAAAAGTACCATCCGGACAAATATCCCGTGGACATCACCCTGGTTCAGATAGTTCCTTCGGACATCGCGCAGCGGTACCAGGTCGCACCGCTCAAGAAAAAAGGGCACCTCCTGACCGTCGCGATGATCGACCCTGTGGATATCAATGCCCAGGACGCCATTGAAATGCTCACCAACCACGAGGTGGAGCCCGTGGTCTGCACGGAGCGCGAACTGAACCAGCTCATCGGCCAGGTCTACGGCATGCAGTCGGGACTGGGCGGAGTGCTGGAGAGCATCGAGGAACTCAAGATTGATTCGGGCGCCGATGCCGACACCGTCGCGGGCCCCGCGACGGATGACCTGCAGGTGAGCTCTCTCCAGGGGATGGCCGAGGAGGCTCCGATCGTTCGCCTGGTCAACTCCATCATCTCCCAGGCCGTTCGCGAGGGGGCGAGCGATATCCATCTGAGCCCGCAGTTGAAGAACGTACAGGTGCGGTTCCGGATCGACGGCAGGCTCCACGAGGTCCCCGCACCGCCCAAACCCATGTTCCTGCCCATCATATCGAGGATCAAGATTCTGGCGAACATGGATATCGCCACGTCGAGAATCCCCCAGGACGGGCGATTCACCGTCAAAATGGAAAATAAGGATATCAACGTCCGCGTCTCCTCGATCCCGACCATCTACGGGGAGAACCTGGTTCTGAGGCTTCTCGATATGGGCGCCGGCGTCTACTCCCTGGACCGGCTGGGCATGTCCAGGGACGACAAGGACAAGATCGATTCCATTATCAACAAGCCCTACGGCATGATTCTCAGCACGGGGCCTACCGGCAGTGGCAAGAGCACGAGCCTCTACGCCATCATCAAGGAGATCAATCGGCCGGACATTCACATCATCACGCTGGAGGATCCGGTGGAGTACCGGGTCGAGCGGGTCCGGCAGGTGCAGCTGAATCGGAAAGCGGGGATGACCTTTGCCAGCGGTTTGAGGTCGATTCTCCGACAGGACCCGGACGTGATCATGGTCGGCGAGATCCGCGACGGCGAGACGGCGGGGATCGCCGTGCAGGCGGCCCTGACGGGTCACAGGGTTTTGAGTACCGTTCACACCAACGATTCGGCGGGTGCGATTACCCGTCTCATCGACATGGGGATCGAACCGTTTCTGGTCTCGTCGGTTCTTCTGGTCTCTTTCGCCCAGCGGCTCGTGAGGACCATCTGCACCTACTGCAAGGAACCCTACAAACCCAACCCCAAGGTCATGGATGCCTGGGGCCTCAACGGCGTGAAAGAGGGCCAGTTCCAGCGCGGCCGGGGATGCCCCGCCTGCATGGGAACGGGTTACAGGGGACGAACGGGAATCTTCGAGATCCTCCTGAATGACGACATGGTGCAGGATATGATTCTCCGAGGGGCCTCGGCGCAGGAGATCAACCGCGCGGCCAAGCAGGCCGGCAGGCTCCGGAGCCTGAAGGAGGATGCCGTGATCAAAGTTCTCAACGGGGTCACGACGCTCGAGGAAGCGGCATCGGCGGTGATGGTCTAACGGCATCGGGCCGACGGGCCGGGGTGCCGGCGCAACGACAAGAGGATTTCACATGGCGAAATTCACATACGAAGCAATCTCGGACAGCGGTGCCGCCCTGTCGGGAGTCATCGAAGCGGAGTCCGTCGAAATGGCGAATACCCTGCTCGCCACCCGCGGCTACATCCCGTCGAAAGTCAGGAGAATGACCGAGAAGGGCATCGGCGGGAGCACGGCCCTTGCCCCGATCCAGGCCCGGCTGACGGCCGTTAAACCGACGGAGCTCATCCTCTTCACCAAGCAGTTCCGGACCATGTTCCGGGCGGGTGTGCCGATCATGCGGATCTTCGAGGTCCTGGGTTATCAGTCCCAGAACCCGAAGCTGAAGAGGATCGTGACAGGGATCGCCGGCGACATCCAGGAGGGCGCCACCTTTTCGGACGCCCTGGCAAAACACCCGGACACCTTCACGCCCCTCTACCGCAGCATGATCAAGGCCGGTGAAACAAGCGGCAACATCCCCGAGGTCCTGGAACGGATGATTTACATCCTGGAACACGAGCACAAGATCAAATCGGATATCCGCTCGGCCATGCAATACCCCATGATTGTGCTCATCGCTCTGGGCATTGCCTTTTTTGTTCTGCTCACGTTCGTCATCCCGCGGTTCGTGACAATTTTCTCCAGGGCGGGCATCGAGCTGCCCTGGCCGACGAAGGTGAGCATGGTGCTGTATTCCATCCTCAGCAACTACTGGTATATCTGCCTGGCCCTGCTCGTCGTCGGGATTACGGGCATCCGGATGTTTTTAAAAACGCCTCAGGGTCGGTATCTGGTGGACGCCTTCATTCTCAGGATCCCGCTCATCGGCACCCTCTTCGTCCGTGCGGCCATGTCCCGTTTTGCGAGCATTTTTTCCATCCTCCAGTCGAGCGGCGTTCCCGTCATGACCTCCCTGCAGATCCTCTCCGGGACCATCGGCAATTCCGCCATCGCAAGGGAATTCGATCGTGTGCGGGACCGTGTGGAGGAGGGGCGGGGCATTTCGGGTCCCCTCAATGTGGCGAAGTACTTTACCCCCATGGTGATCCAGATGGTCGCCATCGGGGAAGAGTCGGGTCAGCTCGATGAAATGCTCCGGGCCGTCTCGACCCACTATGATGACGAGGTGGCCTATTCCGTTCAGCGTTTGTCCGATGCCGTCGGCCCGATTCTGGTCGTCGGACTCGCCGCTGTGGTGGGTTTTTTCGCCCTGGCCATTTTCCTTCCGATGTGGGACCTCACCCAGGTCGCGCGGAAGGGATTCTGATCGTCGCTCGAGCCGTCGGTTTTCGGTTCCTCGAGGAGGGGTTGAATGGATTTCGATCGGGCGGGGCTTCATTGAGAAATGTCACGGGGCGTCGATGCCATGAAGCAGTCCAAGATCCACGTCAGCCTTTATGTTCTCATTCCGGTGATCTTCAGCGGGATTTCCGTCTTCGCGATCATCGTCACCTACCGGATGATGGAAACCTACGCCCGGTATCCGGTGGAGTCCCTGTCCCACCTCCAGTGGTGGGGGCTGGGGATCACCGTTTTCACCTTCCTCTGCGCGCTGTTTATTACGTGGCTCATCCTGCGGCCCATCAAGCAATTCATCAAAAAGACGGAGAACCTGCCCGTCTTTCCGAAGACCCAGATCGAAGGCGTGAAGAGCGCAAAGATCGATGACCTGTCACAGTTCAACACGGTCTTCGAGCAGGTCACCAACATCCTGAACAAGGTCGAAGCCAAGGAGCTCTTCCCCGAGATTGTCGGGCAGAGCAAGGCCGTCCGCGGGATCTTCAGCCAGATTCTGAAGATCGCGCCGACGGACGCAACCGTGCTCATCACGGGAGAGAGCGGAACCGGCAAGGAACTCATCGCCCAGAGCATCTACCAGCACAGCATGCGCAAGGAGAGGCCCTTCGTGAAGCTCAACTGCGTGGCCATTCCCGAGGGGCTGCTGGAGAGCGAACTGTTCGGTCATGAGAAAGGGTCCTTTACGGGGGCGACGGCCCAGAAGAAGGGCAAGTTCGAACTGGCCAACAACGGGACCATCCTGCTCGACGAAATCGGGGACATGCCGCTTGCCACGCAGGCCAAGCTCCTCCGCGTCCTGCAGGAAAAGGAGTTCGAAAGGGTCGGGGGGACCCGTTCCATTCGGGTCGATGTCCGTTTTATTGCCTCCACCAACAAGAACCTGACCAAACTGGTGCAGGACGGTGTTTTCCGGGAAGACCTCTTCTACCGGCTGAACGTCCTTTCACTCTACCTGCCGCCCCTGAGGGAACGGCGCGAGGACATCCCCCTTCTCGCGGAGCATTTCCTCTCCAAGGCTTCGAAGCCCGTGGAAATCTCCTCCGCGGCGCTGCAGTCTCTGATCGGCTACACCTGGCCCGGCAACATCAGGGAACTTCAGAACACGATGGAAAGGGCGGCCGTGATGGCTGAAAACGGGATCATCGAGGTCTATCATATACCGCCCCAGATTTCGGGCGGCGTCGTCGGGCAGGCTGTGAACGAACTTCCCGAGACGGCCACCATCGATGACAGGCTCCAGGAGATTGAGAAAAAAATGATCATCGATGCCCTGATACGGTCTGACGGCATCCAGGTAAGAGCCGCACAGGTCCTGGGGATCAAAGAGCGCAGTCTCTGGCACAGGATCAAGAAATATGACATCGATGTCGCAGCGATAAAGAAATCATCATAAATTGGAGGGGCATCATCAATAATTGCAAGTATTTCATATTTTTCGGGATTCCTGCCCTTTGGCGTCCCCGGGGAAAAGTAAACTTTAATTATCCGATTTGACTTGTCATTTTGAGTTGATTCCACACTTTCCCCGGCACATGGCATGGATAATGCTAATTCCAACGGTCAGTGCATCCCATTTCAAAGCAAATTCAGGGATCTCCTAAGGCTTTCAGACAGAGGCTCTTTGGAATTAACAGAATCACCGTCAGCCCCCTGCGCTGCAAGATTCCTAAAGTCTTGCGGCGGCAGAGACGATTAAAAGCATGTATTACGCGAGGCGGAGAACAAGGGTGCTGTCTCAGGGTCGGGGTAAATCAGGTAGGGCTTGAACAGAATGTCGTTGCCCGCACCGGGGAATTCAGTAGCACTTGAGAATATTGGAAAAGGAACTGATCAGAAGTCGCGAATACACAAGTCTGCAAGGAGGTTTCAGATGCTTAGTAAAACGCTCATCAAAAATCAGAAAGGTTTCACATTGATCGAGATCATTGCCGTCCTGGTGATCCTCGGAATCCTGGCTGCGGTGGCCATTCCGAAATACTTCAGCCTCCAGGAGGACGCCAAGAAGAGGGCAGGTCAGGCCGCCATTGCCGAGGCCAAGGCAAGAATCACCCAGTACGCCGCTCAAAACTTGCTGAGAGAAAGTACCTGGCCGACGGGTGCTCAAATAGCGGCTTCAGCGGGTACCGATGCAGGAGACTTCACCCTGACGTATGATTACAGCCACTCCCCGACGTTCTCCATTACGGCCACGGGGAGGGCCGGATCGACTGTTGCTTCAGCCACTGCCGTCGGCACCATGCGTCGTCCCGGGTTGTAGCGGATCTGACAAACCAATTGTGTGAAAAAGGGTGAGGGCTGTCGAGAAGACGGTCCTCACCCTTTTTTATGGGTTGTCCCGGAACGGGTTGAGACAAGACGGATCCGAACACGAAAGAATGGAGTCCCACCGGCGCCCGACGGCTCGGCGCCCTCGGGCCGTTTGATCTTATGACGGGGCTCTGGCGGTTTTCTTGAGAATTGCACGGATGCGATTTTCGTCGGGAACGTGGGCAAACATATTTTTTCGTTCCTGGATCCTCCGCATGATCTGGCATACCTGATCCCCCCCGATCCTCTGGATCAAATGCTGCAATGTGGCCTCGAGGGCCGCCTCGTCTCCTGTTGAATCATACAGGTCCATCAGGGCAAGGTAGGCGTAATACCGCTCCGGTTCTCTCTGGACATACCTTTCCCAGTAGATGATGGATTCGGCCTTCAGCCCCTTCTGATGAAGCGCCTCGGCGATGATGCCGTTCGGCGCGCCGTAATCCTTCTTGAGTTCCAGCGCCTTTTGGCCCGAAGAAATAGCCTCGTCAAGTCTCCCCTGTTTCAAGAGAACGAGTGCGTAATTGTTCCGGTAATCCGGTATACCGGGTCTGATTTTTATGGCCTGCTGCACGAGATCTTCGGCCTGGGCCAGATTTCCCCTTTTGAGGTTGACCATCGCCATTCCGTTGAAATATTCGTGAGAGTAAGTGTATTCAAGAGACTTCTCATAGTGGGACTCGGCCTTCTTGTCGTCCCCCATGACATCCAGGAAAAAATTCCCGATGTAGCACTGATAGATTGCCGGTTCCGTGAGGTTCACCCATCTTTTCAGCCGAATTGCCTCCCGGAATTCATCCAGAGCCTGCTGATACTCCCCTTCATTCAAGAGTGTTTTGCCGAGAAGGGCGTGAACCCTGCTTGAATTCGGAGCTTTTTCGAGATTGTCGAGCCAGAGTGTTTTCTCATCGGAAAGGATTTCATTGCGCATGTAGGTCGTGTGTCCCTGGTCCGCCACGACAAAACAAAACGCCGCGATCAGCAGCCCCCGTAGAATTCTATTTCCGGAGAACTTTCTGAATACCCAGCATGCGGCCATGGCGACAGGGACAAAGAGGAACATGGAAGGTATATAGTTCCGATGCTCGTAAATGAGTTCCAGGGGGAGAAAGGAACCCTCAATGGCGTGATTGATGAAAAAGAAAAGGACGCAGAATGAGACAAGAGGCCACTGGCGAGCCTTGACCAGGGCAAAGGCCACGATCAGTAAAAGACCGACCATGGCGGGCAGCGTTGTCCACGGGTCCAACAGGGATTTCGATACATCGATGTCGTACAGGAGCATGAGCCGGGACGGTATGGGGTAGATTAGGAGGGTCAAATAAAACAAGATCACCCTGGGCTGTGTCATCAAACGCTCTGCCATGCTGAAGGGCCTCGTGTCATACCCTTCCAGGATCGATGAAAAATCTCGGTACAGAATTCCGATCACCAGAACGACGATGCAGGGCAGGACGACGATCCGGGTGTTCTTTTTGACATGGTCTGCTGTTGCTCCCTGGATGAGAAAGAGATCGTAGAGATAGATCGCGACGGGGAGCATGAGGGCGTTTTCCTTTGTCCAGAAGGCCAGCAGGAAAAAAATGGCGCAGAACGTGAACGACACGACCCTTCCGGCGGTCCGTGCACCCGTTCTTCCCTTCAGATAAAAGGTCATCGACAAAATGTAAAACAACCCGGCCATGCTCGACATTCTCTGGACGATGTAGGTGACCGATGTGACATGAACGGGATTCACCGCCCAGAGGAGTGCCGCAACGAAGGAAATGGAAAAAGCATTTTCCCCATAGCGGTCCTTCAAAGAGGGCAGATTCAGGGTGTTGCGGATGAAAAAGAAGAGAAAGATCGATGTCAAAACGTGGATCGCGAGATTCACGACGTGATAGCCGACGACATCGAGGCCGCCGAAATAATAATTGAGTCCGAATGTAAAATAGGCGAAGGGTCTGGCAAAATACCCGCGGATAAACAGAGACTTTTTTATTTCCGTCCAGGAGAGGTTCTTGACGTGGACGTTTGAATTCGTGCCGATATTGTCAAAATCGTCGAAGTGCCAGGCCGCGTGGAAGCTGTTCGAATAGATGGTCATGAGGATGATCGAAAATGCCGCAACAGCCAAGGCATATTTCCACCTCTCCGCAAACGATACGATCTGCTGGGCGCCCACCCTCAATGTGATCCTCCTGTACTGCCGGCCGTTCCATTTTCGGCCATTTCTCTCGCAAGGAGCATGCCGAACAACGGCCCGAGGGTAAATGCCGCAGCCATCATGGCCCCGCGAATGAGGAGAGCGGCCATCAGGCCCGGGTCGGCCCCTGCCCCGAGCATGGCGGCGGCAAAGCTGGATACGGCTTCCTGCACGCCTAAATTCCCCGGTGTGACATTGATGAGAAGCGAAAAAGAAGTGATGAGGTAGATCAGAAGCGCCGTTGTAAACGCCACGGGGAATCCGAGCGCCTCGAAGGCAACATAAAAGAGAAGCGCCCCTGCGGAGACGTTGACTGCGGTGAGGAAAAGAATTTTTGCCACCAGGATCCGGTCTTTCATCATCTCCTCCCACCCCTGGAGGGCATGATTCAAAGCGTCCACATACCGGTGGGCCCCATTCATGGGCACCCGTTTGACCCTTAACAGAACCAGGATCAGGGCGGCGACCATCGCGAAGAACAGGAGAAGAACACGGGAAGAATCGGCAGAGGATAGAGAGAAGCCGATCAGCAGAATACCGGCAAGGGCGATGATCAGATAAACGAGCAGATAATTGGCGGCCGACAGCATGGCAAATTTTGAGTAAGAGAGGTTGTGGCGCTTGTTCAGGTACGCGGCTCGTGCAATCATCCCGCCGGAAAAGGGGGTCAGGTAATTGCCCATCGTCGTGACCACCGCCAGCCCGAACCACTCTTTCGCAAGGAGCTCAACTTGATACTTCGCTGCAAAGGTCTTCAGAAAAAGACCGTTGACGGCGATCGTGAACACGCCCAGAACGAACAGGAATGCGCCGTCCCGGATCGAAAGACCGGAGACCGCCCGGAAGGAATCCTCGTGCGCCCGGATATAGAGAGCAATGACCGCAAGCGCGGCAAGCAGCAGGATGAAAGACAGAACCCTCGCCGTCCTGGATTTGTCCGGATGGTCCCGCATGAAAAAGCTCCCCTATTTTTTCTCAGCAAGCATGACGATATTTCGATAGCCCGGAACAGGAATGACCAGGCTCTCCATCCGAACGCCCCACTTCGTGGATGAGAACACATTTCTGTCCGGTTGACGGATCCAGCCCGCTTTTGCCAGGACACGGTACAGGAATCTCGCCGGTGAGTAATGGACCGGGGAGGAGGCTGCCCTGACAATGTTGAAACGGTCCTCAAACAGTGTGAGGAATTCTTTTGCGCTCCGGTATTCCCGGACGTGCGTCGGGTCCAGTACCCACCTTCCCTGATTCCGATAAAAGTACCATCCGTAGGGCAACCGGATGACAGAACTGACGACGAGGCAGCCGCCGGGTTTGAGAACCCTCTCCGCTTCCCGGACAAAGCCCGAGTCGTCCGGCACGTGTTCGATGACCTGCGTGGAAACGATCATGTCGAAGGACCGGTCGGCAAAGGGGAGATGCATGGCGTCTCCGCAAACGACCTCTTTGCCTGTGAGGGACCGGCAGGTCCGGCAGCGGATCATGGATAGATCGAAGGCCACCAGCCGGGCGGAAGGCATGACCCTGCCGAGGTGGAAGCTGTTGCGCCCGTCGCCGGAACCGAGGTCCAGTATCGACTTGCAGGTCCGGACAGTGTCCATCAGGGAAAGCCACTCCGGCTCCCGGGACAGGAATTGCATCTGATATCTGGCGTAGCGGAATGGATCGTCCATGGATCAGTGAGATACGGACATGCCGAGTCGCGAAACAAAGACCCCCCCCCCCGTGAATGGCATGTCCTTCATCTTCCCTTCGATCAGCCGCCACAGGGGAATACAGGTTTCATAACGAATGACATCTCTGATTCTGAATCCCTGCCGATGCAGGATGTCGCCGTACTCTCTCTCCGTCCGCACTCTGATGTGACCGGTGACCTGCCGCAGGATGCCCTTTTGCTTCAACCGCTCGATCCAGTGACTCCCGGACGGGGTGAAGAATACAAAAAGGGCTTCCTCCCGCATGAGCCGCTTCACTTCGGCGAGGACTGCCCGCAGGTCATCGTCGGAGAGATGTTCCAGGACATCGATGGCAACGATTTTGTCAAAGGAGCGATCGAGGAATATCCGCAGATCCCGGATATCGGCCTTCCTCAGCTCCATGTTGGGTCGGGTGCTTTCTGAAAGGGCCTTCTCAATGGCTGCGGCGGAGAAATCGACACCGACGATTCGCCGGACACGGTCGGCAAGGACCCTCGTGTAGCGGCCGGTGCCGCACCCGAGTTCGAGGACGTCATCGGAGGGTCCCGGCCGGCAGAGGGTTTCGATCGTGTGCAGGCGCTGGCGTTCCCGGAAGGCGTTGTTGCCGATGAGATTGGACCGGTTGAGCTTCTCGTAATAGCTGCGGTCATAGAGCGGTTTCATGATCCCGACCTCTTTCCCCCGATCCATTCCCTGACCTGCCATTTCAGGATCCCGAGCCCGAAGGAAAGAACGACCGCGGGCAGGCAGAGGCCCACGACGATCAGGTCGGACAGGCTCCGGCTCAAGTAGAGCACGGCTGCCGTGTAGGTCAGGAGGAAGCCGGCCAGCACAGCCCCTTTGGCCCCGGGAAAGAGAAGGACCGCCGTGAGGGAAAAAAGGATGACGGACCCGATGAACAGGTAGAGCAAGCGATATTTGCCTCCCGGCCGGAGATAGTAATCGGCGAAGCGCGGGCCGCGCTGGTAGGTGTGGATCATGACGTCCGAGAAACCCGACCTCGGCCGGTAGGTCACGGACACGGCATCGGTTCTCAGGATGGGTCTCTCCCGGACGATCTGCCTCAGGATCTTCGTGTCGTCATTGCTGTATCTGTCCGTTTCCCGGGGCTGACTCTTCAGCCACAGGGAGCGGTCGCAGACGAAGTTCGTCGTCCCCTTCGGGACGTCATCGAAGTTGTCGGGGGTGATGAAATACTCCCCGGCCTTCTCCGAGAGGGGGTAGTGCGGGGCGTAGAGCCTGCATCGGAGAAGGTGGAAAAACCGGGCGAAGGGGCTTCCATCGTGGACGACGACGGACGGCAGGAGGGGCTCATAACCGCGCCGGCTCACCTTGGCAAGAAGATTCCCCTCCGGGATGACCCGCGCGTCGTTGAAGACCAGGGTCTCGAACCGGGCGGCCCGGGCGCCCGAGTTGCGGGCGACGATGCGGCCCTCGTTGGATTCGAGATGGATCAGGCGGACGGGGTAACGGGCGGCGATCTGCGGCGTTTCGTCCGTCGAGCCGTCGTTCACCACGATGACCTCGAACCGGTCCCGCGGATAGGACTGGCCGACGAGGGCCTCCAGGCAGGCATCCAGAGTTTCCGCGCCGTTGTAAACCGGGACGATGATGGAAAAGTTCTCAAGGCTCATCGATTTTCAGCCCATCAGGCATAAGGCATCAGGTGATCCACAATCGTCTTCGAAGGGGAAAGGCCCTCGAAGGGGGACCCCCTTCTCCTGAACGCGGAAAAGGAGTTCAGAAAACGATCGATCCTGTCGCCGTCGAAGCCGGCCAAGCAGGCGTTTTCACCCATGCCTTCGGGACGCTCCGTCCGGGTTCGCATGACGAGGCAGGGGACGTTGAGGTAGTAGCTCTCCTCCTGGATGCTGCCCCCGTCGGTGACGATGAAATCGGCACCGGCCAGCAGGTTGACGAAGGTCAGATAGGGCTGGAGGGGCATCAGCACGACGGTCGGCAGGTTTTCGAGTTCTTCATAGAGGCCCAGGCCGGAGAGTTTCTTCTGCGTCGGCTCATGGAGGACGAACAGGACTTTCCTGTCCCGGCCGATCCTCTCGATCAGCGCGACAATGGCCGCCAGCCGGGACCGGGAGTAGAGGGTCTCCACGCGGTGAATGGTGACGACGACATAGGGTCCCGCCGGACGTTCCCCTCCGTCCCGCGATCCTGCGAATCGGAGCGTGTCGATGATCGTGTTGCCGCCCGCATGTACGGTTTTCTTTCCGTAACCCATCTTCTTCAGGTTTTCGAAAGCCCACTCGGAGGGGGCGAAAAGGATGTCGCTGTGCCGCATGGTGATCAGGCGGATGACCTCCTCGGGGAAGGGGTCGAGGAGGTTGAAGCTCCGGAGGCCGGCCTCCACGTGGGCCACCTTGATGCCGCAGCGCTTGGCAAAAAGGAGTGAAAGGAGGGTGGTGAGCGTGTCGCCGTGGATCAGGCACACCCCGTCCTCATCCCGAAAGACGTTCCGCCGGATGTCGCCGGGCCTCAGGGCCGAGCGGCCGATGCCCTCCGCCGTCCACCGGATGGCTTCGGAGAGCCGGGTGATGCTGGTCCTTTCGTCCCGGAGACGGACGTCCGGTCCGCGCAGCCCGAAGGGTCCGAGGAGATCCCCGGTGATCCCGGCGTGCTGCCCCGAATCGATGAAATTGAAGCGGACGGCGCGGCGATCCAGTTCCTGCATGATGGGGGCCATCTTGATGAACTGGGCCTTGGTTCCGATCATGATGTGGATCATAAGGAGCGCCTTCCTCTTCGAACGCCTTTTTCCTCACTCCGCCGGGGGTGCGGGGATCCGGTCCTCGCTGCGGTCGAAACGCATCTGGGCGACCTGCTCGGAGACGAGGCCGACCATGAAGACCACAACGGCCATGGTCATCAGCATGGCGGAGGTGGGGCCGTATCGGCCGCCATAGACGATTATCTTGACGAGACCCCAGGCGAAGCCGGTGAGGAACATGGCGGCGCTGACGGGGATGAAAATCCGCATGGGGGAGAAGAGGGTAGCGATCTTCACGATGATCAGGAAAAACCTCACCCCGTCCCGGAGGAGCTTGATCTTGCTCTTTCCGCTTCGCTTCCCGGCTCGGATCGGCACGTAGGCCAGGCTGTAGCCCGATCTCACGACGGCGAGGGTGATCGTTGTGGGGTAGGAGAATGTGTTCGGAAGGAGATAGACGAATCCCCGGGCGATGTGCGCCTTGATGGCCCGGAACCCGGAGGTGAGATCCTCGATCTTTCTCCGGCATACGTAGGTCGCCAGCCGGTTGTAGATCCTGTTGGCAAGGTCGCGATGGAGGCTCGTTTGGGATTCCCGGGTTCTGGCCCCGACGACCATGTCATAGGGCCCGATCTTCTCCAGGAGCCGGGTGATATCGGCCGGGTCGTGCTGACCGTCACCGTCGAGGATGACCAGGATTTCCCCCCGGGCGTTTCGAATGCCCGTTTTGACGGCCGCGCCGTTTCCGATGTTGTAGGGGTGCGAAATCACCCGGGCGCCCGCCCGGCGCGCCTCATCAGCCGTCCCGTCCCCGGAACCGTCGTCGACGACGATGATTTCGTAACGACGGGTCGTTGCGTCGAGGGTGTGCTGTATATTGGTTACAACCGTTGCAATTCCTTCCTTTTCGTTGTAGGCAGGAA
>ERZ795052.386-NODE-386-length-67107-cov-13.971157_pt1 | contig 67107 bp, 71 predicted proteins | sample MGYA00375136_ERZ795052 | MGnify/ENA primary metagenome ERZ795052 (study PRJEB30181, sample SAMN05720156) | activated sludge metagenome | isolation source: Anaerobic digester | place: Japan | collected 2015-05-26 ...
AAAATATGATCCAAATGGAAACATTATCTGGAAAAGAGAGTATGACGGCGGCGATGAGGACGGAGCAAAAGGTGTAGCAACAGACTCTTATAACAACGTCATAGTAACAGGTATTTCTGAGATAGGTGGCAGGCGTTCTGACTACTGCACCATAAAATACCAAGGTGTTCCTCCAAGAAGTAAATCCCTTCCAATAGACAAGTTCTTGAAGATACTTAAGAGAAACAGGTGCAAAAATCATCCAGATGCAGAAGACTGTAAAGTTTAGTGACTTTATTTATTTTTTATCTTTTTTATATTAAACTTAATACTAAATACTATTTTGCTCTAGGATTTGCATAATATATCTGGCCCTAAAATTAAGGCCATGAGCAACAACTTGACGCAGACAAGGCTTGATTTTTTCTATAGGATTCAGGTCCAGAAGACCATACCTGAGTTTATTAGCATCAGAAAGATGAAGGTGCATGACAAGCGTATAACGATAGCATCCACAAGGAACGATTGTGAAAGCTTAGTCTGCCCCCATGTCAAAAGATCGCATGTCAGTAGATCATTCTCATACATCAGGTGCAACTATTCTAGCAATTTCAAAAAGCAGAGCCCGGGCCCATGTCACATCTGCCCGATGAAAAAGATTAGAAACATTTGGATCCCCGTTAGAACAGAGTGTCGGGAAAAAGAGTGGAAAGTGATGCCAAGCAACAAGTTCTGGAACTGGAAGAAAGAATGATTTCTATTTAAAAAATAATTTCTTCCTTTTTTCCATATTTTTATAAAAGATGAAACTTATAATTATACGTGGTAAAGATGGAAGAAATAAATTGTAAAAAATGCGGTAAAATTATTTCCAGTGAATTCCCACATTGCCCTTATTGCAGAGAAAGTTTGTCAAAGGAAAAACAAGATCGGGCTAATTACTTTTCTTTATGTAGGCATTGTGGCAGGGGATTAAGAAGGATATGGATAACTTGCCCCTACTGTAACGGCATATTGGATTCAATATCATATGAAAAGTATAAACATATGGAAAGTAAGAATCCTGAAGCTGTAGAATCTAACAGAAAGGGAAATGAGTATCTTGAGTCGCGTGATGCTGCAAATGCAATCAAGTGCTATGAAAGAGCTATTGAACTGGATCCAAGCTATACAGTCGCATGGCGTAGCAAAGGAATATCGCTTTTAAATATAGGGAGAGACTCAGAGGCATTATCGTGTTTTGAAAGGGCTACTGAGCTAAATCCAAATTATGCGCCTACATGGCGTAACAAAGGAGTGTCACTCCTTAGACTAGGGAAATATCCAGAGGCATTGTCATGCTATGAAAGAGCTATTGAACTGGATCCAAATAATGCATTTGCATGGCGTAACAAAGGAATATCTCTATTAAATATGGGAAGGTATTCAGAGGCATTGTCGTGTTTTGAAAGGGCTACTGAGCTAAATCCAAAGGATGCACATGCGTGGTGGAACAAAGGAGTTGCACTTCAGGAACTCGGTAGGGATACCCTAGCAAATGAATGTTTAGATAAGGCCAAACAGCTCGGATATAAGGAATAGTATCATTAATTGATTATTTTGATTCCTATTTTAAACATAAGGATATTTTTAAAATGGGCTCTAAGACAGGAGGGGTTTTAGAATTTGTTGAGCCATCAAAGGACAAACAATTCATCTATAAGGAGAATGAAAGAAATATCCTAGTAAGATAAGCTTCAGTTAGCAATAAATGGTAGTAACTCTTTATATTATGCATGGGATGTATTTCTGAAGCTATATGCAAGGATTGTGGCACAAGATACGAAGTTCGTATGGGTGGCGGATTCATTGTCCACGACCTGCACTGCGACAAGTGCGGCGAGTTACGATGCGTATCATTTCATGAACTGGGTGAAATCCATTTAAAATTCATAAAAGGAATTAAGATACCTTATTGCATTGCAACTGGGGCTTCCGACAAGTATATCCAAGAAAACTATCCGGGAGAACCAATAGACGAGGACGAGTACCATAGATTGGTCGAAGAGTTTGCAGGAAAATGTAAGTGTGGGGGGAATTACACATTTAAGGCCCCTATAAGGTGCCCTAACTGTAAGTCTATTAATTTTGAACATGATCCTACTAAATTTACCTTATATGATTGAAAGTGAATTAAATTACTCTAAATAATATCCTTTCGATCTTTTCTCATTCCAAAAGCTATAATTGAAATTAATGAACTTCGGGCTCAAAATAACTTATTTGAAATAAAAAACAACATCACATTAACTTTGTAAAGTGTGCGGGGGCCGTGATTTGAACACGGGAACTCCTACGAGACAGGGTCCTAAGCCCTGTGAACTTGAATGAAAATCATCCTTCTCTATCCTGGAGGGGGCGTATCTTCATGATACACCATAATCAATAAAGCAGTAATCATTTAAATAATTTTTGGTTATATTTAAATTAAATAATTTATTAATCAGGATTTATTAGCATCTCCATGTAAAAAAAGCCTAAAAATCATCAATCAGACACCAATTGATTTATTTTTTCGTATCGCCTACGCCCCCCCGTTCCTGGCGGAGGGGGGCTGCGGCGATATACCGAAAGAATTATTTTTTTATGCGTCTTGATGATTTTCTTAACGGCTTTTTTATAATCCATGTTTGAGATTATTTTGGGAGGGGTGGCTCGGCTCTACCCGAAAGAATAAAGAAAAATAAGATTGTTTAGACTAAAGCGCTTATTTTTTATAACGATTAAACCAATACAATTTTGCATACTCAGATTTTGGCATGATTTTAAGATTTGATTTTCTGAAATTCATTTTATTTCTATCGATATGAAGGACTTCATAGCCAGGATAAATTGTTCCTCCGACCTTATTTTTTGCTACTAACTATGGGCAAGCTTTCCGGAATTCTTGTATCTAGATTATCCTTTAGAGTCCACAAATATATTTGTATACGGACCAGATTTAATACTTGAGATTTTCTTAAGAAAAGGAATAGAATTAAATGATTTTGATATTCCTCTAATGATGGCAGATAAACTAACTCCAAATATTCCGGCTGCAGCATCGTCAGTCCACCCAACGATAGGGGAATAATCTGGCATCAGATCAATAGGGAAAACAGTTCAAATAAGTGCAGCAATTATAGGTATTGCGCTTAAAAGTAAAAATTTTTTATGATTGATAAACTTTACAGATTAAATTTTACATCCACAATCTAGACAATAAGGACATGATTTAGGGATGAATTTTTTACAGTTGATGCATTTATATTTCTCCATATTGTATCTCCAAATTATTAGTTTTCCTAATTATAAAGATATGGAAATATCTCACAATCCAAATAAACTAGATAATCCGCTTTCCCATCCAATTGTCTTGCAAATCTTCATAGGTATTGGCCGGAAAGGTTTATCGTTCTTACTACTAGTATTAAGAGAAATTTTTTCAACTACCTCCGAAAGACTCACCCAATACCAAGTTCTAAATTGGACTGCTTCAACTGAAAATGCGAGCCATATAGGTATTCTGAATATTCTTTCAAATGAAAGGAGTTTTTGGATTTCTTCTTCGTCTATGACAAATGATTCATATTTTTCATATATTTTTCTTTCTTTAACATCTACTGCAATTATACCGATTGAATTTATTACTACTAAAAAATCAGGTCTTTTAGTAACTCCCTTGAATAGGCTTGAAAAGCAATCAAGTGATTGATCAATGTAAAGATACGCATATCCCTTATTTTCCAGCCATTCTTTGAATCTTTGTTCAGAATTATTTGATACGACCACGATTATCACAAAAACTAGTAGTAAGTTTAAACTAGATTTTCTCCATATATAAACATATGGGAATAAATTGAGAAATATACAAAAATTAATTTTTCCATTAGTGATATCTATAATATTAATAGTCTAAAGAGAACTTTTATTAATTATATTTTTTATTTAATATCATGAATGATGTTCAAAATGGAAATAATTCAGATTGGGAATTTAAAGGAATATCTAGACATTCAATGTTAATATCGACAGTTCTTTCTAATCGCATTAAAAGTATAGAAGAAAGTTTAATGGACAAATATGATTTAATTCCAACACCAAATCAAGTTTATGAAGAAAATAAAGAATTATTAGAAAGAATAAAAGAGTATATTAAAGAAGATAATAATTTTAGATCAGTATTAATAGAAAATAAATCTTCTGATTTAGGATTTCCTTATAGAATGAAAATTGAACACAAAAATGGAACAATAATAGTTTTTGATGGCATTTCTATACGAAGCTCTAAAATTGTAAATGATAAAAACATCAAAATGGAAGACTTGTTAAAAGAAACAGGATACCCATCCGATTATGATGAAATTAATGATTTTAATGAATGTATCAAAAAAAATTTAGATGTTCGATATCTCCGCTATACCCCTTATAGTTATTATACTATCAAGGAAACTAATTGGGAAAAAATCGGAATAAAATGGAATGGGCAAGAAGGTGAGATATGCCTTATAATAAATGATCCAAATAGATTTGAATTATTTTTCCCACAAAAATATGTAAAAACTGGAGAAGATTTTCATATATATTTGGGAAATGAAAATAAAATACATCAAAGGATATCCCATGACTACTTTATTAAGCGAGAATTAGAAAAATATGAAGGATATTATAAAAATAAATTGGAAGAAGTATTAGGATATCGAAGTGACTTAAATAAAGATTTTGGGGGTATAGCCTCTCCAGCTTATAAATTACTCAAAAAAACCAAGATGTGGGGATTTGTTAAAAATGCTGTCAAATCATTATATCAACTGATAGATTATATTGAAAGGGGAAATTTTCTTATAGATTATTTAGAGCGCAATATTAAAGAGAACATATCTTATATTAATTTACCGCCAGTGATTTTTTATATAGGTGGCGAGAAAAAAGATTTAAATAAAATGAATCGTTTTGAGGAAAAGCATTTTATTGTAATTAGAATTGAAGAAAATAAATCAATATCAAACTCCCCAGAGATTAAATACGCTATACCTTCCTACAACCCTGAAGTCAAAAATCTAAAATATTATTTAGAAAGTACTTCAAAAAATACGGAAAATATTTATAATCGAGAAAAAGATTTACTAACTGCTTATCAAACTGAATTTGGATTATATGGTGTTTGGATTGCTATTATTGCAATTATTATAGCTATGGCCTCTTTATTTTTTAGGTAATTATACTAGAAATATAATTTTAGCTATAAGAAATTTGTATGGCATATCATTCTTCAATCAATAACACCTGAGCCATTTCTTTATTTTTAATAGTTCTATAATAATCTGAGGGATAATTTTCTGGAGTAAATATCTTCAATGCTTCGTCAAATGCTTCTATGGCTTTTATAACATTATCTTGTTTATCTTTAATTTTAGAAAATTCTATATAGACATTGCCAATATTACCATAAATCAAAGCATATTGGTAAGGTTCATTATAGATTTTATATAAAATGAGAGCTTGTGAATACGCATCTAGAGCATTTATTAGATATTGTTCTTTATTTTGATTGTCTATTTCAGATAGTCTCCTATATATTGCCCCTTGAGTGATTTTTATTGAGCCGTAACTTTCTTTATTTCTTTCGAATGTATTTATCAGTAATGAATCTTCACAATATCCAAGCGCAATTTTTAGATTATTTAATGGATTTTCGAAAAAGGATAGTCTACGATGCGTAACAGCTAGATTAAAAAGTATATTGGCATAGTCTCCGGGATATTTTTCTATTGTATAAACTTTCAATGATTCATTAAATTCGTCCAAAGCTAGGTATAAATATTTTTTTCCTTCTGGTAAATCGTTTAGATTAGAATGGGCAACTCCTAGATTACATTTAGCAAATGCGTATTGATAAGGATACTTTTCAAGAGTAAAGAATCTCAAAGCTTCTTCAAAAGAGATTATGGAATTGATAAAATTTGTCTCTTTATCTACGCCTAGCATGGCTAATGTACCATAAGATGCTCCCAAATTTATTTGAATTTTGGCATAGTCGTAACTTACATTATCATCTTTATGGATTTCCAGAGCTTTTTTGAAATAACTTATGGACTCCTTGGAATTTTCTACCCTATTCTTGTATTTAGAAAAAGTTGCATAAATTACGCCAATATTTGTATTTGTTGAAGCGTATTGCGTAGGGTATTTTTCTTTTGTGAAAACTTTCAAAGCTTTATTAAATGAAATTAGTGCATTATTTAAATTCTCATCTCTTGTATTTTCATTCGCATTAGCTCTTTGAGAAAAATTATAATAACATACCCCTTTTTTATGTTCTAGGTCTGCAATAATATCTGGCTTTTCACTTCCATTAAACTTATTCTCAAGGGCGACTATCCTCCCAAATGCTTTGTCGAATAGGCCAGAACTGATATCTAGTTGAATACTTTGAAGAGATTCTTCTATTATCTTTTGATGGTCTCTTCCTTCCTTGTAAGGGATGTATATTGTAAATATGGTGGTTATTATCCCCAAAATTACTCCCAATCCAACAACAATTTTCCAAAACTTCCTCAGTGACTCTTTGTTTATCATTTTAATCTCCTCCGATTGAGGCGTATATGTCTCTTCTTTACCTTGAATCTTAAATATTTTGTCAAATATTATTGGGGCAGATATTAAAAATACTAATATGATAATTCCTACAACTAAAATCTTTTTTATAGCTCCCATGGATATTAGAATACTTTCATATTTATATGAATATGGAAAAATATAGAAATTATTCCCAAGAAAGCTCTAATCTTACTAATAATACTCAAAGAGACTCTTTGCATGAATTAGTTCTCCTCTTCAAAGAATAACTTTTTTTGTATCAAACTATCGATGGCATTTTCTCCAAACATCTCGATGAGCTTTGCCTTGTCTGTAGCCGGATTGTTTTTGAGAAAAAGAAATGCAATTATTTCTTTATCCGAGAGTTTCTCGTAATTCTTTAATAATTCCAAGGAAGAATCTTTTTTTTCAGAATTTATTATAATTCGTATTCTATTCAGCTTATTCTGTTTTTTTATTTTTTTATTTGTTGAGAAAAAAGAGATAATTTTTTCATCCCAGCTTTCTGGGACCAAGGAGCCTATGAAGAAAATCCCAATAGGAACAACTGGAAGTAACAGGATAAAATAAAATGTTTCGAAAGTACTATTATTTTGGTAATGAATAGTTGTTATTTTTGATTCTATATACGTGTCTCTTGATCCTCCCCAATTTGAAAAGGTCAAATAATATTTTCCACGAAGGTCAAGCTTTATTATTTTATCAATTTCTTTAGTGTTTAGAATTTCGTATTCAGAAATAAAACTTTTCCAATTGGGTCCAATTCTCCTAAGATGATTTTCTTCTGACATTATATAGAAATTTATTGGCTCCGTAGATTTCATTTTAATTTTTATCTCAGATTCTCCAAATAAATTAAACTCATACGATTGAGAGTATCCTTTATCAAGATCAAAATTTTTATTTAAGATGTCAAGCTCATACTCCTCTACACATATATCAGCTAATACGGAAAAGAATAATGCGAACGCAATTAAAATTATTACAATAATACCAGATATTTTGCTAGATTTTCTCATATTAAATCACCAAAGATTAGTTAAATATTGTCTTCTTCATATATAAGAATATGTAAAAATATAGGGAAAATTAGTCATTCAAATTGAGGAAGTTTTGAAGATATTTCTTATTCTTTTTTTGATTGGCTATATGGATATATTTCATAGTCGTGATAAGAGAGTTGTGACCTAAGTGTTCTTGAATCGTATAAGGGTCAACATCATTTAATGCCAGATGCGTTGCGCATGTATGGCGGAGCTTGTGAGGGTAGACCTTTACTCCGGCAGATTTTCCGGCTTTGGACATTATTTCACAGATACGATTTCGAGTAAGCCGATTTCTATTCCTTTTAGACTGAAATAGAGCTTTATAGTGAGGATGCGATGATCTTTCAAGCGCAGTGTACAAAACGATAGCTAAGACGACATCTGCAGACAGTTCTCTTTCATAATCTCGCCGGTTTTTAGTATCCCTTAAAATTACAGAGCCCGACCAATAATAAAATCCGATGTTTTTAAAATCGTCAAAATCATCCCAATTATTGAGAAGATGTAGAAGCATCTCTACTGGATATCTAGAGAGGGTGGGAGACAATCTAAGGGAGGTACTACCGTTTTCATAGCTTTTTTGGACATATTTAAAATCATCAATATTGAGATTTACTACTTCAGACACCCTAAGGCCACCCTTCGCCATCAGAAGGAACATGGCAAGGTCGCGGTAGGACTTGAAATGAATCATCACTTTATTGAATTCCTCCTGGGTGAGGTACTCAGTCAGAGGATGATTGCTCTTGGGCAGTGGCAGATGATTTTCAATATTATGGAAGGAAAGGTAGTGATTCAGAATGACCGCAATATTCCTGGCCGTTTTAGGGGCATATTTATCAGAGCGGTACTGAAGATAGAACTTCCGTACATTTTCATAAAGATTGTTTTCATCGGTATCAGGATATTCCCTCTTGAACTTCTCGATTATTCTCATATAGTCTTTGACCTGGGCTTCGGCTATGCACTTGTCAATAATCAGGTAGTTCTTGAAATCTTCGGATGATTTAAGCATGTCAAACGCCCCCCTCAGAAAATAAAGATTGAATCAATAAAAGGTTATTGAATTTCTATATAAATAATAATTTTTATCTTTTAGCTTCCTCGAGTTATATATTCAAGTAAGTTGATTCTTTCTCATAATCCCATCGAGAATGCCCTCTATATCGGCAGTCGTATCGTCAAAATTATTCCTACTAATTTTAAAAAATTTACAAAGCGGGCATTTCTATTTATATCCAAGGATAAACGGACTTTCATTTAATTCAATTTTGCATCTGGGGCAGAGAGGAATTTTCTCTACGGCAAATATAGGTTTAGGAGTCGTGTCTGTTAAACTTAGAGGGTGTGGTTTGTAACTATATATCTCCCAAATGACATTATTATGCTCATATGTAGAGTGAATAGTCCAATCTTCGTTATTATAATATTGTTTACAATACCGGCGTTTTGATTTTTTGCGAGATGATTTCTTATAAGATATATACAATGCAATGGCAAATAGCATTAATATTAGAATCAAGGATAAATAATTAATTTCAAAAGTAAAGAAAAAATTTTTTATCCTTAGATCATTATCAATAAGATACTCAAAATATTTTATAATAAGACCGCCAGCTACAGCAATAATAATCCCATAGCATATATACTGTTTTGCACTCATATTATCTTTTTTCATTTGATATTTGTAAGAATAATTGTTTAATAAATATACCCTTATACCAATCTTGTTTAATGCTATTTGAAATACGATTAACTAAAAAACGAATATTATCGAAATAGGAAATAATTAACTAATAGCTATTTAACATCAAAGTCTTGGGCTATTGATAGAGCATATTTTTTGTAGTTTGTTTTCTGGACTTCATCCACTGCATGGATGTATATCTGGGTCGATTCATAGCTTCGATGCCTCAGCTGATTCTTAATAGTGTCTATATCTGCGCCGTTTATCCTCATCTGAGTTGCGCAGGTGTGCCTCAGCATATGAGGGTGGACTTTGACCCCTATTGAATCTCCGGCTTTTTTTATAGTATTCTGGATTGCCCTTGTGCTGATTCTGGTATTCCTTCGGGTCAAGAATAGAGCCTTGTTCTTGATAGAGTTATCCCTTTCAAGCGCTATGTAGCTCTGGATTAATGATATGGTGTCCTCCATAAGGTACACCTTCCAATCCTCCCTGTTTTTAGTATCCTTGAGCAGGATGTATCCATCGTCGTTCTTGAAATAAAGGTCGTCGAGATTGAGCTTTGAGACCTCGCTGACTCTAAGCCCCGCTTGGACCATTAAGAGGAATAGGGAGATGTCGCGGTAAGAGGAAAATTGACACAGCATCTTATAGACATCCTCCTTCTTCAGGTACTGGATTTTAGTCTTGTTTTTCTTCGGAGGTTTTATGGAGAAGTCGATTCCCCTGTATTCTGAAAATCTGTTTAGCGCAAAAGCGATGTTTCTGATGGTGGACTTTGAGTAATCACCATTTAGGTAGGAGATGTAGAACTCCATAATATCATCCTTTGATTCTCCAGGATATTTGGATCTAAAGCTCTCTATGGTGTATAGGTAGCACTGGGCTTGATAGGGAGATATGCCCTTTTCTATTATCAAAAAGTTCTTGAAGTCCATACACGCCTCCAGATATTTAATAAACTACGAATTAGGAAAAACAGCCCATTATGAAAGAGTATATGGAAAAGAAAGGCGTTGTCAGCCATCCGATGCCTCCCGATAAGATTCTAAGGATTCAAATACTAGATTTTTAAGTAAAGTGAAGGGGTCTAATGGTTCTTTGTGAATACAAGTATTACTAACTATAGGGCCCTCATTTGAAGGATCTAGATTAGGAGTAGTTTCAACACTATTTAGGGAATAAAAGAAAGAGTATAGAGGCACATGGCAGTCAAGACACAATGTCCCTAATGGCGTTAATACCCAGCATTTTAGTGAACGATTATATCTTATTAATTTAAGGCGGACAAGCTTCTTTACATATTTCTTGTATTGGTATTCGCTGTAGCCGAAATTCAACATAATTGAATCTACCTCTTTAAAGTCAGATATTTCATTGAGGATTTCACGCATGGTCTTATTTTTTAGTTTAGGGAGTTTCTGGTCCAAATAAGGGGTTGATTTATCGGATAAAGAGCGGATAAACTCGGTGATGCCGGAAAGAGGGTAATAGGTCTCAAATACTTCAGCTAAGAATGATTTGAACAGTTTTCGGCGATGCTCAAGTGAGAAACAGGGATATCCCGATAGTAAAGGATTTAGATACCTGATAATTTGGGCATCCTTTCTTTTTGTATCAGACAGCCTTGAGATGTCCTTTGATTCGAGCTTCAATTCAAATCTTTCAACAAACCAGGGAATTTGAATTCCGCGCCTTTGGTAGAGCTCTAAGGTCTTGTCATAAACATATGCCTTTGGCCTATTGGGAAACTCAAAATAAATTGTAGAGCCTTTGAGGATTGAGATATATTCTGAATTGCAGGCGGCGTAAGATGCTATGACGGAATGGAACATCTTTTGCTTTCTCTTTGAGGGGAAGAAGAAGTTGACGTGCAGTTCAAGATAATTGGGGATTATATTTTCAAAGTCAATCATGAAGAGCTTGCTTAGGTACTGGGCGAAGTTGTATGGATGGTTTTCGGAAGAATCATAATAACGAGAATGCTCAAGCTTTTTGATATATGTGATTTCAAGGGGGTCAATGTCATTTAGAATTGTTACATTCCCGAAATCAAATTCTCCAAAATTCCCTCTTTTAAAATAGAAGTTGCTGGAAGGGCCGGAATTTATAGAAGCAGGCTCAAAGAGAAGATTGAATAAATTATGAAGTTCTTCGTTTGCGCGGCATAGGCACCTGGTATTGGAGTCATATGTATCCTGGCTAATTACAAGATTATACGGCGCCTCACATTCAGGGTCGTATATGGGAAGATTGTACCTGATATGGGATGTAAAAGGAAAATCCGTCCTAATCTCCAGGGTAAGACCGGATATAAAATTTATTTTATACCACCAGGGATTGTTTTTGCCCCTGTAATGTTGGAAGTTGGCAATTGATTCAACCCCGTAGGCAGAAGGATTTTTTGAAATTGGCTCGTAAATATATTTTCTTAAGAAATATCCAAATTCAGAGCACCATTTATCGAGTGCACAAATATAATACGCATCTTCATCGGAAATAGGCTTGCCTTTAGAAATCTGATCCTTTAATGCGTAGGCCTTGTGACCCGAGGGGAACAGGTTTAACTGCTTCAATCCGAATCTGTCCAAAACAACAGATGACATAAAGGTTGAAAGTTCCGGGATTTTTGAGAACTCGTAAGCTTCATACATCTGTTTACGGGTATAGTAGGCCAGTTTTTTTTCATTAAGTGCACGGTCAATTATAGATATTTTTTCTTCTGTCTGGTCTAGATAGCAGATTAAGATGGAATTATTGGGATTTTGAGAAATAGCAGATTTAAGGGCTTTAAGAGATAGCATAAGCCCGGCTCTTTCTTTTTTCAGCTCTTTTCTTTCTTTATCAATTTCGGCGAATGATTCTTTTAATTCAGAATATAGCGAAATCAAAGTTTTCTGATTGTCAATATCTGTTGCAGACAATCCTATATCCAGCTCATCAATTATGTCCTGGTATTTAGCAAGTGATTCCGGATCTTCCAATATATAATTTCGCCTCATATTGAACACATACTTCTATTATTGAAAGCCGTACCAGAATAGTCCAGGTCTACAATTAAAGCGCAAGGTTTTAGGCCCTGTGACATTAGGAGTTGGAAATTTATTCTAGTTCAGCTTTAAGACCAATCCGCAAAGGATTGGTAAGATAGAAAAGAATGATTTCTGATGCGGGGGCCGTGATTTGAACACGGGAACTCCTACGAGACAGGGTCCTAAGCCCTGCACCTTTGACCAGGCTCGGCAACCCCCGCGTATTTATAAAATCCAAACCATATATTTTGAAATTCTTTATAAATGTAACGATAATTGTTACGTCAATTAAATACAGTGAAACTTTTATATTAAGCCAATAACTTATTTTTAGGTGTAAGAAATGGAACATTTAATGGCCGATAAGGCGAAAGATATTCTTGGGATAATGAAGGTCTTTTCTATTGACCCTCTTGAAGTTAAAAATTGTAGTTTCCCGGGGCATAAAGGAAGGGATTCTGGGGATAGTAGTATTGGTTTTTTAGAATATACTGATGATAAAAATATCTACACCATCCATTCTGTTCATTATTGTAGACAACACAGGAATATATCTATATTAGAAATACAAAAAAGATTAAAAGATAAAATTAAAGGCATTACTGAAGATAAAGGCACAGTATTAATAACAAAAATTAAGATAGATCCTGAAAGCTTTCCAGAAAAAGATATTCTTGGTAAAAAGGTTAGTATTGAAGAAACTACTTCAATTCTTATTAACAAGGGTAATTTAGGATTTTTAATAAATATTTCTGAAGAATCAAAAAATATGACATTGAAGGAAGTTATTGATAAAATAATGAATCTAGAAATTGAATTTGATATCGCTTGGGAGGAATTCTAAATTTGAAGAAAACTAAGATAATATGCACAATAGGGCCAAGTGTTTCAAATTATGAGATGATAGCAAAACTTGTTAACTCTGGAATGGATGTAGCAAGATTAAATTTCTCCCATGGCACCCACTCCGAACATCTCAAGGTGATAAAAACAATAAGGGAAGTATCTGAAGATACAAACAAAAGAGTGGGTATTCTGCTGGATACCAAAGGCCCCGATATTAGGATTGGAGAGTTCAACAATACAATCCGTATATTCACGGGACAGGAATATGTATTTTCTTCAAAAAAACAAAATGGTATTATCCAATTACAAAATGATATATCCCAATTTTTGAAATCTGGTGATAGAGTCTTAATTGATGACGGTACACTAATCTTTACGGTAGTTAAAATTGAAGATGGAAATATTTATCTCAAAGCATTGAATGAAGGATATCTTAGACAAAAGGTAAGTATAAACATACCTGGGGATGCATATTGTCCTTCCGCCGTTACTAAGAATGATATAGTTGACATCAAATTTGGAGTGAAGAATGATGTAGATTTCATTGCACTGTCCTTTGCATCGACTAAAGAGGATATATTGAAAGCTAGAGAGTTAATAAATGGGGAACAATGGATTATATCAAAGGTAGAATCAAATTATGGAATAAAAAACATAAATGATTTAATAGAATATTCTGAAGGAATAATGGTTGCGAGAGGGGATTTAGGTGTTGAAATTGATCTTTCTAGAATCCCAAGCGTTCAAAGATCTATAATAGAAAAATGCAATGCCAAAGGTAGACCAGTCATAGTAGCAACTCAAATGTTAAACTCAATGATAGAAAATCCAAGGCCAACTAGGGCGGAAGTAGAGGATATAGCCAGTGCAATTTACAGTGGTGCTGATGCAGTTATGTTATCAGGTGAAACAGCAATTGGGAAATACCCGATTGAGAGTGTGGAAATGATGGTAAAAGTGGCCATTGAAACTGAGAAAGAACTTAAACCGAGAACGGATTATGGGCCATCTAAAAGAATTGCAGACGTGATATCTTCTCTTGTCGCTAAAGCCGTATTACTTTCTGAAGTTAAAGCAATAGTTACTTCAACTAGATCTGGGTATACTGCATGTATGGTGTCTCGACATAAACTGTCTGTACCCACCTATGGTATGACAAACAATCCCGCAACTGCCAGAAAGCTCTCTTTAGTTTGGGGTATAAGAGAAGTGCATTTAAACAGAGAGAAAGAGGGGATTTCAGACGGAGCCTTTCATGCTGCCAAATATTTAAAAAGTGAAGGATTACAAGATAGTGATCTTTTCATTTTTACAGCAGGAGTTAGTAATTCAAAAAAACAAAGAACTAATCTGCTAGAAATTAGAGAGATAGGAGAGGTCTTATCTTCTTGAAAGGAGCATTAACGAGATTGTTGCTATTAATCCAGATAATGTTAGCACTAAAATGGCTTCTTGTAAAGTACTAAAAATTGATTTTTGAGCTTTTAACTGAGGTGTTGTTTGTTCCAGAGTTAGATTTGTATCGTTTGCTTCATTTGTTTTTAATTCACTTGGAGAGTCCAATTTCACTACTTCTATAGGATTAACAATTAATTTAATTGGAAATTTCAAATAAGTGGATTTGTCATATATATCTTTTATTTCTAGATTAAGATATATAGTATGCTCTCCAGGGGTATCTGGAATTTCAGTAACTACTATTTCTTTTTTAACTAATGAAATAATTGCACCAACATCTTCGGTATAATCTAGATTAAATTTAGATTTATCATATTCCATTATCATATATGAACTCTTAACTGTAGATCCTCTATTGGTAATATAGATCGGTAGTGAATAAGGAACTTCTTTTATTTCAAAGCTTCTTTTATCTTTTAAGTCAACTATAGGCGTCCTGACCCCATCAATTCTAAATGGAACTTCTTGTAAAAATCCTTCAGACGCATAACTACACTTCAAACCTGAACAATATACTTGATAAGAATATTGAGTTGTTACCTTTAATGGATATGTTCCAGGATCAATAGCTTTGACTGTATAACGAATTCTTTCTATTTTCTTTTCACCTGGCTGTAATTCTCCATAGATAAATTTATTTTTATTAAGTTCAAAATATTCATCTTTTACATAAATATTGATATTTTTTAAGACATTATTGCTTGCATTGTCAAAAACAATTGAAAATTCTCCACTGTCACCTGAATAAAAAGAAGGTGTTTTTTCGAAGTATATCTTCATTTTCTCGTTTGGCGCTGTTATCCCAGTGATTGTAAGGAAACTCAACGTTAAAAAACCTATAAATATTATAGTATAGAGTTTTCGCATATAATAAATAGTAAATAGAATATTTTAAAAGCTTTATTCTTATAAATTATGTGATGGATACAAATATGTTTGAATATTTTGATGTTACTGCAGATATTGGCGTCAAGGTATGGGGAAATTCTATTAATGAATTATTTGAAAATGCGGCTATTGCAGTCACAAGTTTAATGATAGATCCAGCTAGATTGAAAAGAAATATAACTAAAGAAATTTTCGTCGAAGGAAATGATATTCCTTCCCTTTTAATCAATTGGATTACGGAACTTTTAATAATCAGAGATAGTGAAGCGATTCTGTTTTCATCTTTTAAAGTGAATGTTTCAAGTGATGGAAGAACTCTAACCGCTAAAATTCTGGGGGACCATATTATTGGAAGTACTATAGAAATGGATATAAAAGCAATAACATATTCTCTCTTTGAATTAAAAGAGTTAGATAACAGCTTCCATGTGCAATTTGTTCTCGATATATAAAAAGTGCACATTCAATAAGAAGATTAGATATGCCAATTTATAACGATTTATTATAATAAATCTATAATGTATGAAAAAATTTATATATGTAGAACTCAAATATAAAAATGGCGATATTATGGTTGAACTAATAAAAAAAATGCTAGTTCCAGTAGATGGTTCTAAAGCTTCAGAAAAAGCAGTAGAATATGCATCATGGGTAGCTAGTAAAACAGGGGCAAATGTAACTATAGTACATGTGTTAGATGTAGATAAATTACAGATGAATTATGAGGCAATGGATAGATTCTTACCTGACTGGAAAGATAAGATAAAAGGAACAGATGATATAAAGAGGTACTCTCCTTTCTTCGAAAATCAGCTAACTTGCATGATGGACGATCCAATATGCAAGAGAGGTAACAACATATTAAAGGAAATGGAAAAACTTGCAGCAAAGAATGGACTGAAAGCAAAAACAATGCTTAAACTTGGAAGAGTTGTTGACACAATAGTACAGATTGCAGATGAAGAAAACTTTGATCATATAGTTGTAGGTAAGACTGGGCTCACAGGAATCCGAAGATTAGTTATAGGCCATGTTGCAGAAGATGTTGCAAAATATGCTTCAGTTAGAGTAACAGTAGTTCCTTAAACATAGTAATTTAATTTTTTTATTTTTATACTATTCTGTTAATTTTGTATAATAAAAAGGATAAGTTTTTTAATAGAGAAATAAATTTATAATATATGCCTCGAGCTAGGAAAAAAAGATGTATTTATGTAGATACCTATACCCGTTACTTTAAACCTCGTGGAGTACCATTAGAACAACTAGATATTGTTAGGCTTACTTTTGAAGAACTTGAGGCAATTAGACTCAAGGATTTAGTTGGATTGGAACAAATAGAAGCTTCTGAAAAAATGGGAATTTCCCAGCCAACTTTTCATAGGATACTAAAAGAAGCCAGGAATAAAGTATCAGACGCTCTCGTTAATTCTAAAGCTATCGAGATATTTGGCGGGGATTATGAAATCGGCATTACACAATTTAAATGTCAAAATTGTAATCATATATGGGAGTTGGATGCTAGTTCAAAGATTGATAGAAAATGCCCAAATTGCAATAGGGAAAAAATTATTAATCTCATGAGTAATATGTACAATTGTAAAAAATAGGAAAAATAGTTAACTGTATAACTCTCTCCAATAAGATTTAGAGGAATATTATGAAAATTGCAATACCAACAGATTTAGAAGGCGGACTTTCAGACACTGTTTTCAATCATTTTGGTATGGCCCCTACATATACTATCGTAGAGATAGTTGATAATAAAATCAAAAGTATAGAGGTCCTAAAAAATACAAGTGATCACTTTGGTGGATCTGAGAGTCTCATAGACTTGTTTTTCAGAAAAAATGTTGGGATTATAATCTGTTCAAATTTAGGGCCGCATGTTATGGAAGCTCTTAGAAGTCAAGGATTTGATATTTTCTTCACTAAAAGAGAAAAAATTGAAGACGTTATTAGTAAATTTATCAAAGGCGAATTAGAAAGATTTTCAAACGGAAAAGCATCCTGTAATGCCCAATAATATCATTCAAATTTGTAGTTTTTTATCTTTTTAATCCAGTAGTTTGAATAAAGCGCACCTATTGGATTATGAGCTAAAATCCTATCCTTGACTATAAGAACTGTAGTGGGAGCCTTTGAATATTTGATAAATAGAGAATCATGGCCTACACACAATCCTACGACAATATTGAATTCGGTACCTTCTTTTTCTAGTAATTTAGCCTGGCCTATAGGATTGCATGCAGATTCACTTAAATTGTTAGATAAAGTTTTAACTACACCGAAGTCACCTTTACCAATTCCGTGAGCTTTACAAATAGCAAGAGATACTTCAAATCCCTTTTCTTGAAGCAAATCGGTCAGGATCTGAGATTCATTTTTTAGCCCTATACAAGATGCAATACCAAGTTTTTTGTAATTCATTCTTTTTGAAAATTCAATTAACTCCAATACCCGTGGGAGTTTCATATATGCATCTACTTCAAGTTCAGTTGAAGTTATGTAAAAATTACTATTTTCTTCTTTTTTTATTTCATTTTCTGCATAGATTCGGATATCCTTACCATAACAATTTATTCCTTCCTTACAGAAGGAATCTTCACAATCATTACATCTCATAGAAAAAGTAAATATCAATAGTTTAAAAAGATAATTATTTTATCCCAGTTATAATGTCTGTTTTAAAGTCAAATAGTGTTTTTTTCTCATTTTTATCTTGTATAGTCATAGTATTACCATTAGTAACTTTCCCTACAATTTTAGCTTCTATTTTTTGCTTTTTAAAAAGAGATAATATCTTATCAGAGTTTTCAGGTGCAGATGTCAATGTAAATCCATATCCTGGATAAATTTTTAACCAGTCTATAAAATCTATATTTTCAGGTCTTTGTATTTCTTCAATGTCAATTACCGCTCCCTTTCGTGATGTTTCAAGAAGCATTCCAATTGTGCCTAATATACCAGGATTAGATATATCTTTAGCTGCAAAGGAAAGTTCCCTTTCTGCAATTTCATTCATTATGCTAAGTTTAGATAAACATTCTTCGGATGATTTATTTAGAGTGGTATCCCAATTAAGAAAATTATTATACTGCCTGCCATCCATATCCATTGCCAAGATAATATCTTCACCTTCTTTTGCAGAAAAACTTGAGAGTATTTTTGATGCATTTCCCATTATTGAAACAGATACAGTAGTAGACTGGGTATCTGGGTGGAGGTGTCCTCCCACCATTGGAACTTTAAATTTATCACAACCAGTTTTAATTCCTTCAAGTAAGCTTTTACAATTATCCGTCTTTTTTAAAGACATAATATTAACCATAGCAATAGGCTTACCTCCCATTGCATAAATGTCGTTGACATTTACAAGCACAGCACAATATCCTGCCCAAAAAAGATCATTTAATAAATTTGCCCATATCCCATCTGCAGCTAAAAGCAAATAATTGTTGCCATATTTTAAAACTGCAGCATCATCGCCGAAATCAATAACAGTGTTTCCATAATTAGAAAATGGTTTAAATTGATTAATTAGGTATTTAATAGGATTTTTTCTTTTAACACCTTCGTAATTTCTAATTTCTTGAACAATTCTATTTAGATCTGTCATACATTTCAACATGCGGTTAAAGGATAGATTATTTATAAAAGTTTTTATTTTATGATACTTTCCATAAATTTCCTAATCTCAGTCGGTGTAGAAGATTCAAGGCCATATATTTCAGAAAATTTTGAAGTTGTTTTTAGCATTTTAGTTTTTCCACATGGTTCAGCGTCAACTAGGCCTGCTTCAACTAAGGATTTGACATGTTCATAACATTGACTTCCCCTATATTTTACTAAATCAGATTTTTTTAATGGTTGTTTGTATGCAATAATAGCTAATGTCTTTAAAACAGCCCCTCTTATCTCTGATTTAGGGGCAAAATCTGCAGTTAACAAGGAAAACTCGTTTTTTACCTGCATTGTATACCTATCCTCAACGGCCCGTATAACTTCTATAGCGCTACCTCTATCCCGATAATCTTTTGAAAGACTTTCAATCAATCCCTCTACATAATCTCTTTCTTTTATACCTAGTTTTTTTAGTAATTTAGAAATCGGAACAGGCTCACCAGATATGAAAAGAATTGCTTCAATTGATGCTTTGTCTTTTGATATATCCATATATCTCCTAATATTGTTTACATTTAAATGGTTTACACGTCAAATAATAGTAAAAACAAAAATAAATTAGAAACTTTTTTAATGTTCAAAGAAATGTCAAATTAGGTGAGGGAATGGATTTGGAAGAAATAGTCGATAAAACAATGAAATTTATACATTCTGAAGGGGAAGTATTTGCCCAAAAAATAAAAGTTATTTCTTATGATATAGAAAAAAGCAATATTGAGATTGGTGAGGAAAAAGAGACAATTGGGATTGGAGTAAGAATAATTGAGGGAAAAAAGCAGGGATTTTCATTTACAAATAATCTTAATAGTTTAGAAGATTGCGTTAAGACAGCGTATAAAGTTCTTAAAGTGTCTAGGGATAAAGAAGATTTCATTAGTCTTCCCACTCCAACTACAATTAAAGAGAGAAAATTAGTAGACAAGTCTTTGTATGATATAACTTCTAACGATTTAATGGAATTCTCAGTAGACATGATTAAAGGATGTAAAGAAAAAAATGGAATTCCTTCTTCGGGAAGTACTAATCTTACATTCTATGAAGAGTCAATTTCGTCGACAACAGGAATTTCTTTACATCAAAAGTATGCGACTCTTTTTGGGTACCTCTCTTCCATTTATAAAAATGAGGATGTATCTACTGGTTTTGATTATAATATTATGAGAAAAAAATTCAATTTTGCTCCAATTGGGGAATTAGCTGCATTGAAAGCAAAAGAAACGAGTAATGCAAAAAAGATCCGTTCTATGCATTGTGACGTAATATTGGGGCCTGAAGCGATTTCTTCATTATTATCAAATACATTTATACCTCATCTTTTTGCGGAAAGTGTTGACAAAAATAAAAGTTTTTTAAAGGAAAAAATAGGCAAAAGGATAACAAATCTTACAGTGATAGATGATGGTACACTTGAGTATGGTGTTGCTTCTACAAATTTTGATGGAGATGGTAACCCTACAAAAAGAAACATAGTCATAGACAATGGTATATTGAAAAAATATCTTTATGACGATTTTTATGCAAAAAAATATGGAATTGAATCTACAGGTAATGCAGAGAGAAATTATAACTCCCTTCCCTCAATTGGCATTACTAATTTCATAATTGAAGGAGAGCCATTAGAAGGAATACAAGAAGGATTTATTATAAATGAATTAAGAGGCGCACATACAGCAAATCCAATTTCTGGAGATTTTTCCGTAGAAATATCAAGTGGATTTTACATTAGTAATGAGGAAAAACAGCATCCAATCAAACATGGAATGATGGTGGGAAATATTTTTGAATTCTTAAATAAAGTTAAAGGAATATATGGGCAAGTAAAAAATACGGGCGGTATAATTACTCCTTCAATTATATCAGAAGCGAGGGTAGTCGGATGATAGGAATAGTCGGTATGCCAGGTTCTGGAAAAAGCGAATTTGTTAACATTGCACTTACTTTAGGGTATAGATTCATCTCGATGGGAGATATTGTAAGGGAAGAAACTGTAAGAAAAGGATATCCGTTAGAAGAAAGTGGAAAAGTTGCTCAGAAACTTAGAGATGAAAACGGGCTTGATATCATAGCTATTTTGACTTTAGACAAAATAAGGAAGATTCATGACAATAAATTTTTGATTGAGGGCATACGGGGAATAAAAGAAATTGAAAGATTTAGAATGGAAATGGATTTTTTTTTAATTGGTATACACTGTTCGCCTAAAATCAGATTTGAAAGATTGAAAAATAGAAAACGAGACGATGATTATCAAACTTATGAAGAGTTCTATACTAGAGATCTAAGGGAGCTTTCGTGGGGGTTAGGTGAAGCATTGGCCCTATCTGATGTTATTATTAACAACAACAGCACTTTAGAAGATTTTAAGGAAAATATCTATGCGGTGATTAAAAATTATGAGCTTTAGATTAGAAGTCTCTGCAGATGTAAAGAAAACTGAAGACCCGGAAAAAGTAAAGATATCAATAACTAATATATTTCCGGATATCAATATAGAAAAAAATAAGGATATAGTTATCGGATATTCTGAAGACGAAAATGTCCTTTCAAGGTTCATCGAATTAATACATTCTGATGCTATAAGGGATAGTGTCAATATGATATTAAAAGAAGGTATCCATGAATTAAACATATCCTTTTTGATGAATAAACAAGCTGCGTTTGCGGGCAGAGTAAATTTATCAAAATTATCCCCACTTGGCTCAATAAGAGTAAAAATATACGTAGAAAATCCATATGAATTTATAGATAAAATAGCGCCTAAGACAATTTGATTTTTAATAGTTTTGTAATCTACTTTTTGTGATTCCACTCTTTTGAGTTATATTTTTCATAGGCCAATTTTTTTGCAAGAGAAAGCTCTTCTTTAGAAAGTTTACCTTTGTTTGATTTTCCATAAATTTCTTCAAATCCTTTTTTTAAATTTTTGATTAATTCTTTTTTGTCAATACTGTATCCTTCCTTAGAAAGAGTTGTAATCCTCTTTCTTATTTCCATTTTTTGATTGGATACCCTAAGAGCTTTTTCCATTAATTCAATATTTGTATTAAACATAAGAGTTCCATGTTGTAGGATAATCCCATTTTTTCTAGTTTGGGCCGAGCCAGATATTTTTTTTGAGTTGAGGGTAAGATCATTAAGAGGTTTGAATTCAACGTTTATACCCATATTCTTCAACCCTTTTATGACTCCCCCATAAATAAATTCAAATGAATCAAGGATATTATAAGGAGATTTTTTTTCAGACACTATAACAGAATAAGTTACTTCCCCCATATAGTCATGAAAAACATTCCCTCCCCCTGTTATTCTTCTAACATAGTCAATGTCATTTCTAAGACAATAATCTATATCAATTGAAGAATTTAGTCTTTGAAAATAACCAATTGAGATGCATGAAGGAAAAAAAGAATAAAATCTAAATGTGTCTTCCACTTTATCTTCGATCCTTAATAATAGTAACGCCTCATCCAAACCCATTGAAAGATATCCATTTTCTTTCCTATAAGGTAAATATCTCATAGAATGATTACTATAGAAAAGTATTTATAGGTTTATGTAATTGTTATCGATGGGAAGGGAAATGGAGGAAAAAGTTAGAATCCTCTCATATTTTTTCACCTCTAGTGCTAGATTTCCCTTCCCTCGTTATGGCTTTAGGAGGCATTTATGTATCAAAGAATTTTAAAATTACTTGAGAATGAAGAATCACCTATTTCTGCAGAAAACATCAGTGAAAAAACAAAAGAGAGTTTAATTAAAACTAAGTCTCTTTTGTTAAGATTGCAAGAAGAAGGTAAAGTTGAAAGTAGCAAAAAAGAAAATAGTATAGTGTGGCAGATAAAGAAAAAAGATGATATTGAAAAGAAGTTAGAAAAGATGGTAAGATAATGCCTTTGTCTCATCCCTTTATAAAAGGGGAGATTTCGCCTAGACCCTATCAAGAAACAATTTTTGTAAAAAGTAAGGATAAAAATACACTAGTCATACTGCCAACAGGTCTTGGAAAAACTTACATTGGAATTTTATTAGCAGCATATACCTTACAATTACTGAGAAAAAAAGTGTTAGTCCTGGCTCCAACTAAGCCTTTGTCAGAGCAGCATTTTAAAACTTTTTCAGAAATATTGAATGTTGATAAAGAGAGCGTTGCCATTCTTACCGGGGTTGTGTCACCAATAAATCGAGAGAAAATATATAATAAATCTTTAGTTTTGATGGCCACCCCCCAAGTCATAGAAAATGACATTTTAAATGGGAAGATAAATTTAAGCGAATTTGGGCTTATTATTTTTGATGAAGCGCATCGTGCAATAGGAAATTATGCATACACTTACATAGCAGAAAAAGCTATTTCTAAAAATGTTAGAATTTTAGGTTTAACTGCTTCACCTGCATCAAATAAAGAAAAAATGCAAGAAATAATCAAAAATTTAGGAATAGAACATATAGAGTTAAGAAATGAAAACTCTCCAGATGTTAAACCTTATGTTCAAGATATTGAAATTTCTTGGATTACAGTTAAACTACCTGATGAGTTTTTAGAAATTAAGAAGTTACTTGAACTTTTATTGAACAGAGAAATAACAAATCTAAAAGATCTAGGATTTGTTTCATCCCAAGAAGTCACAAAAAAAGAAATATTGGGCACTGTACTTAAAATTAATAATAAAATTAAAGAAGTGCCAATCCAAGAGAAATCAGTTTATTATGGAGCACTCAAATCTCAAGCAAAGGCAATTAAGTTATACCATGCTTTAGAATTATTAGAAACTCAAGGCATTTCTTCTTTGATATCATATTTTAAAAAAATGCGCGAGGGAAAAAGCCGCTCTTCATTAGAGCTACTTTCTGAGAAAAATGTAATGAAAATTATAGCAATGGCAGATAATCTAAATCAAATGGGCATAGAACACCCTAAACTTTCAAAGTTATATGAAATCGTCGCCAATAACGTAAGCGAAGGAAAAAATTTAATTGTTTTTTCGCATTATAGAGACACTACAATTAGAATCGTTAATGAGTTGAAGAAAATAGATGGAGTAAAAGTTGAGAGATTTGTTGGTCAAGCTTCAAAAAGGGGAGACGAAGGTTTATCTCAAAAAAAACAGAAGGAAATAATAGAGAAATTTAGATTGGGCGAATTTAACGTACTTGTTGCTACATCAGTAGCTGAAGAGGGACTTGACATACCAGAAGTCGATATGGTCATATTATTTGAACCCGTACCTTCAGAAATACGAACAATTCAGAGAAGAGGTAGAACTGCTAGAAGAAGAAGCGGCCAAGTGATAATTCTTATTGCAGAGAAAACTAGAGATGAAGGGTACTATTGGGCAAGTAAACGAAAAGAAAAATTAATGAGGCACACCGTAATGGAATTGAAGAGAAATATCAAGAAAAGTGATGAAGCTATTATTGCTGGAAAAGGACAGAGTAAGCTCAAAGATTTTGTTGAAATGCCCCACATCATAGCAGATGACAGGGAAGATAAGAAGTTTTTAAAAGTCTTATCAGAAAATGCAAATGTTAAGATTAGCCGTTTGGAAGTGGGAGATTACATCTTATCAAATAGAATTGGGGTTGAAAGAAAGTCATCAAATGATTTTATTGAATCATTAATCAAAGGAACTCTTTTTTCTCAAATTATGTCCCTTTCAAATACATTTGAAGTTCCTATAGTGGTGGTAGAGGGAAGCGATATTTATTCAATAAGAAATATGGATGAGAAATCAATTCGAGGTGCAATTATATCTGCTATAGTAGATTTCAGAGTTAGGATTATTTTTACTAAAACGCTTGAAGAAACAGCAAATTTTCTTGTTGATATCTCATTAAGAGAACAGAAAGAGAAAGATCGGATGCCTGTAATACGTGGAGAAAAAAGAATAATGAGCTTAAGAGAAAAACAACTATACATTATTGAAGGTCTTCCAGAAGTTTCATCCATTCTTTCTCGAAGATTATTAAAAAAATTTGGCAGTGTTCTGGGAGTTTTTAATGCAGGCGAGATAGAACTTAAGGAAGTTGAGGGTGTTGGAGATACTAAAGCTAAAAAGATAAGAGAGGTAATAGACTCTCAGTATGAAGAAGTATAATTCCATTATTGTTAATCAATATATAACCAAAAGATTTAAATATTAAGAAGCAATAATGCCTATTACCACTAATAGGTGATGACTTATGAGAGGACGTAACGATTCAGAAGCAAGAAAATTCTTTAGACAAGCAAAAAAAATGAAAGATAGAGCTGAAGCAAATATAAAAAAAAGAAATTTTGTATTAGCTTCTATTGAAATAGATGTTGCAAATAGGCTTCTTGAAGAAGGAAGTAAATTTCTCTAAATTTTATTTTTTAATTGATATTTTTAGATAATATCTATTTAGATTTACTCACTATAATGTGTAAAAGTAATAAAATCTAGATTGTGTAAAATCAGATGGTAAAATAGAAATGGCAAATCTTCAAATTCTAAAATTAAAAATAATAAAATATTTATTATAATTTTTCAAATCTTTTTTCAAGCTCCCTTAATACTTTTGGAAGTGTTGTATATTCCATATCTTCAGGGGGCAATCTATGGGGCTCAAATGGCCCATGCCGCCTCATATAGTCTGCAACTCTTTGTGCTTTTATCCTAGCATTGTCATATGCGGGGTCATCGAACAGATCGACAGGTCCAATTAGTTTTCCATTTGCTATTTGGAACCCTAAAGCAATGACTCTTGGTGGCCCGTCAAATCTTGTGCATACAGCATTTTTTTGACTTACAGGCATTATTGGTCCATTATGCGATCCTCTCATCCATCCTGCTACTAAGTGTGGAAAAGCAAAAGGCTCAAGGACTTCACCTACTGCAGGGAGCCCCGATTGGGCCCTTACTAAAGCCACAGGATCATCTTTTCCTACATATTCTCCAGCAATTTTGTAAAGTTTCTCAGTGCTTATAGTTGCTACTGCCTCATCTGCGGATAATTTTCCTCCTTTCTTAGGGTACACTCTTTTTATTACATATCTTGATTTGGCACCAATTAATGCGAGCATTTTGTAAAGTTCCTCAGGGCAATCCATAAACACTTTTTTACTATCGAATATGTCCCATATTTCAAATCTAAATCCTGCCACAGCGTTAGGATCTATTACAAGGCCTATAGTATTAAATGGATCTGCAAACATCTTATATATGGGTAGATTAAAAGCTCCTGGATCTGTTTTATCCATCATAAATGCAATTAATGGTTCTGCTTTCCTTTCTTCGAATTCTAGTTCTGCCACACCAGGGCCCATCCCTCTAACATTTCCACTGAAAGATTCTGCTAAAAGATCTTGGCCCGCACCATAAAGTTTCAGTTTTTTGGCCATTTCTGTTGCTTTTTCAAAAGTATCCCAAGCAAGGTGGTGAACTTCCAAACAATCGACACCTTTTCTGTGTGTCATTATTAATTCTAAATCATCTCCACAGTTTGTAACGTGGAAATCAACTAGTAGTTTACCTTTTTCTTTTTCTAATTCTTTTTTAGCTGTTTGAATTAAATCAGGATGTACCAAAGCGTGGCCTGGCCATCCCCCAACATCTGCTTTAATAAGAGAAACTGTTATTTTTTCTCCCATTTAATCCTCCTCATCCTTTGATTTAAAATCATCAATTGTGAATGGAGGTTCCTCACCATCTTTAATCTGCCCTTTCGCTTTCATCATTTCTCTGGCAATGAGATAATAAATAAGCGCTAAAGCTTTTTTACCTTTGTTATTTGTTGGTACAACTAAATCAACATTTGATAAGTAATTTTCAGAGTCACATAGGGCAACTACTGGTATTTTTGCAAGTCCCGCCTCTCTTAATATTTGATAATCTGCCCTTGGGTCTGTCAATATGACTACTTCAGGTTCAATAAAATCGTCACAGTTTGGATTTGTGAGAGATCCGGGTATGAATCTTTTGGTAATTGTTTTTGCCCCCGTTTTTTGACCGAAAGCCAATACAGGTTTGAATCCATAGATTCTTGATGATACCACAAGGATTTTTTCTGGCTCAAATTTGGCAAGAAACTTTCCAACTTTTTCTATTTTCCTGTTTGTTTCATTTATGTCCAATATATAAAGACCATCTTGTCTTATCCTAAATATATACCTTTCCATATCTTTTGTTTTTTGGGTCGTTCCAATATGAATCCCTGATGCAAGGTATAAATCAAGGGGTACTAACATTTCATCACTCATTAAATCTCCTCTCCTAAATATTCTTTAATTCTTATTAGTTCATTTATAATAGGAATATTTTCTTCTGTTATATCTAGGTACTTTAGATTAAATGCCAAGGCTAAATGGCAGATTCCTTCATCAACTGCAGAGATAATGCAATTATTATCCTCTTTTGAAGAAACATATATCTTTGATATCGTATCTAGATCAATTTTCTTAGGCCTATGTTTTTCCTTTAGTTCATTCAAATCTATATCAAATATTTTTTCTCCGATGGTTAGAAATGGCATTTGACCTTCGTAAATACCACCAAGATACCTAAAAAGGGGTAAGGAATAAAAGGAAGATGCTGCTTTAGCAGATGCCAAAGACAATACAAATCTTATTTGGTTATATGGCGTTATTTCACAAAGTAATTCATCTAATGATTTTTGTTCTATTGCATCCAATCCTACAAGTTCAGGCAAAACAACTTCCTCTATTTCGGAGATATCTCCTTCAAATGGTACGGAAGCTCTTCCAAAGCTTGAATTCGTATAGATATCTATCTCTACTATTTTCTTCTCTCGACCACTGTTGTAAATCATTCTTGCTCTTATATCCTCTATTACGGTCAATCTTTCCTCTCCTTTTTCTATTTCCAATGGTGGGACCGTCGGGATTTGAACCCGAGTTTCCACCACCCCAAGGTGAGAGGCTAGTCCAAGCTACCCCACGGTCCCATGTGAAATCAACTATAAACTATTAAAATATAAAATTATATTTTATAGTCAAGCAATTCGTCTATGAGGTCAACATGGGTAAGAAGCATTCGTCTACAGCAATATCTTGTCAATCCCATGTCATCCAATATTTTTTCTGATAGTTCCCCTTTGCTTAACCTATCTAGGTATGGCTCATAAAGATGTCCAATCACTTTTCCACAAGTAAAACATCTTACAGGGATTATCAAAAGATCACCTGTAAGATTTTTGTCTTCTTGCTCTTGGCCCTTTAGAAGACTTACTTGGTTTGTGTTCCTCAGTTCTCCTTGAATCCCCTCTTAATAGTATTCTATCATATCCTAAATAAGCTTCTTTCAAAGAGTTGTCTTGGGTGAATTCTACAAGACCCCTTGCAATTGCTATTCTGCATGCATCGGCTTGTCCCATAATACCTCCCCCTCGAACATCAACATCAATGTCAACGGTGTTGGCTGTATCGCCTGCAAGGATAATTGGTTCAAACATTTTTATTCTAACCATTTCAGGTTCTATTATTGGCAGGGGTTTACTATTAATTCTTACTCTTCCCTTACCTTCTTTTACAGTTGCTCTTGCAACTGCTTTTTTTCTTTTGCCAATTGATTGAATTATTTTCATATACGGCCCCCAAGGAAGCTTGATATTTCTTTAACTTTAAAGTATTTTTTAGTTCTAAGTTTTGAAACATCTGCATCATTGAATCTAATATATTCCTTCCCAGTCAAATCATCAGGAACTCCAACATATACCTTTAATTTTCGGTAAGCCTTTCTTCCCTTTTCCTTTTTCCAAGGTAACATTCCCCTTATAGCTCTTCTGACTATTCTGTCAGATCTTTTAGGGAAAAATGAACCTCTTAAAGGATTAGCTAAATCTTTGAATTGAGCTCTTTTTTGATAAAGTTCAAAGAAATAGTCCCTATTGCCTGTAATTATAACTTCTTCAGCATTAACTATGAAAACTTCTTCCCCTTCTAAAAGTTTTTTTGCAGCAACTGATGCCATTCTACCTAGAATCTGATCTTTTCCATCGATTATCATAAGATCACTCCATTATTTTTACACCGCTACCTCTTGGGTTTTCTTTGTAAAGATCATAAAGATTTATTGCTCTTCCCTTTTTGTTTATTTTTTCTAGGGCAGATTTAGAGAATTTGAATGCTGAAACAGTGACTTTATGGTCTAACTCACCGCTGCCTAATACTTTACCGGGGATTACAACTGTATCCCCTTCTTGTGAATATCTGTTAATTTTTGACAAATTTACTTGAGGCAAATGCCTTGTAGGTCTTTTAAATCTCTTAGAAAGATCAATCCACAAGGGTGTTTTTTCTGAATATCCTTTGTCTATAAAAAAATCTATAAGGTTCAATATATTGGGATTAGTTTTATTTAACTTTTTCATTAATTTCACCTCTCAAACTCATACGCTTCCGCTCGCCTGAGATTAACATTGATATTTTAATACACTATTTAAACGTTTCTATAAAATTTAGTCTATATATCGATATCTCTAAAGGAAACGCAGTATTATTGTTTCCTATAGTTTTGATATTGGATTTAAAATTGGGGTAAGCTCAGTCTTATACCCTAAATCTTTTAATGCCATCTGTAAACATGCCACAGTGGAGATTATTTCTTTTTCAGTAATACTGCCCATATGGCCAATTCGTATTATCTTCCCTTTAAGATGATCTTGCCCGCCAGCTATGATTATATCATGCTTCTCTCTCATTAGTTTAATGAGTTCAAGGCCATCAATGCCTTCTGGAACTTTTATAGAAGTAACAGTATTCGAACATGTCTTTTCATCTTGTGGGAATAGTTCTAGGCCCAATGCTTTTGCAGCCTCTCTAGTGGCTTTAGCCAGATTTTCATGCTTTTTAATCCAGTTTTCAAGGCCGTATTCATCGATGATGTCTAAAGCTTCTTTTAATCCATAGGTCATTGATACTGGTTGCGTAAATGGAGCTTTATATTTGTTATTTTTATATTTTTTAAGGCTAAGATAATAGCATGTTGCATCTGTTTTTTCAATTACATCCCATGCTTTTTGACTAATCGAAATAAAGCACATTCCTGGTGGTAGTCCAATACACTTTTGGCTGCCTGATGCACATAGGTCTATCCCCCAATTATCAACTTCAATATTGTCTCCTCCAAGGGAAGAAATTGTATCTACTACCAAAAGAGCTTTAGTATTTCTTACAATTTTGCCTAGTTCTGCAACAGGATTTCTAACTCCTGTTGAAGTTTCATTATGTACCATTGTTACGGCTTTAATGAACGGATCCTTTTCTAACGCTTTTTTCACGTCTTCTATATTTATTGGCGATCCCCATTCGTATTTTAGTTCAACTACTGTTCCCTTGTAGGCTTTTACTATATCCCTAAACCTCTCTCCAAATTTGCCTGAAGTAATACATAGGACCTTATCTCCCGGTTGTATGATATTAGCTATTGCAGCATCCATTGCGGCAGTTCCAGACCCAGCCATTAAAAAAACATCATTATTTGTTTTGAATAATTTTTTCATTCTTTCTGATTGTTCCATAAAGAGTTTGTTGAATTCTTCGCCCCGATGAGGCATGATTTTCATTGACATTGCTCGAAATACCCTAGGATGTACAGGTATAGGGCCGGGTATCATAAGTAAAAAATCTTCATTCATATAATCACGACATTATTTTAACCAAAATAAACATATATAAGATTATCCTATCTAACTACTAGTTAAAAGTGTTAGAATAGAATTAATCCCAAAGATATTAAAACAAATCACATTATTTCTTTATGTGTCATTAGTCTTGTTGTGTATCCTGCAATGCGATTCAATAGTTTGTGTGTAGGTACGTCTATTAAATCTTTAATTATTAATTTATTTTCTTCAAAGTCTTTTGTTAATTCGGCTCTGTGTTTTTCAACTAATTGTCTTGAAATTCTTTTTAAGAACGATGGCCTAATTCTTCCCAATATTACACCTCCATTTTAGATGAAATGACCTTATTCGCTTTTTAAAATTATCGCAAATACTTTGTTTTTCTTTCTAGGGGCCCTTATTTTAATATAAATTACAGTAAATATTTAAGGTGAGTAAGCGAAAAATACTCATGCTCAAGATTATAAATAGTCGAATTAATTCAAATATGACTATAGGGATAGGTGCTTATGAAAATCCAGATAAAATTGAAGAAGTTGCAGACAACATCAATTTTTGTAATGTTAAAGTTTTTTATAACTCTGCAAAAATAATATCTTCTCTAAAAAAGGGCAGTGTAGATGCAATAGTTAGAGGCACCTTGCCAAGTTCTGATTTTTTAAATGAGGTGAAAAATAAATTTAATATAGATAAAATCTATAGAATTGGTCTTCTAGGAACCTATGACAAAAAATATTTCTTTTTTGCGCCCCTTGGTATAGATGAAGGAGAGAATCTTAGAGAAAAAGAGATGTTTATTGAATATGCCAATGATTTATTAAAACAATTTAGAGTTGAGCCAAAGATATCTGTACTATCGGGCGGGAGATTAAAAGATATTGGAAGATCTAAACTAGTTGACAAAAGTATCATTGAAGCAGACGCTTTAGCAAAAAAGTATGCAGTTAAACACGCCCAAATATTAATTGAAAATGCAGTAATAGATTCAAATTTTATTCTTGCCCCAGACGGAATTTCTGGGAATTTAATTTATCGAACTTTAATTCATCTTGGAGGTGGAAGTTCACATGGTGCTTTGTACTATCCTTTAGCTATTAACAACACAATTATTGTGGACACGTCAAGAGCTGCGCCCAAAGAAGAGTATATTTCCTCAATAGCACTTGCTAATGCCATTAAAAATTAATAATTAAACGTATCAATTATTTTATCTAAGTTTATTACATCCTTCCACGATCTAATTTCATTATGATTTGTCGCATCTAGATGTATTGGCGTCAAAGAAATTTTATTCTGTAGTAGTGCAGAGTAGTCGGTACCATCTTCTACAAAACCCCCCGGAGCTTTACCGAATACTTTAAAGACCATCTTACCTCCCTCGTTATCAGTTTCGAATGGTTCATCGTAGTACACCCTCCTACCTAGTCGTGTTACTTCAATACCCTTTAGTTCATTGAAGGGCACAGAAGGAACATTTATGTTAAGAAGCGTATCAGTTGGCAACTTAGAAAAATTCCAAGAATTGAAAAGTATTTCTAAAAATTTTGTTGCAGTTTCAAACATAGGATTAAAGTAGTCACTTGAAGAAATTGCTATTGAAGGTATTCCGTTTATTATGCCTTCTCTTGCAGCTGAAACAGTGCCCGAGTAATATATATCATAAGATATATTCTCTCCGTGATTTATTCCAGAAAGAATCAAGTCAATTTTTTCTTTCATGAAATGCCTTATAGATAGAGCGACACAGTCTACAGGGGTCCCAGAAACAACATAGTCTGTTCTTTTTTTATTTTCTAAGTATACCTCTTCAACTCCAATTTTTTTAAATATAGAATAACTATGCCCAATACCACTGCAGTTTTCTTTGGGGGCTACAACTACCACCTCTCCCAAAGATTCGGCAATTTCTATAAGGCTATTTAGTCCTTCTCTTCCATAACCATCATCATTAGTTACAAGTATTCTCATTTGAACTAAAAAAGATATGAGTTACTTTTAAAGGTTATTCTCTAATAATTTCAAGTACTGCCTCTTTTGGTACCCTTAAATGAATTAAATTTTGTTTACCGCGACCTCTAGATTGTGCCCGTTGAATATCTATGAGCTTAAGATTTTCAAGTTTTGTTGTCACTTTTCTAAATAGTTCATATGACATTTCTCCAGATAAAATATTGAAGAAATCATTGGCTTTTGTAAATTTACCGGAATTTAAAGCTATAGTTTTTAGAACCCTTACATCAGAATTGGATAAACCATCAAAGACATTTTCAACATGAAGAAAAGAGCTTATCCGATCAATTGCCTTTTCAACATCATCAACAGTTATTTTCCGTCTAGCTTCAAGCTCTGCTAACATTCCTGCTTCTTTTATTCCCCTTATCCCTAGCCTTAAATCTCCTTTATCAAAAGTTATCTCCGAAATTTTATCTAAAACTTCTTCATCCATTACTCCCGGATATAGCCCGATGTCACAACGATATCTAAGAATATCTGATATTGTAGACTGTGAGTAAGGCTTAAAGTGAACTTCATTTGGCATGAATACTGTTCTAATTTTTTCAGAAACCTTAAACGAAAATGCATTGTCCGTAACAATTCCAATAATTCCTGTTTTAACACCAGGAAATATCTCATGTGCCCTTAGAATTTTATAAAGAATATTTTCTGCAACGTTGACATGGAATAAAAAATCAACATCATCCAATGCAACAAGTAATCTTTTATCCTTTTTTTGTAATTCTCCCATAGTATATTCATATAGTGTTGCCAAAGGTTTACCAGTTTCTACTGGAGGGTATCCAAAAATTCCTTTAAAAATTTGGGCCATTATAGAAAACTCTCGGTAATGAAACTGACAGTTAATGTAGACGGGTACGACCTCATTTGAAACTTCAGTAATATTTTTGAATAGTAACTTGACAGAGGTAGTTTTTCCAGTACCTGTTGGCCCAAGAATTATAGTATTTGTAGGGAGATCTCCTTTGATTAAGGGTTTTACATTATGGGATATAGCCTCAAGCTCATTGTCTCTAAAATTGAAAACCTCCGGTACATAACTAAGATCGAATACTTCTGGGCGTCTAAACAATGATTCGTCCCACATCAAGATATTTTTTATTTTGCTTGACATAACTAAATAAAAAAATTATTTTAAGTTTTTATGCTTTAGCTATCTCCATAAATATGTTCGATAGTATAAAGTTTTTTTCCTTTTTTTCAGCATTTGCATGTTCTATTGCCTTTTCAATTATTAGTGGAAAAGGTACTTTTTTCAAATTATTGTTGTGTGTCATACAATCACCAATTAATATAAAATTAGAAATAATATAAAGTAATCCTAGACAGAATATTTTATTTTTTATTAAATTATTAGTTTAATATTACTCAAAATAGCCAAATACCCCTAAATAATCCTTATTTTTAGATTTTAAAAAATATTACGTATTAGAATCTTATAAAAAACAGTATTTAATCTTAAATAAATTAACATATATATGGAAGTAAAAAAAAGAGAGTCATAATAATAATTATTGTAGTATATGAAATGCTTTTATTCTCCTCTTTACACATTTTTATATTTTAGATAGTGTTATAAAAATAAAATCATGAAAAAAATTTATACAAAATTTTCGAAATAGTAACAAAGGAAAACTGCCACTACACTAATAATAAATATTGTATATCCAAATATTAATTCTACAATGTCTTCAGCTTTCAAATAATCGCCCTATTAAAATAGGATTTAGAGTAAATAAAGTTTACTATGAGATTAGTAAAAATAAAAAATATGTCAGACCGCCCATCTCTCATCATTCATCAGACGCTGTCGGTTTCCTCATCCATACATGCCAATAAGTGAATTATTTGGATATTCCGATGATGTAATTCTAGATACTGAACATTTAAAGTCTTCGGAAGTTACGTAATCTCGATCATCTCTTATAGCAGCCATTCCAGCCTCTGTGCATAGAGACCTAATCTCTGCACCAGATAAACCATCTATTATATCAATAATTTCTGAATAATCAAGATTTTTGATATTCATGTTTCTTGAATGGATTTTGAATATATCCAAACATCCATCTTTTGTAGGCGGAGGTATTTCAATTAGCCTATCAAATCTACCAGGGCGTAGAAGTGCGGGATCTAATATATCAACCCTATTTGTAGCTCCCAATATCTTAACTTGCCCTCTCGAATCAAATCCGTCAAGTTCAGCTAAAAGTTGCATCATCGTTCTTGCAACTTCCCTATCTCCACTTATACCAGTATCTACACGTCTTGCCCCTATAGCATCAATTTCATCAATAAATAAAATTGAAGGAGATTTTTCTCTTGCGAGATTAAAAACTTCTCGCACCATTCTTGCTCCTTCTCCAATATACTTTCTAACAAATTCCGATCCTACGACTCTAATAAAAGTGGAATCAGTTTCATTGGCAACAGCTTTAACGATTAAAGTCTTACCGTTTCCGGGGGGGCCATACAGTAGTACTCCGTTTGGAGGATCTATTCCGACTTTATCAAATAATTCGGGTTTTTTAAGAGGTAGCTCTACAGTCTCTTTTATTTTATTTATTTGATCTCTTAATCCACCAATTTCACAATATGTAACTCCAGTTTTATCTAAAACTTCCATTCCACAAACTTCTGGATCTTTTGTAGAAGGCAATACTTCCATTATTGAAAGGTTTCTTTGATTGCAAGCTACTAATGCGCCAGGAACTAGATCTTTCATATCTACATTAGAACATGCGCCCACTACAAACTTGGGCCCGCTAGAGCTTTTTATAATTATTTTGGAAGGATCTATTGCTTCAACCACAACACCCGTGATTAATGGAGGTGCATTCAATCTATCCAGTTCTTTTTTGAGATTTTCATTCTCTTTTTCCAATCTAATTTTTTCCGTAATAAAACTTCTATTTTGAATTTCTAAAAGCTTTAATCTTTCTATTATTTTATCATTATATTGAACATCATTCTCATAAACATCTTCTTCGTCAAGTCTCTTTGTCCGATACTTAATACTACTGTCCACTATTAGCACCCCGAACATAATATATTAGATTTCACTGATTTATAAATGTTTCTGCATTGAGTATCATTGGTGTGAGAAATATTTTAAAAAAAACTTACAATAGTGGATATCACTTTTAATAAGAGACAGAAGTTCAAAACCCTTATAAATATTGATATTGAAAAACTATTGATAAGATGATATGTGAAATATGTGGCAAAATTATACATGGAAAAGTGTTCAATATTAAAGTTGAAAGTGCCAGCATAAAAGTTTGTGATAAATGTTCAAGATTTGGAGTAGATCATCAAAGTTGGTCAAAGTATGGCAAAGGTGATATAGGTTCAGAAGGGATAGCCTTACCTTTGAAGTCTCGGATAAGTGCACCAGTTAAAATGAAAGAAGAATATACGTTAGTAGAGGACTATCACAAAGTAATAAAGGATGCTCGAGAAGCAAAAGGATGGTCACAGAAAGATCTCGCTAGAAAAATGAATGAAAAAGAATCTATTATACACCATATTGAAACAGAAGGTTTTGCCCTTTCTAATGAGTTAATACAAAAATTAGAGAAGATTTTGAACATTAAATTAAAAGATAAATCTGATGAAGTCATAAACATATCTAAGTCAAAACAAAATTTAAAGGAAACAACAATAGGCGATATAATCAAGATAAAGAAAAAGTGAGATAATCTAAGAATACTGTTGCATATTCTCCTTTATAAAGAAAAAACATAAAGTTAGCCTTATTTTCATCAATTTTATATGAAAGATCCTTATACTTTCCTAAGATGTTTCTATATGCGCCATTTGATGCTAAAAAAGGAGCCTCTTTAACTTGAAAATTCATTCTACTAATTCCGTCTTTTTCCAAAATATCAACTAATAATCTCCCTAAGATAGATTTGGGAATAAGCGAATTAAATCCCACTAACGGACCTATAACGTTAATATTGCCTTTTTTTATTCCATCCTTAATCCTTTCTATATTGGACTTTGTTGCCTGTGTTCTATGATAGTTTCCTTCTTTTTCCATAGAAACTAAATCACCAATCTCGACATCATTAATAGGAACTTCCTTTATCCGATCTAAAAGTGCGTCATTGAATATCTTTGCTTGGTATGCATGAACAAAAAGGGAATAAGTTGAAGGAGGGAGTATTGAAAAAGCTTTTGAGTAATTGGAAGACTTTGACAAATACTCTAAAATATACCTCTCATTTCTCAACTTGGGGTAATATTCAAGTGCTTTAGCATACTTCCCTTCTATAATCAATTCATTTAGCTCTGAAGAAAGATTATCCTTTATTAAATATTTTTCAACTGCTTCCTTGAATTCTCCTCTTAAGATAAATCTACCTACTTCTTCGTTTCCTCCAAATCTCTGTTCTCCAAAAAGATTTGGAAATCCAAAATTTTTTTCAATTTCTTGAATATTGGATTGTACAACATTTTCAAAATTTTCTGGAATATTTCTAACAAGGATGTTGAAATTATTTCCTACTAAGTCACCTATATTAATCTTCTGCCCTTCAGAAAAATCGGATAATTCTACACAATTGATAGTAATTCCCTCTAGTATATCCCTATAATGTTTATCAACGGAAAAATACTGGGTGGTAACTGCATGTCTATCCTTAAGTCCCGCAAATCCAAATTTTCCAAAAGGTATTCCAGTCTTCTTTGAAATTTCATGAATTACATCTATCGTATCTCGATTAGTTTTTTTCACTTTAAATACTAGGTATTTTCCATTTTTAATATCTATTACTTCATCTACTTGAAAATCCTCAGGATACTTCTTTATTTCCATGAGCGCAGCCCTAATTAACCCTAGTACTTATTTCGGTTAAGGTAAAAAAATCTCCGATGCCAGTCCACCTAACTCTCAAAGGTCCACTGTATAATCCAGATGATTGTGTGCTCAAAATTACTTCAAAATTTAATGTTTGATGTGGACCAAGAGAATCTATTGAAATTTCGTTATTGATTAGCCTTGCTCTTGGATCTGTTACTCTTACTACTTGAAATCCTCTCATATAAGATTCAGGTAATGAAATTCTAATATTTTGAGCATTTTCATTCGCAGTATTTGTTAAATTGAAGGCAATCCGGACATTATCACTTGGATGCAAAATTGAAGAGGTCCATTGAACTTCACTAGATACCCAGATTACAGGGATATCCCACGACTTAAGTTGAAGTTGTAAAACTTCATTTTTCTTCAATAAATCTTGAATTTGAGAGGTATAGTTTCTAATAACAGAATCATATTGAGATTTAGCAACTTCAAGTACGGCAATCTTATTTTCAAGGATTGTTTGTTGGCTTTGAAGTCTTGTTATGTCTTGATTAAGTGTGGTTATTTTTTGACTGAGCATGGTATTTTGAGTATTTAGAAGACTAACGTTATAAACTGCTACTGCAAGCCCTACAGCCAAAATAAATGTAGCAACTACAAATACTTCTTTTTGCATAAAATCCCTACCTAATTATATTGACAACAAAGTCCATTATGATTCTACCAAATCCTTCTGGCAATGAGTCCATTAGGATAAGAGTCATATTTTTGTTATAAACTTTTATTTTGTCCTCCCTATATAGTCTAAGTATTTTATAATATATATCTTTTCTTGTTGTCTTATCATATTTGGCTTGATCAAGTAAGCTTATAGATATTTCTCCAATTATCTTGCTTTTTACCCTCCAAAGACTTGCCTCAGGTATATCTCTTATACTTGTAGGATCAACTATTGGAAATGCTTTTCCTTGAAGAATCTGCTTAGCCATGATGCCATTAACATCTCCTTTTGCAATAATATCCCGTTTTAATCCAAGTATGAGAATCTGTTGATTGAAATCAACGGGGACATCTCCAACAACATCAACCAATTCTTTTAATGTTTCAGAATCTATAACAACAACTCTGTGTATATCAATCTTTGATTGATCTTTTGAAATCTCTTTAGCATATTCGATTCCTTGTTTTATGTCATGAGCTTTAATCAATGAGTTGTTTATATTTATTCCTAGATAGTTTAAAGTAGTGTTCGTTGATAAAGGGTCTATATCAATGCTATTTCCTTTAGATCTTAGATTTGAGAATGTGATAATTGAAGACACTTCAACTAAGCCTGGATCCCCTTTTTCCTCATCTACAAAAAGGAAAAGTACATTTTCATTACCAAGCTTGTAGACGTCACAAAAAATCACAGTAAACATTAAACCCAGCAATAAAACTATAAGTATGAAGATTTTCCACTTTTTAGTTTTTTTCTTAGATTCCTGTTTTGGAGTTTCACCATTATTTTTTTTCATCTTTCTCACCAATGTCTCTTAATTGCCCCTAATTCCTAAAAATATTTAAGACTACCTATTACAAGTACTATTATGAAGATACTTTGCCCTAATTGTAGGGCCGCTATCATTTTCAAGGGCGATGAAAAATACTTAAGTTGTCTAAATTGTAAGTTAAAGATAAAGATGCCTAGGAAAAAAGACTCTATAAAGATAGAGCCAAATCTTATTGAAAAATGTTCTATCTGTGAAAAGATAATAAAAGCTTCCAAAAATAAAAGAAGATGTCCTGTTTGTGGGCAAAAGGTATGCTCTTCTTGTTGGAATTATTCTAGACTTGTCTGTAAAAAGTGCCTTGAAGAGGGCATAACTACAAGACCACTTTATACTTTAAAAGAGAGAAGTTCAAGACCTAAGCTATTTCTAAGAGAAGAGTTCATAGAAGAAATAAAAGAAAAAGAAATAACTTCAATTTCTCTCAAGATTAAAAATTTAGGAAACGAAGATGCCCTATATGTAAAGGCAGATATAAGATCCTCTCCAAATGTCACAACAATTGAGTCTGCAGACATAGGTAAAATAGAAATAGAAAAAGAAAAGAAATGTATATTGAGATTCACCCCGAAATATAGTGGTGAGGGATATATAGAGATTCTTCTGAGCTATGAAGATTATGAAAAAAACAAGTTTTTTGAAAGTATAAAAACAAAGTTTGAAATTAAAGAAAAAAAGAAACGTAGCGATGGGACGTGGAATTATCAAAAATGGGAATATCGTTCAAAAAATGAAAGACAAAGAGAAAAGCCAATAATAAAAGAAGGTGATTCTCTAGAAGTGTTGTTAAAAAAATTTGGATGTCCTCCTGATGCAACAATCGAAGAAATAAAAAAGAGAAAGAAGATATTAAATATGATGTTCCATCCAGACTTTAATGTAAATAAACCTGATCAAGTTAAGAAAGAAATGGAAGATATGCTTAAGGAGATAAATGAAACTTATCAAAAAATTTTAATTAAAAAGGGAGATTTAAAATAAACTAACGCATTACTCTAAAATCAATACATAAATTATTGAATTAGTTGAATATTATGTTTACCCTTTACAAATATTGGAATTTTTTTTAATTTAGCTGTAGGATGAAAAGTATGGTTCATAAATTCAATATTAAAGAAATGCACAAATTAGATTCTTTTGAAAGAAGAAAAGTACTGCCTCCGGAAGAAATTTTAATTAAAGCCGGCCTGAAAAATAAAGATATCTTCATAGATATTGGGTGTGGAATAGGTTATTTTTCAATACCTGCTTCTAGGATTATAGGAGAGGGAGGTAAGGTATTTGCCCTAGATACTTCTAGTGAAATGTTAGAGGAATTTGAAAAGAGAATAAATGAAAGAAATATAAAAAATATTACGCCAATTCTTTCTGATCCTTATAAATTTCCTTTAGAATCTAATGTCGGAACATTTGCATTAATTTCGAATGTTCTTCATGAAGTTGAGGATAAAGTAAGCTTTCTAAACGAAACAAACAGAGTTCTACGTGTATGTGGAATACTTTGCATAATCGAATGGCAAAAAAGGAAAACAGATAGAGGGCCTCCCTTGGAAGATAGAATAGATGAATCTGAAATAAAAAATTTATTAGAAAAAACTAATTACAAACTAATTAATAAATATTTAATAGGAGAGTTATACTCTCTTTATATATCAAGGAAGTTAATTAAATAAGTTATAAGGGATATGCCATCTTCTTGTTAAATTTTTTCCAATTATGACTTTAATACACAAATATCAAATTTAACTGTAATCAAATATTTAAACGTTAGATGTTTCACAAACTAGTTGTGTTCTTAATTTTAATTTCAATAATCTTACAAACATATTCTTCAAAATAATTAGTATAGATTTTAAAAAGTATAATTTCATAGTTCAAATTTTTTTAAAAAAACTGTTTTTGAATGTGTCTTAAATATCAAATTATAATAGTTTGTAGCCCTAAATTTCTCTAATGGTTTCAACTGTATCAACGTTTTAATATTAAATTTAATTATTCTGCCTCTTTAAGATATTTGATAGTATATTTGTTGTCAAGTCTTATAGCTTGTAATAAAAAGTCAAATAAGAACTACAGATACCTTCACATATCTTTTCTTAAAGATTTAAAGGATCCTATGGGCCTCTTTTTTTTAAATGGAATACCTACAAATCTATCTTCACTAACAGATTTAACATCTTCTACTGAAACAAAAGAATCAGGGATATACTTGTTAATTGCATCATATATCATGTCTAGTTTTTTTCGTTTAACTACTGTAAAAAGAATCTTTACATTTCCTTTTATTCCTTTGGCATCAATTATGGTAACTCCACATTTTTCTTTCTTTAAAAATTTAAGGAAATCATCAGTTTTTTCTTTTGTTATAATTCTTGCAATCACATGCCCAACAGCAAGCCTTTCCTCAATCACGATTCCAACATAATTTCCCGCTGCAAATCCTGCTGCATACGATATATAATGTATGACACTGTTTACATTTTGCATTACCTGGCCGATTACATTAATCCAGATAAAAACTTCAAAAAATCCTACTAATGGCGCAAGTTTCTTAAGATTTTTTGATACGAAAATAATCCTCATAGTTCCTAAGCTAACATCGGCCACCCTTGCAAGAAAAATTAATACGGGTAAAACCCAAAACATCAAATTCATCCAAGTCCCCATCAGTAGAACTAATAATTAGTATAAAAGTATTTATGTAGTAGTCCAAATACATGTAAAAAAGTTACTCATAAGTCATTATTATTTCTTACAAGTCGAAATATTTTTAAACGATTATTCAATTAATTAAAATGAGAGCGTTATGCCTAAAGTATTTCCAGAATACAGAGAAGAAGCAAAAAATAGAATAATAAAGCAATCTGTAAAGTTCTTTTCTGAAAAAGGATATTATAAAACGAAGATGGCTGAAATTGCAGAGTGTCTTGGGGTTAGCAAAGGGGCAATATATCAGTATTTTAAAAGTAAAGAAGAACTTTTTTTGGAAGTAATAAAATTTTATGTCGAATACACTCAAAAAGATTTAGTGACATTTTTGAATTCAAGACCTCCCCAAGACATATCTACGGATGAATTTTTTGACATTATGTTTAACTTAGAGCAGTCTGCATCATTTGAAAATTTTAAAATATTGGACAAATTATTCCCTCCTCTTGACTTTAATTTGGCAATGTCTGAGCTCATGACAAGTAATCCTTTGATGAAAGAAGAAATGACAAAATACTACAAAGATTCAATTAAACTAATGGCAGACTACTTTGAAAGTTATAAGACAAAAGGATTGATAAAAAAAGATATTGATAGTTTTTCTCTTTCAATGGGAATAACTTCTATCCAAGATGGACTCATGGCAGCTATGCAAATGGGAATTGAAATTTCTGATATAAGAAAATCGTGGAAAGAAATAACTAAAATGATTTTAAAAAGCACGTTAGTTAAATAATATTTTAATTTTAAATTTGAACTTACAAGTCTTCATTAAGAGTTCTGTCAAAATATTTCAAACTCCATAGCTTTATCTTAAATTTTAAAAAGTATACTAAATCCTTATATATAAAATCGACACATATCGTTACTTATGTATGTAATAGTCGTAGGTGGCGGCCTTACAGGATTCAATATTGCAAAACTCCTTATAGAAGAAGGCATTGGGGTAGTTGTTATTGAAAAGGATCTTACAAGATGTCAAGAAATATCAAAGAAGATAGATGCTCTTGTAATACAGGGTAATGGCTCGAATCCTAAAGTACTCGCTGAGGCTGGCGTGAAGGATGCGGATCTTTTAGTTGCAGTTACCAATTCTTCTGAGGTTAATCTAATATCTTGTATAACGGCAAAAAATCTTGGTGCAGTAAAAACTGTTGCTAAGATTGCAATTGAGTATACATTCGCTGAAAATATTGATTTAACTAAAGTTGGAGTAGATTACTCTTTCTCTCCTGGCACCATTATAGCTTATGATGTGGAAAGAATATTAGAACTTCCAAGTGCACTTGCTATCCAAGCTTTAGCAGATGGAAAGGTAACTATGGCAGAGTTTTTAATTAAGAATGATTCTAAATATATTGGCAGAGCTCTAAAGGAAAACATATTTCCAGAAGGCTCTATAATTGGTGCTGTCATAAAAGGAGAATACACAATAATCCCTACAGGAGAGTATGTTTTTGAAGAGGGGGATAAAGTATTCATACTTGGTAAACCAAAGCTAGTTGAAAGTATTATAGAAAAATGTAGCGAGTGTCAAAGGATAAGGAAGGTAATGATAATTGGTGCAAGTAACACTGCGGTGCAACTTGCAAAAATGCTTGAAAGAAGTATGTCTGTTAAACTGATTGATAATGATACAAAAAGATGTGAAGAAATATCTAAAATCCTACAAAAAACGCTTGTTATCAACGGGAATATAATGGACCTTTCCTTATTGAAGGATGAAGGAATTGGAGATGTCGATGCTTTTATCTCTTTAACTAAATACGACCAATTGAATTTATTTTCTTGCCTTATAGGAAAGTATTTAGGCGCTTCAAAAACCATTTCGAGAGTCGAAAATCTTGAACTCATTAGATTTTTTGAAGATATGGGAATAGACATTGCTCTAAGTCCAAAAATTTCAGCTGCAGAACATGTTATGCGTTTTATTAGAATGGGTGGACTTAAATCACTTATAATACTTCCAACAGGGCAAGCAGAAATTATAGAACTATTACCCACTAAAAATGCAAAGATACTTGGAAAGACTTTAAGGGACATCACTTTACCGGAAGAAATTCTGTTTTTAATTATTGTAAGAGATAACAAGCTTATTATTCCAAGAGGGGACGATATAGTTCAAATTGGTGATAAAGTTATTATATCTGCAAAGGTAGAAAAAATTAAAAAAATAAGAGAATTATTCGGCCAATATTAATTATTTTATTTTTTATTTTTATATGCAACGCAGGATATTTCGATATCCGAATTTTTAGGTAATTTTGATACTTCTACTGTGACTCTAGATGGTTTTATTTCACAAGAAAAAAATCTCGCATAGGTTTTATTAAATTTATCAAAGTTATCCAAATTTTTAAGATATACCTCTGATTTTATAACGTCTTGAAGTGAAAGATTTTCTTCTTTTAAAATCGATTCAATATTCTCTAAAACTACCTCTGTAGCTTTTTCAATATCATTTAGGACAATCTCCCCAGATTTTAAAATTGGAAGTTGTCCTGAAATAAATACAAGATCTCCCGCAACTATGCCTTGGGAATAAGGCCCAACAGGAGCGGGTGCATTTTTAGATTCTAATTTCTTGATCATATTTACCCCTAACCTAAGTAATTCAATAATAGATAAATATACTTATTAAACTATTCGTATAGGGTTAATTTAAAGTTTTATAAAAAATCACCTGAAAAGGAGAAGAATTAAAAAGTGAATAGACATGCCAAAATTTTAGATATTTCTAATTATAAAAAAAATAGAGGCATTATTACCCATATAAATTCAATTTTTTTAAATAATTTTATAAATAAAACAACAGTAACTAATTAGATTAAATGAGGCTAAATCCAGTTTTACATATACTTGGACAATTACTACAAGTAGTAAGCATCTCAATGATACTCCCATTGCTATGCGGGATCTACTATCATGAAAATGAATCATACATATTCTTACTCTGCATTTTAATAACTTTAATTGCAGGAACTTCATTGAAGTTATTATTCAAAGAAGAAAATATACGCCTCATTGAAGGTTTTAGTGTCGTTTCTTTTTGTTGGATAATAATACCAATTTTTGGATCACTACCACTTTACCTCTCGGGCAATATTAGTTTTATTGATGCCTACTTTGAAACTATATCAGGATTTACAACTACAGGGGCTTCTGTTATTAGTAATGTTGAAATATTGCCAAAATGTATTTTATTTTGGAGATCCTTTACAATATGGTTGGGTGGTATTGGAATAGTTGTTCTTGCACTGGTAATATTGCCCGCACTTTCAGTTGGAGGCAGACAAATTTTTCTACCAGAGCAATCCGGACCAAAATTGGATAAATTGAAACCTCAGGTTAGAGAGGTTGGGAAAATTATCTATGGAGTATATATTTTTTTTACCTGTGCCCAGATTTTTCTATTAGTTTTGTCAGGTATGAATCTATTTGATGCATCATGCCACTCTTTTGGTGCTCTTGGAACAGGGGGATTTTCAACTAAGAATACTAGTATTGGATTTTATAATAGTTTAAAAATAGAAAGTGTAATAATTTTATTCATGTTTTTAGGTGCAACAAGTTTCTCTTTGCATTATACGGCATTGAGGGGAAAAATAACTTATTTAAAAGATAGTGAATTTGTGTTATACCTATCTATTTTGGCCTTTTCCATACTACTTGTAACATTAGACATTAGCTATCAATTACATGAAAATCTTTCAGTTGCATTTAGGCATGCTATTTTCAATGTAGTGAGCATATCAAGTACTACAGGATATGCAACGACAGATTTTAATTTATGGCCAGACTTTTCAAAGCTGATTCTTATCATTCTTATGTTAATTGGGGGGTGTGCAGGAGGAACTGCAGGAGCTATTAAAGTTGTAAGAATACTATTATTGGTAAAAGTGAGCTTAAGAGAACTCTATAAAATTATACATCCAAATGCAATATTTCAGATTAAATTAAATGGAAAAATTATCCCCGAAGATATCCTTCAGGGAGTAGGCGGATTTTATTTTTTGTATATGATAACTTTTGGGTTGTGCAGCCTAATTATGCTTGCATTTGGAAATGATCTTCTCACATCTATATCTTCAGTTGCTACTACTTTGGGAGGGGTAGGTCCAGGGCTAAGCTTAGTTGGGCCTATGGCCACGTATGGTTTCTTACCGTCAATACCAAAACTTGTATTGTGTTTTTGTATGCTAGCCGGCAGATTAGAATTAATTACTCTGTTTGCATTATTTATTCCAAGTTATTGGAAAGAATAAGTTTAATAAATTATTGGATTAAAAAAAACTAAGTCTTTAACTTCATTGGGGTCCATCTATGCGAAGTAAAATTGTATTAAATATTATTGGAAATCTCCTTATGATGATAGGTATTTCAATGATATTTCCCCTAATATGGGCATTTTACTATAGAGAAAAAGAGATAATTGTGTTTATTATTTCTATCATTGCTACTTTTTTATCAGGATTTGTATTAAGTGAAATAAAAAGTCAGGACGAAGGATTAAGACTTATAGAAGGTTTAGGTGTTGTATCCCTGGGGTGGGCAGCATTTTCAGCGTTTGGTGCACTTCCATTTTTTCTCTCTGGAACTTTAGGATATCTTGATGCCTATTTTGAAACTATGTCCGGATTCACTACAACAGGCGCTACAGTCATCCAAAATATTGATATTTTACCTAAATCAATAATTTTTTGGAGAGCAATGACCCAATGGATTGGGGGAATGGGAATTATAGTACTTGCAGTTGCAATCCTTCCTGCCCTTTCAATAGGAGGTATGCAATTATTTAATGCAGAATCCCCGGGCCCCAAAATAGATAAATTAAAGCCACAAGTAAGAGATACTGCAAAGATCCTTTATGGAGTATATCTTATTTTTACCGCTGTAGAGATAATTCTTTTAATAATTGGAGGAATGGGATTTTTTGACGCTTCATGCTATACTTTCTCCACACTTGCGACCGGAGGATTTTCAACTAAGAATTTAAGTGTCGCGTATTATAATAATCCATTTATTGAAGGTGTTATAATTTTATTCATGTATGTATCTGGGGCAAATTTTATGTTACACTATGCAGCATTAAAAGGGAAAATAGAATATTTTAAAAATAAAGAATTCTTATTTTATTCAGCAATTATAACAAGTTCAATTATTATTATAGCTGCTGATTTAAGATATAGTGTTTATACTAATATAATTGATGCCATAAGGTATTCTTCTTTTCAAGTTGTCAGTATAATAACAACAACAGGATTTGTTTCAAGTAATTTTGATGCCTATCCCGCTCTTTCAAGAATGATACTACTACTTCTCATGTTCATTGGTGGCTGCGCTTGTTCAACTGGAGGAGGTATTAAGAATATAAGAATATTAATACTCTTAAAATACTTTTATAGGGAAATATATCAATTTATACATCCAAATGCAATTTTAGCAATAAAAGTTGGAGAAGATACAATTTCTGACGACGTTATAAAGGGAATAATGGGATTTTTTATAGGATATATATCCATTTTTATTATAGCAACGGTGCTTGTTACCTCTTATGGAATTGATTTAATAACGTCAATTTCTAGTGTGGCTACAACGTTAGGTAATGTTGGCCCAGGTATGGGATTAGTAGGTCCAATGTACACTTTTTCATTTTTACCTAATTTTGTTAAAATAGTCTTAACATTTTGCATGTGGGCCGGAAGATTAGAAATATTTTCGGTGATGATACTTTTTATGCCTGATTTTTGGAAAGAATAAAAATTAAATTAATTCTCTTTCAACAAGATTTATGGCTTCATCTATTTTTTTCTTTAAAGCGATGGGCAGCCCCTTAATCTCTATATCTAAAAAGCCCCTAACTATTGCAGCAGTTGCTTCATCTCTTGTAAATCCCCTAGACATTAAATAAAAGATTTCTTCTTCAGCAATCTTCCCAATTGCTGCTTCATGGCTTAAATCAACATTTGGATGTTTTGCTTCTAATTCAGGAATTGCAATTATACTGCCTTGTTCAGATAACATCATCCCCATGCACTCTAAATGTCCTTTTGCATCTGGGGAATCTCCAACTATATCCCCTCTAGAATAAATAGTTCCTCCTTTGCTGATAGCCCTAGAAAGGATTTCTGCACTAGATCCTTTTCCTTTAATTATAACACGGCTTCCTGTGTCAACTATTGAATTATCCATGGCCACAATAATGCTGCTCATTATGGCAGTTGAGTTATCTCCATTTAAGTGAACTGTTGGATATGATTGGACTATTTTAACAGGATTCATGATAATATAGTTACTTATGTAGATTCCACCATCTTCAACAATTGCCGCGCTTCTTGGCCTTACCTCAATATTAGTTTCCCAATTGTGGATCATAGTGAATGACAATTTAGCATTCTTTTTTACATAAAACTCTGAAATACCTAAATGCATACCTGTTGTAAGACCAGGATGAGATGCACATCCAGATATTATATTTAATTCAGAATTTTCTTCGGCGATAATAATATTATGAACTTTCTGTTTTTTAGGTGATTTTAAGTAAAGACATGCTTCAACTGGAAAATCAACTTTTGTTCCAGGAAGTGATCTAATAAAGTATCCATTTACATCTTCAACATCTACTTCTTTAGTGTATTGGTCCTTATCTTTCGAAACTACTTTCCAATAGTAATCATGAAGCCAATCGTACTTCCCAAGGGCTTGTTTAATACCAATCATTTCTACGCCTGACGCAAAACTTGAAGAAGTCTCAACATTCTGATCTACTTGGAGAAAAATAGCTGATCGCTTTTCTTTATCCATTTCAATTCCGACTTTCTCAAGTTTATCTTTTATGTCTTTATCGAGTTTTGGAATCCTTTCAGGCATTTTTCGACACACCCCTCATAACCCTTTTTACTTATCTCATCAAGCATATCATAAGGATCTCCCACACAAGCAACCATGCCCTTATAAAGTATTAATCCATAGTCTGCATCTACATAGTCAAGAATATGTCCTTGGTGAGTAATAATAAGGCCTGATTTTTTTCTATCATCTTTATTTTTTTTTCTATCAAGCAAATCTCCAACGGCACTTCCAATTATAGCAATATTGTCCAAATCTACGCCACTGTCAGGTTCATCAAATAACACTAAATCTGGATTTAGTGTCAAAAGCTGAAGCACTTCAGAACGTTTCACTTCGCCTCCAGAAAATCCTACATTTAAGCTTCTATTAAGAAATTTTTCCATATTAAGCATCTGGGCATATTCGTATATCTTACTAGGATCGGTACCGCTTTGTTTGGCACAGTTAAACAACATATCAATTAATTTCAAACCACTAACTTTTGGCGGATATTGGAAGCTTATCCCCATCCCCATTTTCACTCTTTGATCTGTAGATAAATCGTTAATGTCTTGTCCTTTAAATATGATTCTTCCATAAGTTATTTTAAAAGAAGGATTCCCAATTAAAGTCATTAAAAGAGATGTTTTTCCATTACCATTGGGTCCAAAGAGGACGTAGGTCTGGCCTTCTTTTATATATAGGTTTACATGATTAAGTATGGGGGTACCTTCAACTTCCGCCCCGAGATTTACAACTCTCAGCATAGTAATCCCTAATGTATAAATATACAAACCCTATTTATTTCTTGCGATTATTTATTATAAGGGCAAGGATTATATCGTGAAAATTTAAATTTTACATAATGAACAAGGTGATAATGCATATTGACCTTGACTCTTTTTATGCATCAATTGAAGAAGTTAGAAATCCTTCCATAAAGGGTAAACCAATAGTGATATGCGTATATTCTGGAAGAACAGAAAATAGTGGTGCAGTCAGTACTTCAAATTACAGCGCACGAAAATTAGGAATAAAGTCAGGTATGCCTATAATCCTCGCAAAGAGGATTGCAATGAATAAAGAAGTTGTTTTTTTACCTGTTGATATTGAATATTACAAAGAAGTGTCCGATAGTATAATGAACTTAATTGAAGAAGAATCAGATATCTTAGAACAAGTCAGTATTGATGAAGCATATATAGATGTTACTGAGAAAACTAGCGGTAATTGGAATAAAGCCATTCAAGTAGCAAATACAATAAAACAAAAGATATTATCTCAAGAAGGGCTAACAGCATCAATAGGTATTGCTTCAAATAAGTTTGTTGCAAAAATGGCATCTGATTTCCAAAAACCAAATGGCCTTACACTAGTTAAAAACGAGGAGATAATACCATTCTTAGAAAATCTAAAAGTCTCTAAGTTACATGGAATTGGAGAAAAGACTGCAAGTGCTTTAAATGAAATTGGAATTGAAACGTCAAAAGATCTAAGTAGATATGATATTAAGATTCTTGAGGGAATATTTGGCAAAAATAAGGCTAAATTGTTACATGATAAGTCTTTAGGGATTGATAATTCCATAGTTGAAACTAAAAAGAAAAAGCAATTGTCTAAAATAGGCACTCTTAAAGAAGACACAAAAGATAAAAAAGTTATTTTTGAAAAAATAATGGAGTTATCTAATGAGTTAAATCAAAAGATAAAAAGAGATAACGTTTCGTTTAGAACTGTTTCTTTAATTACAATCGATATTGAATTAAAAACTCATATAAAAAGTGAAACAATATCACGAGCAAATGATATCCAACGAGCCATTCCAGTTTTTAAACAATTGCTGGATAACTATATTGAAGAAAATCCTGAAAAAAAATTAAGAAGAATTGGGATAAGAGTTTCAAATTTAGAATTCTTTAACAGTCAAAGAACCCTTGATGAATTTTAATAATAGATTTTAGCTTCATTTACTTTACCATCAGATAAGAAAATTCCTTCATTTTCTAATAATTTCTTTTTCATTTCTAATCCTCCGCCAAATCCTCCAAGTCTCCCATCTGAACGTATTACTCGATGACAAGGTATTATCAACGGAAAGGGGTTATTGGCAAGCGCGTTGCCTACAGCTCTTGCACCTTTTGGAACTCCGATAGATTTTGCTATTCTTGAGTAAGTACTTACATATCCCATTGGTATGTTGTAATCAGCAATTAATACTTTTTTTTCAAAATCGGTACAAAGGTCAAAATCCAATAAACCTAAATTAAACTTTATCTCTTCACCTGAAATAAGTTTTTTGATTTCAGATGCCAGTTCCTCTAACGAATCAGATTTTTTAGCAGAAGGATATTCATTTTTTATTTTAAGAATTAAATTGGGCCCAGTTTCGGGAAGAAGTACTCTGATGATTTTTATTTTGTTATTTAATTCACTCCAAACTAAGCTAAATGTTCCTAAATCGGAGCTCTCTAAAGAATAAAAATAGCGCATTCTATCATGAAAATTATTTGATTAGTTCTTCAACTTCTTCTTTACCTTTTTGCAATTCTTCTGCTTGTTGTTTGTCTAAAAAAAGCAATAAGGTTTGAAATTCCCCAACATGAGTCTTTTCCTCTTTTGCAATATCCAATAAAATCATTTTTATTTTTTTATTCGTTGTCATGGATGCAAGCTGTTCATATAGATTTATTGCATCCAACTCAGCCATTATCCCCGCCCTTAAGATTTCCTTATCTAGGTCTTCTTTTTTTACTTTATCAAGATTTATAGGTATATTTGAAAGCATTAATATCCCCATATGGTGTTATACTTTAATCTTTAAATTTCTTTTGAATTTTATAATAATCCAACAGTTGGTTTAGAAGAAGATGGTTGGCACTCGATTCTGGATATACCGTCCCTCTTTGTTACTCTTAAGACATGATCGACATAACTTTCAATTTCTGGTTCATGAGAGACTATTATTACCTGGTCCATCCCGAGCATATCTAAAACATCCCTTACCTTATCAAGTTGTTTTCTAGAAAATCCATCTGTTGGTTCATCAAGAATAATTAAATCTTGAGTTTTAATTTCATCAATTAAATTGTTTATTACTCTATTTAAAGCTAGCCTGTAAGCAAGAGCAACAGAAGTTCTTTCCCCTCCCGATAATGAATCATAGTCCGCATCAAAGCCTTCCTGTCTCAAAATAGGAGTGAAATCTTCATCTATTGAAGCTTCAATGTCATTACCTTCTAGCAAACTTTCAAGCCATTTTGAAAAATAAGATTCAAATTGAACTCTAAGAGATTCCATAAACTCTCGTTCCATTATTTCCATTAAATTAATAAAATAATTATCAATCCAGTATGACATTTTTTCAAGTTTTTCTTTAATTTGGGCATTTTTTTTCTTTTCTTTAATTTCATTACTTATTCTTTGCAAATCATTTCCTAAAAAATATAGTTCTTTAGATTTCTCAGCTTCTTCCCTTTCTTTTTTAATCTTTTTATCAGAAATTTGTATTAATTCTTGATTAATCTTTTGTTTTTCAGAATGAATATCTGAGTATTTTTTTACACTTTCACGTAGGACATTAATTTCTTTAAACAAATTGCTCTTGTTAGTAGTAATTGCTTCTATATCCTTTCTTATGTTCAGTGCTTCTTTGTAGTTCCTTATAAGATCAAGATTAGAATCTTTTCTACTTTCTAATTCTAATGTTTCTGTATCTATTAATGCAAACTTTTTTATTTCATCTAGAATTTGTTTTTGCTCTTTTGATTTATTTTCAATTATTTTTTCTAATAGTTCCTTTTCCAAAAAAAGAGAATCTAATTCTTTTGATATGCCATTAAATGATTCAGTCTCTCTAATTTGTTGTTCTATGGCTATAATTTTATTTTTTTCAGAAGAAATAATATTTTTTATTTTGTTATCTATATCACTATCAATTTTTTTTATTTTGAGCTCTACTTTTTTGATTAATTCGTTTGTTTGATTAAAATCTATTAACAGCTTATTTTTTTCTTCATCCATTCTTTTAATTTCATTCTGACGGTGCTCATCTGAGATACTTTGCTTGCATAAAGGGCATAGTGCAATTCCTTTTAAGTTATTCAAAGAGTACATATCAGATTCGATTGTTTTGAGCCTACCTATAGTCATTGAGTTTTTTTCTTTATATTCCAAAATTTTTGTATTGTATCTTTCTCTTGATTTTATTAATAAATCAAGATCTTTGTTAAATCCTTCTTTCTTTTGATAAGTATATTCAATATTTTTTTCAGCTATTGCAATTTCCCTTTTTAATTCATCTATGGACGTATCATAACTTCCTTTGAGGGAGGAAAGTAAATCCTCTTTCAGTGCAATTTCCTTAGAATTTTTCTCAAATAATTCTCTTTTATTTGATAGTTCAACTTCAATTTTACCTAGAGTAATGTTATAGTGATTTAGTTCTTCTTTTTTTTCTTTACATTTTGTTATTTCCTCCATTATTTTTACATTATCTTCTTCAATTAAAAGAATCTCTTTTTCTATATCAATGCCTTCTCTACCTGCAATAAGTTGATTTAATTTTAAATTAAGTTTTGTGTAATTATTTTCATATGTGTTGTATTCAGATTCCTTTATTGCAATCTCATTAGAAAGATTTTGATATCGAATATATTTTTCATCAATCTCTTCAGACTTTTTAAGAAAAAAGGATTCATTTGTTTTAATCTCATTCAGAGATTTATTAATTTCGGCTATTTCTTCACCTAGTCTTTCTTTTTTTTCTTTTATTTCCTTTAATTCATTATTTCTCTCATTTAATCCTCTAGAAAGTTGCTCATAACTAAATGCTTTTCTTTTAAGGTCGAGTCTTAAGGTATTAGAATTATCTCTTATGATTTTATAACGATCAACGCCGAATATTCTTCGTAGTATTTCCATTCTATCTTCTCTTTTAGACAATAGAATTTGCTTCATTTCCTCTTGAGGAGTATACACTGTATACCTATATATTGGATTTTTTTGTTTTGTGGACAATTCTTTAGGGTAACCTAATAAAGATATTATCTCTGCTTTAAGTTCAGTCGGAGTCATTTCTTTTCTAATGCCATCAATAGAAATGTATCCCGTTACTTGAGATATCGATTCTCCTTTTTTTTGTAGACCTCTACTAACAACTATATTTTTGCCATTAAGTTCAAATTCCAAACGCACCTTTCCTTCTCGTTCCCCTCTTCTTAAAAGAGAAGATGCTGTTATATCTCCTAAACCAAAAAGTGCGAACTCTATTGCCAATAGTATTGTCGACTTCCCAAATCCAATGTCCCCAGACAGTAAAAAAGATCCATCAGGAAATTGTATTATTTGATGTTCGTAGCTTCTTATGTTGAACATCTCAAGTGTTAAAAGTTTCATTAAAATCCTCCAAAAGATTATTTTTTGAAAGATATTCAATTGAATCATTGAGGACAGAATTTGTATAATCTTCTTTTTTTTCGCCCTCTTTTTTTTCTCTAGATAATAGATTCATAAAAGATTTTACAAATGATACGGTTTCCATCCGACAATCTTTAAGCAGAATTTGATCTTTATGTCGAGTTATAACGTCTTCTTCCAGTTTTTCTTTAGTCATTGAAGAATTTTTTATTTCTTTAAATTCTTTAGTTTTTATTTCCCGAGTGTCCCTTTTAACTAACAGTGCTCCTTTATCTTCTAAAAATAAGTTAATCTTCTTAAAATTGATATCTGAAATATTGCCATCCAATTTACCTTTAAATTTTACAATTACTATACTGTCTTTTAAGCATGTTTTATCTAATGAATTTCTAACTTTTTCCTCAATATTAATCGGATTAGTACACTCCAATTTAACTTCTAAAAGAACTACTGGAGCTATGGTAATTGGGATGTATGTTTTATTAAGAAGTCCATCACTATGTTCAACTAGATAAAATCCCCCTCCTTTAAAAGATAAAAGCTCATCGATGTTATTCGGGAACAGTGCCCCGGGAAATACTATATTTTTGTATTCTCCTAGTTCAAATTCCCCCCTCTCATGAATATGTCCGCCTGCATAATAAATAAATCCCTTAGGAAGAAAAGATATTGGCATTGACTCCATATGATAAAAATCATTCGATTTAAATTCCTCAATTGCTGAATGAAATAGAAATATTTTTTTACCTTCTTGTTTTTCCAATTCATCTCTATTGAGTGAATTATATGTTGTTTTCTCTAAACTACCTCTGAGACCTGGTATGCCATATAGTTTAGTATTAGTTTTTTCATTTAGCACTCCTTTCAATGTTAATTTTCCTTCTTTTTCTTCTCCTAACGTAACTCGTTTTAATAATCCTGCTTCTTGGAAAACTTTAAGAATCGTTCTACCTGTAGGGGAAAAATCATGAGAACCTTCAATAACATATACAAATATTCCTTTTAGTTTAAGCTCGTATAATTTTTTTGCGGCTCTTGCCATAACATCGATTGTAGGATTAGAAGAATCAAAAAGATCCCCTGAAATAAGAATAAAGTCAACATTTTCATCGATAGAAATATCAATAGCTTTCTCAAACGCTTTAATTCCCACCTCTCTTAACGTATCTTCTCTCCACCCGCCCAAATGAAGATCGGCCATATGAGAAAATTTCACTCTAAGTCGACCCCTCTTATAACAGTTTTATCTTTTATTATTTTTTTATTGTTTTTAATAATCTCGCCAAAGTCAGGTACTTTTAAAGGTATTGCTATTTTAGAAAAAGTTGATGTTAAAAGTGCCTCGCCTATATCAAGGCTTGCTATATTTCTCGATTCTTCAGATATATCTTGGGGAGAACTATCAATTAAGGCACTTCTCTCATTTGACATTTCAGTTCCCATTATAATTTTTGTATTCATATTTGCAAGTATCTCCTTAGGTATTAAGCTTGGAAGTTGAGTTATTGCTACAAGCCCTATTCTAAATTTTCTCCCCTCTCTTGCAATTGTACCAAAAATATTTATTCCCTTATCTAAAACATCTTTTCCTAAAACTCTTGGAGCTTCTTCAATGATAATGCCGATACAAGGTTTTTCATAAAGATAACCTTTAAAGCTTAGATCACGATATTTTGAGAAAATACCTTCAGCAAAAATCCCTCCGATCATAAGTTCGACTTCGCCTCCGAGTTTTGATGTATCTAAAATAACAGTTTTCCCTTTTTCCAAATATTCAACTACATTTTTTATTGTTGTACTTCCGCTAGTATTTGAAAATAAATTATTTCTAAAGGATAATTGTCCATTTTCTAAAGATATTCCAAATATATTGTTGAATTTTCTCTTAAGCACATCTAAAGTAACTATAGAAACGTTATCGTCTTTCTCAGCAAGCATTATATTCTCTATCCAATTTTCTTTATCCCTATTGTAAAATAAGTATATACACTCTATCTGCGCTTCTGTTAAAGGAACTATTCCAGTTAAGTGCCAAGGTTTAATTGTTCTTAAATCAAGTACTAAGGTATTTGCTCCAGGAGGAGGATTAATTGAGTAGTATACCACTTTATTCATTGCATTTGGATGATCTTTTAATCCTTTTTTTGTTCTACCATAATATTCGTCATGAGGGTCAATAATTAACAAACCTGCATAGTTTTCATTTAATAAATTGTAAGTTAGAACTTTAACTAAATTAGATTTTCCTTTGCCTGTAGAAGCGGAAATAAGCATATGGTGTGTTAACACATTTTCTCCGTTAAGGAAAACATCAATATTTAATATTCTTGATCCGCTTCTTATTTGGCCAAAGTAGAGTGGCGAGTCGGGCTTTTCAAGGAATTTCAAATCTCCTTCATTAATTCTTTCAACTGCAGCAAAAAATTTTGGTAGTCTTTTTGGAAGATGGTATTTATTTTGACTGACAAAAAGAATTGGCTTAAGAATAATGAGAATAAAATTAGAAAGTTCATTTTCTAAAAATGATAAATTAGATTCTTCCTCTAATTTTAAACCTGCAGCTAAACTTCTGATTCTTTCTGGTATTTGGGACCCATAAGAAACATCAAAAACTTGCATTATAAAGTAATCATTACATTCCCTTGTTACGAGTAATTCTCCTAATTCTATGTCAATTCCAGTTTTTTGTCTAATTATTATGCCACTAAAATCCCCAGATACAATTTTTCCTACAATGTCCATATTATAGCACCTACATCCATTGTAATTTGTCTAAAATATCATGTGCATCTTCTACACTAATATTATCTTCAATAAACTTTAAAACATCCTTATCGTCACAGAGAGACATAAAAAGTGCTTTCTGAGTTTCCATTTCATCCTTTCGGAGTCTAGCTATGTAATCTGCATCTACAAGCCCATATGGGTAACCCGGGAATCTAAGGTCAATTGAATTGGAAGCTATTATCCCAAAAAGTTTTTCAATTTTTTCCCTTCCTAAGGATTTCGCTATATTTTTTTCTATTTCAAATCTAAAAACATACTTTGATGAGGGATAAAATTTAACAAAATACATTTCAGCACTATGATCAGGATGATTAATTTCAACTACAGGATGGTAATACCATGATTTATTTGGGCACACCTTATTTCCTAACAATTTAATTGCATAAACTAAAGATCTTCCCTTTGACGTGTAAAGTTTTGACCTTTTTGCAATACCACAAAAAATGACACCTTTATTTTCTGCTGCTTGATATGCCTTTTTAGAATAATTAGATTCTCCTGTAATTGCAGTTTGAAGTGAGCCGTCTCTCACCAATATATCCCCTTTATCCAATTCATTTTGAATTACTAGTTCTGAAATCTTCCATTCAAGAAATCGTCTTGCAACGCTACACACAATCCCTAATTCAGCCCTAAAATTTCCATTAGAAATTGTAGGATCGTGAGAGTTGATAGTTTTATCCGCTTCTTCAAAATCAATTTGGTAATCTTTAGAAAAAGGAAAAAGTTTGAACTGAAAATTAATATCTTTTTCTTTCCCCGAAGATGAGCCAAAAACATAGAATTCATATTTCTGGGGGATATTTTTTGGAAGAATTATCTTATTGTTCTTAAATATGTTAAAATATATTCTTACAAGCCCTAGATACATAGAAGGTGAAGAAAATAAATCAATGTTCCCTCCATCAATATACGTGACTTTATTATCTCCACCAATAGTAGGCAATTCATTTACATTATTCTCGTTTAAAATAATTGGGAAATATCTTTTATCACTAAATTGAGGTTCTTCATCAATCAAAACGTCGAGACTATACTTTTCTTCACTTTTAATTAAATTAATTATGTCTTTTATTGCTTCAATATTCATCTTGTGTCAGAAATGGAAATTGAATATAAAAAACTATCTTTTAAATCTGTATATGTCATTCGTATAAGTATGACAAATATTTTTCATGAACAAATTTAGATAAAAGAAATATTGAAGAATCCAAATCCAGTTAAAACAGTAATACATTATATTTAAAAAAAGTACTTAAAATATGTCTCAATTTATGTCGTCCTTAATTTACACTAATGATAAGTAATAATTAGAATAAATAAAAATTATAAATAATATTTCATTTCAAGAGAGTTTTCAGCAAAACCACAAGCTTTGTAAAATCTCTTAGTCATAGGATCGCCGCCCTCAATTGATACTGTTATATATTTGCACTTAATTCTTTTACCATAGTTTATTGCTGTTTCAAGAAGTCCTGCCCCCACACCCTTTCCCTTGTATTCGTCTTTAATAACGATATCTTCAATATGGCAAACATTGTAACTATAGAAAAGTATTGGTTTAATGAATAGTGATAAGAATCCACAAATTTCTACGCTATCAAGTAAATTCTCTTCCGCAACAAAAATTTTTATGTTTGGATTCTTAATGTATTCAGTAAGTACTTTATTGAAATTAGAAATTTCTTCCGGAGATTTTAATGGAACGTTGTGCAAACTATCAATAAGATCATATATACTATATCTATCTCTAAACGAAGCTTCTCTAACTCTCAACAGATTCACCTTATCAAATTTATTATATAAAGTATATAAAATTAATTTATATTTTATCTCTCTATTTAAATATTAATCTGTTTCTTTATCATTATTAAAGTTAATCATTCTATTTCTTGCTTCAGATTTCATATTTTTAAATTTATTTATATTATAGGAAGCTATAATACCAGCGAAAACTAATACAAACCAAAAAGATATAATTCTGTCAAGAATTGTAGCAGTTACAGCTATATTTTTTCCTACATTCAAGGCAGCATACAATATGGACATCACAGCTTCAACTATCCCTATGCCTCCCGGTAAAAAGGGAATCAATCCCATAAGAAGACTTACTGTAGTCACAAGAGTAACGAAAACAGGGTTTAATTGTTTCCCCAATGCTAAAAAAACAAAATAAGTTCTTAGTATCCAACATATCCACATTATTATTGAAGCTCCAATCGATTTATATAGATTGTTTCTACTTTTCAATATCAACTGAAATTGATTATGAAAGTTTTCTACCATTGAGAGCATAAGTTCTTCATATTTTTTTAGTCTGTTGGAAAACTTTCCAAGTATCTTTAAAAATTTAAAAATAAATTTTTCACCAGCAGTTTTATTAAAACAGATATATGAAGCTACAATTAGTACGGCTATGTATGCAACAATTATGATAGAAAGCATAATAATAATTCCCCATTGAACGGTAAAAAAAAGATTGACATACATTACTGAAAAAACAGCAAGAACAAAAAAAGGTAATGATTCAACTATTCTGTCTACTGTTACAGTAGCAAAAACTATTTCGATTGGACTAATGTTCTCTTCTTGTGAAATAATAAAAGTTTTCATGGGCTCTCCACCAGTTCTGGCACCAGGAGTAATATTATTGAAGAAAATACCAATCATGGTAGCAATAAAAACATTTTTCATAGATATATTAGGCTTTAAGGATTCCAGAATGGGTTTCCATTTATAAGATTCAAAATATAAGTTTATTAGTTGAAAAAATATAGCAAGATATAGGTAAAATGGATTGGCATTTTTAATTAAAGAAATAAATTCATTGTAGCCAACAAATTGTACAAACAAAGCAGTTAAGAGTATCCCAACTATAAATGGGAGAACAATTTTACGTTCTGCCATCTTTTTTTACCTCCAGTTTAATCCTCTTGTCTACTTGTTTTAACATTTTATCTATAATTGAATTTTTTGTTTCAATTTCGTTTCCCAAGAGGTAATATTTTATAAAAACTAAAACGATTCCAATTGCTATTGGTCCAACAAAAATACCAACTGGGCCAAATGCTAAAAGTCCACCAAAAAATCCAAATAAAAATACCATCGGATGTAATCTGGCATGATTTCCTGCAAGTTTTGGCTTTATGTATAGTTCAGGAAGTAAAGTAACAAATATTTGACCTATAACAAAAATTAAAATTCCTGTCATTATTTTGCCATTAATAATGTAAATAACTGCCAATCCAGTGAAAAGCATCCACGGGCCTAATATCGGTGCAAAATCCATAAAGCCCGAAATAATTCCTAAAAAAACAGGGTAAGGTACACTAAAAATTATAAATATTATGAAACTCAAAATTGATGTAAGGATAGCTTTTAAAATATTGACAAGTATAATACTTTCAAATACAAGATCAATTCCTTGTAAAAGAGAGTAAATTGTCTTTTTTTTATTTTCAGGCAACAGACCAACAAAAGTATCTCTTATGATGGGCCCTTCTTTAATTAAATAAAATGCAAGTATTGAAGCAAGTAAGAGTTTCATTGCATACTCCGGAATATGAATTGTGATGTTAAAAATTTCCTCGGAAAGGTAGATAATTAGTTGATTCAATTTTAGAGAAAGCATATTTGTTATTTTATCCAAATAAGGGGAGTACTCGATATTCAAATAATTTAATAGGGATAACGTTATTTTTTCTGAAAAGGTGTCAATATCATTATAAATTAATATTAGCAAGTCTAAGATTTTTTCTTTTGTGAAATAGTTTAAAATAGCAACTACAATATAAAAAAATAAAATAAAAGCAGGAATAACTACTGCTATTCCAGAAAGTAGTGCAGCATATGATTTATTCATATATTTTACCAATATGTTATTTATTGGACGCATAAGGTACACTAAAACAAAGGTTGCAATTAGTGCATCTATAAGTGGAAATAAAGTAAGTGCAGCAATTACTAAGAAAAATATGAATATTGAAGCAATTGTAATTCTATATTCATTTATTTCCATGTCATCATCTCTTTTTAACAATAAGTTAGGCATTAGTATATAAATCTAAAGGAAAAATAACTCAGGATGACTAATTATTGTATTAACAATTCTTTCTGCAACTTTATTATCCCATAGAGGAGGCTTAGGATAAGATCTCTTATTTTTTTGAATTCCTTTTATAGCTAGAGATAACTTTAATGGATCCATTCCTACAAGAATATTTGCATTTTCTTTTAGTGTCACTACTCTTTCTGTATTATTTCTGAGAGTAATGCATGGAACGTCAAGCATTAAAGCTTCCTCTTGAATCCCACCCGAATCAGTTAATATAAATTTAGAATTAGACATCAGTTGCAAAAAGTCAATATACCCCAAAGGTTCAGTTATCTCGATATTTTTCCCTATTTTTCCCAGATAGGCATTTTCTTCTAAAATTATTTTAGTTCTAGGGTGTAACGGAACAATGATTTTTGTATCAATTTCACTTAAAGAGATAAATAGTTCTAATAGCTTTTTTGGATCAGCAGTGTTTTCTGCCCTATGGACAGTCATTAATCCATAATTCCTAGAGTCTAACGAAAGAGTTTCTAAAATATTAGATTTTTTAGATTTTTGAATATTCGATAGCAATGTCTCAATCATAATATTTCCTACAAAAAAAATTCTTTTTTTATCAATACCTTCCGACACTAGATTATCTACCGCATCCTTTGTAGGGGCAAACAAAAACTGAGATATTCTATCTACAAGTATCCTATTTATTTCTTCAGGCATTTTCAAATCAAAGGAACGATACCCGGCTTCTACATGTGCTACTGGTATTTGCATCTTAATTGAAGCGATAGCTCCTGCAAGAGTTGAATTTACATCGCCTACAACAATCGTTAGATCAGGTTTTTCTTTTAACAATACTTCCTCCATTTTAGACATCATTAAACCTGTCTGAACTCCGTGTGTTCCGGAACCTACTCCAAGGAAAATATCGGGTTTTGGTAATTCTAAATCTTCAAAAAACACCTTACTCATGTTCTTATCATAATGTTGGCCAGTGTGAACTAGAGTTTGATTTATTTTTCTTTTTTTAAACTCTTCATATAATGGTTTAATTTTCATAAAATTGGGCCTTGCCCCCACTATTGAGAGTATTTTCATAATAAAACACTAAGAAATGTCCTTTTAAAAGTTTTGATTTGACTTTTTCATAAAATGAAACAATCTAATTATTATTTCATCTAAACTCTTATATATTGTTTCATGTTTAGGTATAGTGTAATTATTAAAAAGAAAAATAGGAGGTATGCTATGAACAATGGCGATGGATTAAAAATATTATCTGCAGTTCTTGCAGTTCTGTTATTAGTATCAATAATAGGGAATTTCTTTTTCTTGTATCGTTCTTTGTCTGATGTTGGACAAGGAAATCAATACAATTTGTTACTAACTGATAAAATGGGTCTTGAAAATAAAATATCTTTATTAGAGTCTCAAATATCGGATAAAAATAAGAAAATATCAGATCTTGAGTCTGAGGTAAGATCTCAAAAATCACAGTATGATGCGGCCCAAAGAAACGTTGACTTAAAACAAAGAGTAATTGATAATTATGAAACTAGAGTAAAATCATTAGAAACTCAACTTTATGAATGTGAGCATAAAACTCCAAAGACATATGTTTCCTATTGCTCATGTGGCTACTACAAGTATTACTGTACTTGCAACGGATACTGTTATTATGACTGGTATTGTCCAAGCTCATGCTCATGCTGTTATACTAGTACTTGCGTAAACTGTTAAAAGAATTTGAGGAAGAATCTTATGAGTCGAAAAATCCAATGGAGACTCTAAGTTCTCCCTCAATACGTTTCTTTTAATTATATTATATATATTTTTCCCTTTGATTATTTAAATAATTAGAATTATATTTATATTTATAATTTTTTTAATAAAAATTATGAGAAATCAAGTAGTGGGAAGTTTAATAATTTTTGTTGCGCTATTGATGGGATATATTATTTATGCCTTTAATACCGCAATGACAGAAATAATAAATGCTTCATGTGAGCATGGATTAACATGTCCTATGTGGGGCACTATTGATTTTCAAACTAATGTCAGTATAGCTATAATGAGTTTTGTAATAATTATTGGATTATATGTTATGTTTTCTGAGAAAGAGAAAAATAATATGGCCCAAACAAAATTTCAGGATAATTGTATTAAGAAAGATTATTATGAAGAAATTTTAAAAACATTGAATCATGAAGAAAAAACTATTTTTGAATGCATTATAGATTCAAATGGAACAATATTTCAATCTACCCTAACTGAGAAAACAAATTATAATAAGGTAAAAATATCAAGAATTTTAGATAAATTAGAAGGCAGAGGCTTGATAGAAAGAAGAAGACACGGCATGACAAATGTTGTGATAATAAAACATTGAAACAGCCTTGAAACTAGTTTCAAACAATGAATAATAAAGCGTTTCTAAATTATTTTTTTTATTAACTACTCAAAAAAGGAGGTAAGTTATGAAAAAAATAATAGAGATTGAAGGTATGCACTGTAAGAGTTGTGTAAATAAAATTAAGACAAACATTTCCTCCCTTAAAGGGGTAAAGTCAATAAAAGTAAATTTGGAAAGTAAGAATGCAATTGTAGAGTATAATTCTAAAATTATTTCAATAAAAGAGATACAAAGTGAAATAGAAAAACTAGATTATGTGACAGACGATAGCTCTAAAAGAAAAAATAATATTTTAAAAACAGTAGCTTATGGAGTATTTCCCCATATAGGTTGTATTGGCTTTATAATTGGATCAATCCTCGGTGTATCCGTACTTATGCGATTTTTTAGACCACTTTTGATGAGTAAGTACTTTTTTTATGGACTTATATCTCTTTCAATCGCATTTGCAACAATTTCTGTAACTATATACCTAAAAAACAATGAATTGTTATCATTAAAAGGATTAAAGAGAAAGTGGAAGTATGTATCAATTACTTATGGATCTACAATAGGTGTGAATCTTGCTTTGTTTCTTGTGATATTTCCAATAATTGCAAACATTTCGGCATCTTCAGGCGAAAATCAAATAGCGATAGGATCAATAGAATCAATCACTCTAAAAGTTAATATTCCATGCTCAGGACATGCTCCGCTAATTTCCGAAGAAATAAAGACAATAAGAGGGATTCATGAAGTAAAATATAAAGTTCCAAATGTGTTCACAGTTAAATACGATTCAGGCAAAACAAATTTTAATGAAATATCGAATCTTGCAGTTTTTAAAGAATATCCTGTGACATTACTTAGTAAAACATAAAGTAAAAAGAATCAATAAATCTAGATGTTTTATATTTTAATTTATTTTTCAAAGATAGTTTTAAATATATTTACTTGCGTATATAATAAAGGAGAAAAGAATGACAAATAAACAAACGAAAAAGGCCGAAATTAAGGTAGCAGGTATGACTTGTGCAATGTGCGCTTCAACTATAGAAAAATCACTTTTAAATTTAGAAGGAGTTAGTAAAGCTGAAGTCAATTTAGCCAAAGAAACAGCTTCGGTGGAATATGATTCAAGTAAACTTAAGATAAATGATCTCGATAATGCAGTAAAAGACGCTGGTTATGATGTAATAAATGAAAAGGCGATATTAAAAGTTGGTGGTATGACATGTGTAATGTGTGCCAATGCTATTGAAAGTGCATTATCAAAAATGGAAGGGGTAATCGAAGTAAATGTGAATGTTTCTTCTGAAAAAGTATATGTAACTTACAATCCAAAAATAGTTTCAATCGCAGAAATGAAAAAGAGTATCGAAGAATCTGGTTATCAATATCTTGGAATTGAAGGAGAAATTGTCGAAGATTTAAAAAGAGATGAAAATCAAAGAAAGAAAAAAATCAGGATAATTGTGGGGGCCATAGATTCTGCTATATTGATGGGGCTTATGTATGTCCCAATGACAATGCTTCCGATATCTATGCCATTTCTAATGCTTTTGATTGCACTTCCAGCATTTTTATACTTAAGTTTTCCGATATTTAATGCTGCGTATAGGTCGTTGAAAAATAAGACTTTGAATATGGATGTTATGTACTCTATGGGAATAGGAGTAGCTTTTTTTTCAAGTATTCTTGGAACTTTCAATATTTTATTGGGTAACGAATTCATATTTTATGAAGCGGCTGTAATGCTTGCAACATTTCTTACCTTTGGTAGATTTCTTGAAGAGAGGGCTAAAGGGAAAACATCTGAGTCAATAAAAAGACTGATGGGGCTTCAAGCAAAGAGTGCAACTATAATACGTGACGGAGAAGAAATAAATATACCCATTGAAGATGTTATTGTGGGGGACATCGTCATTGTTAAGCCCGGAGAGAAAATTCCTGTAGATGGAGAGGTAATTTCTGGGCAGAGTTACGTTGATGAGTCAATGATTTCAGGAGAACCTATACCTGTTCTTAAAGAAAAAGGAAGTAAAGTAATTGGAGCTACAATAAATAAGAACAGTATACTTAATTTTAGAGCTACAAAAATAGGTAAAGATACAGTTTTATCACAAATCATTAAGTTAGTAGAAGAAGCTCAAGGATCAAAACCTGAAATCCAGAAGATAGCAGACAAAGCAGTGAGCTATTTTATTCCCACAGTGTTGACAATTGCCATTACTTCCTTCGTTGTTTGGTACTTCATATTTAAGAGTACTTTTCTTTTTGCAATTACTAGTTTGATATCTATTCTTGTCATAGCGTGTCCATGTGCATTAGGTCTCGCAACACCAACTGCAGTTACTGTAGGAATCGGAAAGGGTGCAGACCTTGGAATTCTTATAAAAAATGGTGACGCCCTTCAGATATCTGAAAAATTAACGGCAGTATTATTTGATAAAACTGGTACATTGACAAAGGGAATGCCTGAAGTTACAGATATTATTTCATTTGATATTTCAGAAGAAGAACTTGTTAAAATTGCAGGCAGTGTTGAAAAGAATTCTGATCATCCGCTTGCAAATGCCATCGTCAAAAAATCAGAAGAGTTTGGAACAAGACTTGTAAAAACTACAAAATTTGATACATTTGGGGGAAAAGGTGTTAAGGCCAATTTTTCTGGAAAAGAAGTAATTATTGGTAACAGAACGTTAATTAATGAAAAAAAAATCGATATATCAAAAGATAAAGAATTACAAATTACCAAATTAGAAAATGAGGGAAAAACTGCAGTTTTGATAGCCATAGATAAAAAATTTTCAGGAATTATAGGAATTTCAGATACCTTAAAGGAAACTTCTAAAGACTCAATTAAAGAATTGATGAATAATGGTCTTAAAGTCTATATGATCACAGGAGATAATAAACGAACAGCTTCGGCTATTGCAAATATCTTGAATATAAAGAATGTTCTTGCTGAAGTGTTACCCGAAGACAAGGCAAATGAAGTAAAGAAACTTCAGAAAAAGGGGGAAGTTGTTGCTTTTGTGGGGGATGGAATAAACGATGCTCCTGCCCTTGCCCAAGCAGATGTGGGAATTGCAATTGGAAGCGGTACGGATGTTGCAATAGAAAGTGGAGATATAGTACTTGTAAAAAGCGACATAAAAGATGTAGTTTCAGCAATAAAATTAAGCAAAAAAGTTATGCAAAGAATAAAGCAAAACATATTCTGGGCATTTGCTTATAATACCGCACTTATACCTATTGCAGCAGGGGCATTGTACCCTTCGTTTGGAATCTCTCTACGGCCTGAATTTGCTGGTTTTGCCATGGCGATGAGTTCTGTTACAGTCGTTACATTATCACTAATGTTAAAAAGATTTAATCCAAATAAGGAGAGGTGGTAACATAGCAATTGATCCTGTTTGTAAAATGACTGTTGATGAAAAAAATGCAAAATTTAAAAGTAATTACAAAGGTAAAACTTATTACTTTTGTGCACCAGGATGTAAGAAGGCATTTGATCTGGATCCCAGCAAATATTTAAAGTAGATAACCAAAAGTTTTATAAGTATTCTTAAAAATGGTTTGTTACGCCCCGTTAGTCTAGTCCGGTCAAGAATGCGGCCCTTTCGAGGCCGTGGCACGGGTTCAAATCCCGTACGGGGCACTCTCACAACGGTTGAAATCCCCCGGCTGAAAAAGGCCACATT
>ERZ795052.387-NODE-387-length-67097-cov-9.527684_pt1 | contig 67097 bp, 41 predicted proteins | sample MGYA00375136_ERZ795052 | MGnify/ENA primary metagenome ERZ795052 (study PRJEB30181, sample SAMN05720156) | activated sludge metagenome | isolation source: Anaerobic digester | place: Japan | collected 2015-05-26 ...
CACGCGGTCGCCGAGCAAGCCGAAGGCGCCGACGGCCCCGCTGCCGTCCACGTCGTCGGTCTCATAGTCCAAATTGGCTTTGGGCACGCGCCCTTCGGCGACCAGATTGCGCAACGGACGCCGCCGCTGGTACTCGCCGGGATCGTCAATGCCTTCGAGATAGCCGAGATACATGCGGTACAGAACCCGGGCCTGGATGTTGTGAACGTTTTCTTCACCAGCGGGAATGGACAGGGTAATACCGTGATCCTGGGCAAATTTGAGCGCCGCTTCGTATTGCTCGGGCGTGAGATTGGAACCGTCGTTGACGCCCTCGTCCACCAGGCCGTTGCCGTTGTTGTCCAGGCCGTCCATGGCAAGGGCGAGGGCGTTGCCGTCGTCGTCCACGAATCCATAGCCGGGAAGAACCGCGTCGGGGATGTACTCGTCGGCTAGGTCGGGATTCGAGGCCACGGACGTATCCGTCGGCTTCCCAATCTTCAGCGAACCGAACGGCGCGCCCATGAGCAGGTTCCACATTTTTCGCGCACGAACCAGTCCGGTATCCGGCAGGAAAAGCGGCGTGTATTCGAACACACTGGCGCCGGACGAAAACGCGGGGAGCCAATACGCCGCGTTCGCCGGATCGGCTGTCGCGGCAATAGCGGTTGGGCGTCCGGGATCCGCCGAGTAAAGTTGCATGTCGAATGTGTACGCGCCGGAAGCGTTGAGGTTGACTTTGGAGGCCTCGTCGTTGACGAGGATGGCGGCGCGGCCCACGATCTGGCAGACGGGTTCGCCGCTGGATTTCAGGCGGCAGGGGGGCTGGGCGACGCCGGATTCGCGCAGGTATTGGGGGGCGATTTCGCGCGCGCCGCGGAGTTTGTCGAACTCGAAATCGGGCCAGAGATTGGGCACGGCCTTGGCGAGGCGCCCGCCGCGTTCCCATTGGCCGTTCACGAAATGGCCGCGATCGGCGAGGTAGTTCCAGCGATTGATCGCGGCGAGGTAGCGCATCAGCCGCGCATCCACATAGAACGTGGCGCCGGACGCGGCGACGATGGCGCCCGTTTCCGGGATCAGGGCGGTGTCGGTCGGGGGCGTTTCGTACAGCGCGGGCTGGTAGAGGGGCCGCGAACGCCAGCCGGGATCGGCCTGGCCGAGATCCGTCGCGGGATCCATGTTCGAGAGGGCCTTGTAGACGTTTTCGTCGTCCGCCAGCGCGAGGCGGTACATTTGCAGGTTTCGCTCGGCGTATGCCGCCGCCCGGAAATCGTAATATTCCGGATACGGCGTCCAGTAGTCCATGTGGTTGTTGATAACGAGGTCGTAATCGTTGTCGATCGCGTCCACCCAGCGGTGCTGTACGTCGGGCGGCCCCCAGGGAAGCGTCGGATCGCAGGGGATGTTGTAGGAGCTGGGGGTAGTCTGGCCGGGCGTCGTGAGATTTACGTTGCGGAGGATCTGGTAGATGGAGTCGTTGGGATTTTCGGACGGTGCGGCGTATATCGGCGCGGTGAGGAACCAGCGCTGCTCGCCCGGTTCGTCCACGGTTCCATCGCCGTTGTTGTCGCGCCCGTCGTTGCCGCCCCAATAGAGAAACACGGCGGTTTCGTTGGACTCGTCCGTGCCGACCGATCGGAAAAAGGTTCGGGCCAGTTCGGTCTGGCGGACCTCGTCGTACGTGTTCCATTCTTTGGGCAGGGGCATATCGAGCGAATCGTCGAGATCGTTGTCCACGGCGTCGCCGGGAAAGACGACGTTCGGCAGGCCGGCCAGCGCGCGGTTTTCGTTGGGCGGCACGCCGGCCGTCTGGTTGATAAGGGCGGCGGGATCGTCGTCGTAGCGATCAGCGACCAGCCCCGCGGACGTGTCCGCCACCAGCGGAATCCACACCGAATCGCGAAGGCCGTCCCCGTCGTTGTCCACGTCGGCCCAATTGTGAACCTGCCACGCGGGCGGCAGTTCGCTGGCGTTGTCAATCAGGAAGGGATGGTCCGCGCCGGATTCGACATAGCGCGCCAATTTGGGGACGCGCAGCCCTTCCTCCTTGCGCGGCGTGTAAAAATTGTCCGGCAGGCCGTAACTGGGATCGGTGGGCGTCGGCCTGTAAAAATCGTCGTAGTTGACATTGTTCGGGGGGGTGTGGGCCAACAAGGGAGCCGGCGCGGACCGGTTTGGGCTCATGGGGTCCACGAACGCCCACTGCTTGCCCTCGATCCACGCGCCGTTGAAATAGGCGCGCCAAGCATGGTCGAGCGACGTGTAGGTCGGGTGGATGAGCTTGTCGTAGTTGAGGAAACTCATCGCGATGGCCGTGGCGGCGTCGGCCAGCAGTTCCGCGCGCACGGTGTTCTCGACGTTCGTCGAGGTCTTCAGTTCGACCCGGCTCACGGTGAAGAACGTCAGGGCGATCGCCATCAGGATCGTCAGGACCGCCACGGCAATGATCAACGCCGCGCCGCGCGTCCCGCGTCCCGTGCCGTTCCTCTCGAGCTGTTCAATCCGCATGTCGGCCTACTCCTAGGGCCGCCTCCCATAAGCGGCGGGGATATTGAGCTGCAAGTTGAAATGGCGCTTGAAATCCGGCGCGCCGGGATAGGGGCTCTCAAACATGAGCCAGAAACTGATGATAATCATTTCCGGCCAAAGCTCTTCCGACCAAAATGGATTGAAAACTCTATTCTTATTGGCATCTGGTGTTTCATCATTCATGCCATAACCAAAAAATACAAATCCGCCGAATGGCTGGTCTTTGCGATTTATGTTGGGATCGGCGCCAAAATCGCGTCCGGGAGGGTAACTGGCGCTAACGCGGTTCGGCGCAAGCGTTGAAAGAATATTGTCAGTTACCATGTAATCGAGCGGTTCGAGATTAAATTCGGCCCAGAAATTGATATTATCTATTCCAGAATCCCCGCCAGCGAGCATCCGGATCCACATTTCACACTTTGTAGACCACAAAATTTTGGATTGTTCTTCAGTAAGGCGTTTTTTCGTAACGGTTATAATGTGGCCGTTAGAGTCTGGGTGTTCAGCAAGCAGATTATTTAGAATCACGCCAAATCGCGTTGGCTCGCCTCTTTCATCCAACCATGGCACGGGAAAATTATTTAGGTTATCCATGTTCTTTTCGAAGTATTTGAGCAACGGATACGGATAGGCATCTCGGAACCGCGGCATGCCATCGGAAAAGTAGACAGGGTTACCATTGGTATCATATCCCGCGATATAATCTTCCAACGCTTCAGGAAACCGGTAGGGATAAGCATCGGTCGAGATGTTATCCGAATCTCCTTCTTCTTGAATCAATTTGTTTCTATAAATAACCCGGTTGTAAACAACGTAGGTGACTCGTGAACATTTATAGTTGTCGGATCCACCCGGTACTTTTGTTCGTTGAATGAATGTCATGCCGATGGGTGTGCCATAAAAAGTTCGGATAACCCCATAGTCACGAATAAAATGAGAAGGAATAAGATCGTCTTCTATAATGGTTAGGGCGCTGCGGGCCTTCTCGAACGCATCAAGCTGCTGGTAACTGGTCCGCGCGGACCGCACGCTGCCGACGAACAGCATCACAACTCCCGACATCAGCACCGCGAACAGCGCAATCGCGACCAGCAACTCCACCATGGTGAAGCCAGGAGCAAGGGACAAGGGGCAAGGCGCAAGGCGCAAGGCGCAAGGCGCGAGGCGCGAGGCGCGAGGCTCGGTAACCGCCGCATCTACCTTGTCCATTTTGTCCATTCCGTTCACTATGCACTCCGCACTATGCACTTCGCATTACGCATTTGGCGCTATGCGCTTGTTCATCTTCGCGTGACGTAGGTCACGAAGGTCTCCCGGCGCCCGTCCATCATCTGCACCGAAAAGGTCACCCGGTAGGTGTCGGACATGGCGCCGGTCTGTTGCACGGTCGTCAGCCATCCGTTGTACAGGGCGTAGGCCTGTTCGGTGGCCGCCAGGGTTTCGAGGGTATTCTTGTCGAGCCACGACAGGAAATCGCGTTGAATATCGAGCGAACGCAGCCGGGTCATTTCCGAGTTGGCCAGGTTGGCGGCGGCGGTGCGCTCGGCGGCGGCGCGGGTTTGACGCAGCGACGCGGGAAACAACTGCATGGCGCCGAGGATCCCCGTCGCCAGAATCGCCAGCGCGACCAGCACTTCGAGCAGGGTGAAACCGGCACGGCCGGAGGCGGAAGGATTTCGGGGTTTCGGGGCAGGCCTAGCCGTTCCCCAAACCCCGCTCTCGAGTTCATGGAGCGGATTTTTCTCGGCTGAGTGGCTCATTGTCGCTACTCCTGTACCAGTTGCACCCGGCCCGTGTTCTGCGAGAGTTCGATCGTCTCGACACGGAGTTGCGTCCGGGTTTCGTCCACGTAGCGTTCCGTGGTACTTCTATCTGGCCTATAACCCACAAGCATTCGAAATCGTTCAGGTAAACTGGGATCGCTCACAATAACCTGGCCGCCTGGCTTGAAAATGTGGGCGAAAAATTTATCTCGATACTTATCTCGATACGCCGGAAGTGTTTCAACCGGATACGCGTCGAATCTCAGTTCGTTATTCTCACTTAACTGTGGTTCGACGCGATATATTCGGACTGTATTCAGTGTCCGTTTCAAGTCATAATTTGAAGGTCCTTGTATCAAGACACATGTGTCTTGCTTTGTTGATCGGAAGAAGGCTCCGGTTAGAGACGCAGTAATTGGAACAAAATCATCCTTATCCTTATTCGAATCATCTTGATCTTGAAATTGATCATGGAAAGTCGTTAGATTCTTAATGTCTTGTGGAAATTTGTAAACCAACGCCGCGGCATCAATAATTTCAACCGTTGCACCGGTTATACTGTCAATAACAGGAACAACGCTATAGGCGACAGCGGTGTTGACGCGGTACGTCGCGGCGTAGATTTTGGCGGCCTTGAGCATGGAATGCAGTTCGCGGGCGGTGGCCTGGAGATCGTTGCGCGAGAAGTAGCCGAGCCGGGCGAAGGTCGGAATCGCGATGGCCGACATGAGCGCAAGGATGGCCAGAACGACGATGAGTTCGATCATCGTCATGCCGGGACGGTGTCCGCGAAACCGCACGCCGCCCGCGCCCATCCGTTCGCTGCCATTCTGCCTCATCACGCCGTCACGCTCCCGGTTCGACCGCCACGCGCCGTTGCCGATGCAAGCGCGGGGCCGCCACGACGACAGCCCCGCGCATACCGCTCGCCAAGCCTAGTACAAATCGCTCCAGCCCGATTCGCTGTCCCAGTTGTTGATATCGTCGAAGGTCGTGTAGATATCGCCGACCGTAGCCATGCCGGGCAGGACCAGTTGTTCACAGGCTTTGTTTTCACCCATCGAGTAAATATAGACGGGCAAATCCCGCGGCGCCGGATAGCCGGGCAATCCATCGGCCGGCGGATTGCCGCGCATCTTGTTGTTCATGAACTGCACGCCGGCATTGTTATAAGTGATGAGCGTGCCGTCGTCGTAAAGGCGCCGGGACCGGAAAGGCACGATGCCCGTGCGAATGGGACCCGGGAAGAAAATGTAGTTGGATCCCCATGGATCCCGTCCAATATCCATGTAACTGGTGCCCAATTTTCGCGCCACATCGCCGTCGAATACATAGCCCGCGGGAACGAGATCGGTCAATGTGGCGTCTTTTCCACGGCGCAGGAGTTCATAGAACATGTCCGTGTAGACATCGTAGATCGTGCGCCCCGCCGGCAACGTGTTCGCCATGGCCAGCATGGCGAGTCCGAAAGACACGGGGGCAGTTGTGTCCGCTCGTTTGAAGAAAGTGCCAAAATCCTTCCGGTCGGCGTCGGCAAGCATTTTGACGAGCGCGAGGTCGGCGTTTCGGATTTCGGAGGTAGCACGCGCCATGCGGCCCCGCGAGATCCAGTTGGACACCCGCGGCGCGACGGTGGCCGCGAGGATGGTGATGATGGCGATCACCACCAGTAGTTCAATCAGGGTGAAACCTCTTTTGTTCGACATATTCGCTCCTCCCCTCGTTCGTACCTCTCTACGATTGAGTGTTGTTGCAAGTCCAATGTGCATCATGTCATTGCCTTTCCAAGCGGCATCAGCCGCTGTTGCTGACCACGTCGCCGAGCGAGAAGATCGGCAGGTAAAGCGACACCACGATGAAGCCGATGATGCCGCCGAGAACGATGATGATGGCCGGTTCGAGCAGGGCCAGCATCGCCTCGACCGCCGCCTCGACTTCGGCGTCGTAGATATCGGCCACTTTCATGAGCATCGCGTCGAGGTTGCCGGTTTCCTCGCCGACGTCAATCATGTTCACCACCATCGCGGGGAAGACCTTGGATTCGTCGAGGGGCGCCGCGATAGTGTCGCCTTCCTTGATGCTGTCGTGGACCTTCTGGACGGCATTCTGGATGACCTCGTTGCCGATGGTTTCCTTGGTGATCTTGAGGGCCTGAAGGATGGGCACGCCGGAGGTGATGAGCGTGCCTAGGGTGCGGGCGAAACGCGCCACGGACACCTTCGTGATAAGGTCGCCCACCAAGGGAACCTTGAGCACCACCCGGTCGCGAATGCTGTTGACCTTCGCGCTTTTGCTCGAAATTTTGATCACGTCAACGATCGACGTGATAATCACCAGCAGTAGCCACCACCGGTACACCATGAAGTCGCCGGCGGACATGAGAAACCGCGTCGGCGCCGGCAACGTGCCGCCGAAGTCCGAAAACACATCCGCGAACACGGGCACGACCTTGACCAGCAGGAAACTCACGATGCCCGTGGCAATCACGATGACGGCGATCGGGTAAATGAGCGCGCCGCGCACCTTGCGTTTCAGCGCCTGGCGGCGTTCCATGAAGACCGCGAGGCGGTTCAAGACGGTTTCGAGCATACCGCCGACCTCGCCCGCGCGCACCATGTTCACATAGAGCCGGTCGAAACCCTTCGGGTGTTTGGCGAGGGCTTCGGCGAAGGTCGAACCGCTTTGGATGTCGCTGGCGATTTCGCGGAGCACGTCCTTGAGCTTGCAGGGTTTCTGCTGATGGATCAGCACGTTGAGACTGCGCAGCAGCGGAAGGCCGGCATCAATCAGCGTGGCCAGTTGGCGCGTCATGAGCATGATCTGCTTGCTCTTGAGCCCGCCGATGTAGAACTCGCTGATCCCGCCCTTTTCCTTGCGCGCGCGCTTTTCGTCGCTCTTCGTCGCGGGCCGGACCATGGTCGGGTAAAGGCCGAGCGTGCGCACGTCGTTGATGGCGAGCGCCTGTGTTTCGGCTTCCATCACGCCGAAGATTTCTTTGCCGTCCTTGTTCAGCGCCTTATAGGCATACTTGGCCATGTTCGGCTCCTTTCACGGCCGCCGGAGCATCCATCCGGCGCGGCGTCCTGTCATTCATCGTCATAGGCGTCCGTATGGGCGATGACTTCCTCGACACTGGTGATGCCCTGCACGCACTTGATGATTCCTTCCTCGCGCAGGGTGCGCATGCCTTGGTATTTCCGCGCATATTTGCGGATTTCGTAGGACATGGCGCGGTCCAGGATCATTTCGCAAATGCGCTCGTCCACGACGAGCATTTCAAAAAGGCCCGTCCGGCCCATGTAGCCCTTGAAATCGCAGCCGGGGCAGCCTTTGGGCCGGTAAAAACGCAATTTGGGGTTTTTCCGCCATGCTTCCGGCAAGCCGAGTCGATCCATTTCCTCCTGATCCGGCGCGTACTTTTCGCGGCAGTGACGGCAAAGGGTACGCAGGAGCCGCTGCGCGAGCACGGCTTCGAGCGACGCCGTTATCAGGAACGGCTCGACGTCCATGTCGAGCAGGCGCGTGATGGTTTCCGGCGCGCTGTTGGTGTGGAGCGTGCTCAGCACCAAATGGCCGGTGAGCGATGCCTCGACCGCGATCTCGGCGGTTTCAAGGTCGCGGATTTCGCCGACCATGATGATGTCCGGGTCCTGGCGCAGGATGGCGCGCAGGCAGGACGCGAACGTCAGCCCGATTTCCTCCTTGATTTGCACCTGGACCAGCCGTTCGATCTGAAGTTCGACCGGATCCTCGGTGGTGATGATCTTGACCTCGGGCGAATTGATCTCGTTGAGGCACGCGTAAAGCGTGGTGGTCTTGCCGGAACCCGTCGGACCGGTGACGAGGAAAATGCCGTTCGGTTTCGCGATGACGCGTTCGACGCTCTTTTTGACCTCCGGCGAAAAGCCGAGCACCTTGAGGTCTATCTTGACCGCGGTGCGATCGAGGATACGCATCACGAGGCATTCGCCGAACAGGGTCGGCAGGGTGGCCACGCGAATGTCAATCTCGCTGTCGCCGACCTTGAGTTCGATGCGCGCGTCCTGTGGCAGGCGGCGTTCGCCGATGTCCATGTTGCACATGACCTTCACGCGCGACACCAGCGCAAGGGACATGTTTTTCGGCGGACTGACAATTTCCTCGAGCGCCCCGTCAATCCGAAGGCGAATCCGGAAATAATCCTCGTAGATTTCGAAATGGATGTCAGACGCATGCTTCTGGACGGCTTCGAGCAGCACGAGGTTGACGATCTTGATAACTTCCGGTTCCTGCGCCAGTTCGACGAGGTTTTCCGTGTCGCCGATAATCTTCTGCTGGCCCAGTTCCTCTTCGGTCAGTTCGGAATCGCCGACCTTCGCGACGATTTCCTTCAGCGTTTCATGGATGGATTGCGATTCATACGTGTAGTTGGCCTTGATGCTGGCGGCGACGTCCGCGTGGTTGCTGATGGCGCCCTTGACGTCACAGCCGAGCAGTTGGCGGAGATCGTCCAACACCCGAAGGTTGAGCGGATCGGCCATGGCGACGACCAACGTGCCGTTGACTTCCCGTATCGGCACGATGTTGTAGAACCGGGCCACGTCCGGCGGAATGCGGCGCAGGACTTCGTCGCGGATTTTCAACTTGGGCAGGTCCACACGCTCCATGCCCATCTGAATGCCCAGCGCCTCGACAATGTCCTGTTCCTCGCACAGGCCCATCGAAACCAGCACACGGCCCATCATCTCGCCGGTGAGGCGTTGGCGCTGGGTGGCTTCGTCCAGTTCGAGCGGAGATATCACGCCCTGCTCGATCAGGATGTCGCCCAGTCTTTTTTCGCGAACCGCCATTGTCTAAACGCCCTGTGTCTGTTCCATCTTCGTTTCGTCCGCTACCGGCCGCCGGCGCCGGGTTTGGGCTTCGTGGGCTCCTCGCCGCCCACCGCGCCGCGGGCCTGCATCTCGAATTCCTCGGCCAACTGCGCCTTGGCCAACGCATCTTCGTATTTGATAATGCCGCGCCGGTACAGCGACAACAAATGCTCGTCAAGCAAACACATGCCGAATTTATGGCCGGTCTGGATGGCCGACGTGATTCGGTACGACTTGTTTTCGCGGATCAGGTTTTGAATGGCCGGCGTGGAAATCATGATCTCGAAGGCCGCCACGCGCCCGAAGCCGCTCTTTTTCGGAATGAGCGTCTGCGATATCACGGATTTCAGATTGCCGGCCAACTGCGTGCGGATCTGCTCCTGCTGGTTGGTCGGGAAGGCATCCACCAGACGGTCGATCGTGCGCACCGCGCCGGTCGTGTGCAGCGTTCCGAAGACCAAGTGGCCGGTTTCGGCGGCCGTTACCGCCGCCTCGATGGTTTCAAGGTCGCGCATTTCTCCAACGAGAATCACGTCGGGGTCCTGGCGCAGCACGCGGCGCAAGGCTTCGGCGAACGTCGGAACATCCACGCCGACCTCGCGCTGCATGATGATGCTCTTCTTGTGGGTGTGGTAATACTCGATCGGGTCTTCGATCGTCACGATATGATGGTCATAATTCGTGTTGATCCAGTCAATCATCGTGGCGAGGCTCGTGGTCTTTCCGGACCCCGTCGGCCCCGTCACCAGAATCAGCCCGCGCGGCTGGGTAATCACTTCCTTGAGCGTCGGCGGCAGGCCGATCTCCTCGAAGGTCAGGATCTGGCGGGGTATCAGGCGCAGCACAAGGCCCACGTAGCCCTTCTGCTTGAAAATCGAAACACGAAAACGGGCCACGTCCTCGAACGCGAAGCCGAAGTCCGATCCCCCCACTTCCTGGAGTTCCTGCTGATTGTCCACCGACGCGATGCTTTTCATGAGCCGCTCGGTGTCTTCCGCCGTCAGGGCATGCTCGCCGAAATACTGCAAATGGCCGTGGACCCGGCCCACCGGCGGGTTGTCCACCGTCAGGTGCAAGTCGGACCCTTCGCGGTCAATGAGCATTCGCAGCAGGTTCACCATGTCATACGCCATTGGTCATTCTCCTCACATGCCGGTGTCCGCCACGACCGGCTGGATCCGGTGCAGCGGTTCGTCAATCTTGGTCCGTTTGTTGACTTCTTCAATCGTCGTAATGCCCTGAAGCGCCTTGCGCCAGGCGTCCTCACGCATGGTGGCCATGCCCGCAAGACGCGCCGCGCGGCGCAACTCGATGGCCGAACAATGCGCCAGAATCATTTTGCGCAACTCGTCGGTATTTTCCAGCAGTTCGTAGCAGCCCAGCCGCCCCGCATACCCGGTGTGGTTGCAACTGTCGCACCCCGCGCCCTTGAACAATTCCACCTTGTTGGGATCCACGCCCGGAATCCCCAGACGATCCACCTCTTCCTGGGTCGGTTTGTACGGCTCCTTGCAATTCGAACAAATTGTCCGAACCAGCCGCTGGCCCAAAATGGCCCGGATGCCCGAGGCCACGAGGAAAGGCTTCAGGCCGATATCTATCATTCGGATGAACGCGCTGGCCGCGTCGTTGGTGTGAAGTGTTGAAAAGACCAAGTGGCCGGTCAGCGCCGCCTTGATGGCAATTTCGGCCGTTTCAAGGTCGCGGATTTCGCCCACCATTACGATGTCGGGGTCCTGGCGGAAGATCGCGCGCAAGGCCCGCGCGAAATTCCAGCCGATTTCGTGCTGAATCTGTACTTGGTTGATGCCGGACAACTGGTATTCGACCGGGTCCTCGACGGTGATCAACTTGACGTCGGGCTTGTTGAGCGTGTGCAGCGAGGCGTACAGCGTCGTCGTTTTGCCGGACCCCGTCGGCCCCGTCACCAGCACGACGCCCGTCGAATGGCTCAGCAGGCGTTCCCACGTGCGCTGATCCTCGGGCACGAATCCGAGTTGGCCAAGCCCCAGCATCAGGCCGCTTTTGTCGAGGATACGCATGACGATGCTTTCGCCGTAACACGATGGCAACGCGCTGACGCGCAGGTCCACCATTTTGCCGGCCAGATTGATCTTGATGCGTCCATCCTGCGGCACGCGCTTTTCGGAGATGTCCATGTTCGCGAGGATTTTCAGGCGCGAAATGATCGCGGCCTGCGCGCGTTTCGGAGGCAACGGCATCTCCTGCATCACGCCGTCAATCCGGTAACGCAGTTTCACATCCCGTTTGCCCGGTTCGAAATGGATATCGCTCGCCCGTAACCGGAACGCGTCCATGATGACATTGAACACGTAACGGACGACCGGACTGTCGTCGTCGTCTTCGTCCAATCCCGGGATGCCCGAAGACGCGCCCGCCTCGACGTCCATCTGGCCGATGCTCATGCTGTCCAGGCTGATGTCGTCCATGCTCAGGCTGCCCGCCGCGCTGCTCAGCGAACCGACCGCCGAACTCCCCCCCATGTTCGACATGGTGCTCAGCGTGCTCAGCGAACTTGAACTGCTCACGGACGACAGCATGGTCTCCACCGTCGCTTCCTGCAGTACGTAATATTTGGACAACGCATGACTGATTTCTTCGGGCGTGGCAAGTTCCGGGCGCACCGGCCGGTCCAGCAGGCGCTGCAAATCGTCGAGCCGGTTGATGTTCGTCGGATCCGCGGTGGCTATCACCAGCGTTTGCCCTTCCTCGCGCAAGGGAATCACGCGGTAGATCGTCGCAATATTCGAATCAATCATTCCACGGATGCGCTCGGGAATGTCCAGATTCGATATCTGCACGACTGGAATGTTAAGTTGATCCGCTAGCCCCTCGGTGATGTGACTCTTGGCGATGTACCCCAACCGCACCAGGATTTCTCCCAGTTTCCGGTTGCTCATCGTCGTCTGCTGGCGGTGAATCGCCTCGTTGAGTTGTTCTTGGGTAATAATCCCGCGCTCAACAAGACGTTGACCGAACAGTGAATACCCTTGTCCAGCCATCGCTTTCGCGTCCTCTGTTGCCTGTCTCTATCCTACCAGATCCAAGCCGATTTTGTCAATGTAAAAAGTGATATTCAATATTGATATTCCTGTACTTACAATCAATTTTGTCAACAATTTACTTGGCATATTTAGCAGTATAACAGGGCTTTTCATGCCCCTCGACACCAACCGGTAATGGCAACACTTTCCCATTCCGCCGGGGTCGTTTCAAAAAAACCACCGACCACCGGCGACCACATGTCTCTACAAACGCCATAGAACCCCTCCCCATCGAGTTGTTCCAGCGTCATTCTTCACGATACGCCGGCAAATGTCAAGAAAAAACGAGGGCGCGCACCGAGGAAATCGGGAGCGTTTTCCTTGGCGCTAGGCGTTGGATGCCGCCGGCGCCTTGGGCGTCATAAAGGTCAGGTCGCAATCGAGCCCTTTGTTGTCGCCCGCGGATCGCAGATGATCCATGCGATAGAGGACGATGAGTTTGTTGCTGGAGTAAATTTTGTGGAGGAGATCCGTCAGTTCGGCAAGCGAAACACCGGTCAGGCGCAACTGAACCATGGCGACGTCCGCCAGCGCTTCCCGTCGTTCCCCGCGCGGCTTGGCGTTTTCGAGATTGGCCCTGTTCTTGAGGTTGGTTTCGGTGAGCAAGGCATTCATAAAAGACCAGAGATCGAAATCCGGTTTTCGTTCGCGCAACAGGGCCATGACTTGCTCTTGCCCCCGCAGACGGGCCGATTCGCTTTTTTTGGCCTCGCTCAACTGGGTTACGCGCTGGCGGAGTTCATCGAGTTGGTCCTCGGCTTGCCGGTATTTTTTCCATGGCCCGGTATAGATGAACAAGGCCATGAACACCACAAAAATAACGGCTATCAGGCACGCCAGCGATTCCCATCGTGTCTGTTGTATCGTATTCTTTGTTTCTTTCGATGCCATGACATCCTTTTCCCGGCTGGGCGGCCCGCCGCCACGATTGTTTCATTCTTCTCTAGGAAGTCTTTCGTTTCGCCACAATCCTGAACGTGGATCGTCCCTCGCCAAGTTTCAATTCCGGTTCTTCGATGGAAAAGAGCGACGACTGCCGCAACGCCGCCACGGCCGCGCTAAACCCCGCATCGTCCCTGACCTCCCCCTTGATGTCAATCCACGGCAAATTGGGGGCATCGGGCCGTTCGATGCGGATTTCCGTGACGGCGGCCTTGTCGTTGGGCAATTTCGCGGCGATTTCCTGCAAGATATCAAGTAATATCGGGGCTTGGAAATATTCCGTCGGCACATTGACACCCTGTCCCTGCAAGGCGAGTACTTCGCTCTCCAAAGTCTGTATTTCGGCTTGCAGGCGACTGGCCTCTTCCACGCTTTTGAATCGCCCGTGGTAGAAATGCCACGCGATACCGGCGAGGACCAGCAGCACCATGCAACACAACGCCATCACATGCGGCGCCAGATCCTTCGTCCTGTTGGCATAGGCCAGCCCATTCTGCCGGAAATTGAGCGAACATCCGCCGCCGGCCGCTCCCTGAGCCACGCCGATCAATCCGGCCCACCGATGCATGCCCCCGCCCGACGTCTGTTGCGCCGCGCGAAACGTCTTCACCGAATCCATCCAATTCACGTGGGAAACGGGTATCGGAAACGAGTCGGCGAAGGCCTTTTGCAGTTCTTCCCCAACATGGCCCGTAATCGTCAACGAAGCCACCTCGCCGCCGCCGCGCCATCCGGCCAGAAACGCCCGGATCGAATTCTGCGTCTCCCGCGGCAGCCGGTCCGGCGTCGTCACCAGATGGCGAAAATAGGCCAAGGCGCGGTTGTTCAAAATGGACAGCACCGCTCCGTCTTCCCCCACGTGCAACAGGGCGTGCAGTCCCTTTTTGGGCGCATGCGCGGCTCTCCACAACCCCGCAAGCCCGATGGCATCCAAATCCACGCCTTCGGGATCGATACCCGCCGATTGCAACAGGGCCAGTTGTTCCTCGATGACCGCGCGCCGTACACCCACGGCCAACACGTCCGTCTGGTGATCCACTTCGATCACGGGCAAAAAGTCCACGCTCAACTCTTCGATCGGAAACGCCAGATACGGTTCCAATTCAAAGCGAACCGCCGCCGCCACTTTTCGGGCGCGGCGAAACGGAATCGTCAGCGTCCGGACAATCGCATGGAAACTCGACAAACACAACACCCATGCCGCCGGACGCCCCTTCACTTGCCGAACCGCTTCGGCAACCGCCCGTTGAAGCGCCTCCGGCCGTTCCTCGGGCGTGGTGTATTCGGCGCGGACCTCGTGCAGCGCAAGCACCTTGGGCAGCCGGCGCCCCGAACGGACCACAGCCACCCGCACCACGTCGCCGGCAATTTCGACCGCCGCTATTTTCGCTTTTAGGGCCATCTGTTGCTCCTATGTTCGACAATCCTACCGCATTGCGGTTTACCGAATCACGCGCCAATCCAGAATGTGAAAAGCCTCCAGCGCATTCGAGGACGTCGTCTGGCTCCCCGGATTGAACGCCTTCAATCCGGCCACTTTTCGGGCATTGAAACTTCGCCCCGCCGTCTGCGGGCTTGTCTGCATGCTTCGCGCTTCCATCGGCGTCCGGAAGACAAAGGCCTCGATGCGCGCCATCGCGCCGTTGCAGACGCCGTCGCCGCAAATCTTGAACATGGTGCTCGACACCGAGAGGGCATCGGCGCCCGTTTCCAGCGGCGCCTGTTGTTGCGATTGCCGCGATTGTTTTGGTTCTTTGCCGGAGGGGGAACCGGCGGTAACCGAAGCGCCGGTCGCAAGGGCAGCCTGCATGTCCGGAGTCATCAACGGAATCGGCGGACACCCTGTCTCCTGCTGCATCATCTGAAGCGATTCGAACGGTTCCGTCGTGCGGCGTCGAACGATTTCCTCGACGGGCGCCGCATTGCCGCCGTTTGCGGAAGTAATCAGGGCTTCCAGCACCTCGGGCCGCGCCGTGTTCACGTTCACAATGCCTTGCGGGTCGCCGTGTACTGTCAGGAGATCCGACAGCCCCGGATTCGTCTGATCGGGCCGCATGGGATCCATAATCGGCGCCGCGCCCGTTTCCGTCCGATTGCAGTTGAAATAGAGGTCCGGGGTAATCCCCTGGATCAGCAGCAATTCCTCAACGGAATTCATCGGGCCGTTCTTGCAGGAATACGGCGATTCCAGCGATTGATACTCGTCGGATTCCGCGCCGTTGCTTCGGGTGTCGTTGTCGGTGTCGAGCCAGTCCAGGATGGCGTCCGTTGGATCATCCTCGACACCCATGGCAAGAAACAGCGCCCGCAGCGCATTGACCATCACCGGGTTTTCCTGCTGATTCCCGTTCGCATCGGTTATCAACATCGCGTTCAGATTCAGTTTGCCCATTTCGTCGTCAATGGAACATTGCATGCGCGCCCTATTGATGGGCTGCATGGGAAGACCCTGTCCCCATGGATCGTGAATGCTGTCGGAGGGGGGCGTTTGCCCCGCAGCGGCCTGCGGTACATTTTGCCCCGCCTGGCGCTGCTGATACTGTCGCAATGCCTGTCGCATCGGATCGGAACCGCCGCCCGTGTTGGACGGCGGCAGGATCAGATCCGATTCAAGCAGGGCAAGCCCCTGCGCCACGGCGGATTTTGCCGCGACATACGCCTCGAATTCATCCCGCCGGTTGCCCGTCAGCGAAGCCTGCACCTGCGTTTCGTAGGAAAACTCCACCACGATGGCGCTGAGCAGCAGAATGAACATCAGAACAACAAGCAGGGCCACGCCGCCGTCGCTCCGGGCAAGATGATTTTTGTGGTTCGCCGGCGGCATGTCAGCGGTTCTCCCGGGCGTTGTTCGCGGTATTCGCGTTTTGGGAAGCCGTTGTGGACGGCAAAACGCCCGTGCCCGTGGCCGGCAACAGTCCCGGTCCCGCACCCCAAACACCGCCCGCGGATGTGCCTTGCAGGATCTGGAGCCACGTGGCGGCATCGGTATGCACGCCGCTGGCCATGGGAATGGGCACATACATCTGAAAATCGCCCTCGTCTTCAACGGTCAAGGCCCGTGGGCCGCCGTCCGCCTCTTCATCCGGCGACCGCGCAAAATTCACTTGGATTCGGATGCACCAAGGCAATCGCATCATGCCCATCGAATCCCATTCCTCCAGCCAGTCCTTGCCATCGAAATACAAAAAACTCACAGCCTCGACCGGAAGGGTCCATGTGGGCGTGACGCCGCCGGACGGTTCAATCAAATCGTCTGAACTCATAACGGAACGCAACTGCCGCTCCAGCGCACCGCTGGATGCAAACACCACCCTTTCGGACGGTTCGCGGATCAAACGTTCGCGGGCCTCGAACAACAGAGAGGATCGATCGTCGGTCTCTGCCGCGAACGCGCCCTGGCCTTCCGCGGGCTTGTCTTCCGCCTCGCCATAGGTAACCCGCTTCAGCAATCCCGGTTCCGAGGCGCCGCCCATCAATGGCGCCGAGGAGCAAAATTCAAGCGAATCAATGCCGCCGGTCCCTTTTTTCCCGACAAGCTGGCATTGGGGGTTCTGAAATCCCGGATCGACATATAAGGAGGAAAGGCTCGAACTAAAATTGCGAAGCAGGAAATCGCGGGCGCGCAGTTCGGTTTCCTGCAGGCGCGCGGTTTCCGTGGCGTTGGTAACGGCCTCGAGGCATTCGTAAACGATTCCCACCACAATGACCAACACGCTGATGGCAATGAGGATTTCGAGCAGCGTGAAGCCGGCGCGCGATCCGGAACATTGCGAACCGCGAACGGACAGGCGCGACAAAAAACCAAACCGCACGCCTCTCGGTTCTCCGACAAGAGGGAAACGGCCATGCGTATAGGATGCGAAACAAGACGTTTTAAGAAAAGTGGATCCGACTGATCCGTCTGAGCCGTCCGATCCGCCCAATCCTCTTGTCTGCCCAATCCGCATTGGCATGGTCATTGTCCCAAGTGGTAGATATACATCGTCATTTGGGTCTCGCCCGATGACGGGGTGTCCGTGCCGGAGGAAGGCCCTTTTACCGAAACGACCACCTCATACAACGGTAATCCTTGCTGGGTGCCGGCGGGCTGCGCGGCAAACGAATAGGAATAATCCGGATACCGGTTTCCAAAGTTGCCCGATCCGCTGAGCGAACCCGCCATGACCTGCAATTCGGCCTGTCCCATCGCTTCTTCGATAAATTGCTGTGTAAGGACTTGATCGCGCGTATCGGCGTGCAGGCGCAAGGCGTTGAAATGGGCATCCAATAAAACCAACGCCGACAGACCCAAAATGGCCAGAGCCACCATCACTTCGATCAACGTGAAACCGTCCGCCTTGAGAAGAACGGCGGACGGCGGACAGCGGAAGGAAGAGTTTCGAACATGAGCATCAACACGAGCAAGCCAAGCCCAACCGCCCGCCGCCCGACGACAACCACCAATACCCTGCTCGAATTGCGGATGGGTTCTCATTGCACGGCGCCCTCGCCGAGCACCTCTTCCATGCTTCGCTTGCCTTCCGTCACGCGGGTATTCCCCGTAATCGGATCGAGCACCACGGTCAACGAATCCCCGTCTTCCCCCGTAAGATGGATCAATACGGGGCGCAAGAGGCCCGTCGGTTCGATTTCGATATCGGCTTCGCCCTTGCTGTATTCATCCGCGCCGGCCTGTACCTTTTCGATATATACGCCCTCCGCGACATTCGTCCGTTCGAGCATCGGATCATAGATGGCCGTATCCTCCTCGCCGGAATCGTCCAGACGAAACGGTTTATCGAAAAGCGGACCGATTTCGTCGAGAATGCCTTCTCGCTTGATTTGTTTGGCGCGGCCCATCAGGCGCGCCCGGGCAAACCCGTCGAACCGTTGCCGGAATTCAAGCGCCTGCTGGATCATGTCCTCCCGTTTCAGACCCTCCCCGTCCTGAAGATTGTCGAACATTTCCGCCAGATTGCCGTCCACAGCCAATCCGCCCATGCTTGCGCCCCGCCCCCCGCTCATGCTGCCATGCAGGGGATCATCGGACGATGGCGTTGACGTTTTCTTGTCTTTTCGATCGGGATAATTCGCCTCGGATTCGGCCGCCGCCATTTCATCGTAAGAGGGTCCGTTCTTGAAGGCCCAATACGCCTGCTTGTCCAGGTCGAAACGGATGACGATGGGGGTCCGCGCCATGGCGGCATAGGCGACGGCATAGCGGGTAAACGCGGCAAGGTGGCGTGCCGCCCCGTCGAGACGGCTCACGGCGATCGCCGGCAACAACTGCGGAAGCGAAACCGCCGCGATAAAACCGATCAGCGCGATCACCACGCAAAGTTCGATCAATGTAAAGCCACGCGCCATTGCCTCTTTCCAAACATAAACCCGCTGCCGGCGTTCCGGCAACGGGTCGAAAAAACCTGCGATCGGCCGCCAAGTTCACGAACCGGGACGCCAGCCGTCATGAACGCTATTTGGCCTCTTCCCCGCTGCTGTCAATGTCGGCGTCGTATCCCGACCCCCCGGGGCGTCCGTCCGCCCCGTAGCTGATCACGCGAAATTCGCGCGCACTGTCGGAGGAGTATTGATACTCATTGCCCCAGGGATCCTTGGGGATCGAAGCGGCATCCAGGAATTTGATGCCTTTTTCATTGTCAATCAATGCGCCCAACCCCTCGGCCGTTGTCGGAAACCGGTTGAATTTCAACCGGTACGCCAGCAGGGCGGTCTTGAAACTCCGAATTTGCGACTTGGCCTGGGCCACCGAGGCGTCGTCCATCGCGCCGATAACATTGTAGCCCACGATCGTGGCCAGAATGGCGATGATCGAAATGACCACCATCAGTTCAATCAGCGTGAAGCCCGCCCGGTTTCGGCGGCGTCTGTTTTCACTCTCCGCATTCATCGCACCCGTTCCTTTCGGATTGCCTTCACCCATCCATACTTGAAAAACGAAACCCGCACCCCGTTTGGGGGACAGGATCGCGTCACTATTGTATCATGCCCTATAACTGCCGGCTCATGTTGAGAATCGGCAACAAAATCGAAAACACCAAAAATCCGACGAAAAGCCCCATAATCACGATAATGACGGGTTCCATCAGCGATACCATGGCGTCCATGGCCAGCCGCACATCCTCATCGTAGGTGTCCGCCACCTTGAGGAGCATGCCTTCCATTTCGCCGCTGCGCTGGCCGAGGTCCACCATGTGGATCAGCATCGGCGGGAACAGTCCGGACTCGCGCAGCGGTTGGGCCAAATCCTTGCCGCGCCGCACGCCCGCCTTCACTTCGGCCAGCGCCTCTTCGATGACCCGGTTGTCCACGACGGTCCGGACCACGTCCATGGCCTGCATCATCGGCAGCCCGCTTTCGAGCATCGTGCCGAGGGTTCGGGCAAAGCGCGCCGTAATCAGTTTGATTTGGAGCCCGCCGTAGACCGGCGCCTTGAGTTTGATCCGGTCCCACCGCATGCGCCCCGCTTGCGTGACCACCCAAATCCGCCACAGGAAGAAAAGCCCCGCCGCCGCAAGCAACAGGATCCACCAATAGTCGCCGATAAACCGGCTCACGCCTATCAGGACCTTGGTGACGCCGGGAAGTTCCTGTTTTTGTTTCTCGAAAATGAGTGTAATCCGGGGTACTATCACGAGCATCATGAAGATGATGACGCCGACGGCAAACAACGCCATGAACATCGGATACATGAGCGTCGAAATGATGCGCGACTTCAGTTTTGCCTGGTGTTCAAGAATGTCGGCCAGCCGGAAAAGCACCTGTTCGAGCGCGCCGCCGGCCTCGCCCGCGCCCACCATGTTGCTGTACAGGCTGGAGAAGACCTTGGGGTGGCGGGCCAGCGCGTCGGCCAGTGAACTGCCGCCCTTGACCTTGTCGCGGATGTCGTAGAGGGCCTTTTTGAGCCGGGGCTTGGAAGTCTGGGCAAGGGTGGCGCCCAAGGCTTCGACCAGCGGCATGCCGGCATGCAGCAGCACCGCAAATTGACGCGTCATCATCGCGATGTCGCGAACGGAAACGCGCCCAAAGGACAACTGGCGGCGGCGCGATTCGCCGGGGGAAGCCTCGACGGCCGCCACGGCGGAAACCTTGTCGCCCTTCGCCTCGACGATTTCCGTGGGGAAAAGTCCCTGCTCGCGAAGTTTGCGGCGGGCCGTGGCAGGGGAATCGGCGTCAATCACGCCGCGCGTGCTGCGCCCTGATTTCATGATGGCCTTGTATTCGTAGATTGCCATGATGTGTGACCGGTTTCCGCCGGATGCGCGGCTTTATTCCATGACCTCATCCATGAGGTCGTCGCGTGTGACGCGCAGGATCTCTTCGACCGTCGTCATGCCGAGCGCCACTTTCGCGGCGCCATCTTCACGAAGCGTCCGCATGCCGTGTTTCATCGCCTCGCGTTTGATGATGTTCGAGTCCACGCCCTTCAGGGTCAATTCCTGAACGCGCGGGGTCATCACAAGCAACTCGAAGATGCCCGTGCGACCGAAATACCCGCGTCCCTGACACCGTTCGCAGCCTTTGCCGCGATAAACCGTATGGCCCAGCATGTCCGCCGAAACGCCCAAATCGCGCAGGCTTTCCGGATCGGGCGTGTAGGCTTCCTTGCATTCGGGGCAGATGCGGCGGACCAAGCGCTGGGCCATGATGGCGATGGTGGAAGAGGTCACGAGGAATGGTTCGATGCCCATGTTGATCAGGCGCGTGATCGCCCCGGCGCTGTCGTTGGTGTGCAGCGTCGCAAAAACCAAATGGCCGGTCAGCGACGCCTGAATGGCCATTTCGGCCGTTTCGTGATCGCGGATTTCGCCGACCAGAATGACGTCCGGGTCCTGGCGGAGGATATGGCGAAGCCCCGCCGCGAACGTCAGTCCGATTTTCGGGCGGACCTGTATTTGACCGATGCCCGGCATCAGGTACTCGATGGGATCCTCGACCGTGATGATGTTTTTGTCCGGCGAGTTCACGCGCTGGAGCGCGGCATACAGGGTGGTGGATTTTCCAGAGCCGGTCGGGCCGGTTACCAGGATGATCCCGTGCGATTGCGTGATCAGTTTGTCCACCAGGCTGTAATCCAGTTTCGACATGCCGAGCTGCTCAAGGCTGAAAAGGAAATTGCCCTTTTCCAAGATGCGCATGACCACCCGTTCCCCGTGCGCCACGGGAATTACCGACACGCGAATGTCTATTTCCTTGCCGCTGAGCCGGATCTTGATGCGGCCGTCCTGCGGCAGGCGGTGTTCGGCAATGTTCAGGCTCGCCATGATCTTGATGCGCGACGTGACGGCCGCCTGCTGCGATTTCGGCACGACGAATTTCTCGTACAACACGCCGTCAATGCGGTACCGGACGCGGACGTCGCGCTCGAAAGGTTCGACGTGGATATCGGAGGCGCGTTCGCGGACGGCGCCGGAAATCAGCAGGTTGATAAGGCGGATGATCGGCGCCTCGTTGGCCAGATCCAGCAGATCGCGCTCCGATTCGAGGGCGTCGAGCGTCTGATAGGCCGTCTCGCCTTCCTCCTCGCTCATGGCGATCGTGCCGATCATGTCCGCGGCGCTCTCCCCCTGCTGCTCGAAGTAGTTGTCTATAATCGCCTGGATGTCTGCCTTGCGGCACAGGACCGGCTGGACGGGTCCGTTCAGGAGCAGGCGCAGGTCGTCGAGCGGCAAAAGATTGGCCGGATCGTGCAGCGCCACGTAGTAACCGGCGCCGTTGCGTTGGTACGGCACCATCTGGTATTCGCGGATAAAGTTGATGGGCACCTTCGTCGTCAGCGACGTGTCCACCTGTTTTTGGATGTTGGGCTCGAACGGCATGCCGTACTGCCGGCCAAGGGCCTCGAGAAGATGGTCTTCCTGCACGTACCCCAAATCCGACAGCAGGGCGTCGAGGCGCTTGGGGCGGATCTTTTGCAATTCGAGCGCCTCGTTGATCTGTTCCTGGTGGACATAGCCCAATTCGAGCAGGATGCCGGCCAGTTCCTGTTCTTGCGTGCTGGCCATCGTTTACCTTTCGATATCCCCGCGGCCGAATGTTTCCTTATTTTCCATCATTTTCTCGGTGCGCTCGACGCTGGGTCGGTGCGTGTTGCGCATGTGGCTGCCTTTTCTGACCTTTTTGATAATCCCCTTTTGGAACAGGATATCCACGTTCTCGTCGTGGAATTCTTTCATTTTGTACTGGGAAATCCGGTCGAGATCGGCCCCTTCCTTGATGATGTGAGGCGTCACCAACACGACCATGTTCTGCTTGTTCCGGCTGTTGTTCTTGCTCCCGAACGCCCATCCGATCAACGGCAGGCTGCCCAGGATCGGCGTCTGGTTTTTCGTGTGGCTGGTGGATTCGGTGATCAACCCGCCGATGACGCCCGTGCAGCCGTCCTTGACGACCACGTTGTTCGTCACCTTCGATTTGTTCAGGGTGGGCCCAAGGTTGTTGGCGTCTATCGAACTGTTGGTCGCCTGCGACGAGACCTCGATTTCCGTTTCGAGCGAGATGTAGTCGCCTTCGTTGATATGCGGCTTGACTTTCATCTTCACGCCGACGTCCTGCCGCGTCACGGAACTCGCCCCGTATCCGTAATAGGGATTGTAGTACTGGTTGGCTCCGCCGCCGATTGTGCTTGAGCCGGGGTTCGTGTAGGTGGGCCGCGACGTGACGATCGGCAATTCCTGGCCCACGACGATATTGGCTTCCTGGTTGTCCTGGGTGGTCAGGCTCGGCTGCGAGAGGATGTCCGTGTCGGTCAGCGTTTGAAGCGATTTGATCAAGAGCGGAACAAAGGGAAGGTGGATGCGCCGCTTGCCCAGTCCGGGGACATCTATGATCGCCGTGATATCCCGATAGACGCCGGCGGTGAACTGGCCGCCGGAAGCCAGCGTCAGCAGGGAAGCGGCCGTCGCGATCTGGCCGGTCGCCAATTGGTTGGCAAGGCCCGTGGCGGTCGTCGCCGAGGCCAGACCCGCCGCCGCGGTCGTAAGACCGGTCGCCTGAGTCGCCATCATGTCGGTTCCGGTGGTGACGAATCCGTCACTACCCGTCAGGCTCGCTGCGTTGACGTTGAGTTCAAACTTGTCGTTGAGCGTGACGTTCATGATGATGGATTCGACCAGCACCTGCCGTTGGGGAATGTCCAATTGCGCGATGATTTCCTTGATCAACTTGTAGTCCTGTGGCGACGCCAGGATGATCAGCGAATTGTTTTCCTCGTAGCGGGTTACAATGACTTTCTTTTCAAAGGGCTGGATCTCGCCCGATTGGGCGGGCGCTTTTTCGGTGCCCTGCCGGGGGCCGGTGCCGAGAATGGCGTTTAGGGCCTTCTCGACCTTCTCGGAATCGGCGTTGAGCAGCTTGTAGATGTTCATGTTGTTCGCTTCATAGGGCGTGGGAGTGTCGAGTTTGGCGACGAGGTCGCGCACGCGCTTCATCAACTCCGCACTGGCGACGACGATAAGCGAATTGAGACGATCATCGGGTACGATGCGAAGCGTTTCGTCGCGGCTGCCCGTAACAGTCGAGACACTCTGTCCGGGCACGGTCGGCCGCGTCGAGGGACGCACCACCGGCTGGGGCGGCCGGGCAACGGCCGGCTGACCGGGACGCGGCGCACCGCCCGCGCTGCCCAACAGGACTTCCTGAATCTGCTGCGCCAGGACCTCGGCCCGAGAATATTCAAGCGTGAAAATTTCCATCTCGCTGTCGAAACCGGGAACGTCCACCTCCTCGATAAAGGTAAAAATACGGCGGAGTCCGTCGGTTGTATCGGTGATAATCAGCGTGTTCGTCTTTTGGTAGGCATGCACCTGCACGACCTTGGATCCGAGATTCTGGCAGATCGGCATGATCTCCGCGCTGTCGGCGTGCTGAAGCTGGACGACATGCGTCTGAAGTTGATCGTACATGTCCGCGGGCAGATCGCCCACGCCCTTCTTGATGGGAATCTTTTCGAGGAGATCGTTTGCCGGGACAATCTTGACCAGCTTGCCGCCAAGGGTTTCAACCATCGAGAAATTGCGGGATTGCAGGATGGACTGGAGAACCTGGTAGGCCATTTCGGGCGGTATTTTGCTGTGGGTGATAATCGTGACCTTGGCGGCGGCAATCGAGGGATCCACATCGAAATTCTTGCCGGTCATGCGCGCGATGGCGGCGACTACCTCGCTCAAGTCCTGATTGTTGAAATCGAAGGAAATGGGTTCTGTGGGCGTGGCGCCATCCTTGGGCAAGGGATCTTCGGTGGCCGGCCCGTCGGAGGACGGTTCCGCCTTGGTCTGGCCCGAACCGCGGATGGCCGGGATCGCATTGCGCATCTCGCTCGGCCTCATCGCCGGTCGCACGGGCTTGGGCCGCACGGGTAACGCGCGCGGCGGCGGAGCGGGCGGCGGCGGAGCAGGCGGTTCCTGGGGCTGGACAATCTCGGTGTCCTCCTCGACGGGCGCTTCGACGGGCGGCACATGAACTTCCGGCGGCAGGGGCATGGTCTCTTCGACAGGCGCCGCATCGTGCAGAGGCGGCGCGGCATCCACATTCTCCGCCGGATCCTGCGCATGGGTCCAACCCATCCAAAGACATGCCGCAAACGCGACAGCCGCCCATCGTATGCAGCGGCGCATGGCCACGTTTGCCCCGTGATAATGCGAGGTCCTGTTCATAGCGTTCCCTCAGTCCAGCTTGTAAGTGATGACCATCGGTTTCCCATCGCGCAGAATGCCAATACGGAACGTGTTCGAGTTCCGGTATTTATTGATAATCTCCATGATTTTTTCCTGGCTGTCGATCGGTTCGTTGTTCACGGTCTGGAGAATGTCGCCGTTACGCACGTCCAGCGTCTTCGCCAGGGGAACCGATTCGATGTTGTTCGCGGTGATGCCGGCGATATTGCCCGACTCGTCGCGATACAACTCCGGCCGGACCTGGGTCACCAAGTCCGCGTAATTGGTCACCACCTCCTGGATCAATTCCGTCTTGTTCAGGTTGATGCGATTGCCCGGCCCCGGCGGAGGCGGAGGCGGCGCCGAAGGCTTCGGCGCGCGCGACGCCATCTGCGTTTGGCCGGTTTCCGCGGTTTCGGCGCGAAGCACTTCGCGGCGGTTCGCGTTTTTGTTGAACAGAATGACCTTTTTCGGATGGATCTCCTCGAGCGTCACGTTTTCAACAACCTGCTGGCCCACGAAGAACGCGCCGACCTTGCCGCTATCCTGGTTGAGAATGAGCGCCGTCGCGAACAAGTCCTTCGGCGACGTGGCCGCCGTGCCGCATAACTGCAAACGCAGTTCGGTGTCTTTCTCGTCCGGTTCCGGGGGCGGCGGAGGCGCCTCCTGAACCGCCGCCGCCGCGGGGCCGAACAGGCCGCTGGCCACGAGGCCATCGTATTCCGTGCGCGCCTTCGGCAACGCCAGCGAACCCGCGGCGCTGTCCGGCTCGACCGGTATGGCCGCGGCCACGGACGGCTTGCCGCGCGGCAGATAACGGAGAAGATCCCCGTACCACGCCGCCACGCCCAGAATGACGCCCAGCGCCAGCAGCCGTTCCCCGGCCACAAACGCCCGGCGTATCGCTAACCCTCGCAGCATCTATACCTCTGAACCAAAGACACACGACCACACCGCGGCCGCGGTGTGTCCAAGCGGATGCGCACTATCCCGTTTCTCCTGTAAAACGCCCGCCAGGCAAAACGCGTTGACGCCGCCGCGCAATAAACCCTTGCCAAAAGGCGACATGCCCTGTTGTATTCCCGCCAGCATAAACGAATTTGTTCCCCTACGCAAATTGGCCGTTGACGGGAAAACGGGGAAAAAACAGGCTTCCCCCCCGCAGCCCCATTGAAATTCGGCATCGGCCATCGAAAACGCATCAAAGGGAAAAGGATAGGATATATTATTTCCCGCTTTTCTGACTTTTAACGATATCCCCAAGGTAGTCGAGATATGCGTCGAGGGGAATGCGCGGATCGTTTTCACGGAAGAGTTTTTGATTATTCCCATCGGCCTGCTTGCGGAGGGTATCGGTCATGGCAGCCCGGGCTTCCGGGGTCGAGGCAGTCACGTATTTGTTGCCCGTTGCCGTCACAAGGACGTCGAATTTGCCGCGGCTGCCCGCGACAACGACATATCCCTCGCCGGGTTTTTCCTGAAGATACAGTACGACTTCCTGATCCTTGGCGAATTCGGGCAACTCGGACACCTTGGTGACGACCGAACCGACGCGTCCGCCCGCAAGGCGCAAATAGAGGTCGCCGTTTTTGTTCACGGGCCCCTTGACCACATTCTCAATCAAAATAATGACATCGGTCACGATGCCGTTTCCGATCCACTTGCTTTCGACCGAGGTAACCTTCCCGGTCACGATGGCATCGGACAGGCCGACCATTTCCTCGTCCGTCAAATAGGCTACCGTGGCATGGGCGGGCATGGCAAGGCATGCGGCCAAGAACAGGATCGCGGTGACGGCGGCCGCTTTCCGGCGACGGCGCCATCCCCAAGCCAAAAGAACCAGCGCGGTCAGACCGCCCGCGGCCCATGCGGCATGGCCCAACAACCATTCCACGCCCTGCAGGACGGCGCGCCATGCGCCCAGCGCCGCGGCATGGCCCAGAAGGTACCGGGCCATGGCCGGCGCAACCTGGTAGTAAACATCCACGAGCATGCTTCCCGCGGCGGTTTTCATCAAAAATCCATCACGCAATGCGCGTAATGTGGTATTCGTGGTCGTGGTGGCGGTCACGGTCGGAATCAGATTCAACGGACACACGTCGTTGCGGTCGCCGAACATCGGCTTTTGGCCCGGCAGCATCGTGGCGAGTATTTTTCCGGTATCGCTGCTGACCACCTGGTTGCGCACGCGGTCGAAATGGAGCGGCGTTCCGAGATCGTGCTTGGCGATGTCAAAAATGTTTTCGCCGTCGTGGAAGACCTCGGACTGGAACTGATCCCACGGGGCCGTCATGGGTATCTGAGCAATGGCGCCGATGATGGATGCGAACAGCGTGGAAGATCCGCCGGGAATTGATTGCCGTTCGAGAGTCCCCGCGTTGAGCGGCGACATGGTCAGCGTGTAAGTCGGCACGAAGGCCTTGCCTCCGATGGTTTCGAGGGTTTTGCTCATGCCGTAAAGGTCGAAGCGGCCGCCCAGCATCGGCTGGATTTCATAGAGCCCCGTCATGGTGCTGAACAGGGGGACGCGGCTGGTATTCGGATCGTTGTCCACGTCGCACCATGCGACGATATGGGCCCCACGCAGGGGCACCGAGGGATAATTGGCGCGGGTCTGGGTCCGCGCCTCATGCGAAATGGTAAAAAATGCGTCTTGATTGCCGCGCGGATACAGAAAGGAAACGCCCGCGATATCGTCCGGGGCAAGATCGCCGTTGCCGTTGATGTACTGGCCTTGCCCCAGTTCCACATAGAAAGGCAGCGGAAACATGGTCGGCGTCGCCCCCGCGAGGCGAAGGGTGTTGGTGGCGTCGCGCAGGGCCACGACGGGGCTTTCCAGCAAGACGGTCTGCCCCGCGAGGGAGGTGGCCTCGAGGTTGTTCAAGGGGGTGGCCATCAAACCGAGCATGACACCGACCTCGTGCGCCACACAGGCCTGCAAATCGAAGAGGGGTTTCACGCCGGGCGTGACAACGCGCACCTGGGTGCTGTCCACCACAATGTCGGCCTCGACGATTTCGCCGCTATACCAATACCCGTAGGTTCCCAGCGCCGGAGGGACCACGCCGTCGTCCACCACGTAGGTGATGGCCGTGGCGGAGGGCAGGCCGATGCCCGCGCCCACAAAAGGCAGGCCGGCCTGAATCGAAACGGTGTTCATGAAATTGACGGATCCCGCGCCCAGCGGAATGGGGTCGGCAATCGGGCCCTTGAACATGAAATGGACGTAGCTGGTGGGCACTTTCTGCCAGACATCGAAGGCTTGCCGGACGATGGCCTGCTCGTCGTCGGTAAAGCCGGTCGCGCCGCCCGCGATGAAAATTTCGAGGCCCTCGTTGTTGCCGATCAGATCGCCGTCGTTGTTGGCGTCGTTGAAGGCGGGCCAACTCCAGCGCGCCAGCCGGAGTTGGAGGTACGCATTGTATCCGCCCAAGGGGAAGAAGGCCTCCGCCGCCGGCGCCGCGGCGATCACCGCCGCCGCGCACAGCCCCACACATGCCAGTCGCCGCACTGTCGCTCTCACAAACCGAGCTCCTTTCCTATTGGGAGGCCGCCGCGCGCCTGCGCCGCGGCGGTCCGAACATCACAGGGTCCGCCTCCGGCGCCGGAGGACGCAACCGCCCGCGCCCACCGCCAAAAGCATCATGACCGGCCACGGATGGGCCATGGCCCACGCCAACGGCGTCAAGACACACCGAACAGCGCCGGCCAGCGCCGCGTGCCGCGCCACGACATCCGCCAGCGCCGGGCTTGCCGCATAATACCCCTCGACCAGCGCGCTGCCCGCGAAGGTTCCGAGCAAGGCCTCGTCGCGGAACGCGCGGAACACGTCCAGCCGCCGTTCGAGCGGCGTTCCATAGGCCGCCGTGGCAATGAAGCAGGGGCCGTGGGGATTGTCCACATAATAGAACGCGTTGGTCGCGACGGCTTCGAGACCCTTGAGCGAATTGGGTTCGAGGTTCCGCACGGTAACGTCCATCGGCCCGGTCGCGGGGAATCCACTGACGGGGAATCCCACCCGGATCATGGTCGAGGTGGCCGATTCAATCGGCATGCGGGTTTCGCCGAACAAGACTTCGAGATCGTTGATATTCGTGAAGTTTCTTCCGTAAATGGTCACGGGAAACACGGCCCGGCTTCCGCGGGCGGGAACGACGTTGGTGATGCGTGGGCCGGTCTGGGCCGCGGTTTCCTCGACATAGAAGAGATCGTCGCGGCTGCGTTCATCGCCGGTCACCGTGTTGCGCACGATAAGCACCGCGGGATTCACCGGCGTCAGCCCGGCCACATTTCGCAGGGAGACCGCTATCGAGGTGTTGTCCGCGCTCTTCACGGTCACCGCGTATCCGCCGATCGAAACCATCGGCGCGGATCCGAAACCCGTGCCCTTGATAACGAGATCGAAGGTGGCGGGCGGCGTGATAACCGACGGCAGCCGCGACTGCGTCACGCTGTCAATCACGAGTGAATACGGTCCTATCAACGGCTTCTGCGCCGTGACGAGACGGGTCTTGAATTTGCGGCTCGTGCTCGAACGGAGCCAGTTGAACCCGCTCGCGTCCGGTTCCTGGCGCGCCTTGCCGCCTTCCAGATAGTAATTGACGGGCGGATTCTGGAAGAAGGTGATGAATCCAAGCCCGCGGGACGCCCACGGGAACTCGCTGAACAGCGCCGCCTCGTCGGTGGGCCGCGCCGGCGCGCCCGTCACAAGGAACGAATCGGGATCCGGTTCGGTCGGCGTGTTCGGACCCCAAGACACGATCGCGGCGGCAAACGTTTCGTCCTCGGGGATGCGGCTGGAAGCGCGCACCACCACGAAGAAGTCGGGGCCTTCTTCCGCCGCGCCGCTCCGGATGCCGAAAGTATCCGGCACCCACTGGCGATTGCGCGGCTGGCTGGCCAGCGATTGCGGCCAATCGTCCGTGCCGGGCTGGCAGAACAGGAATTTGACCTGGGTTTCGGGCTGTCCGGAAAGACCCACGAGCGTGGGCGGCGCGTCGAGCGCGACCGGAATATCAATGTCCGCGTCGAAAATGCCGTTTCGGTTGCGCGGATCGAGATCGTTGTCGCGGTAGATCGCCACGCCGCTGACCGTCGGATCGATGCTCAACGGCAGCAGGTCGCGCGAAAGATTGAAGTCCGAAGGCCACACTTCACCTTCGCCTTCGCCCTCGCCTTCGCCGGCGGTCTGGTTCGATCCCGTGTAGAACTCGACGATGACCTGTTCGAGGAACGAGGGATCCTGCACGATGCGCCACGCGCCGTCGCGCGGGCGGCCGCTGCGCAGGGTCAGTTTGTTGTTCGTGTTTCCGAGAATCTCGTAGGCCTCGTAGCGGCTGTCAATCAGGAAACAACCCTTGTGGGCATTGGCCGCCCAGTTGCGTCCCGCGACGATAAACGCTTTGTCCGCGCCGGAACCGCCGGAGGTTCCGGAATCCACGGTCTTGCTCGCGCCGTTCGTTGAAACGTCAATGCCGATGAAGGGCATCGGCGGGCCGCCCTGCGTGATCTTGCTCGGACGGTTGGTCATGTCGGTCAGTTTTACCGCGACGTTGCCTTCGAGCATGTCGAACCCGTAATACTCCTGCACCGGACCTTCGTCGGGGTTGAATTTTTCGAAGGCGCCGGGACTGGTCGGGGATTTCGGCGAGAACTGGATGCCGGCCTCGCGCTGACCTTGCGGCCGTGCAGGCAAGGTGGCGGGAACCACGGCCCGGAATCCCTCGAAGCGGCCCAATTGATCCGACGTCCGAACGACCATGAAGAGGTCGTCGCCGAAGTTGTCCGTATTGACGGATGAGGCCGCCTTGGCCGGTCCGCCGAACATCTCCGCCGCGTCAACCAGTTGCGGCTCCGTGTCCTTGCGCGGGGCGGGCGCCGCTTTGGCGGCGCCGGCGTCCTTCTCGAAATCGGGGATGAGCACGCTGAACGACGACGTCTCGTCCTGTGTGGGCAATGGCCACTGTTGCTTGGGCTGCAACGTCAAAACCCACGCATAGTCGGCTTTGTCCACTTTTCCGTCGCCGTTCATGTCGTCCGCCACGCCGTCGCCGTCGAGGTCGATCGGTTCGGACGCCGCGGGCCAGCGCAATTCGCTCAACGGCAGCGCCTTCTGGTTGCCGGACACGAAATCCGCGCCCTCATCGAACGGGGTCGCGAGGAAAAGCCCGTCGTTGTCGGAGTCTTCCAGCAGCAGCACGCCGGATTCAGGCGACACACCGTCCACATCGAGGGCGAGCAATTTCGACGGATCGAAGTTGGGCCCCCAGAACGCAACCGTGATGCTCCGCAGATACATCTTGTTGATGGCGTTCGTGATGAGGTCGTCCGTGCCGACGAAGTTGAATCCAAGCATCGGCGTCGGGCCGCTGCAGATGTCCACATGTTGGTGCAGCAGCCGGGCCTTCCGGTAGGTCTGCGGCCAATCGCTCGCGCGTGGATACTGGCCCGGTTCAAGCCCGCCCGGCCACGTGCCGTACTCCGGCAGCAACGGCTGTTGGGCCGGATACGGATACGCGTTCGACCGGGGTCCGTGCGGCGGTTCGTCCACATACGGGTTGAAGAACGGCACGGTCTCATACGCGAACTGTCCCGCGCCGTTCTGGTCGTCGGCCGCCACGTGGACATTGTTGTAGGTCCAACTCCACGTAATCGGGTTCCACGGCGCGACCCCGATGCTGTGCAGGTTGTAATACTGCATCATGCGGGCCGCCATCGGATCCATCCAGCGGTCGAACCAGAATTGGTAGCCGCCCAGGAAGGTGTAATCGGTGGCGGTGCCGGACAGACGAACGCCGGTGCTGGGGATGGACACGCCGAAGTCGCCGTCGCCATGATAGAAATACGTCTGGTAGGCGTAGCGGTTGTTCGACTCGTAGGTCATGACGTAGTCGTGGACATCGAGGTTGAAGCGGACCGGTTTGGTGTTGTCCGCGACGAGCGTGCGCTGCGGCCACCACGGTTCGTCCGCCTCGCACCGCGCATCGTCCTGCCAGTTCTGCAGGGAGGTGATATCGGCCGGAATCTGGCTGTCCACATAGATGCCGCCGGTGTATCCGCCTTTCAACGGGTCGTACCGGCGCGGTTCGATGAAGCAACGGAAGTCCGCGCCCGGATTCATGCCGGTGCCGTCGGGCGGGGCCACGCTGATGTCTTCGTAGCCGCTGTCCGCCCGGCAAACGATGAAGTAATCGTTTTTGTACATGCTGGTAAACGTGCCGTCGGGCACCTGCGGCACCATGCCGCCGTACTTGTCGTCGCTGGTCCAGCGCCGTGCGCCGAACATCGTGCGCAGGCGGATCTTCCACCACGGATCGCCGCCGCCCGGCGGGAACGGCACCCATTCCCACATCACCGAATCGGCAAACGAATTCAACCCCATGTCTATGAGGCTGACGAACGATGCGGGCCACATGGGCTTGTCGGTGAGGGTTACGCCGCCGGCCGAATCCGGCGTGGGCGGATCGAACATGCCGTTGCCGTTGGTGTCCTGCCAAATCCACACGCCGTTGAAGGCGAAATCGTAGCCTACGGGATGGTCCACGATTACCATCTGGTCGGTATTGTTGCGCATCGGGTCGAAGCCTTCGGGGGCGTTCAGGCCGCCGTTGCCCGGCTCGCCGTACGGATCCGCGCCGATATCGGTGAAGACCACATTGACTTCCTGAAGCTGGGCAAACCAGTTGATCGTTTCGCCTTCGACGATTCCCCAGCGCTCGTGCTCGGTGGCGCCGGGAATATAGGGCGGCCAGACCGAATGTAGGTTGATGCCGATAAGCGGTATCCACTGTTCGAGCGGCATCAGCTTGCGGATGTCGAGGTATTCGCCGGAAACGAGGTTGAATAGCGTGCCGGGCACGTCCCACCGCGGGCGGGAGTGTTCGGCCATGGGCGTGTACATGCGGTACGGCCACGTCCACGCGTTGATGAACCGGTTGTTCCACGCGGGCCACGGGCCGCCCGTAACGTCCCACACGGCGAAACTGGACGAATAGCCGATCTTTTCGTCGAGCGTATTGCCCGTGGAGAAATCGGGCGAATACTTGTCGAGCACCGAGACTTTGCCCTGGTCGATCTTGATCGGATAGGGGCACATGCGGGCGTAATCCACGGTATAGCCGAGGCTCAGGCCCGACCGCCACGTCGCCGAGGTGCGGACCGCGATAATGTAGGAGGCGGGATCGTCGGGCGACGAACTCGTGACCGGAAATTCCGGATCCTCGAGGGTGCCCGATCCGATGAAGTCCAACTGATAGACGAGGTATCCCTGGTAATTGGCCACGAGACGGCCCACGGGCGATCCGCGGTTGTCCCAATAGATGCCGAGGGGCGCGTCCTTTTCGTCCAACACGCCGTTGCGGTCTTCCTTCTTGCCGAATTCCTTGAAAATGCCGAATTCGAGGAGATCGGACGCCGCCGGCCCGTCCACGTTGTCGTAGCCGAGATCCTCGCTCGAACGGGGATCCGCCCGAATGGTATAGGTCAGGGTCTGAAGATAGCGTGGCGCGGGCTTGTCCGCGCTGTCCCAATTCATCGTGAACGCGATCAGCGGAACCCAGTCGGTCAGGGGCAACAGGGCGCTTTTATCCTTGCTCTTGATGCCGTCGGTAAACGTCAGGCTGGCTGTCGGATAATCCTGCGGCGCAATGAAGGTGCAATTCACTTCGCCTTCGCCCTCGCCCTCGCCTTCACCTTCGCCTTCGCCCTCGCCTTCACCTTCGCCCTCGCCGCCGCCCGGACGCACCAGAATATAGTTCTCCGCCCGGATTGTGTCGGACGTGTTGTCGCGGAAGGTCGTGGTCAGGGTGACCGCAAAGATGCCCGACGTGGTATAGGTATGTTTGGGCGACCGGAGCGTGCTCACGGCCGTGCCGTCGCCGAAATCCCACACGTAGGAGGACGCGGGGTTGTCGGGCGTGCCGACGGAGAGGTCCGTGAACTGGACGGTGAGCGGCGCGGCGCCGATCCGCGGGGATCCCTCGAAATTGGCGAAGGGCGCCGCCAGTATCTGGATGTAGTCCGTCTTCGTCACCGAATCCGACGACCCTGTGTTGTCCACCACGGTCAGCGAGACGGTGTACTTGCCCGGCGACGCGTAACTGTGCGTGACCTGGCCGGAGGTGGTGGTGGCGGTCTGGCCGTCGCCGAAGTTCCAGATGTAGTTTACGATCGTGCCCGTGGACAGGCTCACGAACGTAATGGATTCGCCCGGCGCGCGCCGCGTGAAACTGGCCGTGAAGTCCACAACCGGAGGCGCCAGCGCGGTAACGGCATAGGTCCGCCCGAACTTGTTGGCCGTCGTACGAATCCAGTAGCGGTACTTGTGCACATCGCTGACGCCGGGATTGGGCGTGGCCGTGCTGTTGTAGTCCTTGCCGGGCAGCGGATCCTGGCTATGATCCACCTCGGCGTGCGCAACGACCTTTCTCTTTTCGTGATCGTACGTCCATGAGTAATAGGGTTGCGGATTCTTGAAGAAGGTGATGAATCCGAGCGCGCGCGAACTCCACGGGAATTCGCTGAAGATCTTCCACTCGTTCGGGTTCACTTGGCCGCCCGGCCATTGCAGCGGCGACGGGAATTGGTCCGGATCGGGTTCGGTCGGCGTGGCCGGACCCCACGAAACGATGCCCACCCGGAATTTGTCGCCGGCATCCATCTGCTTCGATGCGCGAATGACCACGAAGAAGTCGGGGCCGGTTTCGGGATCCGTCGGCGCGAGTCCGAAGGAATCGGGCGCCCACTGCCGCAGGCGCGGTTGATTGGCCAGCAGTTTCGGGCCGTCTACCGCCAGATCGTCCGTCCCGGGCGATGAAAACACGAACTTGATCATCTGCGGCTGGCCGGCAAGGCCGATATACACCGGCTCCTGATCCAGCGTCAACGGAATATCAATGTTTTCATCGAATTTGCCATTGCTGTTGTTCGGATCCCAGTCGTTGTCGCGGTAGATGGCAATGCCACTTTGCGTCTGATTCTTGTCGAGCGGCTTCAAATCGTTCTGAAGGTTGAACAGGCCCGATCCGGAATCGTCGTAAATTTCGACAATCACCTGTTCGAGGAACGTCGGGTCCCTGACAATCCGGAACTTGCCCGCCGCCGGCGAACCGGCGCGGAGCGTCAGCGTGCTGCCGTTGGCGCCCACGATCTCGTAACTTTCGAGGCGCTTGACGCCCTCTTCGGCGGACATGCCGATCAGCCAGTTGCCGATGACATCGGGGGTCCACGTCTTGCCGGGGGTGCTGTATTGCGTGGGCGACACGGAAACGCCGTTGTCCGCCTTGTAGATCGTGGCGTTCTTCGGATCGTTCGGGTTCGACACGTTGTCGCGGTTGGTCGAAATGTCGAGTCCCAGCGCGGCCAGCGAGGGGCCGCCGGGCTTGATCTTCTGTCCCGAGGCCGTCAGATTCACGATATCCACGGCGACGTTGGTTTCCATCATGTCGTGGCCGAAGAAATCCTGCACCGGCCCCTCGTCGGGACTGAGTTTGAGATTGGAATCGGGCTGGAAATACGGCGGGGGCGTGATGCGAACGCCCGCGATCCGCGCGTCGGGCGGATTGCGCGACGGCAACGAGGCCGGAATCATCGCCCGGAACTGCTTGAACCGCGCGATGCTATGCGACGCCCGCACCGTGACGAACAAATCGTCGCCCGAATTGCCGTTCACGGGCAGCGCCTTGGCCGCGCTTTTGGACGGATCCATCTTCGCGGCCCAATGGGATTCCTCGATGGTCTGGATGGTTTCGTCCGAATACGGATCCTTCCGTTCGGCCACCACGCCATTGCCGTCGTTGGACTTGAGCGCACTCGATCCCGACTTGTCCGTGTGTGGAATGGTCCATGTATTGGCCGGCGTCAGTTTCAACACCCACGCATAATCGGATGTATCCGCGACGCCGTCGCCGTTGAGGTCGTCCGCGGCGCCGTCGCCGTCCAAGTCAATGGGTTCAGGTGCGCTGCCCCACGCACAGTCTTTCAGCGGAACCGGATAATCGCCCACGTTCAGCACGCCATCGTGGCTCGCATCTTCGACCAGCAATACCCCGGACATCGGCAGGGTGCCGGACGAATCCAGCGGGAGGAAATCCGTCCGCGGATCCAGTTCCGGACCCCAGAACGCCACGGTCACGCTTTGCAGGGACATCTCGCTGTACAGATTGGTCACGGGATCGTCCGCGCCGCACAGGTTGATGCCCAGCATGCCGGTCACGCGCGAATTGGTAATGGCCGACGTGCTGGCCGCGTCGGTCGGGCTATAGGGATCGGTGCGCTGTATCAGCAGACGCGCCGCGCGGCCTCCGGCCGGCTGCACGCCGAGGAAATTCGGATCCTTCGGATCCAGTCCGGCGGACCAATCGGTGGCCCGGGGATAGGTCGCCGGCTGCAAGGCAAAACGCGCAATGGCCCACGGGCCGTCCGCGACGCCGGGCACATGCCGGGTTTCATACGTGGGAGGCGTGTTGCTGATCTTGTATTCGACGTCCGTTCCGGCGCGGAGCAGGAACAACTGGGTGGCCGAGTTGCCGGCAATGCGGAACTTGGCGTTGTATTGATCAATAAGCCAGTATCCGGCGTAGGCGTTGAACGGCCATGCGGCGTCCGGCACGTCGAACACATAAATATCGTCGCTGGGTGTCGCGGGGTCCGATCCCGTGCTGTAGAAGTGACAGGTTCCAAGCGTGCCCGTCGCCACCGTTTCGTTCGTTCCAAACGTCACCCCGCCCAAGTCCGGATTGCCCGGCCAATTTTCATAAATGGGCAACGTCGGCTGTGGATGAGGCGTCTTGTAGAATTGCGACAGCGGAAATTCGAGGCTGGCATTGAAGAAAGGCACGCTTTCGAACGCGTACTGGAATCCGCCATTGGCATCGCCCAAATAAGGCGCCACGATGCCGGCCGTGTAGGTAATGCCGTACGAGGGTTGGAAATAGGGGAATACGGACGTCAGGAAATGCAGCCGCATGACCGTAAACGGATCGATCCACATGTCCAGTATTCTGGAATATTCATCATTGTAATAATGTGAGCAGGTGTTCAAATAGGAATCTATGAAATCAATGTACGTCTGTTTGGCGTACAGGTTGTCCGAGTTGAAGGTCATGACGAGATCGTGGACTTCCAACCCGCCGCGAAGCGGCTTGACCACATACTGGTTGTTGGTCCGCTCGGGCCACCACGGCAAAACGCCGTTGGGATCGAAAGACTGAAGATCCGTCAAGTGCGGCGTGTACGGCATGTAGGGAAGGGTGTAATTTTGCACCGGGTATTCATACACGGGATCGTCCTGCCAGTAATCCATGCCGGCGCCCATGTACGATCCCGAAAATTGAATGCCGCCGTCCCAATGGCCGGCCCGGTCGTTCCAATGCCGGGGCTCGATGAACACCCGGAAATCCGCGCCCAAACGCATGCCCACGCCGTCTTCTCGCTGCGGGGAAGTGGACGAGTCCCGGTATCCGCTGTCCGCGCGGAACACGACAAAATAATCCACCCATTCCCGGGCTAGTATTGTGTCGGAAGTTTCCGGGGTCGGTTCGAGATAACCGGTGGGCGTCGCATCCATGGTGCTGCGCCGGCGTCCATGGTCGAACTTGAGTTTGATCTTCCACCACGGATCGCCGCCGCCCGGCGGGAACGGGAAATACTCCCATTCGGACAAGCCCCGCACGGCCTGGTTGATCGGTCCATATGCGCCGGGATACATCGGATAGTCGCCGTTGCAGGTCGCGCCGGTGGTTGAAGCCACCGGGGGATCGAACACGATGTTGTTGTTCGTGTCGTGCCATAACCAGACGCCGTTGAAGGCATAATCCAAACCAAAAAGAGGATTCGGATCCAGGGGCTGTGTGCTGTCGGATACATTCGTATCCAGCATCTGCCGCGGATTGAAACCGCCGTTGCCTTCCGGCCCATACGGATCCGCACCGATATCGGTAAAAACAAGATTGATTTCGGAGGGTAAAATGGTCCCCGGCCCGTGTGCGTTGATGCCAAGCACCGCCACCCATGTCTCCAGCGAAAACAGCCGCCGCAAATCCAGCCATTCGCCCAAGCCCATGTCAATGGTGTTGGTCAACGAATCCCATCGCGGCCGGGCATGTTCATTGACGGGGGAATACAATTTGCTCGGCCACGCCCATGCGTTCGCGTCTACCTCTGGATGATAACTGACGCCCAACGATCCGGTGATGTCCACAACGTTGAAACTGGAGCTATAGGCTTCATCCGGAACAAGACTGTCGCCCTTTTTGAAATCGGGACTGTACGAGTCCACCGGACCGTTTGACCCGAATGGCACACCCACCGGGATGCAACTGACCCGATCGAAAATATCTTGCATGGGCAGTTGCCCGCCGAACGGCCCCCAACTGGGCGGACGCGCCACAATCACGCTGAGTCCCGTCCCCGTCTGCCAAAGGGAACTAGTGCGGATCGCCACAAGGTAGCCGCGGCCTTTCTCCGGCCCGGCCGTGGGCATGGTGTCGCAGGTGCGAGGCGTTGCCCCGGCGTTGTACAGGTTGAGGTCGTACACCAGATCGGTATCGTCGCCGTCCACGTCGTATTGAACACCGTCCATCCCCCGGCCCCGGGCGTCCATGAGGTAAAGCGGTTCCCCATCATAGTAGGGTTGCGAAGGATCCAATTGCAGTTTGCCGTCCGGCTCCTCGTATCCGTCCACTATCGGCCCATGATCGCGGAAAATGGCAATCTGGTAAATTTCATCCTGAAGTGGGCCGCGGCAGACCGAGTAAGCGCGATCAGCGGCATGGGGATCTCCAATAATCGCAAAATACAATTCCACCAGGCATCGCGGCGCGGGCTTTTTCTTGGAGTAACTGAGATTGAACTGAAAAAGCAGTGCCCAGTCCTGCATCGGCACCAAACCCTGCGTATCCGGAATCAACGATTTGACTTCGAATTTGGCTGGAGACGGTTCTTCACCACTTTGCGGGTTTGAAACATTGAAAGAAAATGTCTGAGGCCCAACACGTCGCGGAATAAGAATGTTGTCAAATTCAATTTTCAACGAAACAGTAATTTTATATTCCAACGGTTTCAGAAGCGTTACCTTATTATCGTTTACTTGATAATAGGAAGGGCCAACCTCAACCCAATTAGTTATAAAACCCTCTTCACCCTCTTCACGAACAACCTCATAAACCACAAAGGTCCATTCTTTTGTGGAAAAAGGAACATCAGGGCACGTTAGAGGATCCGGATCAACAGTAAATGTCACGGTCAGAGGAGCAGGTCCGCTTTGAGGATCTACATTTATACGGTAAAGATCCGTTGCGCAATCGGCGGCTTTCGCGGTTTGCATGACGGCCATTTTACCCAAGGACGCAGTAGCGAGGGACGTCGCCGCGTTGGGCAGCGCGGCGGGCGCGGCGGATGCGACGGCGGCGGCGGCGGGGCCGGGCGTGGCCGCCGACACTTCGTGGCGCGCGCAATCCCAGAACGTCAACCCGCCCGCCACAAGGAAAACCGCCAGCCCGATTCCCAGGATAACGCCGTAATGTGTTCTCACGTTCCCTACCTCCGGCTATGCCATCGAACGGGCGCAAGCCGCGCCCAAACCGCCCGCCGCGGAATCGTTCCGCGCCGGCGCGATCCTCCGTGCACCCAAATGCTCCCGTGCAAACAACACGAGGTCCTCTACTGCCACCGTCAAACCGAAACAGCGTTCACGCGGCCTCACCGCGCAAAGACAATACGCCACAGCATCGAAACCGTTCCTTCGCCGGAACGGCGTCCATGTCCCGATGCGAGGCCTTTGCCCGATCGCGCGCGTGACTCCTCCTGTCTCTTCGGCCATGGGCCCGTTTCGGATACACCTCTTCCGTCGCGAACCCCGCACAATGCTCCAGCGTTCTTATAGCATACAAAACCCCGCGTGTCAACAAAGAAGTCCATGCAATCCGGTCTATTTCTTGAAGTTAGGCCATTCCGAGACAGCCGGAAAAGGTACAGAATTCGCTTATTTCGCATCCCCTTGACTTGGTTTCCTGAAATACGCTGATGGCGCCGATTTCATTTTTCGGATCCGATGGACAGGCTGGACCGCCTGTCCCGCGTATTCACAACGGTTTCAACGCGCCGGCAATCGAGGCCTCGTAGGGCGGGCGGAGGATGCCGCGCTCGGTGATGATGCCCGCGATCAGTCCGGCGGGCGTGACGTCGAACGCGGGATTGTAGACCTTGACGCCTTCCGGGGCGGTGCGCCTACCGAAGCCTTCGGTGATTTCTTCCGGCGCGCGTTGCTCGATGGGGATGTCGTCCCCGCGCGGGGTGGCGGGGTCAATGGTGCTGATCGGCGCGGCCACGTAAAACGGGATGCCGTGCGCGCGGCACAGCAGCGCGACGCCGTAGGTGCCGATTTTGTTCGCGGTGTCGCCGTTGGCCGCGATGCGGTCCGCGCCGACGACGGCCAGTTGCACGCGCCCCTCGCGCATGATCTGCGCCGCCATGTTGTCGCAGATGAGCGTCACGTCAATGCCTGCTTGCGCCAGTTCCCATACCGTCAACCGCGCGCCCTGCAGCAAAGGCCGCGTCTCGTCCGCATACACCTGAAACCGCGTGCCCGCCTCATGCGCGCGGTACACGACGGCCAGCGCCGTGCCGTAGCCGCCCGTGGCCAGCGCGCCCGCGTTGCAATGCGTCAGCACGCCGTCGCCGTCGTGGATCAGCGGCGCGCCGCATTCGCCGATGGCGCGCCCGATGGCAAGGTCCTCGTCCAGCATCCGCAACGCCGCCGCTTCCATGCGCGCCGCGAACGCCTCGACTGTTCGCTCGTTCGCGGCCGCGTCGGCCACGGCCTTCATCTCGTCCAGCGACTTGAACAGGTTGACCGCCGTCGGACGCGCCGTGGCCAAGAACGCGGCGGATTCATGCGCAGCCCGAACGGCCCCGGCAACCGTCCGTGGGGCCTTTTCGCGCACACCGACCAGCACGCCGAACGCCGCGCACAATCCGATGGCCGGCGCGCCGCGGACCCGCAGCGCGCGGATCGCCTCGCGCACCGACTCCAGCGTGCGCGGGTTGATCTCGACGCACGCTTCCGGCAGCCGCGTCTGATCCAGCAGAAACAACTCGCCTTCTTCCCAACGCAACGGACTAATGGGCATGGCCGGCGCCTTTCTTGTTTTGCCTTTCGGCCTTGAGCGCGTCGAGTTCGGGCTGCACGATTTTCGCGTAACATTCGGGGCAGACACCGTGCGAAAACGTCGTCGCCGAGTGAGCGGCGATATAACTCTCGATGTCCTGCCAGTAATTGCTGTCGTTGCGCACCCGTTTGCAGTAGGAACAAATCGGCAGCATGCCGCGCAGCGTTTCGATTTCCGCGATCGCCGTTTCGAGTTCGGCGACACGCCGCCGAAGGGCGAGTTCGAGGCCGAGTATCCGCCCCCCCGCGCGGATGCGCGCGCGGAGTTCGTCCTTATCGAACGGCTTTACGATGTATTCGTCCGCCCCGGCTTCGAGACCCTTGACGATGTCTTCGGTGCGATCTTTCGACGTAATCAGGATGATATAGCGGGTTTCGGGGCGCTGCCGGATCATGCGGCATAGCGTCTCGCCGTCCTTGCCGGGCATCATCCAATCCAGCAGCAACAGCGACGGCGCCCCCTCCGTCTGAAGGATATTCCACGCCTCGTCGCCATCGGCGGCGGAAACCGTCTCGTACCCCCACTTGCGCAACAGTTGCAGGAGGATCGTGCGCGAGGTGAGGTCGTCGTCGGCCACCAGCACGCGGCATGCCGGTGTTTCCGGCGGGCTGGTCCCATCGGCCATTTGGATGCCTCCTATTCCATGCCTAGGTATTCGACGCGGTTGCGCCCGGCGCTCTTGGCGCGGTACAGGGCGTCATCGGCCAGGCGAATCAGATTTTCGACGGTGAGGCCGCTGGTATCGCCCGCCGTGGCCACGCCGACACTGATGGTGACCTCTATCGCGTGCGTTTCCCACTGGATCGGCGTTTCAGACACACAGGTCCGCAGGCGCTCGCCGACGGATCGCGCCTCCGCCTCGCCGCATTCGGCCATGACCACCAGAAACTCCTCGCCGCCGAAGCGCCCGACCGCGTCGTAAGGCCGCAACGAGGCCGACAGGCGGCGGCTTACCTCGCGCAGCACTTCATCCCCTCCCAAGTGGCCGTAATGGTCGTTGATCCGCTTGAAGTGATCCAGGTCAACCATAGCGAGGCTGAGGCTCGACCGCTTGCGCTGGGCTCGGGTGAGTTCCTGCCCGACATGATCGAGAATGACGCGGCGGTTCCATGTGGCCGTCAGCGAATCCTGCGTCGCGAGGATGCGCAATTCCTCGCGCGCCGCGATGATGTCCTTTTGCAGCGTGATGATGCGCTCGCCAACCTTGAGCCGTGCAAGCAGTTCCTTTCGCTCGAACGGCTTCGTCACATAATCGTCCGCGCCGGAAGTGAGACCCTCCACGACTTCCTCCGTTTTTCCCTTGGCTGTCAAGAGAATCAGATACCGGGGCACGGTGGGCTCGTGGGCGCGCAATTGCCGGCAGATCTCGACGCCGTCCATTTCGGGCATCATCCAGTCGAGAATGGCGATGTCGGGCGCGCCGGGCATGCGCAGGCGGCTCAACGCCTCGGCGCCGTCGTGGGTCACCTCCACCTCATACCCCGATTTTTGCAACAAGACTTCAAGAACGCGCCGGGAGGTGGCGTCGTCTTCGGCTATCAGCACTTTCATGGGCCGATTATCCTTTCATCCACTCGCTGCGCCGGTATCGGACACGAATCCCAAACGGGACAACTCGGCCCGAAATTCCGCAAAGGCCGGTTCCATTTTTCCGGCTATCGCCAACGTTTCGTCGAACACGCCGGCGCGTACGCCATCCTCTGCCTGCAACGCCAACGCGCGCAGCCGTTCCGCGCCGACGCTGGCCGCCGCGCCCCGTATGGAATGCACTTGCCGGTGCGCCAGGGCTTGATCCTTGTCCTGCAATGCCTGAAGGAATCGGGCCATCTGGTCCGGAAAATCGTTCAGAAACACCTCGACAATCTCTTTTATCAGAGCCTGATCGCCTCCCATCCGGATATCAAGGCCGGCCACGTCGAAGATGGGCGGCCGTTCGTCGCCGGCCTGAACGGGCGCGGAAGCATTGGACGCAAGGGCGCCGGCGGAATGCGCGGCGGCCATTTGGCGATCGATTGCGGCGAACAACTCCTCCGGACGCACGGGTTTGGCCACGTAATCGTCCATGCCCGCGTCGAGACATTTCTCGCGCTGGCCGGTCAGCGCGTGCGCCGTCATGGCGATGATGGGCGTATGGCGGCCCGTGGCCTCTTCCCGTTTCCGGATGACCGCCGTGGCCTCGAACCCGTCCATTTCCGGCATTTCGACGTCCATCAGGATGATGTCGTAGGGGACCGAAGCATACGCGGCCACGGCCTCTTTGCCGTCGGCCACCGCATCGGCCCGGTATCCGCGCTTTTCAAGGATGCGCAACGCCACCTTCTGGTTGGTCACGTTGTCCTCGGCCAACAGAATCCGGATTCGGCGCCGCTCTTCCGACACGAGATGACGTGTAATGATTGGCGCGTCACCGGAAATCGCCGGTTCCGCCCCGCGGTTCAAGACCATGGCCAGACAGTCCCGCAGATGTTCGGTGCGGACGGGTTTCGTCAGAAAGCCGGCAAAGCCGATATTTTTCGAGGCCTTGGCGTCACCACGCTGGCCGCGGGACGTCACCATGATAAGCAGGGTGTTCGCAAGGGCCGGAATGGCCTTGATCGTGCGGCCCAATTCAATGCCGTCCATGTCCGGCATCAGCAAGTCCACCAGCACCGCCGCGTACGGCGCATGGCGCGCGGCGGCCTCCTCCAATTTGGCCAAGGCTTCCTTGCCGCCCGCGGCTTCATCCGGCACGCATCCGTAAGAACGCAGTTGTTCGCGAAACACCAGCCGGTTCGTGGCGTTGTCGTCCACAATCAGGATGCGCTGCCCCGCCAGCGCGCTGTTGTCGCGCACCGGCAGCCGTGTGCCCGCGGGTTGTTTTTCAAGCACGATCGTGAACCAGAAAGTGGATCCTTCCCCTTCCTTGCTTTCGACGCCGATCTTTCCGCCCATGAGTTCCACGAGTTTTTTCGAGATCGCCAGTCCAAGCCCGGTGCCGCCGTATTTGCGCGTGGTGGAGGCATCGAGTTGCGAGAATAACTGGAACAATTTATCCATGCGATCTTGGGGAATGCCGATGCCTGTGTCGGTGACTGCGACGCGCAGGGTAGCCTGCGATTCCGTTTCCGCGACAACCGTTACCCGCACCAAGACTTCGCCCTCCCGGGTAAACTTGATGGCGTTGTTGCAAAGGTTTATCAGGATCTGCCGGATTCGCCCCGGATCCCCCCGTAAAAGCGCCGGCACATCGTGATGGATCAGGCAGGCAAACTCCAAGCCCTTTTCATGGGCCTTGATCGCGAGCATATCCATTGTGTCCTCGATGGTCGCGCGAAGATCGAAATCGAGCGTTTCGAGATCGAGCCGGCCCGCCTCGACCTTTGAAAAGTCCAAGATGTCGTTGATCAGGGCCAGCAGCGAGTCGGCGGCGCTGCGCACGATTTCGAGGAATTCGCGCTGTTCCGCGTCGAGTTTCGTGTCAAGCAGCAAGCCCGTCATGCCGATGATGGCGTTCATCGGCGTGCGGATTTCGTGGCTCATGGTGGCCAGAAACTGGCTCTTGGCGCGGTTGGCCATGTCGGCATCGAACGCGAGCCGGTTCGCGCGTTCGATCGCGGCTTCCAGATCCTTGTTGGCCGCTTCCGCGTCGTTTTTGGCCTTGCGGAGTTCCTCTTCGGCCTGTTTCCGTTCGGTGATGTCTTCGGCAAAGACGAAAAAGGCCGCCTCGGCGATCGTGGAGTGCCGACGCGACACCACGACCAGATGGGCCGGAAACTGTATTCCATCCCTGCGCCGCATGACGGTTTCCCGGTCGTGTATGCCAAGGGCCGCGGCATCCTCCATGACTTGATTCGCCTCTTCGCGGGAGGACAACAAATCGCGCAGATTTAGGCGCCCCACGGCCTCTTCCGCCGTGTATCCAAACATGATTTCGGAATACCGGTTCCACAGCGTGAACCGGCCCTCCGAATCCATTACGGCAAGGTGCAGCGGCACATGATTGGCAAACGCGCGGTATCGTTCCTCGCTCTCGGTCAGTGTCCGCAGGATCTGCAAGCGCTCTTCCTCGATGCCGATGGCCGATGCGACAATTCCGAGGGTACTGATTTCCATTTCGCCGGGTTCGAAATCCCGCCGGTACAGCGCGCACAGCGAGCCCACCGCCCGGCCGCCGCACTTCACCGCCTTGCCGACGTAGGTTTGCAGGCCGTAGCGCCGGATGCTGGTTTCGTGCTCCGCATAGGGGGTTTCCGGCAGATTGCGCAACACGACGACCTCTTCCCTGTTGTCCCGGATCACATCGCTGCAGATATGCCCGTCGGAATCGTTGAATTGGAAATCCTCCGGAAGATTCCATTGGCACATGGAACACAGACGACCGTCTTCCAAGTGGTTATACATGGCGCACGAGGCGTCCATCAGTTCCCCGCACAGCGCCGTGAGACGGGCGATATTTTCCTGCGCATCGCTTCCCAAGTCTAAAAAACACGCGTTGATTTTCGCCAGCCGTTCCTCGGTCCGGCGCCGCTCCGTGATGTCGCGCACATCGGCCAGCAGGACACGACGACCACCAATGTGGATCGCCTTGAGCGACACTTCGACATCCAGCAGCGATCCATCCTTGCGGCAATGCCGCCAGTAGAAGACCTGCGGTTCGCCGTTTCGGGCCGCATCCACCCGTTCACGCGCCAAACCGGCGGAAAGACGCCCGTCCGGCTGGGTGGGCGGGGAAAATTCAAGCAGCGAATGACCCACGATGTCGTCCCGCGAACAGGCCAGCATCCGGCAAAACTGCTCGTTGCATTCCAGAATGGCGTCGTTCATCAACAGCACCCCGTCCGCGGAACTTGCGAAAAGGGTATGGTATTTTTCCTCGCTGGCGCGCAGGGCCGCCTCGGCTTCATGGCGCTGGGTCGCGTCGTTCGCGATGCAGACTATGCGGCGGACGTGGGCATCGTGATCCACGACCGGATTGAGCGAAATTTCCCACACCACCCGTGCGCCGTTGTCCGCGCGTTCGCATTCGGCATCGAAGAAGGCCGGGCGTCCGGTCTGCGCCCGTTCCAGGGCCGCATGCGCCTGCTCGCGGATGGAATCGGGCCAAAGCGACAGAAAATACCGCCCGGTGAAATCCTCGTCGCGCCAGCCCATTTTCGACATCATTGCGTCGTTGATGCGGGCGATTCGGCTGTCCTGATCCAGCAGCAGGATACCGTTGGGAGAACCGTCCACCAGCGTCCGGTGAACCCGTTCTGAAGCGGCGGTCCGCAAGGTGACATCGCGCGAATATTGCGCGGCCAGAATGTAACTTACCGTCAACAATAAGAACAAAAGTGTAATGATGATGCCGTTTGCACGCTGCCGGACGACCTCGCGTTCCCACGCCGCGCTGGAAATGTCCATGCCGAACACGGCGGCGACACGTCCGGTATCCGGGGTCCGCATCGGCACGATGGCGGAAACCCACGAACCCCAGCGATCGGCAACGGGACCCTCCACGAAACCGGTCCCTCCGTCGAAAAGCGCCTCGAGTTCGGGCGTGGCCTCGTCGTACACGTCGCCGGGTCGGCTCGCGCTTTCCGGGTCGAAGGATCGCTGCGGCTGTGCATCCATGAGAAAGACAATCTGCCCGCCGCGCCGCGCCATGACGTAGGCAAACCGCACATCCGGTTGCTGATCGCACACGCTCGAAAGCAATTGTTTCTTTTTACGATATGTCCCCTCGTTTTCTTCTTCCGGCACGCCTTCAAGGGCGGCTACCCATTCGGGATCCAGCATGGCCGCGATGGCCTCCGCGCGGGCCAGAAATTCGCGCCGGTTGTTCGCGTCCGCCCGATGGCCCGCCAGATTCGTCAACGCCCATCCGCACACCATGATGACCATGACAATCGCAGCCAAGATCAACGGTTGAAATCCACGCACCGCCGCAAGTCCGGTTCCGGCCGTCGCTTCCTCGTGCCGGCGCTCCGAATACATCCACATCGCCGCCGCGATACCCACCGCGCACAAGGCGCGCAGTAATTGCACCGGAAAACCCAGCCCGTCGAGGAATGTCGTCTGGTTGATAGCGGATGCGGGGAAAAACGGGGCCTCCGCAACTATCAGGCCCGCGAAGATCGCATAGGCCGCCATGAAAACGCCCGCGGTCCACAGATGCCGCGAATGGTCGCGTGTTTGCCGTCCCTGGTACAGGAAATATGCCGCGGCCCAGATCCCGCCCACGAATCCCAACACGTACCGGCATGAGGCGTTGAGGCCCGCAAACCCCGCCGCGCCGCCCGCCAAGGCGCCGCAAATCAGGAGAAGATAAATCCAGCGTCCGGGAACGCGGCGTCCCAGGGAGGCCATCCCGGTCCGTCCGAATTCGATCAGGGCCGCAAACGATAAGGCCATCCAAGCCAGGCGGTAGGCGCCAAAGACCGGGTTGTCCCCGAACTCGACCGCCAGCAAGTCGCCCCATTCATTGAGGCCGTGAATCAGACCGAAGACTCCCAGCCATCCCCAGGGCTGGCGGCGCCCCTCGCGCCAAATGAGGACAAAACACACGGCGGCCAGCAGGACAAACGCCATTCCGTACAGAAAGAACACATAGTCCATTTCCGTTTTCCAGGAAAGCGCAAGCGTCATCGTTCGTATTCTCCCAACCGACTGCCGCAACGACGAAAATCAATCGCCACGCCTCGCCGTTACATCCCAAATCATAAGTAACGCCGTCCGGAAAATCCATCGGCGCAAAACGGGCTCGCAACGGCTCCGCCGCTTTCGCGCCTTTCACGAAGCGGACTCGACCAACTTCATCAAATTGTTCCGAACGCGTAACACCGAATTCCGATTCGGCACAAGCATTGCCAACCCGGCCGAATTGGAATTCGGCGTTATGTATACGATTTCAAACGCGGGCCTTGATCCGGTGGCGGTAATAATCGAATACCACGGCCGCCACGATGACGCCGCCCGTCACAATCCGTTTCGTGGATTCCTGGGCGCCGAGCGTAAACAGGCCGGCCCCCAGCACGGCGATAATCAGCACGCCGAAAAACGACTTGACGACGGAGCCGCGGCCTCCCATGAGGCTCGTGCCGCCGATGACAGCGGCCGCAATGGCCTGGAGTTCGAATCCACTGCCGGCGTTGGGATCGGCGGCGCCGAGCCGGGCGCACTGAATCGCGCCCGCGGCCGCCGCCAGCATACCGCTCAACGCAAAAACGGTTATTGTAATGGCCGGCACGCGGATGCCCGACAAGCGGGCGGCCTCGGCATTGGCGCCCACCGCCAGGGCATGACGTCCGAACAGGGTATGGCTCAACGCCGCCTGGCCGGCAAGGACAACCGCAACGGCCGCGAAAAAGGGCAGGGACAACCCAAACACGTGCGCCTCGGCCAGCCGTTCGACGGGGCGTCCGATATATTGGGTTTGCGAACGCGTGAGCAGATAGGCGGCGCCGCGCGCGATTTCGAGCATGCCAAGCGTCACGATAAAGGACGGCAGCCGCCATGCGACGCTCACGATCCCGTTGGCGGCCCCGCAAACAAGACCCGTCGCAAGGCATGCCACGAAAGCCAGCGGCAGCGGCCAATGGAATTGCACCAGGCAAATTCCAAGCACCGCGCCACTCGCCGCAAGCACGGAACCGACCGACAGATCGATCCCGCCGATGATCAGCACAAAGGTCATGCCCACCGCCACGATCATCATCTCGGGGATCTGATTGGCGATGTTGCGAAACGTGCCGGCCGACATGAAATGATTCGTCGAAAGGCCGAAAAAACCTATCAACACAGCCAGCGCCAGCCCAAGTCCCACATAGTCGGCCAGCCAGCGGTAGCGCGTCATGGATGAAGCGTCTCGGCGGTTATCAGGTCCACGGGCGTTTCGCGATCCGCGGGCGCACCCTTCCGGGCGAGCATTTCAAGAGCGTATTCAATCCCGAAGACGGCCAATTGATCCGCGTGTTGATCGGCGGTGGCGACGACTTTGCCCTGCCTGACCAGATCATGAACGGCCGAAATATTGTCGAAACCCGCCACGATTACCGAATCCGCCTTGTTCGCGGCTTTTAGCGCGGCCACGGCGCCCAGCGCCATGCTGTCGTTCGCGCAAAGGATCGCCTTCAGTTCCGGATGTTCCATGATCATCGCCGACACGGCCCGGTTGGCCGTTTCCATCTCCCAGCCCGCGCTCTGGCTCGCCACAATCTTCATGCCGGCCGCCGCCATGGCCTCCTCGAAACCGAGTTTGCGCTGAATCGCGTTGAAGGCCGTCGGCACACCCTCGACGATCGCGACCGAATCGCCCGGCTGCAACCGCTTGGCCGTATATTCGCCGACCATCCGCGCGCCCTTGCGATTATCCGGTCCCACAAACGGTATCTTGATGCCCTTGTCGGCAAGGACTCCGTCGTCGAACTTGTTGTCTATGTTCACGACGACAATGCCGGCATCCAGCGCCTTCTTGCACGCCGCGATAAGCGCCTTCGAATCCGCGGGGGCGATGACGATCGCATCCACGCGCTGGGCAATCATCTGCTCGACCAACTGCGTTTGCCGGCCCACGTCCAGTTCATCCTTGATCCCGTTCGCGAGCAGTTCATACCGATCCGCATGCGCGGCCTGGTGCATGCGTGCGCCTTTTTCCATGGTCAGAAAAAATTCATTGGCCAAGGACTTCATGATCAGCGCAATGCGGGGCTTTGCCGTCTGCGACGGCGGCTGCGCCGAGGGGCCGCACCCGCACAACGCGAACGCGGTCGAGGCCGCCATAACGAACAACATCCTCATGCTTTCCATCCCTCCGTGATTTCAGCGTAAGCATGCACCAGCCGCGCTTCGCTGTCAACTCCGCACGGGAAATCGTCCCGCCGGTTTCCGGCATATCCCGCGGGCTGGATGGTATTGTCAGAGGCATGGTTTATTGTGTCCGGGCTCAGTACCCGTCCGTGCCAAACGAGGAGGTCATCGCTATCCGGCCGGTTTTGGTGTAGGATAACGCGAGGCGGATTGGAGGATATGCAATGAGTCGCCTGATGGCCATGCGATGTGTTGGGTTCGCGGTATGTATGGGATTTGCCGCGGCATTCTGCGGATGCGATCCGCGGCCGGCGCCCAAGGCGGCGTTGCGGGTGGCGATCGCACCCGCCGGCGCGATCGCGGACGGGGCCGAATGGCAAATCGAGTACGGCGAATGGCGGGCGGGCGGCGCGACGGTAACGGAACTCGCCCCGGGCGCTTGCACGATTCGTTTCCGCGATGTCGCGCATTGGACGGCCCCGCCGGCCCGAACGCTGACCTTGCAGGGCGGAAAAACAACGGAATACACCGCCGTCTACGAACCGTATGCCGGCACGGGAGGGCTTACCCAGGAAGAATTGGACGATCTGCACGCACAGGCGGTCGCGAACGGCTGGACGTTCACGATGGGATTCAATTCGGCCACGGATCGCCCGCTGGACGCCATCACCGGAGACCTCGACGGCGAGTTTCCGGCGAGCGCGCGAAAAGACATGGCCGCCGAAAAAGAAGAACCCGACACCACCCCAATCCCGGAGGCGTTCGACTGGCGCGAGCGGGGCGGCGTCACGCCGGTGAAAAATACGCGGGACTGCGCGGCCAGTTGGGCTTTTGCGACAAACGCGGTCATGGAATCCATCATCAAGGTTCTTGACCGGGAAACGGCGGATCTGTCCGAACAATATCTCATCAGCGCAAACACGGAAGGGTGGACCTGTCCGACGGGCGGCAACCGGGCCTTCGGTTTCTATGTCGGCCAAGACACGCAATGCGACAAAATAGGCGCGATTCTCGAGGAAGATTTTCCGTATCAATCCGCCGACGTGGAACCGGATTGCCCATACAACCCCCGGTACCGCCTGCGGTCGTGGGGATACGTGGACGGCGAATTTCCCTCGGCAACCCGCATCAAGCAGGCCATTATGACCTACGGCCCCGTCTATGTCTCGGTCACGGCCGATCGCGCGTTTCAGGCGTATACCGGCGGCATCTACAACAACCACGTGGACGGCGTGACGAATCTCGCTGCGGTCCTGGTGGGATGGGACGACCGCCAAGGGGCGGCGGGCGTGTGGATTTTACGCAACGCATGGGGCAACGGATGGGGCGAAGACGACGGGTACATGCGGATCGAATACGGCTGCTCGAACGTGGGACGCTGGGCCGCCTACGCCCACTACACCCGCCAGCGCGCGCCGGTGTTGACGGGCTTCACCATCGCCGGCGGACAGGTCGTGACGGAAAGCCGCACGGTCGCACTCAACCCCTACTGGAAGGGTTCGCGACCCAAGTCATATCTAGCCAGCGAATTGCCGAATTTTTCGGACGCCTCCTGGAAAACCTTCAGCAACGCGATCACGTTCACGCTTTCATCCGGCAACGTAACCAAAATGGTTTATCTGAAACTGCGCAACGACATCGGCGACTCGAACGTGATGCGGGACTCGATCATCCTCGACGAACCCGCGGGCGAAGGCGAGGGCGAGGGCGAAGGCGAGGGCGAAAATCCCAACGAGGCCGAATTCGCGGGCATCCGTTTCATCTGGTGCCCCTCGGGATCGTTCTACATGGGCAGCCGGACCGAAACCGACACGGAATCGCCCAGGCACCGCGTAACGCTCTCGCAGGGATTCTGGTTGTCGAAATACGAAATCACCCAAAGCCAATACACCGCCATCGTCTCCCCGAACCCGTCGGCGTTCCCCGGCGGCAGCCTGCCCGTGGATTCGGTGTCGTGGCAGGATGTAAACGCTTATCTCGACGCGCTCAACACGCGGTATCCCGGCTATAATTTCCGTCTGCCGACCGAGGCGGAATGGGAATACGCCTGCCGGGCCGGCAGCACCACGGCGTATTCCTTCGGGGACTCAAGTTCATCCCTGTCCGGCTACGCATGGTTCGGCGACAACAGCGGGGCCCAAACGCACTTCGTCGGAAAGAAAAAACCGAATCCGTGGGGATTCTACGACATGCATGGAAACGTCGAGGAATGGGTGCAAGACTGGTATGCCGCCTATGCATCGGCAAACCAGACCGATCCCCTGGGCCCGCTGGCGGCATCTTTACGGGTACGGCGCGGCGGATCGTGGCAGGCGACAGCGGACGAATGCACATCGGCTCGCCGCCGCATCGGCGATCCCGGCGCGCGAACCAATACCGCCGGATTCCGCATCGCGCGCGACTGACGCCATGCCGGCCGCGCGGCCTTTACCGCTTGCGGACGAGGATGTTGCGATACCAGACCTCGCCCCCGTGATCCTGAAGCGCCAGCACGCCCTCGAGCGGAAGGTCGTTGTAGGCAATCGAAAACTTGCCAAGCGGGGTGGTCATCTTCGCGAAATCCGCCTGGACGACCTTCCATCCGTTCATGACGACAGTGACTTCTTTGTCGTAGACGGTGATATCGAACGAGTTCCACTCGCCCGCGGGCCGCGACATGTTGAACATCGGCGTCACGACATCGTAAATCGCGCCGCATCCGTTCTTGCCGGGCGGCTTGCCGAAATCGTCCAGCACCTGCACCTCGAACCCGCGCGAAACCGGATCGTTCGGGCGCGATCGCAAGAACACGCCGCTGTTGGCGCCCCGCGCGACTTTGAACTCGACGTGCAGATCGAAATTCCGGAACGGCTCCGGTGTGTAGCCAACATAACGCAGGGGATACAGCGTACGCCCAAAAATATGAAGCGTCCCGTCCTTCAATTCAAAGATGTCCTTGCCGTCGGTGATGTTCTTCCAGCCGCTCGCATGATCCGCGTCGAGCAGATCGATCCAGCCCTCGCCCTGCGGTCGCGGCGTCGGCTCGCCCACGGGCACGGGGCCCTTCGTCCGCCATGGCCGCCACACCGCCACGCCGGCCGCGCCGAATACCACAGCCGCCAGCAATAAAACGATAATCTTTTTGGTCATCCCACGTTCCTCCCGCTTTACATCGTACCACAGCGGTGAACGATACGAAAAACATGGACCATTTTCATAGTATACGGTTCATGCGCCGGAAAGAATCTTTTGACGCCTTGAAAAATTCGATTCTGATTCCGGCTTGTCGGGCCCGCGCGCAAGATGCGGCCGGGCGCGTTTTATACCGAGCCGGCCGCGGTTCAGTAGAAACGGCATGATCGCCACGCGCTTGATGTTTGGGAGGGCGTGCCGCCTCGCGCGCCGCTTCGTGCTGACCTGTCACATAAGGGTTCTTTGCATGAATGCCGGTCAGTGAGGACGTCGCCCCCGTTACGCGCCGATCATGGGTCAGGCATGCCCTTTTGACGCCGGAAACCGCGATGCCGTATACTTCCCGATGAGAGCAGTGCGACTCGCGCACGGACGGTCCGCAATTCACAGCAAGTTCTTCGCATTCGACGCGGTGAAAGACCGTCCCCGCAAGGTCCAGCCGCTTCCCACGCGACTTCATGGGCGGGTAGCTCAGGTGGTAGAGCATCGGACTTTTAATCCGGTGGCCGCGGGTTCGAGTCCCGCCCCGCCTACCATTAACCGCAATGGTTCACCGTAGATGAAAACTCAGGCTGCTTCATGTGGTCTAATTAGTTGAATAGGCAAACATTAGACGATCACAAAAGAGCAGTTTGATGAAAACAGAGTGTACACCGGAACAGTTGGAATTCCAAACCCGGGGGGGCGGAAAGTACAGGGGGCGTTGACGGGGGCCCCATCCGTTCGGATGGCGGGGTGCTGCTTTTGCGGGAGGCGGATCTGCGACTGGGCGTCACCGAACGATTGGCCGGTTGTTTCACGGATTACCATCGTAAGGAATTCATTGAACACGACGTCTTGGCGTTGTTGCGGCAGAAAATTTATGCCGTGGCGCTTGGGTACGCGGGCCGGAACAATCACGACGAAAACTCGCCTTGAATCCGCTGTTGGCGCTGGCCGGCCACGCGCGTCATCGTGCGGGGCGATTCGGGATTCGCGCGCGACCATCTGATGACGCGGCGCGAAGGCCACAACGTATATTTCCTGTCATGATTCACTTCGCGAGCGCCTGCCCTTGCCAGGACGCTTTCGGGTAGGCGCTCCGGAATCTCGGCGCGTACCCGTTGCGCTGTTGACCGGCAGCCCGGCATCCCCGACGGGCGTCATTCACGCAAACGACGCCACGGGGAAAGGAGGAGGTGTGTTTACCCGTCAGACGCATCGCCCATCTGACACCCAACACCCCCCAAAAACGCCCCACAATCGGCTCATCCGCCCCACGAAATCCTCACTCGTTCCGGCCAGTCAAGACCGGTGAACAATCCGGGGGGAATAGTATTCAAGGATTCAATTACGATGACGAGCACGAAGAGAAACTTTTGTGGGTGCTACACCGTTCAGTATTCTTAATCTGGACGAGAGGCGTGGGCGCGGCAGTCTTGCAGGGCTTTGACGTGGGCCACAACGGACGCACCCAAGGCTTCGAGGTGATATCCTCCTTCGAGAATGGAAACTATTCTCCCATCCGCCAGTTCCGCGATGCGCCGTGTCATGTGCGCGAAGGTTTCCGCTTCGAGGTTCTGTCCACCCAGCGGATCGAGGTGGTGGGTGTCGAATCCCGCGGAAACGAGCAGGAACTCCGGTTCGAATCGCGCAAGGGCGGGAACGGCCTTCTCGTCAAGCGCGGCAAGCCACTCCTCCGTTCCGCAGCCGCGCGGCATTTGAATATTGAGGGTTGTGTTTTCCGCGCCGCGTTCAAATGGCCATCCGGTGCCGGGATAATGCGGATGCTGATGCAGGCTGACGAACAGGACGGCGGGATCGTCGAAGAAGGCCTGTTGTGTGCCGTTTCCGTGATGGACGTCCCAGTCCAAAATGGCGATGCGCCTCAAGCCGATTTTGGCCTGAAGCCAACGCGCGGCTATGGCGATATTGTTGAATAGACAAAATCCCATGGCGCGGTCGCGTTCGGCATGATGGCCCGGCGGCCGCACGGCGCAAAACACGTTGTCGAAGGCGCCGTCAATCACCGCCCGGCAAGCCGAAATCGCCCCGCCCGCCGCTAGCAAGGCCGCCCGCCACGAAAGAGGTCCCATCGGCGTGTCCGGGTTTGGATAGTCGAGGCCCCGAAGGCACGTTTCGCGGATCTCTTCAAGATGGTCCCACGAATGGACACGGAGAATGTCCTCTTCCGAGGCCGGTTCAATGGGCACGCGCGGCAACACAAGGCCCGCCTCCTCGAAGGCTTGGATGATGGCCTTGAGCCGCGCCGGTCGCTCCGGATGATTCGGCCCCGTGTCGTGTAAAATCATTTCCTCGTCGAAAACCAATCCTGTTCGCGCCATGTGTCCTCCAACAGCCCGCGGCCAATCCCGCGGCTTCGCGAATATCTACTCCCGTCAGTATGTGTTGTTTTCACCGGGCCGCGCATAAGGTCCATGTCCCGTATTGCAGCCGTTCATCACCGCCTTCCAGCACAAGCATCGCGCTGGTGTCGGCATGAAGCCTGCAATAGGCGGCCACTTCTTCGGGTTTCATCACAAAGAACGCCGTTGACAGCGCATCGGCCGTCGTCGCCGACGGATGCAACGCCCAGACCGCGCGCTTGCCCGGCGCGGGGCGCCCCGTGCGGGGATCCATGATATGGCGTCCGCGCACCTGCACGCCGGAACCGCTCAACGATTGGCCACGCAGCAGCAGGCGGTACGGGGCGGCGGTTTCCTCGCCCACGCCGCCAACGCCGACGGGCCATCCGTCCTGTCCCGGCTGGCGGCCGTATCCGTACACGCTACTGTCGCCGGCATTAATCAGTCCGGATCCGATGTCCCATTCTTTTAAAATTTCGGCGGCCCGATCAATGGCGTATCCCTTTCCAATCCCGCCAAGATCCACTTGAATCCCGGCCGCATGTACGCGCACACGCCGTTCCTGCATGTCCACTTCAATCAGGCGCATGCCCGTCCGAGCGCGCGCCGCGGCCCATTCCGCATCCGAAGGTGTTCGCGGAGACCGATCCGGATTGCGCCAGCAGGCCAACAGGGGACCTATTGTCACATCGAATGCGCCGCCGGTGTCCGCATGGGCTCTCTCGGCCGCCTTGAGGCATTCGATGGCATGTTCGCCGACGCGTGCCCATACCCCCGGCGCAAGATTGTTGATCTGGGCAACGTCGCTCGTCGCCACGAACCGGCTGATCTCGCGTTCGATGCGGTCCACTTCTTCAAACGCGGCCTGCGCCGCTTGACCGGCGTAAATGGCGTCGTCGTAGGCCACAAGGATTTCCCAAGGTGACGCCATGGCCTGATGCGAAAAACGATGCACGGTATCACTCACGCATTTCGACTCCCCGGGCGCCTACGGGCCCGATAGTTGTTCCTTCATGAACGCGTCCCACAGATCCTGGCGGATGTATGCGGCGATCAGGACTTCCGGACGCAATCCGTACAGTTCCGTCAGATATTTGCCTTTCAGCCGGCCTTCCACGATTTCCTGATTTTCGGCGGACGTGATGACAATGGCGGCATCGGGATCGTCAACCGGCCCGGGCCAGTACCCGACCCGATCAAATGCGCGAAGGTACCACGGCAGCGGCCACGAATCCAGCGTCAAAACCTTGATCAGGAGATGCCGTCCTTCCGGGGCGACACGCGCGATATCCTCGCACCGTTCGACAAGGCGGAGGAGGTTCCGCGACGTGTGGCCGTAAACGTACGGATTGCGCGGATCGGCGTCGAACGTGAAACAGGCCCGCTGCGCCTGCGCGCCCAATTGGCACGCGGCCAGCGCCAGCGCCGCCGCCACCGCACCCCTCAACGCGACATGCGGCATGGCGCGCACGAGTCCCGCCGCCCCGATTCCCGCCAGCGCGATCATCCCGTGCAGAAATCCCAGCAGGCACCACGGCGTCTTGTAGGGAATCGCCGAGTAGACCGCCGCCAACAGCACCGTGTACGCCGCAATGAATCGCCGGAGCCGCGCATCCGGAGAGGAATCGTTCGGCCGCCGCCACGCCATGACGCCGCCGACCGCCGCCAATCCGAGGATCAGTCCTTCGCTCCACCAGGGGCCGGGACCGTATTTCGTATAAGCCAGCATTTTCAGGTAATAGTGCCACGGCTGATCGTGAAGCCGGACTTCCGCGGTGCGGTTCATGTAATGGAAATGCGTCACCAGCAAATCCAGCGCCCCCCGCGGATTTGTCCAGAATCCCGAAATGACGGTTTCGGCCACCACGAACGCGGCCAGCGCGGCCCATGCGACATGCCGCCACGACAAATCCGCCAGCCACGCCCGCGCCAGCGCCGCCTTTGGCCGCTCAAGCAGGGCCACGACGGCCAGCCCGCCGCCCATGGCCGCCCATGCCAGGATGCACGTTTCCTTCGTCGCCGCCATCAGGCCGGCGCACACGCCCGCGCACAGCGCCCAAGCCGGACGGCGCGACAGCGCGTACCGCCAACCCGACACGATCAATCCCGCCCCAAAGAACACGAAGGGCACTTCTTGAATATAATAACGGCTGTAAAAAACCATGGCCGGCGAAAGGGCCGTCAAAGCGGCGGCCGCCAGCGCCGCCCCACGCCCGATGCCGTTCGCCAGGCCCGCAAACAGCAGAATCAATCCCACGCCGAAGATCACGGGAACGACACGGAACATCCATTCGCTTGCCCCCGCCAAAGTTCGCGCGCCGCCTGCCCAAAGGAAGGGCAATGCCGCATAGTAGATGGTGGGTCCGTGATATTCGTGGGGATCGTAAACGTACCGGCCCGTTTCGAGCAGTTCGCCGGCTTTCGCCGTATGCACTGCCTCGTCCGTGTGCATCGGACGCTGATCCAGCCGGTACAGACGAAACGCCAGCGCGCCCGCGGCAATCAGGGCCAGCACACAGGTAAACCACACCGAATTTTTTGCGATGAACATGCTTTATGATACGTTACCAGGCCGTCCGAGACAAGGCATTTACTGCAAACTATGGCTGCAAGGCCTTGATCTGTCGAAGGATTTCGGCATCGTCGGGACGCAGGCGAAGGGCCTCATGAAAATGCGCCAAGGCCTCCGGAGCGCGTCCAAGGCGTACCAGCGCAAGACCGAGGGCGTAATGGGCGCCGGCATCGTCCGGATTGATAGCCAGCACGGCGGCAAATTCGCCGGCCGCCGCTTGAAAGTCACCCTTGCGCAACAACACGTTCGCCAAGTTGAAATGCGCATCGGCGGAATGGGGCCGTAGCGCCAGCGCCGCGCGCAATTCCCCGTCGGCTTCGTCGAACCGCCCCTGTTCCGCGAGCGCAATGCCGCGATTGACGCGCAGTTTCGCCAGACGGTCCATCTCTTGATTGGCGCGCGGGTCTTCCGGGTTGATTTCAAGCGATCGGCGAAACCAGCGCTCGGCATCGTCGAATTGTTCCTTTCGCACGGCGACGATTCCAAGATTCGTAATCGCGTCGAGGTCCGTTTCATCCAACGCCAGCGCCCGTGCGTAGCAGGCCGCCGCCTTGTCCCATTCGCCGCGCGCGAGCCACGCGTTGCCGAGGTTGTATTCCGCGCGCCCGTTCGATCCGGCGGCGCGAATCGCCTGTTCCCACAGGGAAACGCTGTCGCGCCATGTCCGCGCCTGGGCCAATCCCAACACGGCGCAGACAAACACCACGGCCGCTCCGGTTCCCAGCGCAACCGCGCGCCTCGGCGCATGAGCCAGCGGCCAGGCCGTCATCATCAGAATGCCGATCAGTGGAAGGTACATATACCGGTCCGCCATGCAATGTCCGCCGATCTGAATCGCCCCGCTGGCCGGCGCCAACGCGGTTGCAAACCAAAGCCAGCCGACCAGCATGTACGGATGCCGGGAACGCAGCGCAAAGGCCAGCCCGGTGACGGCCGCCAATCCCCCCATGCACAAGAACAACCAGTACGGCGATATCGGCGACGAGGGAAACGGGTAGTAAACGGCGAGGTCCACCGGCCAAAAAGTCTTGTGAAGATACCGGACGTACGCGATCGGCACATACAGGAGACGGTTCCATGCCGATTCCGTTTGTTCTGTTTTGAGCGACATGGCCACCGCACTGAAACACAACGACAGGATCAGGAGCGGGAGTTTTTCCAGCACCGGCAGCCATCCCTTTTTCCGTCCCAGCGGCCAGTAATCCATGAACAGCAACAGCAACGGCAGGGTCACCAGCATGGATTTCGACATCAGGCTCAACAACATGCACGCCGCGACGCCCGCATAAGCGCCGGGGGAAGGCCGTCGGACATAGGCCAAATACACGCGCACGGCCAACAGACCAAAGAAACCGCCCAGCAGATCCTTGCGTTCCGAAATCCACGCCACCGACTCGACATGCAGGGGATGCACCGCAAAAAGCGCCGCCAGCAGCCACGCCGCGGCCGTTGTGCGGGCCTTTCCGGCGGCGGCTGTCCGAAAAAGGCCAAACACCAGAAACGAGTTCAGCACGTGCAGCGCCAGATTGACCAGGTGGGGGCCGCGTGGATTCAGTCCGAAAAAGTGATGATCGACCGCGTGGGAAAGCCACGTCAGCGGATGCCAGTTGTTGAAATAAACGGTCGTAAAGGCCCAGCGCACGGTTTGAAACGACAGCGGGGCGCGCACTTGGGTGTTGGCCGTGTAGTAGAAATCGTCGTCGTAATTGACAAAATCCGCCTGAAACACCGGTGAAAACACCGCAACCGTCAACACCGCAAGCAGTGGATATATCCATTTTTCCGTGTTGATCAAAAAACGTCTTTTCATGACCTTTTCGCGCCGGGCTCGGGCATTGCGCCGTTTCCGTCATGACCAGTGTAGCAAATCCAAAGACGATCCAGCCGCATCGTTGGTCAAGGGCATGATTTCCTCGTTCGCAACGTCCACGCGCAGCGCATGGATCTTGTGAATGAAGAAATCCAATCAGACAACGCGAGAAACGATGCCAGCGGGCGAAAAGGGAAACGGGTTTGCTTTGCGCTGTTGTGTGGAAGGATGCCGCGTGCTACAATCGGACCGTCGCGCTTCCCCGCAATTCACTGAAAAAGGGAGCCGGACAAACACCAAGGACAAACGCACATGGTATTAAGCAAGTACATCGCGAAGAACTGCATAGTGACTGAAATCGCCGCCGCAAACAAATCGGATGCCATCAAGGAATTGACGCATCTGCTGTTCGAGAAGAAAAAGATGAAAGGCATGGGGGAAGCGCTCGACCAAGTGGTCGCACGGGAGGTGACGGAGAGCACGGGCATTGGGCGCGGGATTGCGGTGCCGCATGCCCGGGTGACGGGCATCAAGCAACTCGTGTGCGCGGTGGGGCGCGTGCCGGCCGGCCTCGAATTCATGTCCGTGGACCGCAAGCCGGTTCAACTTATCTTTCTCATCTTCTATCCCCCGGCGCAGCAGACGACCTATCTGAATTTTGTGGCCACCGTCATCAAAGTCTTGAGAGATCCGAAAAATATGGCCGCCATGATGGCGGCGAAAACAGCGGACGACATGTGCGACATTCTCGAAACGGCCTCGAAGTCGCTAAACGACAATCCCGAATCGGCCTCGGCCAAACTGGACGCGGATCCGGCCATTGCGCACACGCCCGACGCGCACGCCGATCTTGTTTTGCTGGCGCGAATGCAGTTGTACGGGGAAATGCTGGCCACGGCGAAAACGGGCAAGAGTGAATTGAAACAACGGATTGACAAGATCCGATCGCTGGTGGATCCGCGCCTCCTGCGCCATTACGATCGACTGATGAAAAGCCAGCCGCCCGCCCTAGTGCCCGTCGAGGGCGACACATGCCAAGGGTGTTTCATGCGGCTTCCGTCGAAGTTCGCGCAACAGGTGCGCCAGGATTCCGCGCACATCCATACCTGCGCGAATTGCAGCCGCTTTATCTACGTGCTCTGATCGTCGGTTTGGCCGTTGGCGCACAGGCGGCCCGCATGCGAAACGAAGGTTGTTCATGCTGAAAGATGCCCCGGAGATGGGAGGAAATCCGCGTGATTCGGGACAACGTCGAATGTGAAACGCTGGCGGAACGAATCGGCCTGTTCGAGGGATTGAGCGCCGAGGATGTGGCTGGGATTCTGGCCCGCGGGATGACCATCCGGGTCGGCAAGGGCGAAACTGTGTTCCACAAGGGATCCTATGGCAGTCAGCTGTATGTGATCCTGTCGGGCCGTTTTGCGGTTCGCGACGGAGACAAGACGATTGCGATGCTGCGGACGGGCGACACGTTCGGGGAAATGTCCGTTATCAACCGGGAACCGCGCAGCGCCAGCGTCGAGGCGATCGACGACAGCCGCCTGTTTGTCCTAACCGAAACGACGTTCAAGCACCTGCTGACGAAACGCATATCCGTCCAGATACTCTTGAACATTGTGCGTATTTTGAGCCGGCGACTCCGCGAAGCAAACAAACGTATTGCGCCCGAAAACATGCCGGACGGCGGCGCCGAACACGCCCCGGGAAAAAAACTGAAAAAGACCCCTTCGTCATGAAGGGCCGTTGGGGGCCCGGTTTATTCCATCACGAGGCGGAAACCGATCACGCTGTCGCGCTTATCCATTCCGTCACGCTGGCGGGCGGCGGCACGGCATTGCGGTGCATCGTGGTACCAACTTCCCCCGCGATACACGCGGTTGGAACCCGTTTCCGGTCCCATCGGATCCGTAACGGTTCCGCCTTCATAGGGGTATTCGCCGTAGCGGTCGCTCACCCACTCGGCGACATTGCCGTGCATGTCGTACAGGCCCCAAGCATTGGGGTTCTTGCGCCCGACGACATGGGTTTTGCCCTCCGCGTTTTCCTTGAACCACGCAAAGTCCGGCAATTGCGCGGCGTTGTCGCCGAAACCGTACTCGCGCTCGCTGCCCGCGCGGCACGCGTATTCCCATTCGGCTTCCGTCGGCAGGCGGAATATCTTGTCCGGATACCGGCGGTTCAACTCGCCGATAAACGACACGACTTCTTTCCACGAGACGTTTTCGACCGGCAGCCGCGGATCGCCCGTGAAACGCGACGGATTCTTGCCCATGATCCCCTGCCATAAATCCTGTGTGATCTCGTATCGCGACAACCAGAAACCTTTCGATATCTTTACGCGGTGGACGGGCAACTCGTCATCCCGGCCTTCGATACTGCCCATGTAGAATGTCCCGGCCGGACACCAAACGAAAGAAATGCCGGCATACGAGCGCTCGTACCCCGCAGGACATCCCGTCAACACGAAAGCCGCCGCGGCCATCATCAACACCCATAGCGTCGCTCGCAAATATCCCCTGGCCATGAACGATCTCCTTTCCGTTTTCATCCGCCAACACCATACCCGAAATGGGTCGCGCATTGCCAACAAAAAATCGGATCGGTGTTGCCCGTCCACCGCACCCAACCCGGAATGTTCAACACTAGAAATGCAAGATTCCCATGGACGCCTCGCAACGGCCTGGAAGCTTCCGCGTTGCGCATGGTATCGGAATGAACGATACGACGGAAACCGGCAAGATGCCGTTTCTACCGTAGACGGCTTGTGTCAAGAAGTTTCTGTAAAAGTGTCTCTCGGTGAATGTGAACTACCTCTTCTTGGTGGCGCTACAGTTCCCCTCCCCCGCGGGGGAGGGGAACTGTACTAGTACTAAAATGTTTATGCCGCCGTACGTCTCGGCTTCTGGTGGGGTATCGGTTTCCCCACATGCTCGAAGGTAATGTACCGCGCTCGCTCGCATTGCCAGGATTCGTGGATTTCTACGAGTTGCGCACCCACCAAACGGTCGCAGGATGGAGCGTTGGGAAATATGCCAACGACCCGGATCCGCCGCTTGATTTCGCGCATCAGGCGTTCCAGCATATTAGTCGTGTAGACTCGCCGACGTTGCGCGCGGGGCAGGCCATGGACGGCTAAGGTTTCTTCAAACTGCGCGCGGATCTGCGCGGCCACCCTGGGGTAGCGTTTGTCCCAGCGCTGGGCGACCCGCTCGGCTTCCGCCAAACAGGTTTTCCTATCCTCGAATTGCCGCGCCGCGCCTCTTCAAGAAGAGCGATGGGCAAACCTGTTCTGATAAGATACCCGCCGTTTCCAAGATAGACGGAGAGGCGCATCGTGGTCCGGCGTACCCAAATTATTTTGTTCTTCGGTGGCGTGGCCTGCATGGCCATGGCGACCGGCGTCCATGACAGCATTTTCAACAATTTCCTGTCGGACACATTTGCCATGTCGGCGGAGGCGCGGGGCTGGCTCGAATTGCCGCGCGAGACCCCGGGTTTCCTGGTTTTTCTGACAGCGGGTCTGCTGGCGGCCCTGCCGGTTACACGGGTCGGCGTGGTCGGCGCCGCCACATTCGGGGCGGGCATGTTGGGACTTGGACTCATCGGCCACCATTTCGGATGGATGATGGCGGCGATGCTGGTCGGCAGCACCGGGCTGCATCTGTTGCAACCCGTCGGATCCTCCATCGCCATCGGTTTGAGCGATGACACAAAACGCGGACGCCGCATGGGGCAGATGGGCGCGGTGGACACCGTGGCGGCCGTGTTGGGCACGGGGCTGGTCTGGCTGACCTTCGACAAGGCCTCGCCACAGTACCGGACCGGTTTTTTCATCGCGGCGGCGCTTGGCGCGATGGCCTGCGTGTTCTACTCCATGATGCACGTGCCCCATCTGCACAAACCCCGCGCAAGGATGGTCGTCCGCCGAAAATACTGGCTTTACTACTTGCTTGAACTGGTCTTCGGCGCGCGCAAACAAATCTTCATCACCTTCGGCCCGTGGGTATTGATCAAGGTCTACGGCGAACCGGCGGCCGCCATCGCGGGACTGCTCATGATCGCGGCGCTGATTGGCATCGTGTTCAAGCCGCTGGCCGGCATGGCCGTGGACCGTTTCGGCGAACGCGCGGTCATGATGGCCGACGGCATCTCGCTCATCTTCGTGTGCATCGGCTACGGTTACGCCATGCGAATCACGTCGAATCCCGAACAGGCGCGCCTGCTGGCCTGCGGATGCTTCATCGCCGACAACCTGCTCTTCGCGCTCGGCAGCGCACGCGCGATCTACGTTTCACGACTTGCCGAATCGCCCCAGGAATTGACCTCGACACTCGCCGTCGGCATTTCCGTCAATCACATCATCTCGATGACGATTCCCGCCGTGGCCGGCGCGATTTGGATCGGATTCGGTTACGAACGCGTGTTCGCGTGCGCCGCCATGCTCGCGCTGGGACACGCGTTGCTGGCCACGCTCGTGCCGGGACGAAGCAAAAGACGGCCAATCCCATGACATTTCGCCCCTTGGAGGAACGACCCATGAGGGAATTCAAAACAGGCATTGCAACGGCCCTGGCCCTGCTGCTGATCATGTCCGCCGCGCATGCCGCCGGCCACCCAAACCCTTTTTTCGCGTTTTGCATGGACACGCACGACAGTCAGCATCGCACGCTCGATCAACAAGCGCGGCTGCTCAAAGACCTCGGCTACGACGGCGCGGGACACTTGTGGCTCGACCAAGTCCAGGAACGGCTCGCCGCGCTCGATGCCGCCGGACTTAAACTCTTCCAGATCTATCTGCGCGTCAACATCGCGCCGGGCAGCGAACCCTACGATCCGCGATTGAAAGACACGCTGCCGCTGCTCAAGGGACGCGATACGATGCTGGCGCTTCTCATGGGCGGATTGAAGCCCTCGGACACGGCGGGCGACAAACGGGCGGTTGCGATCGTGCGCGAGATCGCCGGCATGGCGCAACTATCCGGCACGCGCGTCGCCTTGTATCCGCACTCCGGCGACTGGCTGGAACGCGTCGAGGATGGCCTGCGCATCGTGCGCAAGGCCGATTGTCCCAACGTCGGCGTCATGTTCAACCTCTGCCACTGGCTCAAAGTGGACGACGAGAAAAACCTGAAGCCGCTGCTGTCCGAAGCGATGCCGCACCTGTTCGCGGTGAGCATCCACGGCGCCGACCATGCCGAGGCCATCCGTGCCGGGACCGGTAACTGGATCCAACCGCTCGATTCCGGGACTTTCGACATCCGCGCGCTGCTCCAGACGCTCAGAAACCTCGGCTACAAAGGCCCGATCGGCCTCCAATGCTATGGCATTCCCGGCGATGCCCGCGACCACCTTACACGCTCGATTACGGCTTGGCGCAAGATCACGACAGACTGAGCGCGGACGGATCCCCGAATCAATACCTCCAGCGTTGTGAAATGGGATTTTTTTCGCGCTGAGCCGCCCGAATCTTGGCGGGGGATTTGTCGCATAGTTTACCCAAGAAATCCGGAAAGTTTTTTCTTGACAAGATAAGTCTAAGTATATATACTTAGACTATACGAGACGGAAACCATGAAACTGGAAGAGAAGAGGCTGCGCAAACTTCAGGAACTTGGCCAAGACCGTCCGTTGGTGGCTGGCTCGCTCAATCGGGTCGAGCGCCGGGATGCCAAGGGGAAGACGACGGCGTATTGGTTGCTGACGTCGAAGGAGGCGGGAAAGACCCGGTCGGTCTACGTGCCCAAGGACCTTGTTAAGGAGGTGCAGTCTTGGATACGCAACCATCGGCGGCTCAAACAAGTGCTCTCGGAGATATCGACACTGAGTATCGCTATCATCCAATGCCATGTCCCGGAGAAACGGGCGGCGGACGGCCGGGCCGCCGGCGCAAAGCTCCCCGGGAGACCAAGCGCCCGGTAGGGCAAGCGCTGGCCCAGATCGTAAAGCGCTTCGCCCCGTGGCTTTGGGAGGCGTTTGACGGGGTGGACGATCTGCGCGAGGACCCGCGGTATGCGATGCGCCAGGTCCTGTGTCTGGCCGTGTTGATGTTTGCATGCCGGGTAAAGTCGCTGCGCCGCTTGGACGAGATCCGTGATGATGCGCGCTTCCGGGACAATTGGTGTGTGTTCAGCCGAGCCCGGAGCGACACGGTCGTCTGTTCGCGACAGATGACCAATATCCTGTGCGCGACGCCCGCCGAGCAACTCGGGGACCTGCGTTTCAGGCTCATCAAAGACATGATCCGGCACAAGCAGTTGTCCGAGGGCTTCCTGCTCAAGCATTTGATGGTGATCAGCGACGGTTCGGGCATCTACGCCTCCTCGGCGCCGCATTGCCCCGAATGTCTGTTTCAGGAACACCAGGACGGCTCCAAGACCTATCTGCACAACGTGTTGGAGGTGAAGGTCATCCCCTGGGGCGGGCTGGCACTGTCGTTGATGACCGAGCCGCTCTTGAATCCAGGGGGCGGCAAGTACGACAAGCAGGATTGCGAATCCAAGGCGTTCAAACGGGTGCTGTCTCGTATCAAGGAAGTGTTCCCGCGCGAACCCCTGGTCCACCTGCTCGACAGCCTGTACTGCAACGGGCCCGCGTTGAACGCCATCGCCGCGCTCGACCAGAAGTTCATCGCGTGTTTCAAACCCGGCAGTATTCCTACCCTCTATGAAGAATCGCTCACCCTGCGCCAACTCGCCCCCAACAACCGTAGCGTCCGGACCCTGGTGCGCGACGGACATCGCGTCAAACAAATCTTCACCTGGGCCAACGCGCTTGAATACCAGGAGCTGACGCTCGACTTCGTGATGTGTGAGGAAACCGTGGAAGGTAAAACCACCACGTTCGCGTACCTGAGCAACTTCACGGTGGACCGTGAAAACGTTATAACCATTGCGGAAGGAGGACGTAAACGCTGGACGATTGAGAACCAAAGATTCAACGAATAAAAGACCGGCTACGAATTGGAGTACTTCTGCGACTGCACCTCCTTCGAGGTCATGTTCGCCCTCTACCTGCTATTGCAACTTGCTCACGCCTTCATGCAGTTGCTGGCGCGCAGCAACCTCATTGAACCCGTGCGCACGCTGACGTTCCTTGCGCAGCTGCTCTTGGAGTCCTTGCGCAACCAATTCCCGGGCATGCCGCTGGCCGTACCGGAAACTGGTTCCTTGCGCAGCTGCTCTTGGAGTCCTTGCGCAACCAGCCTCTGCCCGAAGACCTCTTCGATCCCGACGCATCCGCCTTTCAGGTCCGTCTCACCCGGGCACCCACCTAGCCGCACGCAGTCGCAAACTCCCAAACTCGTCGCCGGTCTCCTTGCAGCAAACCAAACTCACCGCCCCAAGGGAGCATTCTGCCAAAACGACCTCGCCGAACATCCACTGGCGCCTGCACCGATTCGCGTGATTCCCATTTCGCACCGCTGCAATACCTCCCCCGATCCCCGGCTAAGAAAAATCCCGTTGGCGGGATCTTGTTGGCTTCATT